>Ga0256841_1001575_pt1 | contig 19318 bp, 12 predicted proteins | sample 356308metaG_FD_185971 | JGI IMG/M metagenome (GOLD analysis project Ga0256841, IMG submission 185971) | Hydrothermal vent microbial communities from Mid Atlantic Ridge, Atlantic Ocean - 356-308 | ecosystem: Environmental > Aquatic > Marine > Hydrothermal vents | place: Atlantic Ocean: Mid... | reverse complement strand
TCCGGCCGGGATATTTTTCAAGTATGAAGTGATATCACTATCTAATCCCTTTGATTTAACGATATTTTTTAGTTTTTGCAGTAGTGTGCGTGAACCGATGTTCGACGCCCGCCGACGGCCATTGGGGGACAATGCGCTGGCATGTTCCCTGCGCTCGCCCCCACCCGACTCGGCGTATCCGCAATGATGCGAAGGGACAAACAGCCGATTTGTAAGTTCGGCAAGCGCAAAAGCAATGTGTGCCAGGGCCCCCGCCAAGGGGCTGTAGGGCGCATGTTTTTCCAAATAAATGACAAGGGCGTGCACGGGCGTTATTGCACCTGTATCCAAAAATATGACGCGAGACCGTCCGACAGGAACAACTTTCGTCAGGAACACTCTTGTTAGCGGCTGGAAACTGGGATCCTTAAAACATAAATTTGACAGACTTTGGGAGGTTATGTCTCCATAGAAGAGTTGTTTTCCTATCTGTATAATCCTTGCTTTCCAATGGTGGGACCCGCGGGGCTTCCAACAGGCGAAAGTGGCGGAATTGGTAGACGCGCTGGATTTAGGTTCCAGTGGGGCAACCCGTGGGAGTTCGAGTCTCCCCTTTCGCACCAAACAGTCGGGTGCGGTGCATGTATTCACAGGTCTCCATCGTACTCACGGATTTTCGGTATTTTTTATTGAGCATTGTCGTGGGAGAGTTTTATGCAAGTGTCTGTAGAAGCGGGGGAAGGGCTGGAACGGCGAATGACCGTGGAGGTCCCCGCCGAACAAGTGGACAAGGAGGTCGAGAAACGTCTCAAGAACATCGCCCGCACCGCCAGGATGGACGGCTTTCGTCCAGGCAAGGTGCCGATGAGCATCGTGCGCCGCCGTTATGGTGGCGAGGTGCGCCAGGAGGTCTTCGGGGAGTTGGTGCAGTCCACGTTTTATGACGCCGCCGCCAAGGAGGCGTTGAAGCCCGCCGGTCTGCCGCGCATCGAACCCCTTGAGGAAGAGGATGCCGGGGGAGCCTTTCGCTATACAGCGGTGTTCGAGGTGATGCCCGAGATTACCCTTGCCAGCCTGGATGATGTGGTGATCAAGAAACCGGTGGCGGAGGTCACCGATTCGGATGTGGATGACATGCTCGAGCGCCTGCGCAAGCAGCGCGCCACCTGGAAGGAGGTCGATCGGCCTGCACGGGAAGGCGATGAAGTCACCATCGGGTTCAAGGGGACCGTCGAGGGCGAGCCTTTCGAAGGTGGGGAGGCGGAGGACTATTCCACGGTGCTGGGTTCAGGGGCCATGATCGAGGGTTTCGAGGACGGACTGGTCGGTGCCAGCGCAGGGGAAACACGCACGTTGGAACTGACGTTCCCCGAGGACTATCCGGTCGAGGATCTGGCGGGTAAGCCGGTTGTATTCGAAGTGACCGTGAACAAGGTGTCTGAACAAGTCCTGCCAGAGGTGGACGATACCTTTGCTGAATCCTTCGGGGTTGCGGAGGGGGGTGTCGAGAAGCTGAGAGACGACGTCCGTAACAATATGGAGCGAGAACTGGCAGACCGGATCAAGGGGCGGATCAAGTCCCAGGTGATGGATGCCCTGCTTGCAGCGCATCCCATCGACGTGCCTGCGGCATTGATCGACGAGGAGGTGGAAAGCCTGCGGAAGCAGACCCGCCAGCGGCTGGGAGGCAATGCCAATTTTGAATTGCCGCGGGAGATGTTCGAGGAAGAGGCAAAACGCCGCGTAACGCTGGGTCTCGTCATCGCGGAGGTGGTGAAGGCGGGCAACATCGAGCTCGACGCCGATCGTGTGCGGAAAATGGTTGAAGATTTTGCCGCAAGCTATGAAGATCCGGAAGAGGTGGTCAATTATTACTACGGCAGTCGCGACCGATTGGCCGGTGTGGAGTCGGTTGTTCTCGAGGACCAGGCCGTAGACTGGGTGCTCGATCATGTGAAAGTGGAAGAAGAACCGAGCGATTTCAGTTCGCTTACTGGACAGTCCGAATAGTTTTTAAGGATTTACAATGATGACCGATAAAACCGATATGAGCATGGCCGAGACCAGAAATCTTGGGTTGGTACCCATCGTCGTCGAACAGACGGCGCGGGGCGAGCGTTCCTACGATATATATTCGCGCCTCTTGAAGGAGCGCGTGATCTTCCTCGTGGGGCCGGTGGAAGACCACATGGCCAATCTGGTGGTGGCGCAGCTGCTGTTTCTGGAATCGGAGAATCCCGACAAGGATATTCATATCTATATCAATTCGCCGGGAGGATCGGTGACTGCCGGTCTTGCGATCTACGATACCATGCAGTTTGTGAAGCCGGATGTCAGCACCTTGTGCATTGGTCAGGCCGCCAGCATGGGTGCTCTGTTGCTGGCGGGGGGCGCTGCCGGAAAGCGTTTCTGTTTGCCACACTCTCGGATCATGATCCATCAGCCGTTGGGGGGGTTTCAGGGTCAGGCGACCGATATCGAGATCCACGCCCGTGAAATCTTGCTTCTCCGGGACCGGTTGAATCGGATTCTGGCTGAACACACGGGCAAACCACTGGAGCAGATCGAGGAAGATACGGAACGGGACAACTTCATGGGCGGAGACGAGTCCGTGGAGTACGGCCTCATCGACCAGGTGCTCCGGGAGCGCCAAGGCATGGAAAAAGAGTGATTTGGCCGAACCTGCCTGGCGCTTTCGGGGTCGAATTTCCTGATGAGGAACAAAATGTAGCTATCCTTGCAAGATGGCGGGAAATGTCGCCTTGCCATATGCTCATAAATGGATATGATGGAGTCTACGTGAAAATTGCGTCCCGCCCGGAAGAGCGGAACGTCGTGAGTACTATCTTTTAGGAGACGATGTCGATGAGTGGCGACAATCACGGTAAGAACGACGATGGAAAACTGCTTTACTGTTCGTTCTGCGGAAAGAGCCAGCATGAAGTGCGCAAACTGATTGCCGGCCCCTCTGTATTCATCTGCGACGAGTGCGTCGAGCTTTGCAACGACATCATCCGTGAAGAGATGCAGGAAGGGGTGAAAGAGGCCCCTAGCAGCCTGCCCAAGCCGCATGAGATCAACCAGACTCTCGAACAATATGTGATCGGCCAGGCGCGCGCCAAGAAGGTGCTTTCGGTGGCCGTGTACAATCACTACAAGCGTCTTGACGCCTCTGGTAAAAACAAGGACATAGAGATATCCAAGAGCAATATCCTGTTGATCGGCCCAACCGGTTGCGGCAAGACGCTGTTGGCCGAGACGCTGGCCCGCCTGCTCAACGTGCCATTCACCATTGCGGATGCCACCACCCTCACGGAGGCGGGTTATGTGGGTGAGGATGTGGAAAACATCATCCAGAAACTCCTGCAGAAGTGTGATTACGATGTCGAGAAGGCCCAGACGGGTATCGTCTATATCGATGAGATCGACAAGATTTCGCGCAAGTCCGACAACCCCTCCATCACCCGCGATGTCTCGGGCGAAGGCGTCCAGCAGGCGTTGCTCAAGCTGATCGAAGGTACGGTTGCCTCTGTGCCACCGCAAGGGGGGCGTAAACACCCTCAGCAGGAGTTCCTGCAGGTCGATACCTCGAATATCCTGTTTATCGTAGGCGGTGCCTTCGCGGGGCTGGACAAGGTCATTCGGGATCGCTCGGAGAAAGGCGGTATCGGCTTCTCGGCCGAGGTGCGAACCAAGGACGAAAGCCGCGATCTGGGCGAGGTCCTTATGGATGTGGAACCGGAAGATCTGATTCGCTACGGGCTGATTCCAGAGTTCGTGGGGCGCCTGCCCGTGGTGGCCACCCTCGAGGAACTGGATGAGGACGCCTTGGTGAAGATCCTGACCGAACCCAAGAATGCCCTGGTCAAACAGTATCAGCACCTGTTTGAAATGGAGGGTGCTGAACTGGAGTTGCGTGAAGACGCCCTGCGCGCCATTGCCCGCAAGGCGATGGAACGTAAAACCGGTGCAAGGGGGCTCAGGACCATCCTTGAACAGACGCTGTTGGATATCATGTACGACCTCCCGGCCATGGAGGATGTTGATAAGGTGGTCGTCGATGAGTCGGTGATCACGGGAGAATCGGATCCCTACATCATTTATGAGGGGCGCGAGCAGCAGGCAGCGGCCTCAGATTAGGCGGCTGTCTTTCCCCGGCTCCGGCCACGGATGGCAAGGCTCAACCGTTCTGAAAGGGAGAAATGCGATCAGATCAGGGGCGTATTCCTCTGGGTGGGCGTTGAAATCGCTGGAATGTGCCCCCATATACCCAATTCCAACCGACGGTGGGCGGACGCCTGCTGCATGTCTTAGTAATTCTTTAGGTCGCCGTCCCTCGATGCGAGGGTTTCCGGCGGTCCGCGACTACCTGAATGATGAGGAACAGTCTTAATGGCTCGAGAAAAACGTGATGAAGTTGCTGCGGGTACAGCCGGTGATGTCCCGGTTCTGCCATTGCGGGACGTAGTTGTCTATCCCCATATGGTGATCCCGCTTTTCGTTGGGCGGGAGAAATCGATCCGTGCGCTCGATACTGCCATGCAAAGCGATAAGCAGATTTTGTTGGTGGCGCAAAAGAAAGCCGAAATCGACGATCCTGCCGTATCCGATCTGCACTCGGTTGGCACACTCGCAAACATCCTCCAGTTGCTGAAGCTTCCTGATGGTACGGTGAAGGTGCTGGTGGAAGGTGGCGAGCGGGCAAAGATCGATGAGTTCACCTCGACAGATGACCATTTCACCGCCCGCCTGAAACCGATGCCGGAGCAGTTGGCCCTTGAGGAACGCGAGGTGGATGTGCTGATGCGTTCCGCCACAGGTCTGTTTGATCAATACGTGAAACTGAACAAAAAGGTACCGCCCGAGGTCTTGACCTCGCTCGCCAGTATCGATGATCCGGGGCGCCTGGCGGATACCATGGCAGCGCACATGTCTCTGAGTCTGGAGCAAAAACAGCACGTGCTGGAAATGGCGGACGTACACCAGCGCCTGGAGCACCTCATGGGCCTCATGGAAGGGGAAAACGATATGCTCCAGATGGAGAAGCGCATCCGGGGGCGGGTCAAGCGCCAGATGGAGAAGAACCAGCGCGAGTACTATCTGAACGAGCAGATGAAGGCGATTCAGAAGGAACTGGGAGAGCTGGAGGATGCGCCCAACGAGATCGAGGAGCTGCAGCAGCGTATCGAGAAGGCGGGCATGCCCAAGGAGGCCAAGAATAAGGCGCTGGGTGAACTCAACAAACTGAAATTGATGTCGCCCATGTCTGCCGAGGCGACGGTGGTGCGTAACTACATCGACACCCTGGTCAGTGTGCCCTGGAAGAAACGCACCAAGATCCGGATGGATCTGAAAAAGGCGGAAGAGGTGTTGGAGGCAGATCACTACGGGCTCGAGAAGGTCAAGGAGCGTATCCTCGAATACCTTGCGGTGCAGCAGCGGGTGCGCAAGTTGAAGGGTCCTGTTCTCTGCTTGGTCGGTCCTCCCGGTGTCGGCAAGACCTCATTGGGTCAGTCCATCGCTCGCGCCACCAATCGCAAATTTGTCCGTATGTCGCTTGGCGGGGTGCGGGATGAAGCGGAGATCAGGGGGCACCGGCGCACCTATATCGGCGCGATGCCCGGTAAGATCATCCAGAACCTGAGCAAGGTGGCGACGCGCAACCCCCTCTTCCTGCTCGACGAAATCGACAAGATGGCAATGGATTTTCGTGGGGATCCCGCGTCCGCTCTGCTGGAGGTTTTGGATCCGGAGCAGAACCATACCTTCAACGACCACTATCTGGAAGTGGACTTCGATCTTTCGGAAGTGATGTTCGTGGCCACTGCCAATACCCTGAATATCCCGCCGGCGTTGCTCGACAGGATGGAGGTCATCCGGCTGTCGGGTTACACGGAGGACGAAAAGGTCAATATCGCCGAGCGTTATCTCATTCCCAAGCAGATGGAGAACAATGGCATCAAAACGGACGAACTCGTGATCCGGGAAGCGGCGGTACGCGATATCGTTCGCTACTACACGCGTGAAGCGGGGGTGCGAAACCTGGAAAGGGAGATCGCCAAGATCTGCCGCAAGGTGGTGAAGGAACTGCTCCTCAAAAAGGGCGCGCGTAGGGTTACGGTGACGCCGAAGGCGCTCGAGAAATACCTGGGCGTGCATCGTTTCCGCTATGGGCGCGCGGAAGAGTTCGATCAGGTCGGTCAGGTGACAGGGCTCGCGTGGACAGAAGTGGGAGGAGAGCTCTTGCGTATCGAGGCCGCGTTGGTCCCGGGCAAAGGTAAATTTACTTATACGGGCCAGTTGGGTGATGTAATGCAGGAGTCGATTCAGGCAGCGATGACGGTGGTGAGAAGTCGTGCGGAATCGTTGGGTATCGATCCCGAGTTCTATCAAAAATATGATGTCCACATACACGTTCCAGAAGGGGCTACACCGAAGGACGGTCCCAGTGCGGGGGTGGGAATGTGCACCGCGCTGGTGTCGGCGTTGACGCGTATTCCGGTGCGCGCCGATGTCGCCATGACGGGTGAGATTACGTTACGCGGTGAAGTGCTCCCCATCGGTGGGCTGAAAGAAAAGCTGTTGGCGGCCCATCGTGGCGGGATCAGCACAGTGATCATACCGCATGAGAATGAGAAGGATTTGGTGGAGATCCCTAAAAATATCAAACAGAACCTGAATATAAAGTCAGTCCAATGGATCGACCAGGTATTGGAGCTGGCGTTGGTGGAGATGCCAAAGCCGATTCACAAGGAAGACGGTGGCGAAGTTCCCGATCAGCCGGTGCAGAAGACTGGCTCCAAGGTGAAAGGCGCGAAGAAGAGCGGAGGGACACGTACGACACATCATTGACCCACGCATTGCATGAGGGCCATCGGAAAGCCGGCTGTTCACATTGGACATCCGGCTTTTTTCTGTCCGTTTCGATGGAAGGAACTGAGGGAGGACGGGTGATCGGCTGATGCCGCCTTACCATGGATTGAGGCGTCTGGCGTTGTGAATTTATATGCTTGTACTTGACAGGAAGGCCGAACTGTTTGTATAAAACCACGCTCTTTACGTCCGCTGCGCCCGCGGGCCGGGGTTTGCGGGCGACTCATCTCAACCCTTGGGGCGGTCAGACACACAACCAGAACAGAGGAACCCCTTTAATGAATAAATCGGAACTGATTGACGCAATCGCAGACGCCGCTGATATTTCAAAGGCTTCTGCGGGCCGGGCACTCGATGGTATGATCGGGGCTATTACCGATGCGATGAAAAAGGGCGATCAAGTCTCTCTCATCGGTTTCGGAACCTTCAGCGTGAAGGAGCGTGCTGCCCGCACGGGTCGCAATCCCCTCACTGGCGAGGCGATTCAGATCAAGGCTTCAAAGATTCCTTCGTTCAAGGCTGGAAAAGCGCTCAAGGATGCCGTAAACTAGCGCCCCTCCTTGGGGTGCTTAGCTCAGCTGGGAGAGCATCGCCCTTACAAGGCGAGGGTCGCAGGTTCGATCCCTGCAGCACCCACCAGGTTTCCAGGAGTGGTAGTTCAGTTGGTTAGAATACCGGCCTGTCACGCCGGGGGTCGCGGGTTCGAGTCCCGTCCACTCCGCCATATTTTTCGGGGTATCTGCAAAGGTACCCCGATTTTGTTTACGCTCTGCAAATTTCAGTTGGAACATCATGCTACAGGCTATCAGAGATAAGGCTCAGGGTTGGATTGCTTGGGCCATTGTCACGCTCATCAGCATACCGTTTGCCCTCTGGGGTATTCAGCAATACCTGGGCGGTGGCTCGGAAGTCGTCGTTGCCGAAGTGGACGGTCAAGAGATCACCGGGCAACAACTTGATCGCCGTTATCAGCAGTTCCGCCAGAACCTACGGACGCGTCTGGGGGCAGCCTATCGCCCCGAGATGTTCGACGAAAAGCAAATGCGGAAACAGGTGCTGGAAGACATCATTCGGGCCAGCCTGATTGCGGAGGAGGCGCAAAGGCTGGGGTTGAGGGCGGGCGATGCCATGGTGCGGCGCGCCATCATGAGTGTGCCTGCATTTCAGAAGGATGGGCGCTTCGACCGCGAGGCCTATGAAAGGGCGGTGCGTTTGCAGGGCTTGGTTCCTGCGGCCTTTGAACAGCGTCTCCGCCAGTCGCTGGTGGCGGATCAACTCTCGCTGGCGGTGTCGAGCAGCGCCTTCGTAACCGACACAGAGTTGAAGGATTCGGTGCGTCTCCGCCGTCAACTGCGCAAAGTGCGTTACTTCGTGGTGCCGGCTGCGGAATTCAAAAGCGAAAAGACGATTCCAGAAGCGGACCTCAAGGCCTATTACGAGAAGCACCAGAATCGTTTTATGGCGCCTGAGCAGGTCAAGTTGGACTACATCGTCCTCGATGTGAACAAGATTGCCGAATCGGTAAAGGCGGACGACGCGTCGCTCAAGGCGTTTTATGAGGAACACATCGGTGACTATCGCAAGCCGGAAGAACGGCGCGTTCGCCATATTTTGATCGCGGTGGATCAAAAGGCGGACAAGGCGGCCGAAGAGACGGCACGCAAAAAGATCGAGCGGGCGATGAAGCGCATCCAGGCCGGGGAAGATTTTGCCAAGGTCGCCAAAGAAGTTTCCGAGGATCCCGGGTCCGCGTCGCAAGGCGGAGATCTTGGGTTCTTTGGCCATGGCATCATGGATCCGGCATTCGAAAAAGCGGCCTTTTCGCATGGCAAGGGTGAGCTGGTGGGGCCGATTCGTACGCAGTTTGGCTATCACCTCATCGAGGTGGAGGATATAAAACCCGCCAAGACACGGACTTTCGCAGAGGTCAGGAAAGAGGTGTTGGCGCGCTACCGCAAGACGGAGGCGGAAAAGCGCTTCTATGACTACGCGGAGCGTTTGAGCGATCTTGCTTATGAAGATCCAGACAGTCTGGAGCCGGCGGCGGATGCCTTGAAGCTCAAGATCGAACACAGTGACTGGATCACCCGAGAGGGCGGAAAGGGGGCATTGGCTTCCCCCAAAGTGACTGCCGCGGCCTTCAGCGACGATGTCCTCAATGAAGGCCACAACAGTGAGGTGATTGAGACGGGGCCGGAGCAGGCGCTGGTGCTGCGCGTCGTGGATCACCGTGCTGCCAACGTAAAACCCTTCGAGGAGGTCAAGGGCCAGATCGAAGCGCAATTGCGGGAGCAGCAGACGAGGGAGAAGGCGGAAGCAGCGGCGAAGGCGTTGCTGGAGCGTTTGCAGAAGGGTGAGGGTTTCAAGACGGTTGCGGCGAATCGTGAGATCAAGACGCCAGCGCCCATAGGCCGGGTGGAGTCCAAGGGCGCTCAGGTGCCCCAATCCTTGCGCAATGCGGTGTTTCGTCTTCCACGCCCTCAGAAAGGCAAGCCTTCCTATGCAACAGTACCTCTTGGCAAGGGCGATATCGCCGTGGTGGCGTTGGACTCGGTGGAAGATGGTTCGCCTGACAAACTCTCGAAAGAAGAGCTGGATCAGGAGCGTAAGGCCATGATGCGCGCACGGGCAACCGCCTATTTCGATCATTTCGTGGAGGAATTGCGCCGGAAAGCGAAGATCGAAATCAAGCCGCTTGCTTCGGAGCCCTGATTTTGCAGCGGGGCAGCGGACGCCCCCTTTTCAAACCATTCCCAGAATATTGAAACCGGTATCCACGTAGAGGACTTCCCCAGTGATGCCGGAGGCGAGGTCTGAACAGAGAAAGGCCGATGCATTGCCCACTTCTTCGATGGTGACGTTGCGGCGCAGTGGTGTCTTCTCCTCCACATGTTTCAGCATGGAGCGAAAATTGGCGATGCCCGATGCCGCCAGGGTGCGGATCGGGCCTGCGGAGACGGCATTGACCCGCGTGCCTTCCGGTCCGAGAGAGGCGGCCAGATAGCGCATGTTGGCCTCCAGACTGGCCTTGGCGACGCCCATCACGTTGTAGTGGGGGACGGTGCGGACGGCGCCCAGATAGGTCATGGTGACGATCGCGCCGTTGCGGCCGCGCATCATTCCACGTCCCGCCTTGGCCAGCGCCGCCAGGCTGTAGGCGCTGATGTCGTGGGCGATGGCGAAGCCCTCGCGGGTCACGGCGTCGATGTACTCACCCTCGAGCTGGTCGCGTGGGGCAAAACCCACAGAATGGACGATATTGTCGAGACCGTCCCAGTGCTTGCCGAGGTCGGTAAAGACCTGCTCGATCTGCGCGTCGCTGGTCACGTCCAGCGGCAGCACGATGTCGGAACCGAGCTTGGCCGCCATCTCCTCCACACGTCCCTTGAGCTTGTCGTTCTGATAGGTGAAGGCCAATTGCGCCCCCTCCCGATGCATGGCCTGGGCGATACCCCAGGCGATGGAACGGTTGCTGGCGAGGCCAACGATAAGCGCACGTTTGTCTTGAAGAAAACCCATGGAACTATTCCTTGCCGCTGTGTCTCTATGTCTGGAAAATCGATTTGATATATTGGCTGACAAGACGGGAACGGAATGAGAAGATGTCGCCCGTCTGCCAAATCATGCCTGCCGAGGCAGGCTGGCGGATCTACCGCCAACGCTGGCGTAACGTTACCGGAAAAGTGTGAAGCGCGAAAGGTTCCGTTGGTTGATGAGAAAGGCTTACCGATCCCCGATCCGCCGACTGGTGGCGCCGATGGCGCTTGTTCTGGTGATGTTGCTCACTGCCGGCTGTCTATCCAAGCCCTGGAACAATCCGTATCCGGCTCGCGATAGCGACAAGAATATCCTCTACAGCTCCTTCGAGGAGCGTCCCAAGCATCTCGATCCGGTGCGTTCATACAGCTCCAATGAATACGCCTTTATCGCCCAGATCTATGAGCCGCCGTTTCAGTATGACTTTCTGCGCCGCCCCTATCGGTTGGCACCGCTGAGCGCCACGCGACTGCCCAAGGTGACTTACTATGATGCCAAGGGCAAGCCGGTGGATGCGGAGGCCGCGAGCGGTGATATCACCATGGCGGTGTATGAGATCGAGATCCGGCCGGGCATTCACTATCAGCCGCACCCGGCGTTCGCCAAGGATGAAAATGGCGCCTTTCTGTACCATGACCTGAGCACAGAAGAGATCGAAGCCGCCAACCGTCTGGCCGATTTTCCGCGGACGGGCACACGTGAACTGGTGGCGGCGGATTTCGTCTACCAGATCAAGCGCCTGGCCTTTCCCCACCTCCATTCGCCGATTCGTGGATTGATGGCCGACTACATCATTGGTTTCGACGCCTATGGAAAACGGCTGCAAAAGGTGTTCGACACGCACAAGGGGAAGAACGGGACGGGGTGGCTCGACCTGCGCCAGTATCCTCTGGAAGGGGTGGAGGCCATCGGCCGGTACCGTTTCCGCATCCGCCTGAAACAGAAATACCCTCAGTTCGCCTACTGGCTGGCGATGCCGTTCTTCGCGCCCATGCCATGGGAGGCGGACCGGTTCTATGCCCAGCCGGGCATGGCGGAGCACAACATCACCCTGGATTGGTATCCGGTGGGCACCGGCCCTTTCATGCTCACGGAGAACAATCCCAACCTGCGCATGGTGCTCTCGCGCAACCCCAATTTCCACGGTGAAAGCTATCCGGAGCAGGGTGATCCAGGCGATGCCGAGGCGGGCCTGCTGCGTGATGCCGGCAAGCCGATGCCATTCATCGATAAGGCGATCTACAGCCTGGAGAAGGAGTCCATTCCTTATTGGAACAAGTTTTTGCAGGGGTACTATGACAGTTCCGGTATCTCTTCCGACAGCTTCGATCAGGCGGTGCAGTTCAGCGCCCAGGGCGAGGCGCAACTCACCGATGCCATGCGCAAGAAGGGGATCAAATTGCTGACCGCCGTCAGTACATCGATCTCCTACATGGGTTTCAATATGCGTGACCCGGTGATCGGCGGTCTGTCGGAGTCGGCGCGGCTGCTGCGCCAGGCCATCTCCATCGCGGTCGACTACGAGGAATACATCTCCATCTTTGCCAACGGTCGTGGGGTGCCGGCGCAAGGGCCGATTCCCCCGGGGATCTTCGGTTACCGACCGCCGCCGCGGGGAGTCAACCACTATGTCTACGAGGTGGTGAACGGCAAACCGCATCGTAAGCCGATCGAGGAGGCGCGCCGGCTGCTTGCCAAGGCGGGCTATCCGGGCGGGCGCAAAGCGGATACCGGCGAGCCGCTGATCCTCTACTTCGACGTCACCGCCTCCGGTCCGGACGACAAGGCGCGTCTCAACTGGGTGCGCAAGCAGTTCGCCCGGCTCGGCATCCAGCTAGTGTTGCGTACCACCGACTACAACCGCTTCCAGGAGAAGATGCGCAAGGGGACGGCGCAGATCTTCTGGTGGGGCTGGAACGCGGACTATCCCGATCCCGAGAATTTCTTCTTCCTGCTCTATGGGCCAAACGGCAAGGTGGCGCACGGAGGTGAGAACGCGGCCAATTACGCGAATCCGGAGTTCGACCGGCTGTTCGAGCGCATGAAGAATATGCGCAATAGCCCCGAGCGCCAAAAAGTGATCGACGAGATGATGGAAATCGTCCGGCGCGACGCCCCATGGGTGTGGGGCATGTTCCCCAAGGCCTTTTCACTGCACCACGCCTGGTACCATAACGTGAAGCCCAACCTGATGGCCAACAACACCCTCAAGTACCGGCGGGTCGATCCGCAGTTGCGTAAGCAGAAACGGCTGGCGTGGAACCCGCCCGTCCTCTGGCCCATCGGCCTGCTGCTGGCACTGCTGATGGTGAGCGCCATCCCGGCGGTGGTTACCTGGCGGCGGCGTGAGAGGAGCGCGGCGCGATGATGGCCTATATCATCCGGCGGGTGCTGTATGCCATCCCGATCCTGATCGGTGTGAACATCCTCACCTTCGTGCTCTTCTTCGTCATCAATTCGCCGGACGACATGGCGCGGATGCACCTCGGTGTGAAACGGGTGACGCCGGAAGCGATCGAGAGCTGGAAGCGGGAGCACGGTTATGACAAGCCGCTGCTCTACAACGACAGGGCGGCAGGCGCGGCGAGGTTCACCGACACCATTTTTTTCCAGAAATCGCTGAAGCTGTTTCAGTTCGACTTCGGTCTCTCGGACAGTGGCCGCGACATCGGCTATGACATCTCTCAGCGCATGTGGCCCAGCCTGGCCATTGCCGTGCCGGTACTGTTCATCGGTCTATTGGTGAACATCAGCTACGCCCTGCTGATCGCCTTCTTCCGCGCCACCTACATCGACTTCTGGAGCGTGGTGCTGCTGGTGATGATGATGTCCATCTCCAGCCTGTTCTACATCATCGGAGGCCAGTATTTGGTGAGCAAGGTGCTGCATCTGGTACCCATCTCGGGCTACGACACGGGGCTTGCGGCGATCAAGTTCCTCATCCTGCCGGTGATCATCGGCGTGGTTGGCGGCATCGGTGCCGGCACCCGCTGGTACCGTACACTGTTCCTGGAGGAAATCAACAAGGACTATGTTCGCACTGCCCGCGCCAAGGGACTTTCCGAACGCTTGGTGCTGTTCCGTCACGTCCTGAAGAACGCCTTGATCCCGATCCTGACCGGTGTGGTGGTGGTGTTGCCGTTGCTGTTCATGGGCAGTCTGATCACCGAGTCCTTCTTCGGTATCCCCGGGCTCGGCAGCTATACCATCGATGCCATCAACCGCCAGGACTTCGCCATCGTGCGGGCGATGGTGTTTCTCGGTTCGGTGCTCTACATCCTTGGCCTGATCCTCACGGACATCTCCTACACCCTGGTGGATCCGCGGGTGAGGTTGTCATGACGGTGCAACCGGTGATCCTCTGGACCGATGCGCTGGTGTTCCTGCTGGTGGCACTGGCGGTTCTGTTCGCCTGGATGGCGCGGGGCCGGGAGCATCTGCGTGCGCCCTGGCGATACGTGGCGCGCAGCCGGGTGGGGATGGCCTCGCTGGTGGTGCTCGCGGTCTATATGGCGATTGGTCTGCTCGATTCCCTCCACTACCACCCGTTGCTGCCCAAGGCGGGCGACAACGGTCACGGACCACGCCATTCTGCCGAGATCGTAAGCCTGTTCGACGCCATCGTGGCGCCTCTGCGCGAACGTTCGGAGAAGACCTACTCCGCGCCGCTCGCTTGGCGGCTCTACGCCAAGGAGAGCATCGAACGGCCCGACGGCACGGTCTACCGCGACTATCCACGGCTGAAATACGGCGGCGCCCACCTCAAGGAACCGGCGCGGGAATGGGGTCCCGACATCCGCCGGCGTATGGCATTGGGTCTTGTCAAGGCCGCGGTGATCTGGGCTGTGGTGGCCGCGTCGTTGGCGCTGTTGCTGGCGCGGCGCGACGGGATTCCGCTCTCGGTGATGTTCGGGCGGCTGGCGCGGGGCGAGACGGCGATCCCCTGGCGCACGGTGCTGGCCACCCTGGGCCTGGTGCTGGCGGCCACCTTGGTGGTGATCGAACTGGCGGCGGGCTATCACGTGCTGGGCACCGACAAGGTGGGGGAGGATGTGCTCTACCAGGCCCTCAAGAGCATCCGCACCGGGCTGGTGATCGGCACCCTGACCACCCTGGTGATGTTGCCGGCGGCGATCCTGCTGGGGATCATGGCGGGCTACTTCCGTGGTTGGGTGGATGACGTCATCCAGTACCTCTATACCACTCTAAGCTCGGTGCCCGGGGTGCTGCTTATTGCTGCCGCCATCCTCATGTTGCAAGTCTACATGAACAATCACCAGGGGGCGTTCAACAGCCTCACCGAGCGCGCCGACCTGCGCCTGCTGTTTCTCTGTATCATACTCGGCATCACCAGTTGGACCTCGCTCTGCCGCTACCTGCGCGGCGAGGCATTGAAGCTGCGCGAGGTGGACTACGTGCAGGCGGCAGTCAACTTCGGTGTCGGGCACTTCACCATCATCGGCCGCCACATTCTGCCCAACGTGCTGCATATCGTGCTCATCACGGTGGTGCTCGATTTCAGCGGTCTGGTGCTGGCGGAGGCGGTGCTCTCCTATGTCAACATCGGCGTCGACCCCTCCATGAATTCCTGGGGCAACATGATCAACAGCGCGCGGCTGGAGATGGCGCGTGACCCCATCGTCTGGTGGTCGCTGGCGGCGGCAATGATCTTCATGTTCGTGCTGGTGCTGTGTGCCAACCTCTTCGCCGACGTGGTGCGCGACGCCTTCGATCCGCGCCTGCGCAACAGCCGGGATTGAATACCATGAGCGATATCCTGCTTCGCATCGAGAATCTCAAGACCTGGATCGGCAGCGGCCCACGGCCGGTGCGTGCCGTGGACGGCGTGGACCTCGAGATCCGCCGGGGCGAAACCTTTGCCCTGCTGGGCGAATCGGGCTGTGGCAAGTCCATGACCGCGCTCTCCATCATGCGCCTGCTGCCGCCCGCCGGGCGCATCGTGGAGGGACATGTCGAACTGGATGGCGTGCCGCTGCTCGACCTGCCGGAGGTGGCCATGCGTCAGGAACGGGGGGGGCGCATGGGTATGATCTTCCAGGAGCCCATGACCTCGCTTAATCCGGTGCTCACCATCGGCCAGCAGATCGCCGAGGCGGTGCGGGTGCATGAAGACCCTGCCCGGCGGCGAACGCCGGAGCAACGCGTGCTGGAACTGTTGGAGGCGGTGGGGATCCCGGATCCCAAACGGCGAGTGCGTGAATATCCGCACCAGCTCTCCGGCGGCATGAAGCAGCGGGTGATGATCGCCATCGCCCTGGCGGGGCGGCCGGAGCTGTTGATCGCCGACGAGCCCACCACCGCGCTGGACGTCACCATCCAGGCCCAGGTGCTCGACCTGATGCGGGACCTCCAGCGAGAGCGCGGCATGGCGATCCTGCTCATCACCCACGATCTCGGCGTGGTCTCCGAGACCGCCGACCGGGTGGCGGTGATGTATGCCGGCCAGATCGTGGAGATCGCCCCGGCAGACACCTTCTTCGGCGCCGCCCGCCATCCCTACAGCCGCAAATTGTTCGAGTCCTTGCCGCGGGCCGAAAGGCGCAGTGCCCGGTTGAACGTCATCGAGGGGAACGTGCCGCCGCTCGACCGGGATTTCACCGGCTGCCGCTTCGCTGACCGCTGCGATCTCGCCGAGCCCCGCTGCCACGAGGTGTCGCCGGAATGGACAGTGCTCGGCGAGGGCGAAGGGGTGCGCTGTCATCTTTATGCCGGTGGGGCGGGGGTGACGCTGTTCCCCCGGGCTGCGGTGGAGCACCCCGACCGCGCCGTTTCGCAAGGAGGTGAGACCCTGCTCGAAACAGAACAGTTGAAGGTCCACTTCCCCATCCATAAGGGGGTGTTCCGCCGCGTGGTGGGGCATGTGCGAGCGGTGGATGGCGTGTCGCTGGCGATTCCCACCGGACGCACCGTCGCGCTGGTGGGGGAATCGGGCTGCGGCAAGACCACGGTGGGCAAGGGTATCCTTCAACTCATCCGCCCCACCGCCGGCCAAGTGCGGTTCGATGGCGAGGAGCTCACGCGCCTGACCCAGCGCGAGTTGCGCCGTCGCCGGCGCAACATGCAGATCATTTTCCAGGATCCCATGTCGTCCATGAACCCGAGGATGCTGGTGGGCAACATCGTGGAAGAGGGGATGCAGGCCCAGCGCATGGGTGACCGGGCCTGGCGCCGGCGGCGGGTGACGGAATTGCTGGAACACGTCGGCATCCCGGCCGAGGCCCGCAACCGTTATCCCCACGAGTTCTCCGGTGGCCAGAGGCAGCGCATCTGCGTCGCCCGCGCCCTGGCCCTGGAGCCGAAACTGATCGTCTGCGACGAACCCACCAGTGCGCTGGATGTCTCGGTACAGGCACAGATCCTCAATCTATTGCAGGACTTGCAGGCGGAGTTCGGCCTCTCTTATCTCTTCATCACCCACGATATCTCGGTGGTCTCCTACCTCGCCCACGAGGTGGCGGTGATGTACCTGGGGCGCATCGTCGAGCGCGGTACGGTGCAAGAAGTGCTGGAAGACCCGTTGCATCCTTATACCCAGGCGCTGTTGTCGGCGGTGCCCACGGTGGACAAGGGGAGTAAACGCAAGGTGATCCATCTCGAGGGGGACATGCCGTCGCCCGCAAATCCCCCCGCCGGTTGCCACTTCCATCCCCGTTGTCCGGTGGCGATGGAGACGTGCCGCACGGCCTATCCCCCGGAACGACGCATCGGTGGGTCGCGGGTAGTCAGTTGTTTTCGGGTTACCGGGGAAACAGGGTCAGAGTCTGGCCCGGCCGGATCCGCTCCCCGCTAAGGGTGTTCCAGCGCCGGATGTCGGTTACAGACACCTTGAACCGGTGGGCGATATGGGAGAGCGAATCACCCTTTTTTACCCGGTAGTTTCGGGGTGCCTGGCTCGCCTCCAAGGATGCGATGAGCGGCCCCTGAACGGGGTTGTCATCATCGTTCTTGGCCCAGATCGTCAGCTTTTGGCCGGGCTTCAGGCGACACCGGCCGGAGAGGTGGTTCCATTTCGCCAGTTTCAGATAGCCGACGCCGTAGCGCCGAGACAGGATCCACAGGCTTTCGCCTCTGCGGACGGTGTGGGTGAAACGCGAGCGGTGGCCCCCCACATGAGGCCGCGGAGAAGGTCTGGAGTGGGCGAGGGCCTGTTGCGGCAAAGGGATCAGCAGCAGTTGCCCTGCCCGGATGCGCGAACTGCGCAGACCGTTGCTCTGCCGCAGTATGGTCGAGGTCGTGCCATGGTGTGCGGCGATGGTGCTCAGGTTGTCACCGGGCCGTACGTGGTAACGGGTCCAGCTCACCCGTTTGTCGGGGGCAAGCGCAGCCAGCTTCCGCTGGAAGCGTGCCACCTTGTCCACCGGAATCAGTAATCGGTGGGGGCCGGTGGGGTCCGTGGCCCATCGCCTCCAACCAGGATTGAGGTGCTGCATTTCGCCAAGGGGGATGCCGGCCAGTTGCGCCGCAAGTGAGATATCCAGTTGGCCCCCGGTGTCGACCATGCGGAAATAGGGGCGATTGGGGATCTTTGGCAAGTGGAAGCCGTATTTCGACGGGTTTTTTATGATCCTGGCGATGGCGAGCAACCGCGGGACATAGTTCTGCGTCTCTTTCGGCAACGTAAGGGACCAGTAGCCGGTCTTCCGTCCCTGGCGCCGATTGTGACGCCGCGCCTTGTAGACGGTTCCAACGCCGGAGTTGTATGCCGCCAGGGCCAGTTCCCAGTCGCCATCATATTTTTTAGCCAGCATTTGCAGATGATCCAGGGCCGCCCAGGTGGAGGTCACGATGTCGCGCCGTCCCTCGTACCACCAGTTCTGTTTCACGCCGTGTTGCCGCGCCGTTGAACGCACGAACTGCCATATCCCGGCGGCGCGGCTGGGCGAATAGGCAAAGGGCCTGAAACCGCTCTCTATGACCGGCAACAAGGCGAATTCACTGGGCATCCTCCGCTTCGCCGTCTCTTCGAGGATGAAGTGGAGGTAGGGTCTTCCGGCCCTGAGGGCGCGATAGAGGTATTCTTTGTTGCGTTTGAGCCATCTCAGTTGCCGGTCGATGCGTGGGTGTCGCCGGGTCCTGAGTGCAAATCCCGAGCGCAGGCGGCCCCAGATGTCCGTGTGCGCGGGTGTGCTTGCGATGGGCGCCTTGGCTTCCCTCGATGTGTTTTTCTCGACGGGGGTTGGCCTTTCACTGGCGGAGGCTTTTGCGACCGGCGGGGTGGCCCGGGCGGGCTTGAGGGAAGGTTCTGTCTCTCTTGGGGGCGGGTTTTGCGTCCCCGACAGTGGTGGCGTTTGAGTATCTTGTCCCTGGGCGAGCGCCCGCCGGCGGGGGGATGGGGGTTCGTTTTTCTGTTTGTTGGGCATCATCGCGGGGGCTGCCGGGCCAGGCGGTGACTCGACCGGGGGCGAGGGGGGCAGGGTGGCGCAGCCGCCAATCAGAACCAGAGCAGCGAGTGTGGCGCCTCGATGGAGATTTTGTATTATCAACCCGGCAATACTATATATCGTATTCAACCGTGGCCTGTCTTTGAATATCATAGGGTTAGGGGCTTCAGGCAGGCGCCGGACCTGTGTTCCAGTGCTTGGCAAGGGAATGACCCTTGTCTGCGCACTGCGCCTTGTTCCGGCGTCTGCTTGAAGGCCCGAATACGATATATATCGTTGCCGGGTTAATAATATCATTGTGTTGTCACGATTACCGTCTGCTGTGTCCATTCGCGGCGTCCGCCAGCCACTATTCCCAATGCCACTACAGGATAACCGTAGAATTCAGATGAGGCCAGAGCGGGTGACTGCATGGAGCCAAGAGGTTATTCTTTAGCCCGGATTATTCATGAATCGCCGCGATGATTGCGCAGAGCATTGTCCGCACAGGGGATTTTCCGACCGAGCGGAATACGGGCTGTATTGCC
>Ga0256841_1001574_pt1 | contig 19319 bp, 11 predicted proteins | sample 356308metaG_FD_185971 | JGI IMG/M metagenome (GOLD analysis project Ga0256841, IMG submission 185971) | Hydrothermal vent microbial communities from Mid Atlantic Ridge, Atlantic Ocean - 356-308 | ecosystem: Environmental > Aquatic > Marine > Hydrothermal vents | place: Atlantic Ocean: Mid... | reverse complement strand
ACCCGTCTCCATGCGGCCTCGCTCAGTTCGTCGGGACCGCCCCCTTCGAGACCGCGCAGCCGCCCGTGAAATTCTCCGCCGAGAAGCGGGTCGAGAGCAGCCCCACCTCCGCCTCCGTCGTCACGCGGATCGTCAGCGTGTGGTCGCCTTCGCGTTTCGGCGAGCAATATTCGAGGAGGTAATAGCTGTTCGCCTCATCCCGGACGAGGTCGGCGATCTCCTGAAACTTCGGCAGGAGTTCCTCGATGCGCGGGGCCGAGACGAAGCCCTCGCGTCCGATCTCCGTGAGCGTCTCCTCGTCGATCTCGCCGCCGAGGCCGATCGTGTAGACGGAGACCTCGTCGCCGGAGCGACGGACGGCCTCCAGCGCATCCGAGCGCGACTCGCGGTTGGCCTGGTCGGCGCCGTCGGTGAAGAGCACGACCGAACCCGCCGAGATCACGTTCCGGCGCACGATGGCGTCGAGGCGCTGCTCCGTCAGGTCGATGCCCTGGATGACGGCCCCGTAGAGGTTCGTCGAGTTGTCCTTCATCAGTTCCGGCGTGATGCTCTCGACGCCGGCGCTCAGCGCCTCCGGATCGATGGTGACGCCCACGAGCGACGTCACGTCCGCCTGACCGTCGAACCACCAGATGCCCATCTCGATCTCGCCGTAGCGCGGGTCGTCGGGCGCAAACATGACGGCGTCTACGAAGCTCGTGGCGGCCTTTTTCAGCGCCTCGAGGTTCTCGCTGGCGACGATGCTCCCGCTGAGGTCGAGCAGGAGGACGATGCTGTACTTGAACTGCCCGACCTTCGGAAGAATGTTGCGCTGGGATTCGAACTGTGAGATGAGCTTCTCATTCTCGAAAACGTCGAAGTTGGCCGGCAACAGCCCGGCCACCGGCGCATCGTCCATCGCATCCACTTTGAACAGGATCGAGACGTTGGCGGGGAGGCGGGTTTTGCTCTCGATGAGCGAGACGTTGAGGGCCTGTTGCGCGTCGCACGTCTGAAAGACCTCGCACGAGGCTTCGTCGCCGTTCGAGTCGCAGGCGGAGAGGGAGCAAAGCGTGAGGGCGAGCGCCGTCAGGGCGAGACGGGGCGCGCGTGTAGGGATCGGGCGCATGGGGAGACCTCCTTCCTGGCTGAGGGCTTACGGGTTCAGCCCGTTCGTTTCGTGATGCCTGAGCGCGTTCATGGGCGCCGCCCCGAACGACCGGCACATTCCCTGCCGGAATCCCCCGCATCGGCAAGGCGGCCGTGCCTTTCTCTCCTGCCGCACCGCGGAGAAGCCCGGTGCGGCCTCGTACGCATCGATTTCCGGGGCGTTTGCCGCTCGGCTCCCGACGGAGGCCCCCGGCTTCGTCCCGCCCCCGGCGTCTCTCCCGCTTCCCCTGCCCGAAGACCGCGTCGCCCCCTCCGAAGATTGATTCGCGCTTTCCGGGCCGCCGCCCTTGCAAAAAGGGAGGCTTGGTGCTATGTTTTCTCCGTCGAAACCTCCCGGCGCCGTTTGACCTCGCGCGAAATTAGTATAAAACAGCCGTGTGCCGGAGGCCTGTTGCGTCCCACCGCCTTCCGGGGCGGTTCATTCGTACCGGTCCTCTCCGAACCATCCGATGGTGAGGTCCCCGTCGTACCCCGCCTATGTCACCGCCCGACCCCGCCTCGGTCACGCGCCTGCTCCATGCGCTCAGCGCCGGCGACACCGAAGCCCTCAACGCGCTCTTTCCGCTCGTCTACGAGACCCTTCACGCCCAGGCGAAACAGCAACGCAGGCGCTGGCAGGGGCAGATGACGCTCAACACCACGGCGCTCGTACACGAGGCCTATCTCAAGCTGACCGACCAGTCGCATGCCTCGTGGCAGAACCGCGCCCACTTCTGCGGCGTCGCCGCAAAGGCGATGCGCCACATCCTGATCGACTATGCCCGGAGAAGCCGCCGCAAGAAACGGGGCGGCGACCGCCGGAAAGTTTCCCTCGAAATGGCCCAGGAGGCGCTGGCGATCCACGACGTGCTCGACCTCGAGGACCGCGCCGAAACGCTCCTCGTGCTCGACGAAGCCCTGACGCGCCTCGCGCGTATCAATGAACGCCAGGCCCGCGTGGTGGAGTGCCGCTTCTTCGCCGGCATGACCATCGACGACACCGCCGAGGCCCTCTCGACCTCCCCTTCGACCGTCAAGCGCGACTGGATGCTCGCGCAGGCCTGGCTCTACCGTGAAATCAAACAGGCGATCGACGCCTGATCCCGTTCATACGATTGCCGTATCTCTCCGCCGGACCGTCTGCCCGCCGGCGGCCTTGCACCCCCTGTGGTGCGTATGACTTGAGTGGAGCCGATCCGCTCCCCGCTTTTCTCGTCGCACGCGCACGTCTCTACTTTTTCCGCCCCCCGGGGCCCGCCGCTCGGTGAAGCCATGAATACCGACCCAAAAACCTGGAACGAACTGGGGATGCTTCTGCTGAGCGTGCTCGAGTTGCCGCCGGAAGAACGCCCCGATTTTCTGGACTCCGCCTGCCGGTCGCGTCCCGGGTTGCGCTCGGAGGTCGAATCTCTGCTGGCCGCCTACGAGCACGCGCCCGGCTATTTTGACGAGCTCGGCGCCCGCCTGCCCCTGCCCGGCGCTCCGAACGACCAGGCCGCCGCGCAGGATCCGTATCGCCTCGTGGGTCGGTCCCTCCAGCACTACGCGGTTCGCTCGGTGCTCGGCGGTGGCGGCATGGGGGTCGTCTATCAGGCCGAAGACACGCGCCTCAAACGCCCCGTCGCCCTCAAGTTTCTCCCGCCCTCCCTGAGCCGGGACGCAGCCGCCAAGCAGCGTTTCCTGCGCGAGGCCCGGGCGGCCTCCGCCCTCGACCATCCCAACATCTGCACGATCCACGAGGTGGGCGAGACGCCCGAAGGGCAGCTCTTCATCGCGATGGCCTGCTACCGGGGCGAGACGCTCCGGAGCCGCATCGAACGGGGCCCGCTCCCTTTCGACGAGGCCGTCGAATGGGCCCTTCAGACGGCGGAAGGGCTCGTCATGGCCCACGCCCGAGGCATCATCCACCGCGACGTCAAACCCGCCAACCTCATGATCACCGAAGAGGGCATCGTCAAGATCCTCGACTTCGGGCTGGCGAAGCTCTCGAGCGGGGCGCATCTGACGCAGACGGGCGCAGCCATTGGCACGGCGGCGTATATGTCCCCCGAGCAGGCGCGCGGCGAAGCGGTCGATCACCGCACCGACATCTGGGCCTTCGGCGTGGTGCTGTACGAGATGCTTGCCGGACGCCGCCCCTTCGACGGCGACTTCGCCCCCGCCGTGCTCTACTCGGTCCTCAACCAAGACCCCCGACCGATCACCGGGATGCGCAGCGGCCTGCCGATGCAGATCGGTCTGCTCATCGACCGGGCCCTCGCCAAATCCGTCGAGGCGCGCTATCAGCGCATGGCCGACCTGCTCGCGGACCTGCAGGCCCTCCGCGACCGCAAGACGGCCCGGACACGGGTCGAACGAGCGGTGCTGCCCTCGTCCATCGCCACGTCGCCCGAACCCGAACCCGCCGACGAGCACGCGCCCGTCACCATCCTCGTCGTGGACGACGAGCCGGAGCTCGAACTGCTCATCCGGCAAAAGTTTCGCCGCAAGATCCGCAAGAACGCGTGGCGTTTCCTCTTCGCCACGGACGGCAAGGAAGCCCTCCGGCGGCTTCAGGATCACCCCGAAGCGGCCCTCATCCTGACCGACCTCAACATGCCGGGCATGGACGGGCTGACCCTTCTCTCGCACCTGACCGAATGGAATCCTCCCGTCAAGACCGTCGTCGTCTCCGCCTACGGAGACATGCGCAACATCCGTACGGCCATGAACCGGGGCGCGTTCGACTTCGTGACGAAGCCCATCGACTTCTCCGACCTGGAAGTCACGATCCGGAAGACCCATCAGGAGCTGCGGGCCCAGCAAAAAGCCGCCGAGGCCCGCCGGCAACTCGTCTCGCTGAAGAAAGAGCTCGAAGTCGCCCGGCGCATTCAGGAGGCGATCCTTCCCCTCTCCTTCCCGAAGCGAGAAGACCTCGACCTCTACGCCTTCACCACCACGGCCGACGACGTCGGGGGGGCATTCTACGACTTCTTCCCCGCCGGCGACCACCACTTCGGCTTCCTCATCGGCGAGGTGGCCGGGAAAGGCATTCCGGCGGCGCTCTTCATGGCCATCAGCCAGACGTTTCTCAAGGGCGCGGCCCTTCAGGGAACGGCGCCCGGCGCATGCCTCTCTTCGTTGAATCGCCTGCTCTTCCCGGAGGGCTTCCCCGAGCTGTACGTGACCGCGTTCTATGGCCTGCTCGATACCGCCACCGGTGAGCTTCGGTATGCCAACGCGGGCCACCTCGCCCCGTACCGGCTCCATCCCGACGGCGCCGTGACCCCGCTCAACGGGCTCGACGAACCGCCCGTCTGGCGCACCCGCGACCAGACGTTCGAGACGCGCCGGACCCGTCTCGCACCGGGCGAGGGCCTCTTCCTCTTCACGCGCGGCATGATCGACGCCGTCGATGCGCACGGCCACGCGTTCTCCGCCGACCGCCTGACCGCCTGCCTGCACGAGTCCGGCGGAGCCGACGCCGCCCGGCTGATCCGTTCCGCCGTACGCGCCGTGATGCGCCATGCCGACCCCCTCCAGAACGACCTGACCGTACTGGCGCTCCGCTATCGGGGACGCCCCTGACGGATGAGCCGTTTCTTGGAAAAAAACGTGTATGCTTCATAGAGACACCGGGGCGTTTTAAAGACCGCCGTTTACGCCTTCATCACCTACGCCTGGAACCCGGAGCGCTTACCGCCTCCACATGAGGCCCCAGCATGTGATGCAGCGCACACAATCGTCCTCATGCGCCCCCGGCCCCCCTTCCTCCTGAAGCCTCCCTGTTCCTTCTTCAATGACCCCAACCGACCCCCATACCATGAAACCGAACATCAAAGTCCTCGTCGTCGATGATGAACACGACGTTGAGTTGCTCTTCAGACAGCGTTTCCGCCGCGAGATTCGCAAGGGGGAGATCGAACTGCTCTTCGCCTTCTCCGGAGAAGAAGCCCTGAGCGTCCTCGAACGTCAAGGCAAAACCGACGTGGTGCTCGTACTGAGCGACATCAACATGCCGGGCATGACCGGGCTGGAGTTGCTCTGCCGCATCAAGGCCGAGCCGCCGCCGGTGCCCGTGTGCATGATGACGGCCTACGGCAATGACACGTACCAGCGCCGGGCCCACGAATGCGACTGCGACGGCTACCTGACCAAGCCCATCGACTTCCCGGCGCTCAAGGATCGCATTCGCAGCTTTGCCGACAGCCACGTCTGAGCCGTCCCGAAGACCTATCCATCCAGCCCCCTCTTTCATGCGTTCTCTCCCGAACCGTCCCTGCGCGCACGCGCTCTTGCCGTACCTCCTGGCCGTCTGCACCCTCACGACGGCTCCGGCCCGTGCCCAGGAGGCCCCCCTCCCCAACCCGGCGATCCGCGAAGCGCCGGCGCTCCGCTTCGAGCACCTTTCGCTCGAGGACGGCATGGCCCAGGGCACCGGCAACTCCATCATGCAGGACCGCGAGGGCTACCTGTGGATCGCCACGCAGGGCGGCCTCCACCGCTACGACGGACACACCTTCAAGGTCTACGCCAACACCCCGTTCGACACCACCTCGCTCTCGGCCAGCTGGGGGTGGAGCGCCACCGAAGCCGCCAACGGCGACTTCTGGGTCGCGACCGAAGGCGGCGGCCTCAACCACATGGACCGCGCAACCGGAACCTTCACCCATTACCGCCACGCCCCCGACGACAGCACCAGCCTCTCCAGCGACCGCGCCTTCTACGCGCTGGAGGACCGCCGGGGCGACCTCTGGGTAGCCACGCTCACTGCCGGCCTCAACCGCATGCGCGCCGGCGAAGACGGCCGCTTCACCCACTACCGCCATGACGGAGACGACCCGGCGAGCCTGTCGAGCGACGTGCTTTTCGGCATCACCGAAGATCCCGGAGGCGATATCTGGGTCAGTTCCGCCAACGGCCTCAACCGGATCGACCCGGAGACCGAGGCCATCACGCGCTATCTCTACGATCCCTCGGGGAACCCCGGCTACCGGGCCCCGCAGAACGTCATCAGCGCCTGGTTCCCTCCCGACGCGCCGGGCGTGGCCTGGCTGGCCACGGGCAACGGCCTCGTGCGGCTCCACACCGACACCGGCGCGTACGAGCGCTTCCTCCTCGCGCCCGACCGGGCGCCCGAGAACCTGATCCATCAGGTCGTCCCGGACCCGTCGGCCCCCGGCATCCTGTGGGTGGCCGGCCCCGGCCCCGGCCTGGCGCGGTTCGACATTCAGGCAAAGACCTTTACCCCGTACCGACACGACCCGCGCGACCCCCACAGCCTGGCCGACAACAACGTGCAGTCCCTCCTGGTCGATCGCTCGGGGACGATGTGGGTCGGCTATGCCAACCAGGGCATCAGCGCGTTCAACCCCGGCGCGGTCAACTTCGCCCACCTCCGCCACGACCCCGACGACCCGGCCAGCCTCTCGCCCGGAAACGTGTGGGGCGTCTATGAGGACCAGGAAGGCACGCTCTGGGTGGGCACGGCTAACGGCATCCGCACATGGCTCACCCGGTTCGATGCCGCCACAGGCCGCGTGACCCGGTATACCCATGACCCGAGCGACCCGACAACCCTCCTGCCGGGCCTCTACTGGGCCTTCGCCGAAGACGCCGACGGCCACCTCTGGACCGCCGGCAACGGCGCCGGAGGGCTGAACCGCTTCGACCGAGCCACCGGGCGCGTGACGCGCTTCCGGCCCGATGGACACCGCATCGGCGGGGTCTTCGCGCTGATTCCCTCCCGCGCGCATCCCGGCGTGCTCTGGGTGGGGCACAACCGGGGACTGGACCGTTTCGACTCCGCCACCGGGCGCTTCACATCCCTCCCCATGCATCCACCCGACGGAGGAGACGATCCGGTGGTACTGAGCCTGATCGAGGACCCCGCCGGCATCGTGTGGGCCGGCACGGCCGGCAAGGGCCTCGCGCGCATCGATCCCACGGCGGGGGGGGGGAAAGAAGTGGTGACGTGGGCCGCCGACTACGATCCGCACGACACCACCTCCATCAGCGACCCGCGCGTACAGAGCATCGTCATGCGTGAAAAGGAGCCCGGCATCCTGTGGCTGGGCACCTTCAACGGCGGCCTCAACCGCTTCGACACCCGCACCGGCAAGGCCACGCATTATCTGAAGGAAGACGGACTGGCGGACAACGTCATTTACGGCATCCTCGTCGACGACGCCGGAACGCTCTGGATCAGCACCAACGGCGGCATCAGCAACTTCGACCCCGACACCGATACGTTCCGCAACTACGGCCTCGACGACGGCCTGATGGCCCTCGAATACAACCAGAACGCCTACGGAAAGGGCAAGGACGGCACGCTCTATTTCGGCAGCGGCAACGGCGTGACGGCCTTCTCGCCCGAGCGGCTTCGCACCAACACCATCCCGCCGCAGGTGGCCCTGGAAGATTTCAAGCTGTTCAACGAATCGGTGGCCGTGGGGCCGGATTCTCCGCTGAAGAAGCCGCTCGCCGATACGGACCTCATCACGCTTCGCCACGATCAGAACGAGATCACGTTCGACTACGTGGCGCTCCACTTCGCCAACCCGGCGAAGAACACCTATGCCTACCGCCTCGAAGGCTACGACCCGGACTGGGTGGCCGCGGGCACGCATCGGTCGGCCACGTACACCAACCTGCCGCCGGGCGACTACACCTTCCGCGTGAAGGCCGCCAACGCCGACGGCGTGTGGAACGAGGCGGGCGTCTCGGTCGGGCTCGTCGTCACGCCGCCGTGGTGGCGCACGTGGTGGGCCTACCTCGGGTATGCCCTGATGCTCGGCGGACTCGTCTACGGGGTGGACCGCACGCAGCGGCGTCGGCTCCGGAAAAAAGAGACCGAACGGGCGCAGATCCGCGAGGCCGAGATCCGCGCCGAAGCCCAGCAAAAACGGCGCGAGGAGGCCGAACGCCTGAGCGAAATCGGCCGCGCCATCACCTCCACGCTCTCCATCCGTGAGATCATCGACACCGTCTACGAGAACGTCAACGCCCTCATGGACGCCGCCGTCTTCGGCATCGGCATCTACAACGAAAAGCGGGGCCGCATCGATTTCCCGGCGAGCAAGGAGCAGGGCGAGACGCTGCGTCCCTTCTTCTACCGGGTGGACGATCCGGATCGCTTCGCCGCGTGGTGCTTCAACCACCGCAAGGAGATCATCATCAACGACTACGAGACCGAGTACCGGCAGTACGTGAGCCGGGACCTGCCGCCGGTGGAAGGCGGCTCGCCAAAGTCGGTGCTCTATCTGCCGCTGATCCATCACGACCGGGTCGTCGGCGTCATCACGGCGCAGAGCTTCAAGCAGAACGCCTATACCGACTATGCCGTGAGCATCCTGCGCACGCTGGCCACCTACGCCGCCATCGCCCTCGACAACGCCGCCGCCTACCGCAAGCTGGGCAACACCGTAGAGGAGTTGAAGACGACCCAGGCGCAGCTCGTGCAGTCCGAGAAGCTCGCCTCGCTCGGGCAACTCACCGCCGGCATCGCCCACGAGATCAAAAACCCGCTCAACTTCATCAACAACTTCGCCGAACTCAACGAAGAGCTCGCCGACGAGGTCGTCGAAGTGCTCGAGGCCGGCGACACCGAAGAGGCCCGCGCCATCCTCGACGACCTCAAGGTCAACGCCGCCCAGATCGCCAAGCACGGCAAACGGGCCGACGGCATCGTGCGCGCGATGATGCAACACGCCCGCAGCAGCGGCGGCGAGCGCGAGACGGTGGACGTGAACCCGTTCGTGGAGGAATACCTGAACCTGGCCTACCACGGGCAGCGCGCCCGCGTGCCGGGCTTCAACGCAGACCTCGTGACGGACTTCGCCGAGGACGTGGGCACGGCGCAGATGATGCCGCAGGAGATGGGCCGGGTGCTGATCAACCTGCTCGGCAATGCCTTTGACGCCGTCTACGAATACGCCGCCTCGCAAAACGGGCAGTACGCGCCGAAGGTGACCGTCGCGACGCGGCGGGTGGGCGAGGCCGTGGAGATCCGCGTGGCGGACAACGGCCCGGGCATCCCGGAGGACGTGAAGGCCCGGATCTTCGAGCCGTTTTTCACGACGAAGCCGACGGGCTCGGGGACGGGCCTGGGGCTGAGCCTCTCGCACGACATCGTGACGCAGGGGCACGGCGGCATGCTCGCGGTGGAGAGCGTGCCGGGCGAAGGAGCGGCGTTTGTCGTCACCGTGCCGGGATGAACACATGACCCGTTTCTCCCGGAAACGACGTTTGTACAGGGGAAGGGCCTTTCCAATGTTCCTGCCGGCTCTCGACGCTCCCGTTCATCCAATCGAAACCGCCATGAGCCTCTACGTCAAAGACACCTATCACGCCACAGTCATCGGCATCTCGGGGAAATTTCTCGGCAGCCTCGAAGGCGATCGTTTCAGGAGCATGCTCGATGACTGCAAATCGCAGGGGAAAACGCGCCTGGTCCTCGACCTTGCCGAGACCGACCTGATGGACTCGACGGCCATCGGCCTGCTCATTGCCGGCCTCACCTCCATGCGGCGCGTCGGCGGCGACATTCGTCTGGCCAACATGAAGAAGCGCATCCGCAACCTCTTTCTGATGACGCGGCTGCTCGGGCCCGTCTTTGCGAGCTACGATTCGCTCGAATTGGCTGCGGCGAGTTATCAATCCCCGTCCGTCGAAGCCTGAGCGGAGACGATCAACTCATCCGGCGCATGATCCGCCGGGGCGAGGGGGATCGAACGCGCGGATCGGAGCACCTCGTACGGGGCGTCATGCCGGGGCGGTCATGCGTTCGGGCTCGCGGTGAAGCGAGAAGCCGGGCGCACTGTAGCATTGCGGGGAGGCCGTGCCCATGAGGAGGCCGACGGCCGGCCGGTGTGGCGCTTCGAGCACCCGCATCCGGTTGGCGATGACGGTTTGCGCCGCTCACCCGGCATGCTCATCCGGGGACGTCCGCGGGGGCAGGCAGCACCGTTCGAGCGCAGCCACGAGCATCTGAAGCTGAAGCGGCTTGCTCACGTAATCGTCCATGCCCGCTTCGATGCATTGCCGTCGATCCGACTCCATGGCGTTGGCCGTGAGCGCGATGATGTGCGGTCCTGCCTCCGGCCCGCGACTCGCCCGGATGCGCCGCGTGGCTTCGAGGCCGTTCATCACGGGCATCTGCACATCCATCAGCACCACATCGTACGGCGCCTTCTCGAGCGCCCGAAGCACCTCCTCACCGTTCACGGCCACATCGGCGCGGTAGCCGAGGCGTTCGAGCAGGCGGAGTATCACGCGCTGATTGACCAGATTGTCCTCGGCCACGAGGATTCGCCGGGGCATGCGTCGTCCCATCTCCGGGTCAAACGCGGTGCGCCGCGAGGGACGGCGCGAGATGGGCTCAGAGGCGTCAAAAGCGGCGACGAGGGCGTCGTAGAAGTCGGCGCGACGAACCGGCCTCGACACGGGATACGTGCCCGGCACTGCCTTCGTGTCGATGCGGCGGCAGAGGTCGTTGAGCAGGATGAGCGGCGTCCGGCGACCTTTGGGATGGAGACGGAGCACCTCGATGACCGAAAGGCTATCGAGGTCTTTCAACCCCATGTCGAGCACGATGGCGTCGAAGACCGGCGCTTCGCTGATGAGACGGAGCGCCTCCTTCCCCGCACCGACGGCCAGCGGTTCCACTCCCCACGCTCCGGTCATCTCCACGAGCGCCGTGCGCGCCGCCTCGTTGTCGTCGACGAGGAGCACGCGGCGACCGGCGAGCGGGCGCGTCTCCCCCGCTTCGGCCCCGGCTTCGACGGGCTCGGCGCGGAAGCTGAAATGGAACGTCGAGCCTTTGCCCTCCTCGCTTTCCACCCAGATCTCCCCGCCCATTTTTTCACACAGGCGCTTCGAGATCGCCAGCCCCAGCCCGGTGCCGCCGTACTTGCGCGTCGTGGAGTCGTCGAGCTGCGAGAAGGCTTTAAAGAGACGATCCCGCCGATCCTCCGCGATGCCGATCCCGGTGTCGCGCACGGCCACGTGCAAGAGCAACCCCTCGCCTTCCGAAGCGAGATCCACCGTCATCTCCACCTCGCCCTCGTCCGTGAACTTGATCGCGTTTGAAAGCAGATTGACCGCGATCTGCCGCAGTCGGGTCGCATCTCCCCGGATACGCCGGGGCACGTCCGGAGCGATGTGGAGGGCCAGGTCGAGTTCTTTTTTGCAGGCCCGCACCGCCACCACGTCCATGGCCGACTCCAGGCACGCAACCAGATCGAAGGGGAACGACTCGAGCTTGACCTGACCGGCTTCGATCTTCGAGAAGTCAAGGATTTCATTGATGAGCGTGAGGAGGCTCTCACCGCTGGCGCGGATCGTCTCGACGCATTCCGCCTGCTCGTCGTTCAATTCCATATCGAGCAGGAGACTCGTCATACCGATGACGCCGTTCATAGGCGTGCGGATCTCGTGACTCATATTGGCGAGGAAGGCGCTTTTGGCATGCGTCGCCGCTTCCGCTTTCTCTTTTTCCCGCGCGAGGTCGCGCACGGTAGCTTCGAGTTCGGCAGCGTTCCGCCGGAGTTCGTGCGTTCGCGCCCGCACGGCCTGTTCGAGCTCCATCGCCCGCCGCTCATACTGACGAATGCGGAGCCGGAGCGCTCCCCCGAGCCCGACGAAAAGCAACAGCCCGATGATCACATAAAACCACGGCTCCTGATAAAAGTACGGCTCCAGATAAATGCTCAGCGCCGCGCCATCCGCGCTCCACCCGCCCGCCGCGTCCCCGGCGATCACGCGAAACTGGTAGGGGCCGGGCGAGAGGCTGGTATAATAGGCCGTCCGGCGTGTGCCCGCCGTCGTCCAACCCGCATCGTAGCCGTCGAGCCGGTACCGGAAGCGCATCTTCTCCGGCGACCTGAAGCTGAGCGCGGTGTAATGGATCTCGAGCTTGTCCTCTCCCGGCGGCACGACGATTTTGCCCGCGTGCACATCCATCTCGGTATCCCCCACGATCACCCGCTCGATGACCACCGGCAATCCTTCGGAGCTGTACCGCAGGTCTTCTCGCTGCACCTCCACCGCCCCCGACATCGTCGCGAACCAGAGCTTGCCGTCTCGGCTTTTCCAGGCGGCGGGCTGCGCGGCATTGCCCTCCACGCTTCGCAGCCCGTCTTCCTTGCCGAAGGCGACGGCGCGCACCGCGCCCTGCGCGCCCCGAGCGAAGGCATTGAGCTCCGCTTTGGAGACGAAATACAGCCCCCGGTTGCTGCTGATCCACAGACGGCCCTCGTCATCTTCGAGGATGCCGTGCACCACATCGTCAAAGAGCCCATCCGCTTCGGTGATGACCGCGAACCCTTCATCCGAGAAGCGCGTGAGTCCCTTTCCGTAGCTTCCGAGCCAGAGCACGCCGTCCGTGTCTTCGAAGATGGTGGTGACGAAGTCGTCGGCCAGCCCGTCGGCGGTCGTATAGGTGGTGAAGACGCCGTCCTCGAAGCGCGTCAGCCCGCCGCCGCGCGTGCCGATCCAGAGGTTGCCCTCCCGGTCCTCGTGAAACGTCCACGGGGTATTGCTCGGCAGGCCGTCGGCGGTGGTGTACGTGGTGAAGACGCCCTCCTCGAAACGCTGCAGGCCGCCGCCGTTCGTGCCGATCCACAGAACGCCGTCGCGGGTCGCATAGAGGGCCCGGACGAAATCGTTGCCGAGGCCGTCGGCCGTCATATAGTTGGTGAAGACGCCGTCTTTGAAGCGCGCCAGCCCCGTGCGCCTCATGCCGATCCAGAGCGCGCCCGTCCGGTCTTCGCACAGCGCCCAGATCGAGTTGCCCGCCAGCCCGTCCGCCTCCGTATACACGCGCAGTTCGCCGTCCTTCAGGCGCGCCAGCCCGCCGTTCATCGTGCCGATCCACATGCTGCCGTCGCTTGCTTCGAGGATCGGCCGGACGCGATCGTCGCCGAGGCCCTCGGGAGCGCCCCAGACGGAGAAGCGGCTGTTTTTGAGCCGATTGAGGCCGCCGCCGAGCGTTCCGACCCACAGGTTGCCCTCCCGGTCCTCGAGGATCGACCAGACGACGTCGCCGGAGAGTCCGTCCCGGGTCGTGTACGTGTCGAAGCGTCCCTCCCGCAGGCGCGTCAGCCCGCCGCCGTCGGCGCCGATCCAGAGCGTTCCCCGGCTGTCTTCATAGATCGTGTTGACATAATCGTAGGAGAGGCCGTCGGCGGTCGTATAGGTGGTGAAGACGCCGTCCTCGAAGCGCGCCAGTCCGCCGCCGCGCGTGCCCATCCACAGCCGTCCCTCGTGGTCCTCGCGGATGGTCCATACGACGTTGCTCGGCAGGCCGTCGGCGGTCGTGTACGTGGTGAAGACGCCGTCCGCATACCGCCCTGCGCCGGCGCCGTTCGTGCCGATCCAGAGGGCGCCGCTCCGGTCCACGTAAAGCGCCACCACGGCGTCGCCCGGCAGGCCGTCGGCGGCGGTGAACGGCGTGAACACGCCGTCCTGAAGACGCACGAGGCCCTTGCCCTGTATGCCGATCCACAGGGCCCCGTCAGCCCCCTCGGCGAGGGCCGTGATGAAGTTTCCGCCGAGCCCATCCTCCGCCGTATAATTCCGAAAGACGCCGTCCCGATAGGCGATGAGCCCCCCCGTTTGCGTGCCGATCCAGAGCGTTCCTTCATGATCTTCCAGAAGGACATACACCACGTTGTCGCGGAAAGCGGGCGTGTTCTTCCGGTCGAAAACGGTGAAGCGATCGCCGTCGAAACGCGCGAGTCCCTCATACGTCCCCATCCAGAGGTAGCCGTCTCGTGTCTGCACCAGGGCATTGACGGAGTTCTGCGGCAGCCCCTCGTCCGTGGTCCAAACGTCATGCGCATACCGGGAGATGTCCCGGTCGGGATTGAGTCCCTGCGCCCGGCTCTCCCCCGCGAAAGCGAGCGCGAACGACATCAGAAGCAGAACGAACTCCAACCAAGCCGGCGTTCGCCGGGCGGAGAAACGGGTGAACGATGTCATCAGGAAAAGATTGCAATGGGTGAAGGCGGCGAATATATAGTCAATTCCGACGCCGTTCTCGCCCGTTCACCCGCTTTTTTCGGAAAAATGGGATTATCTCCCATGCGCGCGCGCCAGAAACGGGCTTCCGGCGCGCCATCGCGCGCGCGCCGCCGCCGGGAAACACGAAAGAGCGGAGGACGGCGTCCCCGCAGTTCCTGCCGGAGAGGAATATTTTCCGTAAAAAGGGAACGGAACGTAGTCCGCCGCCCCTTCGTTCGTGTGAGCACGCTCGCGCTCACGTCCCTGTCGAAGCCGGAACCGCTCCGTGCCTCGGCGCCCACCCGGAGATCCTTTCGCATGAAAATCGCGCTTGCCCAGATCAACCCGACCGTCGGGGACCTGCGGGGCAACGCCCGCCGCATTGTGGAGACCGCCCGCCGCGCTCGCGCGCAGGGGGCCGACCTCGTCATCTTCCCCGAACTCTGCGTGACGGGCTATCCCCCGCTCGACCTCCTCGAGAACCCCTCCTTCATCGAAGCCGTACAGCGCACACTCGACGGGATCGCGCGCGCGGTCCCTGCGGATACGGGCCTCATCGTGGGCGCGCCCGTGCCCAACCCCGACCGCGTCGGCAAGCGGCTCTACAACACGGCGCTCCTCTTCGAAAACGGCGACCTCGTCGACTCCGTCCGAAAGACCCTGCTCCCGACCTACGATGTCTTCGACGAGTACCGGTACTTCGAGCCGGCCAGGGAGCGACACGTGGTCGTCTGGCGCGGCCGGCGCCTCGGCCTCCACATCTGCGAGGACATGTGGAATAACGAGGAGTATGCCGACTATCACCTCTACGAGGAAAACCCCGTCGATGAGCTCGCGGCGATGGGCATCGACCTCTTCGTGAACATCAGCGCTTCGCCGTTCTCGCTGGGCAAACATGCGCTTCGGAACGGCATCGTCGAGGAAATATGCCGGGAGCACGGGGCGCCTTTCGTGCTCGTCAACCAGGTGGGCGCCAACACGGAAGTGATCTTCGACGGCGACAGCCGCGTCCACGCCGCCGACGGCACGCGGCTGCTTTGCGCGCCGTCGTTCGAGGAGGCCCTCCTCCTCTGGGACACCGAGGTCGAGACCGGCCCTTGCCCGCTCCGGCACGACGACGCCGCCGACCTCCACGACGCGCTCACGCTCGGCATCTGGGACTATTTCCACAAGACGGGCGCCTTCGACAAGGTCATCGTCAGCCTCTCCGGCGGCATCGACTCGGCGGTGACGTGCGCCCTTGCCGTAGACGCCCTCGGCCCGGAGCGCGTCCGCAGCGTGACGATGCCCTCGCCCTATTCTTCGCCCGGCTCCGTGGAGGACTCGCTCGCGCTTGCCGAAAACCTCGGCATCCCGTGCCCCGTCATCCCCATCACGCCCGCCGTCGAGGCGTTTCAGAAGATGCTCGAGGACTCGTTCCGGGGAACCGAGCCGGGCACGGCGGAGGAGAACATTCAGGCGCGCGTGCGGGGCGTGACGCTCATGGCGCTTTCGAACAAGTTCAACTATCTCGTCCTTTCGACGGGCAACAAGAGCGAGATGTCCGTCGGGTACGCCACGCTTTACGGAGACATGAGCGGCGGGCTGGCGGTCCTCTCGGACGTGTACAAGACGCAGGTGTACGAGCTCGCGCTGCACATCAACGAGCGCGCCGGGCGGGCGGTCATCCCCACAAGCACGATCATGAAGCCGCCCTCGGCGGAGCTTCGCCCCGGCCAGCTCGACACCGACGCGCTCCCGCCATACCCCGTCCTCGACGAGATCCTTCGCCTCTACATCGAAGAGCGCCTCGACCTCGACGCCATCGTGGACGCCACCGGGCACGCGCCGGAGTTCGTGCTCCGCATCCTTCGCATGGTGGACCGGAACGAGTACAAACGGCGGCAGGCGCCGCCCGGTCTCCGCGTCAGTTCGAAGGCGTTCGGTCTCGGACGTCGGCTGCCCATCGTCATGCGGTGGGACCGCGAGGAGATCCGCGCCATCGCCCACGGCGCCGCGACGCCCGAAAATGCGGGCTCATAGCCGTTTTCGGCGCACGCCCCTTCCGCCGAAAACGCCCCAAACGCGAAAAGCCCGGCCAGAGGACCGGGCTTTTCGCCGTACTGCTATGCAACGTGTGAACGATTAGCCCACACGCTGAACATTGGTTGCGCTTAATCCCTTCGGGGTACGCTCCACATCATACTCAACTTCTTCTCCATCACGGAGGCCGTCGTCCCAACCGAGACCTTCTACGTTGTTGCGGTGGACGAAAACGTCTTTGCTTCCGTCGGAGGGTTCAATGAAGCCGAAGCCTTTTTCAGCATTGAACCACTTTACTTTACCGTGTGCCATAGTACCTTGGGTGTCTTCACTGAGCATGCCTGACATAACCAACCTGGAGCATCCCGAAGAGACAGAGTCGTCCCAAAGAGACCGATCGAAAGGGGGAATGGAGGCGAGACAGTGATGTGTATAAAGGATGTTAAGAGAGTCAGCGAACCAGCCATGGAGAGCGAGGTTCCCGTCGAGGAAAGATTTGTTCGGAAAAGACGACGGGGCGCCCCGATCAGCCTGATTCCGCACCTCCCGGCTCGCCGTTCCCGAGGACGGCTGAAGCGCCTCCTCGGGAGGCGTCCCGCTTCAGCGCCGCACCGCGACGAGCACTTCGGAGGGCATCCCAAAACGCACGACCGTCGCACGATGCCGCACGTCCCATATCCCTCCGACGTACGTTTCGAGCGCGATGGGACGACAGCCGCCCACGAGCGCCGGACTCATGCGGCGCAACAACGTCCACCCTTTCATGACAAGCTTCGACGCGAGGGTGGTTCCGCGCGTGAGGCTCGCGAGGCCGAGCCGCCCGCCCGGTTCGAGGACGCGATGCGCCTCGGAAAGGAGCGTCCGGATGTCCTCTGCGCCCAGCAGATCCAGCACGTAGGTCGAGAGGAAACGGTCCACGCAGGCGTCGGGGAGGTCCAGGCGGGGCGCGCCGTCGGTCAGTCGCACCCCGGCGCGATCCCCGAAGGGCGCCAGCCGCCTCCGCGCCAGCGCGACCATGGTGGCGCTGACGTCTACACCAAGATAGCGCGCGCGCTCCGGGAGGCGTTCCCGCATCAGGGTTTCCGCAAGCCGGCCCGTCCCACAGCCGAACTCGCACACGCTGCGCGCCTCATCGAGCGCCATGTGACGGAGCATCTCCTCGACGGCGTCGTCTTCGTAAAAGCGCTGTCGGTCCTGCCATGCGCCAAAGCGGTCATAAAAGGCACGCGCCTGTTCGTGACTGAAAAGGGCGTCGCGCATCGGCCTTCCCGTTGGGCGGATTCTACAAGTTCAGGTATAAACGCAGCGGGGCGCAGCCGGGCTCCCGAAAGCGCCGCCTTCTCTCATTTTACCCATAACCAGACCCTTATTCCCAACCCCCGGATGAAGCTCACGAGGATGCTTTTCCAATCCCGGCTCCACCCTCGAAGCGGTCATTTAAGCTCATTTGGAGAATGCCTGTTCATTGAGACAATCCTTGCTCCCGCTCCCGATCGAGAACCGGATTTTGTCTTTTTCGACATCTTCAGGGAGGGTCGGCATAAATACCGACCTTCCCCCATGCGCGATGGACTTCGCCCGGCTCCGCGCAAACAAAGCGGGGCATGAAGGGTTTGAGGGATCTCCACGTTCGATGTATTCGATTTTTCCTCGATAAGCCGTTCTCCCATGTCTGTTCGTCTTTTGATTTCCGTTGCCTGGCTGATGGTTTTTGCGTGTTCGAGCAGCCACAACGTCGAGCCGGAGCCCTCATCCGATGTGCTTCTTCCGGCGCCTGAAACCCCGACGTTCGGCCCACGCGAGGATCGGGGGCTCGTCGCATACGACGAGATCCGCGAGGCTTCCGGGCTCGTCGCAGGGCAGGTAAATGAAGGGGTGCTCTGGACGCACAACGACTCGGGCGACGAAGCTCGTCTGTTCGCTATGGGCATGCATGGAGAACACCGGGGGGTCGTCCACCTGGCCGGGATCACGGCGGTGGACTGGGAGGACATCGCCATCGGGCCGGGTCCGGAGCATGGACGCGCCTACCTCTACGTGGGCGACCTCGGCGACAACCTCCGGGTGCGTGACGTGAAATACGTCTACCGTCTCCCCGAACCCCGCCTCCCACATTCGGGAGCACCCATCGACACGACGATCTCCGACGTGGAAACGATCATGCTCCGCTACCCCGACGGCCGCCTTGACGCCGAGACGCTCCTCGTCGAGCCCTCGACCGGAGATCTGTACGTCGTCACCAAGCGGAGCACGACGGTCAACGTCTATCGTGCTCCCTTTCCACAGCCGACCTCCACGCCGATCATGATGGAGAAAGTGACGACCCTGACGCTCGATCCCGTACCGGGCATGGGGAGTCCCGGACAGGGCGCGGTGGGCGGCGACATCTCCCCTTCCGGCCTTGAAACGCTGGTCAAGACGTATACGAAAGTGTTTTTGTGGACACGAACCGATCCGAATGCTCCGTTGTTTTCCCGCGCTCCCACGGCGGTTTCCTACACCGTCGAGCCGCAGGGGGAGGCCGTTGCCTGGGCCGCCGACGGAAGCGGCTTTTTCACGCTGAGCGAAGAACGGAACGACATTCCCGCCCGCCTCTACTTCTACCCGCGCCGATCTGCCCCATGAGCTCAGCCCCCACGCTCAGCGACGCGCACCTGCGCGCTTTCAGGCAAGCGATGATGGCCTGGTTTCGCCGATCCGCCCGAGAAATGCCGTGGCGGAGCACGAACGATCCATATCCTATCTGGATCTCCGAGATCATGCTCCAGCAGACCCGCGTCGATCAGGCGACGCCGTATTATTACCGCTTCATCGAAGCGTTTCCAACCGTTCACGCCCTCGCTTCAGCCTCCCTCGACGACGTGCTCCGACTCTGGGAAGGACTCGGCTATTATTCCCGCGCGCGCAATCTCCACCGGGCTGCCCGTATGATCGTCGATGACTTCGAGGGACGCTTTCCCGATACGTATGCCGAGGCCCGAAAACTCCCCGGCGTCGGGCCCTATACGGCGGCGGCGGTGCTTTCGATCGCCTTTGGCCGGCCCCACGCCGCCCTCGACGGCAACGTGACGCGCGTGCTCACCCGCGTCTTCTCCATCCCTGCAGACACCCGGTCTCACGCCGTCCGCAAGCGCCTTCAAACCCTCGCCGACGCCCTCCTCGACCACTCGCGCCCGGGAATATTCAAC
>Ga0256841_1001573_pt1 | contig 19326 bp, 18 predicted proteins | sample 356308metaG_FD_185971 | JGI IMG/M metagenome (GOLD analysis project Ga0256841, IMG submission 185971) | Hydrothermal vent microbial communities from Mid Atlantic Ridge, Atlantic Ocean - 356-308 | ecosystem: Environmental > Aquatic > Marine > Hydrothermal vents | place: Atlantic Ocean: Mid... | reverse complement strand
AGATAGATATCAGACTGTACTCGATTATTTATCAAGCTATTGAAGATGTTAAAGATGCTATCCTTGGAATGCTTGCTCCTAAAATGGAGGAGAAAATCGTTTGTAATGTGGAAATAAGAGAGATATTTAAGATTTCAAAGGTTGGTACTATTGCAGGTTGTATGGTTCTTGACGGTACAATAACACGAAATACGAAAGTAAGAGTTATTCGTGACGGAATAGTTGTTTATTCCGGTCGCTTAGGCTCATTAAAACGATTTAAAGATGACGTGAAAGAGGTTAAGGCGGGGTATGAATGTGGCCTGAATATTGAAAATTTCAACGATATTAAAGTTGGTGATATTGTTGAAGGATATGAAGAGGTTGAAGTGAAGCGTCAACTTTAATTTACAGTTACTGTAACAGATAAATTTTTAATTCCTGAAAAATGAAAAAGTATTCTGTAATTATCGGTTCCGGAAACTATATTCCGACGGTTGTTGTTAAGAATGAAGATTTTTTGAAAAATGATTTTTATGACTCCTCAGGAGTTAAGTTTGATATTCCCAATGAGGAGATAATCGGTAAATTTGAAAAAATTACCGGAATCAAAGAGCGAAGACATGTTACTGATGATTTGGTTACATCTCAAATATCAACATTTGCCGCAGAGGATGCACTGAATTCATCAGGTGTTGATAAGGAAACCCTTGATTATATTATTGTTGCTCATAACTTTGGTGATGTACATAAAGGAACTACAATTCCTGATTTTGTACCAAGTATTGCAGCAAGGGTTAAAAGAAACCTGAGTATTGAGAATCCTTTTACCGTAGCTTTTGATATTCCTTTCGGATGCCCGGGATGGGTGCAGGGTTCTATACTGGCCGATTACTTTATTAAATCGGGTGATGCAAAAAGGGTTATGGTTATTGGCTCCGATACTCTTTCGCGTATTTCAGATCCTTACGACCGTGATTCTATGATATATGCCGACGGTGCCGGTGCGGTGATTTTTGAGGCGGTTGATAGTGATGAACCTGTTGGTATTTTGTCGCATATGACAAGGTCCGATACTTTAAATCATGCCAAATTAATGTGGATGGCCGAGTCTTTTAATAAGGACTACAAAGAGAAAGACCTGTTTATTAAGATGAACGGACACCGGTTATATGATTATGCCCTCACCAATGTTCCTCCTTTGGTGAAAGCAACAATCGAAAAGGCAGGGCTGACTTTGAAGGATATTAATAAAGTCTTTATCCATCAGGCTAACGAAAAAATGGATGTGGAAATGCTTAAAAGGCTTTTTAAACTTTATGGTGAACAGCAAGTTGATTTCGGTGTTATGCCTATGACAATCAGCTGGCTTGGAAATAGCTCGGTTGCCACCGTGCCTACAATATACGACCTTGTTGTCAAAGGTAAAATGGAAGGGCATAAATTCAGTAAAGGTGATAATGCTGTCTTTGTCTCGGTCGGTGCCGGTATGAATATCAATACATTTGCCTACAGGGAAGTGTAACTTGATTATTTTTCAGATTATTTCTTTTTCATCCATACATCAGCAGGAAGTTTCTTTAATCCGAGCATTCTGAAGACGAAAGCATTCATTACAAGTTTCCCGCCACGATAAACAGGAATGGTATCGGCCGGTTCAATACGTTTAAAATACTCTTTATAAACGGAATCGGCGTGATTGAAATCATGACTGGTTGTAATGTAATAAGCATTCATTCCCAAATGGAAGCCACCTCTTTTTTTGTTAATGGTTGCGTATTTATGAATATTGTACAGCGATCCGATGCCGAGAACATTTATATGGTTGGGGCGGGCAACATAATAGTCAATATTTGCCAAAGGAAACCATCTGTATGAAATTATCACCGCATTGCTATCCATATTTCCGTTTTTTAAATCCTGTCTGTATAGTTTTGTGAATCCTTCTCCAATCTGTTTCCAGCCGAAAATGTCAAGTGAGATATCCTTACTCCCAATTTGGGAATTTTTTACATATTTGGGATTCTGGTTCCAAATCAGGCCATAATTGATTTGAGAATAACCCGCAATAAGCACGATAATGAGCAGGTTTACTGCAAATTTCAGAGGTTTTGGAAACAAAATGTTTTTATTCTTTACCGTATCTGAGATAAATGGCGCAGCAATGAATATCAGAGTAGTGTAACCGGGACCTGTCCAATGTGGCAATGTCCTCCTGAAAAATGAAAAGAAAATGAAGGTTGCAATAAGAGGAAGACCGGTAAATGCAATGACTCTAAAGTATTCCTTTGATATAAACCGCCTTTTTTTAAATAGAAAAGCCCATAATGAAATAATAATTATTATGAAATTTACCGGATTATTATAAAAAAATTCACCAACTATCTCCATCAGAAAATAATCGGGGCGGAGTCCCGAATCAAGCAGATTTACCCTGCCACCCTGATATCCCAGGCTGATAAAGTCGTTCTCTATATTCCAGTAAATCACAGGTGTAAACAGAATCGCGGATATTATAACGGAAAAATAGAGTGATGGTCTTTTTAGCCATATCCGGTTATACAAAACAATATAGCCAACTATGGCAACCCATAAATAAACAGATGTGTATTTCGACAACATCCCAAGTCCGATCATAACTCCTGTAAGTAGCATTTTCCGGTCATCACTTTTTGCAATATCTGTTTTCGCAATAATATCAATGGAAAGAGATACTGTCAAAAGCCAGAAAAGCATTTGAGGTGTGTCGGGAAGAATGAAAATGCCTGTAATAACAAATGCGTAGATTGAGGATGTGTATAACAAGGCAGCGTAAAAACCTGTTTGCTCATCCTTGATTTTTTTCCCAATTCCGAAAGCAAGAAATGTATTAACAGATCCGAAAATAACCGAGGAAAAGCGGATAAAGAATTCGCTGTCAATTTTTAAGTTTAACGTAAATAGTTGAATTACAAGACCAACCATAGGAGGATGGTCAAAATGGCTAAAGTCAGGATAAAGTGCATATAAATAATAATAAACTTCATCGTTGCCGAATTCCAGAGTAGCAGCAAGAAAAGCTCTGACGAGAGTTGATACTCCGATGAGAATAAAGAGTAGCTGTCTTATTTTTTTATTATCAGGCATTTACTGCTTCTTTTGTCTTGATTTTCTTCTTTTAAACAGAATGATATTTACAAAAATGAATATTAATGTTGAAAACCCGAGAATCCTTAACAACCAGGTTTTATAAATATTCACCGACGGCACCGGAATATGTGACGGAGCTTCACCCGAATATCTGCAAACCGGGTTAAGATAATAAGCCGAATGATCGGGAAACTCTATCTCAATCCTAATGTAAGTGTCGTCTGCTTTGAATTTGTAAGTTGCAGAGTTGCTGTTTTTTATAACCTTTTTAACAGTAGCATTTTGCCCCACAAATCTAATCTCTTTTGCCACCGAATCAATACTGACAAATATTGTGTCATTGTTCAGATTAACGGATTTAATAACAGGTAATACGCTAATTCTCTTAATCTTATCCTCAAAGGATTCTCCTAATGGTCTGTAAATACGGGCACCGAATGACCTTCCTTGCTTTAAAGCCGCTATGATATCATTTTTGTTTGTTGTGGGAGAATTGATAAAGGTACAATGATGACCTATTTCATCGGGATTGAAAATATCATGTGCATCATCATCTCCCAGAATTGTTACATAGTTGCCATTGGAAAGGGCTGTATCCCAATGATCTATGGAAAATCTGTAATTGTTAAGCACTTCAATACCATCATAGTTGGTGAGATACTTCATATCTGAAACATCATAACCGTTTCTTAAAAGGGGATGTGCAATATAAACAAGTTCATTATCCTTCCTGAGCAGATTTAGTATGTGTTGTTTGTTACTTAAAGTTTGAAATATAGGATAGTCGCGCCATAAAACCGATTTTGCTCCAACAAGAACATGATGATTTTTGTGGATGCCGTAACCATGCTCATAAACAGGAATGTAGAAAGGTTCATTCTCTTTATATCTGTTTATTTTCTGGTAATCCGATGTGGCAATGATATCATATCCAAGACTTTTGTAGGTTCTGAATATCATTTCATTGGAGTTTTGGCTTCCCGATGTTATTCCTCCCCAGGCACGCGACTGTATCTGAAAATTTGCTTTTCTCCAGTCTTTACTTTTAATATCTTTGTAGGGATTGTAGATTTTGTCTCCGGAGAATTCCTTGCCGTGTTTGAAATCATATACCGGGCAGGTTATATATTGTAAAATAATTAACAGTAAAATAGCCGCCGGAATGTAAAGTAACAGCTTGATTACAAATTTTATAATGCCTTTTAAGCTTTGCATACATGTTTATATTTAATGGCTGCAAAGATAGTAAATTATACATGGATAAGACAGTATCAATAATTCGAGGATTGATGATGCCTTTTTTCTAAAAATGGGAAATTTTTTATTTGTTACAATCCGGGATTTCTCTTTTTCCATAATTCTTGCTGACTAAAAAATATGAAACAAATAGTTGTAATTGTTCGTATTACAAAAATAAAACAATGCCTGAAATGTACATAAATAATTGTAATACAGTGATTAGTGAGAAGGTAGTATTGTTCCAATCGGGTAAATTATTCTTAGTAATAGGGTAATTGTTAAAAAAAAGTTTTATTCTCATTTTGGGAATATATTAGAAAATGTAGTAGATTTGAGCGTAATTTGAAAAACTATATATGAGTTCGTTTAAAATATTTGTTGTAGAGGATGATCCGTTATACGGTGAAATGTTGAAGTATCACCTGTCATTGAATCCTGATAATGAGGTAATAAGGTTTGAGTCGGGATCTGAATGCCTGAAAAATCTTTATAAAGGACCTTCATTAGTGTCACTTGATTTTTCTCTTCCCGATATGTCCGGATTTGATGTGATTAAAAAGATCAAAGATTATAATCCGGATATTCCGATTGTTATTGTTTCGGGGCAGGAAGATGTTGCAACTGCCGTAAAACTGTTGAAGAGCGGGGCATACGACTATTTTGTGAAGGATGAGGATACAAAGGACAGACTTTGGAATACATTAAAAAATATTAAGGAGAGGCTGAAATTAAAGGAGGAAATTGACGAACTTAAAGAAGAGATAGGTAAGAAATATGAGTTTAAAAAGATAATAAAGGGTAACAGTCCGGCTATTAGGCAGATATTCAGTCTTATAGAGAAGGCAACACGATCCAATATAACTGTATCTTTGTATGGTGAAACAGGGACAGGTAAAGAGGTTGTTGCAAAGGCAATTCATTATAATTCCCAGAGATCAAAATATTCATTTGTGCCGGTAAATGTTACGGCCATACCGAGTGAACTGATCGAGAGCGAGATGTTCGGGTACGAAAAGGGTGCTTTCACAGGTGCTAATACTCGTAAGATCGGTAAGTTTGAACTTGCAAATAAGGGGACTATCTTTCTTGATGAGATAGGAGAAATGGATATCAATATGCAGGCTAAACTGCTGAGAGTGTTGCAGGAAAAGGAACTTACAAGAATTGGCGGAAACAAAGCCATTAAATTTGATGCAAGGGTTATTGTTGCTACTAACAAAAATCTTGCTAAGGAAGTTGAAAAAGGAAATTTCAGGGAAGACCTGTATTACAGGTTGTTGGGTTTGCCGATAGAAATACCGCCATTGAGATTCAGAGGCAGTGATATACTGATCCTGGCCAAGTTTTTTGTTGATGAATTCTGTAAGGAGAATAAAATGGATAAGTTGCAAATTTCATCAAAAGCTCAGGAAAAATTGATGAAGTATCCGTTTCCGGGTAATGTGAGAGAATTGAAAGCCGTAATGGAATTGTCCTGTGTTTTGACAAATACAGATACTATCGAAGAGGATCATATATCATTCAACTCAACAAATGCAAAGAGCGACTTCCTTCTGGAAGAGGATACATTACAGGGATATGTGAAAAAAATAGTTAAATATTATCTGCAAAAATATAATAATAATGTAATGGTAGTTGCTAAAAAACTTGATATTGGAAAGTCAACTATTTATAGAATGCTGAAAAATAATGAAATTTAATGCTTGCAATTAACCGTTTTTGGATAAAAATATTCCATAATTTATCATTTTAACAATGGCTATTTTCAAATAGGGAAAGTTGTTTTAAGAGAAAAATGTGTAATATGTTGAATATAAGCAAAATAAATCTATGGTATAAAAGTTGTAAACCCTATTTTGAGTTTTTAATGTATATGGTTTTTTAAATTAATAATAATCAACAAAACACCTTTTTTAACAAATAAATTTTGAAATAAATGGAATCAAATAAACTTTTCGATCTTACAAACCTTGACGAGATGCTGGGTGGTGACAGGCAAGCAATGCTTCAAATGGTAAAAATATTTTTACAGGCAACACCGGAAAGTCTGACGGAATTAAATAACTGTTTTAAAAAAGATGACCTTGACGGTGTTAGTAAACTTGCGCATAAGCTTAAGTCTTCAATAGATATTTTTGCAATTTCCGAAATCAAGAATGATATCCGCAGACTTGAAAATCTTGCCCGTGAAAATGTTAATGTTGAGGAAATTCCCGGTCTGATGGAGAAAGTTAACAGCGTTCTTAATGAGGCTATTAACCAGGTAAGACTCGAAAAGGAAGTACTGCAGAAAGAATTACTTGCAATTTAATATAGTTGGTAAAACTTTTTTAAATCTCTGTGGATTTTAACAATCTCTTCTTATAAGATAAAAAAAATACCCTGATGGAAATCAGGGTATTTTTTTAATCCGCTTAAGAAACACTTTTATAAAGGAATATTACCATGTTTTTTCGGGGGATGTGACAAAGCCTTATTTTGTGTCATCTCAAGTGCCTGAATAATCTTATATCTTGTTTGTTTTGGATATATTATTTCGTCAATATAACCGAGAGCGGCAGCTTTATACGGACTTGCAAAAGTGTTTTTATAATCTTCAACAGCTTTCTTCTTTTCTTCGTCGGAAAGTTTGTTCCTGAAAATGATATTCACTGCACCGTCGGGTCCCATAACTGCAATTTCGGAAGTAGGATATGCATAATTGACATCGGCACCAATGTGCTTGCTCGACATCACATCATAAGCACCTCCGTAGGCTTTTCTGGTAATGATAGTGATTTTGGGAACCGTTGCTTCGGCAAAAGCGTAAAGCAATTTTGCACCATGCTTGATTATGCCGCCATATTCCTGTGTCGTCCCGGGCAGAAAACCGGGAACATCAACAAAAGTGACAAGAGGGATGTTAAAAGCATCACAAAAACGAACAAACCGTGCAGCTTTCGTTGATGAATTAATATCAAGCACTCCTGCAAGATTGGCCGGTTGGTTGGCAACTATTCCTACCGGTCTTCCGGCAAAGCGTGCAAAACCGATAACCATATTCTGGGCATAATAGGGAGCTACTTCAAGAAAGTTCCCTTCATCAATCACCGTAAGGATAATATCTTTTATGTCATAAGGTTTGTTCGGGTCGTCGGGGACTACGGTTTGTAATTTCTCATCTTCCCTGTGCGGGTCGTCGGTACAAGCCTTTATCGGCGGATCTTCAAGATTGTTTGAAGGCAGGAAGCTGAAAAGCTCTCTGAGCATCATCATAGCTTGCTCATCATCTTCGGCAATGAAATGAGCAACACCGCTTTTGGAGTTGTGAGTCATAGCTCCCCCGAGGTCTTCTTTTGTTACCTCTTCGTGTGTTACTGTTTTTATAACATCAGGACCTGTAACAAACATATAGCTTGTCTTTTTAACCATCAGAATAAAGTCCGTGATGGCCGGAGAATAAACCGCACCACCGGCACAAGGTCCGAGTACAGCGGATATCTGAGGGATAACTCCGGAAGATGTTGTGTTACGGTAAAAAATATCCGCATATCCTGCAAGGCTTTCAACTCCTTCCTGAATACGTGCTCCGCCGGAGTCATTCAGCCCTATGACAGGTGCTCCCATCTTAATGGCCATGTCCATTATCTTTATGATCTTGTCGGCATTGGCACGGCTAAGCGTCCCGCCAAATACCGTGAAATCCTGGGCAAAGACATAAACAAGCCTTCCGTCAATTTTTCCGTATCCGGCAACAACTCCGTCACCCATTATTTTGTTTTTGTCGATTCCGAAATCATGTGCTCGATGAGTAACAAACTTGTCAACCTCAACGAATGTTTCCGGATCAAGCAGGTCGTTTATTCTTTCACGTGCAGTTTTTCGTCCTGCGTTATGTTGTCTCTCAATTCTTTCAACACCTCCTCCAAGCTCGGCTATTTTATTTTTTTCCTCAAATGCTTTAAACTTATCTTCTAATGACATAATATTGTGTTTTAGTCGTTATTATTTCCATTTATTTTATTCAATGATGATCAGCGGTTGGTTGCCGTCTATTGTATCTCCGTCTTTGACAAGCACATCGGTAACTACTCTGTCTTTCTTGACCTTGTATTCACTTTCCATTTTCATTGCCGATATAATGATCACCGTGTCACCGGCTTTGACTTTGTCACCTTTTTTTACCAATACCTTCACAACCTTGCCGGGCATTGGTGACGAAATTGTCGAATCATCATCCATATCATCACTTCCTCTGCTTTTCATATATTTTGCTTCCGCATCAAGTATGTCAATGTCGTAGGAGTTGTACAAAGTGTTAATTGTATAGGTTTTGGGCTTTTGCCCGGGAATTAATTCCACGTTATATGATTTATTGTTGTATAAAATGGAATATACTCCCTTTTCAACCTCTACCAGGTCAACTTCAAATTCTCTTCCGTCAACTGAAATTTTGTAAATGTTGCCGTTTTGATTTATCAGGTTGACAACTGAAGAGTTTCCGTCAATATTTATCTCTAATGACATAATTTCGGTTTTTTATTATAATCTTGTTATGTTTTTCTTTCTTCCAAATATTTTCCAATTGCTGTTGAGATTGCTCGGATGTATCCTGTCTTTCACCTCTTTAAGCCTGTTTTGATAATCAATGAAGGCGGCAATTATAGCAATATCTTTACAATCTCCGTCACATTTGTCCTCTTCCATCAGGGCATCTTTGTTTTTCTCAATAAACTGAGTGTTGTACTTACCTTGAACAAAGTCGGGTGTGTTCATTATTTTCTCAAGGAACTTGATGCCGGTTTTAACTCCGGTAATTTTATAAGCATACAATGCACGTTTCATCCTTTGAATTGCCTCATCCCTGTCTTTTCCCCAGGCTATCAGTTTTGAGATCAGCGGGTCGTAATAGATCGGGATTTCGTAGCCTTCATAAACATAGCCGTCGTGTCTTACTCCTAATCCGAGAGGTTCGGTAATGTGCTGAATTGTACCGGGGCTTGGCATAAAGTTATTGTCGGGATCTTCAGCGTAGATCCGGCATTCTATAGCATGTCCTGTTTGTGATAGTTCCTCCTGTTTATATGATAATTCCATCCCGTCGGCAATTCTGATCTGCTCTTTTACAAGGTCAATTCCCACAACTCTTTCTGTAATGGGATGTTCAACCTGCAAACGGGTATTCATCTCAAGAAAGTAATAGTTCAGATCGTCATCCATAATAAATTCTACGGTTCCGGCACCCTGATAATTTGCTGCCAATGTAGCAGCTACGGCTGTTTCACCCATCTTTTTTCTTACTTCCGGCGTCATTAACGGACTTGGGGTTTCTTCCACCACTTTCTGATGTCGCCTTTGCACCGAACATTCCCTTTCAAAAAGATGGATCGCATTGCCATGACTATCAGCCAATACCTGAAACTCAATATGATGCGGCGATGAGATAAATTTCTCAACATAAACGGCATCATCACCGAAAGCAGCCATTGATTCCGATTTTGCGGCTCTTAAAGACGGAAGGATATCTTCCTCTTTGGTTACCAGTCTCATACCTTTTCCGCCTCCACCGGCAGAAGCTTTTAGCATAACCGGCAAACCGACTTCTTGAATTACTTTCAGGGCATCTTCTTCGGAAGTAAGCGGGTCGGTGGTGCCCGGCACAACGGGAACATCTGCAGCAATCATTGTACGACGGGCAGTTATCTTGTCTCCCATCTTTTTTATTGAAGCCGACGAAGGTCCGATAAATATTATTCCCTCCTGTTTGCAACGATCTGAGAACTCGGCATTTTCGGATAAAAATCCATATCCCGGATGAATGGCATCCGCACCGCTTTTTTTTGCAGCTTCGATGATATTATCAATGACAAGATAACTTTCGTTCGACGGCGAAGGCCCGATGTGATATGCCTCATCTGCATAACGTACATGCATAGCCTTACGGTCGGCATCAGAATAGACAGCCACGGATAAAATACCCATTTCTCGGCAAGTCCTCATTACACGAATGGCAATCTCTCCACGGTTGGCTACTAATACTTTTTTTATCATAAAATATAGATTATTGTTTTCGATTTGATGTGACAATTAGAGTGTTCATTATTATTGACATAATTTTCCTCTTATTTAGAATGCGCAAAAATAACATTATTTTTTTTAATGTCAATCGAATGTTATTAACATGAAAGTGAGATGCACGTTATTATTAGAATAATTGGCTTTAGAACGGGTTAATTTATTGAATCAGCTTCAAAACTATTTTATTGACAGATAAATTTATAATGTAAACTCCTTCCGGCTGGATGCTAAAATCTGTTATGCTGTTTTTTTTGTGAATATCTATGTTAATTACTTATTTTTTTATCAGTGAGCCTGCATAATCATTTTATATAATTTCGGTACCTTTAAAGGTTACTTAATGGCACTGAATTATATCTGGATAGCATTTTTTGTAATTGCCTTTGTGGTAGGGCTTATCAGGCTTCTGTTTTTCGGGGATACGGAGGTGTTTCAGAATATGGTCAACGGCACTTTCGACTCGGCAAAGACAGGTTTTGAGATTTCCTTGGGTCTTACCGGAGTTTTAACATTGTGGCTCGGGCTTATGAAAGTGGGGGAGAAAGGAGGAGTGGTGAAGATATTTTCGAGACTGGTAGGCCCGTTTTTTGCCAAACTTTTTCCGGGAGTGCCAAAGGACTCACCTGCTGTCGGTTCTATGATGATGAACATCTCGGCAAATATGCTGGGGCTTGACAATGCTGCTACACCTATGGGGCTGAAAGCAATGCAGGAACTGCAGGATGTTAACCGGGAAAAAGATGTGGCTTCCGATGCTCAAATAATGTTCCTTGTATTGAATACTTCCGGACTCACCATAATACCCATAAGTGTTATGGTTTACAGGGCTCAGCTTGGAGCTTCCAATCCTTCAGATATTTTTATTCCCATATTGCTTGCAACTTTTTTTTCCACACTTGCGGGCTTGATCAGTGTGGCAATTTATCAAAAAATAAATCTTTTTAATAAGGTCGTGCTTGCTTATCTCGGTGGACTTACTGCCTTTATTGCCGGGATTATTTGGTACTTTTCCACTTTGCCAAAGGAGGATATTACAGTAATATCTTCGGTGGCAAGTAATTTAATATTGTTTTCCGTTATAATATCATTCATTTTGCTTGCCGTACGTAAGAGAGTCAATGTTTACGAAACTTTTATCGAGGGAGCGAAGGAGGGTTTCTCGGTAGCTGTTAAGATAATTCCGTTCCTTGTTGCCATTCTTGTAGCCATTGGTGTTTTCAGGGCATCGGGTGCAATGGATTTCCTTATTGACGGTGCCAAACATCTTTTTGCCGCAATGGGTGTTAATACCGACTTCATAGAGGCTCTTCCCACGGCACTTATGAAGCCGTTGAGCGGTAGTGGCGCCAGAGGGATGATGGTTGACGTAATGAGAACTTATGGTGCCGACTCATTTGTGGGGAGGGTTGCTTCGACGGTTCAGGGTGCAACGGACACAACATTTTATATTATTGCCGTCTATTTCGGTTCCGTAGGTATAAAAAATACCCGTTATGCAGTTACCTGCGGTCTTATAGCTGATTTTACGGGAATAATAGCCGCTATCTTAATGTCATACCTTTTCTTTCATTAGGTCTTTTCGAGTTTTCGCGATGAACAAAGCAGCTACACATTGAGCGGAGTCGAAATGTGCCCCCCAAATCTTATTTTACAATCTTTCCGGAATATAATATTTCATTCTCATCCGATAGTTGAATAAAATAAAGTCCGGGTTTGAGGGTTTTGGTATTGATTATTGTGGGACTGACGGATTCTGAAGAAATGGTTTTTTCTTGCGAAAAAACTATTTTTCCCGAGATATCAATTATTCTTGCCTTAAGTACCCTTTTATTAAAGTTTTTGAATTCAATGGAAATTTTATCTGAAAACGGATTCGGATAAATGTTGAAAACTTTAATGTTAGTTTGGTTGGGCTTGCTTCCTACGGTTTGTATCCATTCCCATTCCTCAAAAAACTGTGTTGACCCGGTGAGAAAAGGAGCCGGTGGCCATTCGTCATTATTGATTGTGTAATCTCCGTTTTCGGCATTAAAAAAGATGATGTAGCAGGGATGTGCCCAAAAGGCAACAGGCATAAGATCAACGAAGAAAACCCAGTTTTCTTCATAAGGTGCTAGGTAATACTCCACCATTCCTTCAAGCCATAATGTATCGCCCTGATACATCTTTTCATATTTTGAAAAAAGATGATGTATTTCGAGCGAATCAATACCAACAACATCATTTGCGATTGTGTTTATAGCATCATATTGTGTTACCTGAGCTTTAATTGTGGATGAGATTAAAACGAAAGAAAAAACAAATAGAAATGGTTTCATAACATTAAGCTTTTTTTGGATTAAAAGGTGCAAAGATAAGAAAATGATATAAAAATGTCAAGAGATTAGTCGAGAAACTCTACTCTGACCAGGTCCTTTGAGTCCATACCGAGTAATCCTGCGGCATTTCCCTGATTCATTGCTATTTCCAGATAGCCACCCGAGTTGAACAGTGCAACTATTTCTCCGACGGGAACATCGGAGTATGAGCGGTTTAATTTGTTTATCTCGTACGTACGGAATCCTATTGTGAATTTTCTGCCATTCCCGACCTCCTTAAAAAGAGGTTCTTTTATATTTGTGATGATATTTTCATAAGAATCAATAAAAATAACGTGGCCTTTTATCAGATTTTCGGTAACTACCGGTTCAAAAAGTATTTTTTTATTTAATGATTCTATTTTATTGCCAAGCTCTGCAATATCTTTTCCGGCTGCAAGGTGTGCTGCGGCTTTTGCAAAACGGTCGCGCGACGAAAAGGTGAAAAATCCCGAATCCTGAATGATATCCATTTCAATGATCGTTTCAGGGGGCTGATCCAGGATCATAGAAAAGATACCCGTGTCGGCGCCTATAAAAAAATGATTGTAGGCTTTGACAACAATGTGAGGGTTTTTATCCGATTCTTCCGTGTTCACTCCAATAATATGAACCGTGCCTTCGGGATAGTTTCTGAAACAGTTTTTCAGTACGAAGGCAGCATGTTCGATGTTGAACGGCGGGATTGAGTGTGAGATATCAATAATGGTCACATCGGAAATTTTGCTCAGGATCGCTCCTTTTACAGCACCGATGTAGTGGTCTTTTTGTCCCCAATCGCTTGTCAATGTTATGATCGGCATAAATGATCCGTTATTTCCGGGAATTTGATAAATATGTAAAAAATTCCATGTGTTAACAAACTAAATTCCGTTAAATTTGCAGTAACAAAATTAGTAATTAAATTTGGAAATTGTATTTAAAATTTTATTAATTGAATTAACCGGTTAATTAACAATGTATTTCGATACCAAGAACAGATATGAGTGAACGAATAATCAACATAACATCATACAGCCCGCTTGAAATTTATGGCGTTAACGACCGTAATATCAATATGATAAAATCATTTTTTCCGAAATTGAAAATCGTTGCAAGGGGTGAAATGATTAAAGCCATCGGGAGTAATGATATCCTTGACGACTTTGAGACAAAGTTTGAGCTTTTATTGGTGAGCTATGATAAATTCGGCAAAATTGTGGAAAAAGACATTGAACAAATAATGGGAAATGCAGAAAAATCATCTTCGGAAACTGTAAAATTAAGGGAAAACGGTGTGCTGGTTCACGGGCGTGAAGGACGCCATATAAAAGCTTTGACGGTTAACCAGCAGAGGTTGGTGAAGAGTTGTGAAAAGAATGATTTGATATTTGCCATCGGACCTACACGGCTGTGGCCCTTGCTGTCAGAGCTCTGAAAAATAAGGAGGTGCGAAGAATAATTCTTACCCGTCCTGCTGTGGAAGCCGGTGAAAGTCTTGGCTTTTTGCCAGGAGATTACAGGGATAAACTTGATCCCTATCTGCAACCTCTTTACGATGCACTGCGCGATATGCTGCCGACTCAAAAACTCCTTAAATATCTTGAAGACGGTACCATAGAAATAGCTCCCCTTGCTTTTATGCGCGGTAGAACCCTGGACCACGCTTTCGTCATTCTGGATGAAGCACAGAACGCAACCGAAATGCAACTGAAAATGTTTGTTACGCGTATGGGGAAATCATCAAAGTTCATCGTCACAGGTGATGTGACACAGATTGACCTGCCGCGTAAACAATCATCAGGCTTGAAACAGGCGGAACAACTACTGAAAAACATTTCGGGCATTGATTTTATCTACCTTGACGAAAAAGATGTCGTGAGGCATAAACTGGTTACGAAAATTATTAATGCTTATAGCGATAAATCATAAAATTGATTCAAATGGACAATGTAATTATCAACACGGATTTTATTTTTCCCAAGCAGAAAAGTGTTTATAAAGGAAAAGTACGCGAAGTTTATAATATTGACGACCGTTACTTGGTTATGATAGCAAGTGACCGCATATCGGCTTTTGATGTGGTGTTGCCGAGAGGTATTCCGTATAAAGGTCAGGTATTGAATCAGATAGCCTCAAAATTCCTTGACGCCACGGCTGATATCTGTCCTAACTGGAAGATTGCAACCCCCGATCCTGTAGTTACCGTAGGTCATTACTGTGAACCCTTTCCCGTTGAGATGATAATCAGAGGTTACCTTACCGGAAGCTCCTGGCGAACATACAAAAAGGGTGCAAGGGAAATTTGCGGAGTGCCTGTACCCGATGGGATGAGAGAGCATGAACGTTTTCCGGAACCTATTGTTACACCTACGACCAAAGCTGCAGAAGGCCATGACGAAGATATTTCAAAGGAAGAAATAATAAAGCAGGGCTTGGTGTCGGAAGAAGATTACGAACTGCTTGAAAAATATACACGTGACCTCTTCAAAAGAGGTACCGAAATGGCAAAGGAGAAAGGATTGATACTTGTTGACACCAAATACGAGTTCGGTAAAAAGGATGGGAAAATTTATCTTATTGACGAGATACATACGCCCGATTCGTCCCGCTATTTCTACCTCGAAGGTTATGAGGAGAGATTTGCCAGGGGTGAACCGCAAAAACAACTTTCCAAAGAGTTTGTACGCGAATGGCTTATGGAAAACGGATTTCAGGGTAAAGAGGGACAGCAGGTGCCGGAAATGACAGATGAGTTTGTAAACAGTGTTTCGGAAAGATATATCGAACTCTACGAAAAAATTACCGGCGAAAAATTTCAAAAAGAAGCCGCAGAGGATGTTTTGAAACGGGTGGAAAAAAATATTAAGGAGTTTTTAAGCAAAGAAGTCTGACTTGCCGGAAATTAGAATTTGTGTTTAGAACGGTTATCAATAAAAACAACCAGTTCAATAAATATTTCTGTTTGTCGGTAGATTAATGAAACCTGAGGTGTGACAACACATCTTCTGAGATTAATGTATTTTGATTTTGGACAAAGTTGTGTGTGTTTTGATAACAGTGATAATAAATTTTCAACTTTCTTGTCGAAATTTTGCGCAACGCTTATTGACCAGTTGTTAATAAGGTAATTAAGAATGCTTAAATAGGTTTCCTCAGCCAGAGGTGACCATATTACAGGAATTCCTTCACTCATTTTTATTTAATAATAAATTGACTTTCTCACGTACTTCCGAATGTGTAATGCCTTCCTTGTTATTTAGCTGTTCGATTCCTTGTCCTATTATTTTTTTTTCCGATTCGGGCATCATCTCCCACCAGTCGGTTTCTTTATTTATTACCTGAGAAAAAAATGATTTAAGAGTTGATAAAACTTCAGGATCATTAATATTATCAATGATTTTATGAAGGTCACTTTTTAACTCTATTGTGTTCATTTTATTGTTATTTGTTTCTGCAAAGATAAAAAAATTATTTTTGCCGAACAAATATTTAAGATATGATACCCTTTTCTCCACCGCGAATGGATCAAAAAATAATTGACGAAGTAGTTGATACTTTAAAGTCGGGTTGGATAACTACCGGTCCGAAAGTCAAAAAGTTTGAGGAACGACTGACAAAATATGCCGGACATAAAGCAACATTGTGCACAAGCTCGGGCTCGGCGGGGCTTGAATTACTATTGCGCTGGTTCGGGGTAGAAGAGGGAGATGAAGTCATTCTGCCTGCCTACACATATACGGCTACGGCAAATGTTATTGTTCATTGCGGTGCCAAGCCTGTCTTTGTGGATGTGAAAAGAGATTTTAATATTTCCGTCAAAGCAATTGAAAAGGCGATAACGGACAGAACGAAGGTCATTATGCCGGTGGATATTGCCGGTTTCCCTTGTGATTATGATGAAATAAATGCTTTGGTTAAAAGGAAAGATATTACCGGGAAATTTAATCCGAAAACCAAAGAACAGGAGATGCTCGGAAGGATACTCGTTTTGTCCGATGCAGCCCATTCTCTCGGAGCCCTTTACAAAGGTGAAAAGACAGGGAAATTAACCGATATTACAGTCTATTCATTTCACGCGGTAAAAAATCTCACAACTGCCGAAGGTGGTGCCGTGTGTCTTAATCTGCCGGAAAATTTTGATAATGAAGCTATTTACAAGTATTTAAGGATTAAATCACTTCACGGTCAGACTAAAGATGCCTTTACGAAAACCAAGGCGGGAGCATGGAAATATGATGTTATTGAACCCGGTTATAAATTTAATATGACCGATATTGCTGCTGCAATGGGACTTGTGGAAATTGAACGTTACGATGATGATATGCTTGTAAAACGAAAGCATATTTTCGACCGATATGCCAAAGCTTTTTCAAACTTCGATTGGGCGGAACTTCCCGAATATGAAACGGAACTGAAAAAATCGTCTTATCATGTTTTCCTTTTGAGGATAAAAAATATTTCCGAAAATCAACGTGATGAAATAATACAAAAAATTACGGAAAGAGGCGTTTCCGTTAATGTCCATTTTATCCCCTTGCCAATGATGACTTATTATAGGAGTCTTGGAAACGATATTGCAAAGTTTCCGGTTAGTTACGATAACTTTTCGCGTGTTATCAGTCTGCCGGTTTATTATGATTTGACCGACGAGCAGGTTGAGACTGTTGTGAATGCTGTTGTTGGTTCGTATGATGTTGTTTGATGTTTTTTATATTGATAAAATAAAGTTGCATTTTGTTTCTTTGTGAAACTTAGTGTCTTAGCGTCTTTGTGGCAGGGTATTGAATATTAGCCTCAATGGCACAATGACACGAAGAAACACAAAGGTCTTTAATTATATTTTGAAACCGGTTTTAAGCAGTTTTGCGTTGCAGATATTGCTGTTTCGGTGCGGGCTTTGTTAAGATTAAGTATATTATGTCATTTCCATTATATCATTAACAGCCCTAACAATCCCCTCAGCATCATATCCGCAAAGTTTTATCAACTCACCGGGTGTTCCCTGCTCAATAAACTTATCGGGAATGCCGAGCCTTTTAACTGTGGCTTTGTAGCTGTTATCGTTCATGAATTCAATAACGGCACTTCCCAACCCACCCACAATGGTTCCGTCCTCAACGGTTATAACCTTATCAAACCGTTTAAACACTTCGTGCAGGATATCCTCGTCAATGGGTTTCAGGAATCTCATATTGTAATGTGCGGCTTCTATTCCTTTTTTTGACAATATTTTACAAGCTTCAATCGCAAAATTACCGGGATGACCTATTGACAAAATTGCAATATCTTTTCCCTCCCTGATTTTTTCGCCTTTCCCAATCTCCAGTTCCCTGAAAGGTGTTTGCCAATCCGTTATAACGCCTCTGCCGCGCGGATAACGTATCGAGAATGGACCTTTTCCGGGTAACTGAGCCGTGAACATCATATTTCTAAGTTCTTCCTCGTTCATAGGTGCGGCAATTGTCATATTGGGTATAGCTCTGAAATATGCCAGATCGAAAGCTCCGTGGTGTGTGGGGCCGTCTTCACCAACAAGGCCGCCGCGGTCAAGACAAAAGATAACGTGCAGTTCTTGCAAGGCAACATCGTGTATCACCTGGTCGTAAGCCCTTTGCATAAACGACGAGTAAATATTGCAAAAAGGTATCATCCCTCTTGCCGCCAGCCCTGCCGAAAAAGTGACTGCATGTTGCTCTGCTATTCCCACGTCAAAGGCACGGTCGGGCATCTTCTTCATCATAAATCTCATTGACGAACCCGTTGGCATGGCAGGTGTTATCCCGACGATTTTATCATTCTTTTCAGCCAGTTCGATAATGGTCTCTCCGAAAACATCCTGATACTTGGGCGGAAGTTTTTTCGATGATTCCGTTTTCTTTATTTCTCCCGTATTTTTATCAAAAATGCCGGGTGAATGGTATTCCGTGGGCTGTTTTTCGGCAAGATCAAGCCCTTTTCCTTTCTTTGTCAAAACGTGCAACAATTTCGGCTCTTTAATTCTTTTCAAATCGCGGAACAACTTGACGAGCCTGATGACATCGTGGCCGTCGGTGGGCCCGAAATAGCGGAAATTGAGTGCCTCGAAAAGATTGCTTTTCTTCAGGATTGTTGACTTCACGGCATTTCCAACCTGTTTTACAAGTGCCCGGGAATTGGCTCCGTATTTGGAATTTCCACCCATCAACTTCCAGGTGAGATCCTTGAATCTGTTATAAGTTTGCGAGGTAGTAATGTCGGTAAGATATTCCTTTAGAGCTCCCACATTTCTGTCAATTGACATTTGATTGTCATTGAGGATGACAAGAATATTGGTTTTTGAAACACCGGCATTGTTGAGAGCTTCCATTGCCATACCGCCGGTCATTGAGCCGTCGCCGATAACTGCAATATGTTGTTCCGAATCATTATTCTGCAGGGCGGATGCTACCGCCATACCGAGAATAGCTGAAATGGAAGTTGACGAGTGTCCCGTACCGAAAGCATCGTATTCGCTTTCGGTCATCTTCGGAAATCCGCTTATTCCTTTCCGCTTTCTGTTTGTATCGAAAATATCTTTCCTGCCTGTCAGTATCTTGTGCGCATA
>Ga0256841_1001572_pt1 | contig 19328 bp, 18 predicted proteins | sample 356308metaG_FD_185971 | JGI IMG/M metagenome (GOLD analysis project Ga0256841, IMG submission 185971) | Hydrothermal vent microbial communities from Mid Atlantic Ridge, Atlantic Ocean - 356-308 | ecosystem: Environmental > Aquatic > Marine > Hydrothermal vents | place: Atlantic Ocean: Mid... | reverse complement strand
CCTGTCTGCAACACATTGATGTGCCGAGTAAATTTGGTGGAGCCGAGGAGGATCGAACTCCCGACCTTCGCATTGCGAACGCGACGCTCTCCCAGCTGAGCTACGGCCCCGGTAATTTTAAATCAATAGGTTGCAGCACACTTGAAGCCTGCCGCCGTTTTCACGCACACTACACGCACAATTTGATCGGGATTGCGCATGCGTGTGCGTGAAGAATTGGGAAAACGGCTGAAGCATCAACAATGGCTACCTATTCGAAAGAATTCGTGTGGATTATACCGGTTGGTACTAAAGTAATGAAAGCCTATTCTCGCGGGAAGGCTGAGGCATTGGCGCGTGAGCATGGTGTGCCCTGGGAGAATGTCAGGAAAACACTTCGCGGGGTACGTGCCCAGATTCGTCGTGTGGGACAGCCGGCCTTGTCCAGAACCTTTCCAACCAAGGGCGCCGCGGAAGTCTGGGTGACAGAAAATGAAAGGCAGATTCTGAGTGGCGTCGTCACGGATTTGTCTGTGGCGCGATCCATGACCGTGGAAAGCTTGCTCGACGACTACTGCGAGCATGAGGATCTGGGGAAACAGGATCGCTCTCGAGCCAAGTTGCTTGTTCGTCATCTGGGAAAGATCGGTTTGGATCGTCTTCATGCGGCAGATTGCTTGCAATTCGTGCGTAAGCGCCGTGGTTCCAGGGCCGAGCGGCTTGCTCATTACGAACGCTGGCTTGCCCGGCAAGTGAAATCGGGCTGGCTGGAACCTGAGGATGCGGATGAACTGTGGGCAGAAGCCCGCGCAGGGCGCATGGAATTGCCGCCCGTGGTACGGGACTCGACGATTCAACGGGACATCGATGTTCTGGCGAGCGCAATCCGATGGGCTCGCATGCATCGAAAACTGGTGCTTTCGCACAATCCAATACCAGAAATAAAGCAGACTTTGGTGGTTAAGAATCAGCGCGATCGGCGGCCGACAGATGCAGAGCTGGCAGCTTTGTTCGAGGCATCCGATTCGCCGATATTGAAATCATTCGTCGAATTGGCAATCGAAACCTGTATGCGGCGTGGTGAACTGACGGCCATGCGAATAGAGGACATCGACTGGGATAACGAGCTTCTGCGGATTCCAAGGGAAAAGGCGGATCGCCTGAAAGGTGGACGGAAGCAGGGGCGAGTTATTCCGCTAACAAAGCGCGCAAAGGACATTTTGAAGCAGGTTGTAGGCGACCGTAACAGTGGGTCGGTTTTTGGCGTGCAGCCAGATTCAATCAGTCAGGCATTCTCTCGGGCGTGTAAACGTGCCCGGGTACGAGATCTTGTTTTGCATGATCTTCGTCATCATGGTATTTCGCGCTTGTTTGAGGAAACAGGGTTGTCTGCGCCCGAGGTTCAACTGATTAGCGGTCACTCGAGCATCCAGTCATTGGAGCGGTATGTCAATATGCAGCTGGAAAATGTGAGGGAAAAGCTGCGGTTGGCTGGAAAATAACGGTAAGTGCCCAATAAAACCCGCCCTAGCATCCTGAAGCGTTTCTCTGCATGCTAAGGGCTTCCGGCCGGTTTTTTCATCCGCTCAGGGCCTGGAATCAACATCCTGAATGACTTGCACATCGAGTTCGAGGATTTCGCGCCACTGGCAACCGGTGCCGACGTCGTGATTCTGGCGGACGATATCGGTGTGGGGATGGGCGGTCTGGACTGGATTCAGAAACGACTCCCGGATAGGTCGGTAATCTACGTGCCGGGGAACCACGAGTTCTACCATCACGACATCGCCCTGATCGACGAGTTGAAGACCCTGGCGCCGGATCACATCCACGTGCGGAACAATGACCAAGTGATCATCAACGGCGTGCGATTCCTGGGCAGTATCCTGTGGACCGATTTCGCCCTGTTCGGCGAGGTGGACAAATTTTTCGCTAAGCAGGCGGCCCGGCAGGGCATGACGGATTTTTCCATCATTCAGAACAACGGTCAGCCATTCAGGCCCGGGGATGCTATCCGGCTGCATACAGCAAGCCTGGATTGGCTGGCGGCCATGCTGGCGGAGCCCTTCGACGGCCAGACCGTGGTGGTCACCCACCACGCGCCTTCATCACAATCAGTACACCCGCGCTATGCCCGTGACCTGCTGACCCCGGCCTTTGCCAGCAACCTGGAGCACCTCATGGAAGGTGACCGGGCGGCACTGTGGATCCATGGCCATATGCATGAGTCGTTCGATTACGAGGTCTACGGTACCCGGGTGGTCTGTAACCCTCGGGGGTACGCGCCGGAGGCGCTGAACCCGGATTTCAGGACGGATTGGATTCTGGAAGTCTGAGGTGAAAGTCCTTGCAAATTGAAACTGATGCTTACAATCCGCAAGGTACTGATATGCGTATGGTTTTCGACATAACTGCAATATTATGAATAAAAATCGACTTATACGAATGGTTTTCGACCTAAGTATTTATAAAATTTGGCAGATATGCTATACATCGAATACTTTTCGACCTGACTAGCAGGTTTTCGATCTATGCGTCTGAAATTGAAAACACTTGCCGGCTTTCAGGACAAGCTTGTCCCGACAGGGGCGCAGCTTGCCGGCTGGGCAGCACTCGTTCAGGCGCTGGGTCTTCAGGTGCCCATCCGGCAACCCAGCTGTGTCTCAGAGAAACATGTCAAGGGCAGTCACCGGGAGGAGGCGGACTTCCGCGTTTTCGACAAGCGCTACCAACCCGGCGACCAGTTTATTGATCATCTGACCTTTGCCCTGCGCCATGAAACGATTGACCTGCTGGTATTGAAACGCATCTTCGAGGCGGTACCCAAAGCCCTGCTGGAAGCGTTCATCCGTTCTAAGCCGACGGGCGCACAGACGCGGCGTGCCTGGTTCTTCTATGAGACATTGACCGGACAGACGCTCGACGTTGACGATGCGCCTAACGTCAAGGCCGTGGATGCACTGGATCCCAAAGCCTACTTTACTGGAAAGGGAGAAGTCTCACGTCGTCACAAGGTGCGGGATAACCTGCTGGGCGGTGGTGAATGGTGCCCCATCATACGCAAAACAGAGCGGCTCGAAACCTTCACTAGGCTGGGGCTGGCTGAGCGTGCGGCGGAAACGATCGGCCGTACAGGCCAACACTTGCTAACCCGTGCTGCCAGTTTCCTGTTGTTGGCCGACAGCCGCGCGAGTTTCGAGATCGAAGGCGAACGCGCGCCCCGCAGTCGCCTGGAACGCTGGGGGAAGGCTGTGCTACAGGCCGGAAAAAATGCGCTCACGCTCGAAGAAATCATTCGTCTGCACCGTGTCCTGATTGAGGACACACGGTTTGTTTTTCCTGGGCTGCGCCCGGATGGCGTCTTTCTTGGTGAACGGGATCACCTCAACGACCCCCTGCCGGAATTTATCGGTGCCCGGCCTGAAGACCTCGAAGCGCTGTGTGCCGGCATGCTGGCTGCCAATGAGCGCATGCGGGATGACGGCCTGGATCCCGTCCTGCAGGCAGCCGCAACCGCCTTTGGTTTTGTCTATGTCCACCCGTTCCAGGATGGCAACGGCCGTGTGCACCGTTGCCTGATCCATCATGTCCTGGCCGAGCGCGGCTATACGCCACCGGGGATGGTTTTCCCGGTGTCGTCCGTCATGCTGGACCGGATCGACGATTACCGCCGGACCTTACAGGCCCATTCCACGCCGCTGATGGATTTCATCGAGTGGCGTCCGACAGCGGATCACAATGTCGAAGTGCTGAACGATACGGCTGACCTTTACCGGTACTTTGATTGCACCGAGCAGGCGGAATTCCTCTATGCCTGTGTTCAGCGCACGGTCGAACACGATCTGCCCAGGGAAATCGATTATCTACGAAGGCATGATGAAGCGATGGCCAAAATTACGGAGATGATCGATATGCCGGATCGATTGGCGCAGAATCTGATTCTGTTTATTCGGCAAAATGATGGGAAACTCTCGAAGAGAAAACGGGAGAAGGATTTTTCTGCATTGACAGATGATGAAGTTTATACGCTGGAGGGTGTCGTTCGGGAAGTGTTTGACGGATTTAACGGAATGTCGACCAAGAGAGAAGAAGGAGATAGAAAATAACCGACTTCAGGCGCAGAGAACTTTGCCTCGAGAGTCTTTCTGTTTACGGGTGGCCTATGCGCTAGCTCTGGTGGCGTACTACGAGATGACAATAAGATAAATGGACAAGATATGAACGCTAACGAAGATCAGTTGAATTTGGCAGGATTATTTCCTGATTTCAGAACACTTGGAGTATATCCAGAGAATGCTGAACTTACATCAGCTGCAAGTCAGCCGACCCAATAGATTTTTCATTTGTCGTTCTTTTGTAAGTGCTTACAAATAACGAGCTATAACGATGTTTTAAATTCTGCGTACGCCTCCGAGCTGGCGTACGCACCAAATATGATCGATCACGATGTCGTACTGATATGCGGCATTACAGGCTAGAGGTGGTTGTGGTTACCGTGTCGAGTCAGCGTTGACGCGGCAACGCGCGAGGTAGTTTGCGATATCCGTCGTAGAGCAAAGCAGTTTTTTTCCGCATTTTGTCAGTGTGAACGGTAGGGTTCGGGCGGACCTCCGATTGAGGAGCGTTCTCCTGTTTGTGCCCAATATGGCTGCAACCTGATCGAGGGTCAGTAGTGGAGATCCATGTTGATTTAGCAGTATTTCAGCCATATGACACGCATAATCATTGATGTATATGTTTTTTGAAGGCATGTTTTCCTCCTTAGCAATATTGCTATTTCATCTGTTCGCTGTAGTTTCGCATAAGCCACTGTTTTCAGAGGCGGTTTGTTCAGTTCCACGACATCGTTAAAGTCATGTTCCAGGTGCAGCGGTGCCGGCCTGCGGGTTTGCCTCAATGGCTCGGATTGCATATGAGGCAAGCTGTGCTGGATGTGCGTGGCCGCACGTTTCCACCTGGGAGAAATTGTTGCGTCTGTCGCCACGGGATTCGTGGTTCGACGCGCACTGGAGAGCGCTCTGTTAGCGTTACTCCGACTTGACAACAATCGCACTATGCTTCGCCGTATATGGCAGTCAAAGCGCGATTGCTCCTACCCGCACGGGTAGCTAGGTCACGGGAGATTGGGTCCGGACAGGATTGCCAAATCTGCCGTGAATCTGATGGGGCGCGAACAGTTTCCGCGCCTGCGGCGAGATGTCTTATTGATCAGGGTACACGCATATTTTGGACACCAAGCATGCTTGTTTTTTAACGTACCAAGCTAGCACTTGTGCACCCATAGGTACAATGATATGCATATCGAGCGACAAATCAAGTGGGAAATTAGCGTTGTCCGTCTACAGGGTGCTTTACGATGCAAGGGAGTAAAACAAGGGTTCTGTTCTTTCTGTTCCGTTTGGGTACAGCCGGCGCGGTGACAATGCTTGCCCACTGGTTAAGGGGGGAGGTGGGACGTTTACCACTCGGGCATTACTGGCATTGGTCTTTGGTCACGATGCTGATCTATTTGCCAGTGGCGCTTTATATTGAATTCAATGGGCGGGAGCGTCAGATTGGTGGTGTGATTGGGGCGGGTTATGTTATTTCCTGGATTATTCCGGGTTTGGCGGGCGCAGTGATGTTCGGGGTGCTTCTCGGTGCAATGCTGGCGGTAGCGGCGTATTGGGATCGGTCTGAGATTGGATTCTAGCAGGCTTATGCTGTCGAAATTGGGGAGTGCCGCGCAGCTCGTGTTGCAGTGGGTGTGCGGTTGGGCGAACGAGGATTACGCGCGGTCGCCGCGGCCGACATGGTGCAGACGCTAGTTACTGTCGTGGGTAAGGTCCTTGGTGTTGCGGTAGCCGATGTCGACGGCGGCGATCGTAGCCATATCAATCTCCTTGCGGTTTGTAAGAAACGTTGAAGGGAATCGGGCGTACCCTTCGCCACACCGGCGGTGTGGGAGCGAATCGTGCGGGCGCATGTTTCCTGTGTTGCACCGGCCGTGGTCACGCTGTGGTGTAATTCACGCTGGAGGAATATTCGGCGCACCCCCAAGAGCAACTCTACCGAATGACATGGATTGAAGTCGGCTAGAAGTCGAGTTCGACGTCTAGCCGACCTCTAGCACCGCAAATTCCGGAAATTACAGGCGCTAGACGTCGAGTTCGACTTCTAGCCGACTTCTAGCCGACGTCTGGTGCCATCGTGATGTGTGGGCAGAACTGGTTACCGTAGGTGGTGTACGAGCACGAAGGCGGACGGAGCAGGCGGGGTAGGTGGTCGCCGGTCGCGGCAAACATACCGACATACTAGACAGAGTATGTTAGAAACATAACGGGCGTTTTTACAAACAGTGGGTTAGGTGCGCAAATCGGGGAAATTGGAGACTGAGCGACAGGCTACAAACATTTTTTTGGTGGTGGGAGGCGTTGACATTGCGATTGTCATCCGGTAGAACAATCCGTGATTCCGGGCAAGTCCCGAACCGTCGTAGCTGGCGACGCAAATAAACCAGCAGGCCGCCGTGATTGAGCGGTCATGGGCATATCGATATTGAGGGATATGCCAGTCGGTGCCGAAGCGCACCGTTCCGCAGGGGTCGACCGATCACTGCATAATGCCGCCATTGCCGTGAGATTGAGGGGATAGGCGCGCATTTCACCGGATCCTCGACGAGCAGATTGAACGTGCTGCTCATGATCCCAAGGGGCTGTTGCGCCCCGAGAAAATCCGTCCCCCGTTGGAAGGGGGATGTGTGTGAGCGACATGCAAGTCATGTGGTTTGCGATAACGTTGCCGAATGAACCGAGATCCAAGGTTCCCTGTGTGTGGAGTATCGCTCTGACGCGTGAAGAAGCACACGGGTGATCGGTAGCACCCTGGTGCCCGCTGGTGACAGGCGGGGGGTTCCACCAGGTATGGACGAGTTATCCAGTCCCGGAAATCAGCACTCCCAATTGTTTGATACGCCAAGCGAGTTGCGCGTACCGGTGGGTTACCAAGCCCCTGAGTCAAAGACCCGGTATAGCAGCGATGCAGTCGGCCGCTGGCCAAGCGCCAGGGTGTCGGCTGAGACGGTGACGTGTGGAGGTACGAGAAATCGGACACCCGCGTGGGACTACCCTCATTAAAGTCGCGTTGGGCAGCCGCGCCGGACACGCCCAGGGGTGTGTCTGGTGCTGAATCGCTGCAATCGAACCCGGGCGGGCTATCGGTCCGCCGTCATTTGAAATCCTGTTGAAATCGAGCGTCGGGCGTGGGTCCGTGGCCGGGGCATGGCCCGGAATCACGGTCACGGGTGTGCGCCCGCGCGCATTTTTGATGGGGGCACGTTTTTACCTATTTTTTGAAAGGAGTATGAGTCATGAGTCGAAAATCCCGTTTTAAGAATGATTTGCGTCGGTTGGTGAAAGACGATATCCACAAGCCGTTTTCACGGACGCGGTATTCGAAGCGCCGTCTGAGTGAGCGCACCATCAAGTTGCGGTGGGATTTTTACTGGCGGATGGTGGATGTGTTGTACGACGCGGGATACAAGCTGGAAAAGGTTCGTAATATGGGCAAGAAGCACCTGGAGGCGTTGTTTTCATACTGGGATCGCAAGGGCCTGAAGGCGCATTCGGTTCAGAATTACCTGCCCTTGTTACGGTATTTAATGGAGAAGATCGACAAGCCTGCGCTTTTGGACGTGATTGAGCACTATAGTGCGCGGAAGGTCCAGGAGGATCGGGAGCGTATTGATGCGATCCTATCGTCCAATGAAGAAACACCGGAAAAGGTGGATTTGACCGATGGGCGATCGTGGGCGGCGCATGGAGTGGATGTTGATCGGGTGATCAATCGGATAGAGCGAGATAACGCGGTAGTTGCGTTGCAGATGAGGTTGATGCGCGCATTCGGTCTCCGGGTGCGGGAAGCGTTCCGGCTGAAACCGATGAATGACTGGAAGGAGGACAAGTTATACATCAGGGATGGGGCAAAAGGAGGGCTTAAACGGTGGGTGCCTGTTGAGACGGACGCGCAACGAGCGTTGTTGAAACGCGCCTGTGAGGTTGTCGGCGCGAAGAACCTTTCGATGATTCCGGCCCGATATTCGGAGCCACAATGGCGGTCATTCTACTATAGCGTGCTACGTCGTAATGGTGTGACGCGGGCGGTTTTAGGGATAACGAGTCACGGGCTGCGACATGAGTATGCGGAAGAGAGTCGGGATGAAGAGATGGCGTCCATTGGGGCGTGTGGTCCCGATCCCACGAAGATGCATTCGGAGGCAACCCTGGTGGCGGATCGCAAGGCCAGGCAGGCTGTGGCGAAACGGCTGGGGCACAGTCGCTGGAATGTGACGCGTTACTATCTGGATCCCGTCGGACAACGAAGTGGTATACACCGCCGTCTGTCGCGTACAGATCGAGAGGGATTGGAACAGGGGGAGGGTTGGGTATGAGTACAGATGCCTGCATCGAGTTGGATAAAGAGACCAAGTGGAGCCTGTTTCGCATCGAACGGCAGGTCATTTTGGAGGAGGAGTACTCGGACGAAGGACGGTTTGATGAGGACCATGAGTGTCTGATCGAAGCGCTTGAGCGCATGCATCCGGAGATCAAGGTGTTGTCCGGATTTTACATCGGGAAGCGTTCGTCGCTGCAGGTGATTCTGCCGGATGGGCAGGTACACCGCGGGATATTTCGGCCGAACGGCTGGATTCAGCGGATCCGGCGGTTGCTGAAGGAGCAGGATGCATTCGGCTGCGTATTTTGCGGCCGGTCCATGCGCTGGGATCCGGAGGAGGAGCAGGTATACGGGTGCGAGTGTGGCGCAGTCGGCTACGAAGCCTACAGCGATCTCGAGGAGTCGCCGGATTTCGGGTATGCCAGTGCGAACCAGGCGTTGTCGCTTCTCGAGGCGCTGGATACGTGTGTGGTAGAGGGGCCGTTGAGCACCCTCTGGTACCGGAGGCCGGCGGACTACGGTGCCGAACGGCCAGGTGGTGGTGTGATCGAGGGTCCATCGTCCGAGGTCCGTGAGGTGGATTTCCCGCTGTGGGTGGACCCGAAGGGCACGTTGCAATCCGCCCAGGTGGAGCGGCTGTTGTCGGCGCGGACGGAGGCGGCATTCCGTGAGACGGTACGGGCCGACCGTTGCCGGAGGGAGGCGTGTCTGTTGCCGACGTGCCGGCACTGTGAGCACGGCGTGTCGTTGCCGGCGACGCTGGGGTGGTCGAAGCCGGAGCCGTACTGCGCCTATCCACTGTGTCGAGAGGACCTGGAGGCCCTGCGCCGCCCGGCGCGTTACCGGGCGCCGGGGGATCCGGACGATGGGTGGAATGGCCTGGTGGATTTCCTGGTGCGTCGGGTTGTGGCGGGTCGTCTTCGGAAGATCGAGGAGGTACCGGGCTTGGGCGCTCGGTTGCAGGGGGTCGTGCAAGGCCGGGTGAGCCCGGTGTGTGAGCGGTTTTCCCTGGCGTCGCACGATGTCGACGGGCGTCCGCTGAAAGGGGTCCGGCATCCACACCTATCGATGAGAGGCATCTGTGGTGTTGCGGATGCGGACCGGGAACGCCAGCGGCGCCACCGGTCGGTCGAGGATCCCGATGCGCTGGATGCTTTCGTTGCGGGCCTGCGCCAGGTGGCGAGGGAGGATCCGGCACTGGATCCGGAGACGGTGTTGTGGCGGAGTTACTCGAAGCGTTCGCCGAAGGCCGCCCAGGCGCGGCTGGTCGAGCTGCTGTGCCGTGCCCTGCCGGTAGCGTTGCAGGCACGGGGCAACGGGGCCAGCTGGGCGGAGGCCTTCGGGTTTTTCGATGCGACGGAAGGTTTTCTGGTCTGGGCGGACAAGCAGCTGAAGCAGGCGTTGCGGCACCGGGAGACGCCAGGGTGCCCTTGACGCGGTGAGGGTGGCCGGAATCCTCCTCCTTCCGAGGGCGGGGGTTCCGGTCAACCGTGTCGTTCGATCATGGTCGCGCGTGAGCATAAACCATCCAGTATCGGGCCGGAGGTTGTTTCCGGCATGTCAGTTTTGGCGGCCCTTGTGGCCGCTTCGGTGATGGCATCGTCTATCCGCGCGATCAGTGCCGAAAAGATGCTGTCCATGTCCTGCTCGCGCAGCCCGGCTTTCCGGCCGGTCTGGTAAAAATGCCGGATCTGGATTTGCTGCAGACGATAATGGTTTTTGTTTCCCAGGGCCATTGCCAGCTTGACTTTCTGCGCCGGGAATTCCGGGTACGGTGCTGCGGACATCACGTCATAGAGTGGCGTCAGCCGGTAACCGCCCGGTGTCAGAAAGAGGGAGAAGTTCTTGGCATGGCCATCGATGGCCGCCAGCAGCCAGAAGACGATCTGCGCCCTCATGAAGGCCATGCGGTCTTCATACGGGGCAATTGCGCCATTGAGGATCTCCAGGACGTCAGTGATGCCCGGCCCGTCATCGCTCTGGTATTTCCGCAGGGGGGGAACGCCCAGTGCCTGACAGAGATCCTCCTGTGGCAGCCGGTACAACACGCCCTCCCGCCAGGTCCGGTCGAAGCGTTCCACGATGATGACGGGCTTGCCGTCAAAGAAGCGTACCTCGGCGTTGGCGGTTTCAAGACCGAGGGCACGGCACAGCATGAGGCAGAGCCATTCATTCCAGGGCGTGTCAGAAAAATCTGCGCCGTCCGGGCCTTCCTTCATGGCGGGTTTGAAGATGTGGGAAGTGGGGGTCGGTCCGAGTGGAAGTTGCCACTGCTCATCGGCCTGCAAAAAGGCTGTCTTCTCCTGCACCCCGCCAATCGAGATACGAAAATCATCCTCATCGGCCTGAAGGCCGAGGGGATTGGTGGCGAGCTTTGCCAACCGAGCAGCGATTTCACCATCACTGACCGGGCGGTATTCCATTTTGGCAGGATCGCCTGGATCAAGACCTTCGGGCAAAAAACGCAACGCGCCCACGCAATCCCGTCCGATGACGGCCAGCAGATCAAAGATGCCGGCACTGTCGGCCTGTTCTCGCGCGGCGATCTTTTCGCGGACCGTGCGATCGTCAGGCAGCAAGCCATCGAAGTAGCTGGTTGCCGCTTCTCCGGACCAGATCCGATCGGACAACGGCATGGATAACGAAATGGGAAAGGCACGAGCAGACGACAGCCAATCGGAATCATAACGAAACGACGTCGCCCCGCCTGGCGCACGTGCATACTGTCCGACCCGGCTCGAGCCCACATACACATCCAGTACACGTCCTTGGCGTTTACGTCCCACGATCAATACTCCGTGGGGTCGAAACCAGTTTTGCGGCGTGGGATGATAGACAGATCCAGATCCAGCGCGGCCAGCACCCGCATGACCGTATCGAGCTTTGCCGTCGTTGCGCCATTTTCGAGGTCGGAGACCAGAGCCTGGCGGACGGACGCCATCCGGGCCACATCGACCTGCCGCAGGTTCTGACGCTTGCGTGCCAGGCGTATCGCCGCCCCGAGATCCTGGTTACTGCGGATAACCTTGCCCATTTTCTCCATTATCCGATATATCGTATATCTCTGGTATATACGCGATAACGGATAAAGTCAAGCAATACGCTGGACCGGATATTTTGACTTGGCTGCAATCAGAGGCGGACCAATGGGGACGTTCAGGTTCTGCGCAGCAGGAAGACGGGGAGTCCGCCGGCGCCGATGATACCGGCGAAGACGAGATTCGGGATGAGCAAATAGAATAGCCGGTGATGAGGGGGCACGAGGTCTGGCCAGAATGCTATCAAAAGGGATTGGCTCCCCGAAATAAAGCGGTGCCGTGCTCCGGTGCGTATTCCGGCCCAAGATGAACACTCATTCCGGTTCAACGTGAACACCGGTTCTGGTTGAACGTGAACACCCATTCCGGTTCAAGGTGAACACTTTTCGGGATTTTCCGGAATGGGTGTTCACGTTCCACCGGAATCCTTTCCAACGCATTGTTTTTCAATCTGTTTGGTATGCTCTCCCGCTTTTTGGGAGCGCTCATGCCAGCCACGAGGACGACAATGCGAAAAATCCGCGAAATTCTACGACTCCGGTACGCCGCCGGGCTGTCGATCCGCCAGATCAGAGCCAGCACCAAGGTCAGTGTCGGCGCCATCCAGAAGCTGCTGAGCAAGGCCGATGCACGGGGGCTGAGCTGGCCGCTACCGGTTGACCTGGATGACGCCCAGTTGGCCCGGCTGTTTTATCCCGGTGCGGACACCCGGCCCTCCACGCGTTTCCAGGTACCCGACTGGTCGGTGATCCACCAGGAGCTCAAACGCAAGGGAATGACCAAGCAACTGCTGTGGGAGGAGTACACCCGGCAGTACCCCAACCGCTGCTACAGCTACTCGCAGTTCTGCGACCGTTACCGTCACTGGCGGGGCCTGCAAAAGCGCTCCATGCGTCAGCTGCACAAGGCCGGTGAGAAGTGCTTCGTCGATTACGCCGGGTCGACGGTCCCCATCGTCGATGCCACAACCGGCGAGATCCATCCGGCGGCGGTGTTCGTAGCCGTGCTGGGCGCCTCCAACTACACCTATGCCGAGGCCACGCTGAGCCAGTCACTGCCGGACTGGCTGGGTAGCCATGTGCGGATGCTCGAGTACTTTGGTGGCTCCACGGCGATCGTGGTGCCCGACAACTTGAAGAGCGGCGTGAAACGGGCCTGTCGCTATGATCCCGACCTCAACGCGAGTTATCAGCAGTGGGCCGAGCACTACCAGGTCGCGGTGGTTCCGGCACGGCCTTACAAGCCGAAGGACAAGGCCAAGGCCGAGGTTGGCGTGCAGATCGTCGAGCGCTGGATCCTGGCGCGTCTGCGCCACCACACCTTCTTCTCACTGGCCGAGCTGAACCAGTGCATCCGTGCCTTGCTCGAGGAGCTGAACCAGAAGCCGTTCAAGCAGCTACCGGGTAACCGCCGCCAGGCCTTCGAGCACCTCGACCAGCCCGCCCTCCGGCCCTTGCCCCGCCACCCCTACCGCTACGTCGACATCAAGCCGGTGAAGGTCAATATCGACTACCACGTGCAGTACCAGCAGCATCACTACTCGGTCCCGCATCAGTACGTCGGTGAGACCCTGGAGCTGCACGCCAGCGACACGCTGATCACGCTCTACTTCCGCCACAAGTCCGTGGCGACACATGCCCGCAAGCACCAACCCGGCATGACCACCGAACCGGCCCACATGCCCAAACGCCACCAGAAGCACCAGCAGTGGACGCCGGGGCGGTTGAAGAACTGGGCATCCGACATCGGTGCTGAAACGCTGAAATGGGTCGCGACGCAGCTCGAAACCAGGGCCCATCCCGAACAAGCCTACCGGGTCTGTCTCGGCCTGCTCAACCTCAGCCGGGCCTATCCGCCGGAGCGGCTCGAGGCCGCCTGCCGCATCGCCAACCACGCCGGTCTGATGCGCCTGAAACAAATCAAATCGATCCTGCAAAGCAATCGGGATCAACTGCCCGAGCAGCTCGATCTCGATACCGAACTCCCCCAGGACCACGAGAACATCCGTGGTCCCCATATCTTCCATTAACCCAAGGAGAACAACCTATGACCACAGATACCCTGACCGCGCTGCGCCAGCTCAAGCTGGGTGGCATGGCCAACGCGCTGCAACAGCAACTGGAACAGGTCGGAACCTATGAGGGGCTGGCCTTTACCGAGCGCCTCGCGCTGCTGGTTGAACAGGAAACCTTAAGCCGGGACCAGCGTAAACAGGAGCGCCTGATCCGCCAGGCACGCTTCAAGCTGGCGGCCTGCGTGCAGGACATCGACTATGCACACCCGCGCAACCTCAAGCAGGCACAGATCGCACGGCTGGCGCAGGGCGACTGGATCGACCGGGGCCAGAATCTGTTGATCACCGGGCCCTGCGGCAGCGGCAAGACCTGGATCGCCTGTGCTCTCGGCCACAACGCCTGTCTGCACGGCTACAGCGTCCGCTACTACCGCCTGTCACCACTGCTCCTGGAACTGACCCAGGCCAAGGCCGACGGCAGTTACCACAGGCAGCTCCGGCAACTGGCCAGGGTCCAGTTGCTGATCATCGACGACTGGGGACTGGAACCATTGAAACCGGCGCACCGTAACGACCTGATGGAAATCATGGACGACCGGCACGGGCAAACGTCCACGGTGGTGATCAGCCAGCTGCCGACCGATCAATGGTACGCCAGCATCGGCGACAACACGCTTGCCGACGCCATCCTGGATCGTCTCATGCACAACGCCCACCGTCTCCCGCTCAAGGGCGAGTCCATGCGCAAGATCCTCGGTCAGTTGACGGAAGATGAACACCTGGGGTAAAAACCCGACGCCGTGATGCGTTGCGAAATCAGGTGTTCACGTTCGTCCGGAATCGGTGTTCATCTTCGCCGGAATACGCACTCCGGTAGGAAAGCGTGAATTGTTTCCTGGTTTCTGGATGCCTGGCGCCCAAAAAAGGGTTCATCGAAGATCTCCGGGGAGGGCGCCGTAAAAGCCTCCTGGGCGGAGGCAGGTTGGGATTTAGTTCAAGATTCTTTGCACAGCTTGGTTTCGTATCCTGGAGGCGGATGAAGAAGCGGCGGTTGGCGAACAGGTCTTCGATGGTTTGCTCGACCACGAAGTCCGCTTTCGGGGTATCGGGCCAGGGGCGCAGTTGCGGCTGGATTTCGACGGGCGGGGCCTTGTCGTCGCAGTACTTGAAGTGCCGGATCTGGTGGTCGCGCACGCGTATGGTTGCATACACGGGGCACTTGCCGCGGCCCCACACGACGGCGCCGACGTTGGCGCACCTCTATGACAACATGCCATCGATCACGGTCTGGTTCTAAACGAGTTGTTACTGTAGAAGGTCCAGGTGCGGGTGATGTAGAGAATGTCACTGTCCTTGCGGATGTTCTCCGGGAAAGGCGCGAACGGCGCCGCCAGCTTGACGATGCGCACCGCCGCGTCGTCGAGGATCTTGTTGCCCGTGGGCTTGAGGATGGTGATGTTGCGCACGCTACCGTCCGGGAGTACCGCTACTTCCATGATCAGCTTGCCGGACAGGCCCTGGCGGCGTGCGGCATCGGGGTAATTGAGCTGCCCGACCCGTTCCACCTTGTGCACCCAGTCACGCATGTAGTTGGCGTAGCGCGCCTCGCGGGTGCTGGCGGTGATATGGACGCCGTTTCGGTGCTTTATCAGCGCATTCTGCTGAATGCTCTCGTTTAGTGCCAGCATCTCGCGGCTGCGACTGATAATGTCCTTCGCGATACGCGGATCCATGGGACTGTTGTCCCGTGGTCTATTTTCAGGTGATTTGTATGTGTTGCCGCTATTTTTTATTTGGCGCGGCGCTTTTTTTTCCTTTTGTGTTGTGACGTCAGAAGGGGGCGAACTGTCCTCCGCTAGAAGATGTAGCCGTTCATCTGTAAACACGCAGATGACGCCGGCAACGTTGTACATTACCTGATGGTTGAAGTCGCAATATATGGCCGCGACGTTTAACGGGAGTTGTTCGTTTCCCCAAAAGTCCGGGCGAAACATGGCCAGTTCACCGGGCTTGCAATGCTTCGCGTCCTCGTCGTTGCTGAAGATGCAGAGTTTTGACTGGTCGATAGGTGTTTTGCCGTTGTTACCATCCGCAAGCCCACACGCTGACAGCATGAGTGTGGATAATAGAATTGTCGCGATGTTTTTCATGCGGGTTTCGTTGGTCCTCCTGCGGTATTTTCCGTGCTGAAAATGGTTTTTATGTTGGCGGGAGGGTGCGTAGTGTTCAGACACGAAAGGTGGTGTGGCGAGTTTTTTGCCCATTTTCGGACAAAGTCGCACGCTTCCATGGGGATATAACAATTGTAATACGTGGCTGCACAGGGGTAGCCGGCGTCGCAGTCGTGTCTGGGAGGTATGACGTCCATTGTTCGGGTAACTGTAGTACGTTTTTTTATTGATCTGCGCTACATTTTGCCGGCGATCTGCCAGAACGTCCAGTTGCTGTTGCGTCGTTATATAACTCGGGCTCATCGCTGCGGGAACGTCAATTGAGGAGGTGTCCGTAATCCTGCGGCCCATTTATGCTTTCGTGCACACTGCGACACTACCAAAGTAATGCACCTGGCCCTGCGCCCCTTCACAAGTGCTATCAATGATTGCATTATCGCCGTAAAAGTGCTATCATTGCAATCACTTCCTTGCCGAAACAGAGAGGGTACTGTGATGGCCAATCTCGTAGTCAGAAACCTCGATCAACGCATCGTCGATGCGCTCAAGCAGCGTGCCGCACGGCATGGCCGAAGTGCCGAAGCCGAACATCGCGCTTTACTCGAAGCGTTATTGTTGCGGCCAAAGGGAAAGAGCTTTGCGGAAGTCCTCGCCGCAATGCCCAACGTGGGGCAGGATGAGGATTTCGAGCGGGTAGAGGACGAGGCCGGAAACGATCATGTATTTAGTTGATACCAACGTCATCAGCGAGGCGCGCAAAAGGTCAAAGGCGAATACAGGGGTACGGGCGTTCTTCAAACAAGCCATAGAGGACGAGACACGATTGTTTATATCGGTTGTCACTGTCGGTGAATTGCGGCGCGGCGTCGAATCGATCCGTCACCGCGGTGATGTACGCCAGGCCAATCAACTGGAGAAGTGGCTGGAAGCATTAATGACTGAATATCGATATCGGGATCACGTGCTCGATATCAACCAGGATATCGCACAGGTCTGGGGGCGGCTTCGGGCGCCTCATCCAGAAAACGCCCTGGACAAGCAAATTGCTGCCACGGCGCTGATTTATGAATTGACGGTCGTTACACGTAACCACAAGGATTTCGATAAAACCGGTGTGCGTGTGCTGAACCCATTCACAGAGTAGATAGTGAACGTGGCTGTTAGAAGTTGTTCAGGTGTAGGAGTCCAGATTTGATCGGACATCTACCGGTCGGCTGCAATCTGGGCACCCTATAGAGCCAGCCAAATATGGCGGATAAGCAGCCTCATCCACCAATTTAAGCCATAGTTGGCTGGAATTTCCTGGGCGCTTGACTTGCGCACCCGCGGCTCCCCCTCTATACTTACGCCACTTCTGGCTTATTTTCGATGATATGACGCAGAAACAGCCCTATTTGGCCGATATTGATTATCGTGCACGCCCGGTCGCTGATCTCATGCACGAAATGGGTCAGCAGATGCGTGCACGCATCAAACAACGTGGCACCCTGGCGGCCTTCGCTAATCAAAGCGGCATCCCGACACGCACCCTGACCCGTCTGGTCAACGGAGAAGACGTCGGTACCGAAACCCTCTATCGCGCCCTGCGCGCGCTGGAGCGGTGGGATGTAATCCATGCACTCCTGCAACCGCCGGAGCCGACTCCACTGGATTTACTCGAACGACAACCTCGCCAGTCACGGCACGCAACACCGCCGGCCACACAACCACCCTTCGAGGCACATCTGGCCAAATCCCGGCAACGGCAAGGTAAGGAAGATGCTTGAAGTCCTACGTGTCTCGCTCAATGGTTGCCTCATAGGCGCTCTGCGCTGGCGCGACGTCGACGGTGTGGGTGTCTTCCAGTACCACCCCGACTTCATCGCCGCTGGTCTGGATGTCAGCCCGCTGCGCATGCCGCTGCGCGAGGCTCCCTACGAGTTTCCCGAACTCGCGCGCACCCGAACATTTGCAGGCCTGCCTGGCCTGGTCGCTGATTCACTCCCGGAACGTTTCGGCAACCAGCTGTTGTCGACCTGGCTGCAGCGGCACGATCGGACCTTCGAGACATTATCACCCCTGGAGCGCCTGGCCTACCTGGGAACACGTGGCATGGGCGCCCTCGAATATGCACCAGATCTCGGTAGCCTCCCGGACACGTCTGTGCCTGTCGACGTCCAGGAACTGGTCGATGTGGCGCAAGCTGTTCTGGACCAACACCAAACCGTCCAATCCCCGGAGGTTTCCGCACTCGAACACCTGGTGCAGGTGGGTACGTCAGCGGGTGGCGCCAAAGCCAAGGCCGTCATTGCCTGGCACCCCACAACTGGTGAGGTGCGACCCGGACAGATCCCCGCGCCCCCCGGATTCCAATACTGGCTTCTCAAATTCGATGAAGTGGAAAACGAGGAATTGCCCACCGCCCATCAGATCGGGCGCATCGAAATGGCCTATCATCTGATGGCCGTCGAAGCCGGTATCACCATGATGGAATCCCGCCTTATGCCCGACGGCAACCGGGCGCATTTCATGACACGCCGATTCGATCGCGGCGACAACGGGGAGAAATACCACGTACAAACCTTTGCTGCGCTCACACACCAGGATCGCGATCCACCTGGCGCACTCGGTTATGAGTCTTTGTTCGCCACAGCCCGCGCGCTTGCCTTGCCGCAGAGCGCACTCGAACAACTCTACCGGCGCATGGTATTCAATATCCTGGCCCGGAATCAGGATGACCACGCGAAGAACCACGCCTTCATCATGGATCATGCCGGACAATGGTCCCTCGCTCCGGCCTACGATATCTGTTACAGCTATAAACCGGGATCACGTTGGATCGACCAGCACCAGATGCGGTGCAACAACAAGCGGGACCATTTCACGTGGGAAGACCTGCTTGCGGCCGCTCGCGCCGCCGACATCAAGCGAGTTCTAGCCCGACGCATTATCGATGACGTCCGTGCCGTAATCGACCGATGGAACCGCTTTGCCACGGACGTCGACCTTGACAACGCCTCGCGATCTGCAATACACGCAACCTTCCGATCCCTTTGAACGCATTGAAGCCCGTCCGGAACAGGCGACCCTGCGCCGCTGCCCGAGTCAGGACGGCGAGGTCGGGGGGTTCGATTCAGCGTCCGATTGGACACGCCCGAGGGTGAGCAGAGGCAGTCCGACAGCGCCGGCGATGCCGATAAACGTCGGGAGGGTTGTTAAAAGTATTCCATAGATATCTTGAGTCGGACAGAACGGGCCATTGACGTCCGATGAACCACACGGCGGCAAACGGGGCAGCCAGTCCGCCGACGGCGCCAATGAGAGAGGCGAGCAGGGTAGTGGCAATGACGGCCATACCGGCAAGGAACGACGAGGCGAAGCGCACGGCAGCGAGGACGCCCACCAGGATGGTGGCGCCGGTAACCAGGGTGACGGCCCAGAGGATGAGCGAGGTGGCCTTGATCAGGTTGGTTATCAGTGTGGCGTGTTGACTCCAGAGTGCGGTGCCGATCGGCAGTTCAATGAGCGCGGCAACGGTGAGCAACAGCAAGGCGGATTTCATCGACATAGTCCCATGTTATTAACCAGGCAACAAAGAATATCTGATATAATCTGTCGTCATGGACGAGAAGAAAGATGCAAGAAAATTGCCGAGAGAGGTGCTGGAAGAAAAGCGCCGCCAAGCTCACCGTCTGAGGAAACGCGGAATGACCC
>Ga0256841_1001570_pt1 | contig 19371 bp, 7 predicted proteins | sample 356308metaG_FD_185971 | JGI IMG/M metagenome (GOLD analysis project Ga0256841, IMG submission 185971) | Hydrothermal vent microbial communities from Mid Atlantic Ridge, Atlantic Ocean - 356-308 | ecosystem: Environmental > Aquatic > Marine > Hydrothermal vents | place: Atlantic Ocean: Mid... | reverse complement strand
TCATGAGTTATATGAAATTGGGAGGGGGTAGTCTTGTTATGCCGGTCTATCACTCTGAAGATGGTGGGCAAACCTGGACCCAATCTTCTTTCTCCACCCTAACTGCCATCCGGACAGACAAAGAGACCTCCGGACAACAATTACTAGGAGGCGGAGATCCGGTATTGGCCTATGACACAGAAGGGCGATTATGGTTCAGTTATATATCCTTAACCAATGGGAGCAAAGGGCTACTATTTATTTGTTGGATGGCTTATTCAGATAATAATGGAGTGAGTTTTAAGCAAGATCGAAATGGCAGATATCTAGGCAGGGCCAAGATCGTGGGAAATTCAATTGATCTCAATTATGGCAATGGCCTCTTAGATCGACAATGGCTCGTTGTTGACAATTCCAAAGGTCCTAACCGAGGCAAGATGTATTTATCAGGCGTATATTTAGGCAAAGGACAAAGCACCAACGCACAAATCATGGTCATCACAAAAGAGCATAAAGACCTAAAGTTTCCCAATGAATTAAACCCCGTATCAGATGCGCATCAGCCACAATTTGCCCATATGACGATAGATGACAATGGCACTTTGCACCTCGTCTATTGTACGATAGCGACAGGAGAATTATTCTATCAACAGTCATCGGATGGTGGAAAAACTTTTTCAGAAGCCGTGCCTATTGATTTTTTGACCTACAACAAACAGGCAACCGTAAAAGCAACCCATCAAAGGGAAAATCCGATGCCTCAAATCGCAGCTAGCAAAGATGGGCAAACCTTGTATGTCAGTTGGACAGATTTCGAAGCCTACAAAGCCTCTGCCTATATCAGTAGTTCAAAGGATGGCGGAGTGACTTGGGAGCGTACATTTGATCTATCTGACTTGTCTGATTGGGGCGGAAATTCCTTGATGCCGACTATTGCTATCAATTCTGAAGGAGATCTTGTAGCTTCGTGGTATGCCATCAACAACAATCTAGAAGGTCAATTTACCATTGGGGTACAACTTCATAATCAAGACAAATTTGAATCTGCTCCCCTTTTTACCAGCGAGGAAAAATGCGACTTCAAACTCTACCGCAATGCTCAAAGTGACTTCTTTGGTGACTATTTGAATTCCGTCACACAAGGGACAAAAACTTACACTGTATTCGCCGACGGTCGCAACCGCAAAGGGCCCAAACTATACCTTGCTGTAACGGATCATTTTGGCCTTAACACTTCTATTACCCCAATCAATGTATCCCCTTTGACCATCGAATCTGTACTGCCGACACCGGCATCTAGTCTGATCACTATAAGACTAAACCAAGTGATAAATGAAAGGGCCCGGATCCGTTGGGTAAACATGGAAGGAGATATTCTAAAGAGAGAAGCACGACCTATAGAGGGCGATATACTCCATCTCGAAGTACCGGAAAGATTAGTAAATGGGACCTACATTCTTCAGCTCCAATTAAAAGACAAGATGGTTAGCACGAAGGTGTTAGTTAGCCGTTAATACGCTATAAGTCAAAGCTTAATATACAAGCAACCTTTTATCTGCCAGAAATGCTTTTTTAGGGATATACAGGTGCAGTTACTCTGCGTGGGCCGTATTTTTCCTATATTTGAAAATACGCTTGCGGATTTGACTTTATTTAAAATATAGATCTGGTTGGGTCTAATGGCATCTTCATCGTACCGTTAAAAATATTTTTTTAATATTTTAAGACTATAATTTGGCTAATCCCCTGCTTCTTACTACCTTTGCACTCCTTTTAAAGGGAAGGGCAGTAGCCTGCATAGAGGAAAGATGATGCGTACGTTAGAGCAGGCCTTTATTAAATGACGAATCACCATTCAAAATGGCTAGAAAAAATTATACCATGGGAGTGGGTAAGTACTACTTCCAGCTCAAGACAGGACAACAAAACATCTTAATCAACAGAGACACTAAAAAGGCTGCCAAAGAGGCTTTCTTGAGGTATAAAAAGATCGGAAAGAATTGTGAGTGGTTAGGCAAATGGAATGGAAAAAGTTACGATGACAAGTCCACTCCTTCATTGAGAAAAAGTAAAAATTAATTAATAAAAGCAATACAAATATGCTCATTATTGAAGTAAAAGACGGCGAAAATATTGATAGAGCTCTTAAGCGCTATAAGAAAAAACATCAGCGAACAAAACTCATTCGCGAGCTCAGAAATCGCAAGCATTTCCTTAAGCCTTCAGTGAGAAGAAGAGCTGAAGTGCTCAAAGCAATATATAAATCCAAGAAAATGTCTGAGATGAACGTACAATAAGTATTGTAGTTCAACCAAGGCACTTATTTACTAAGGAAAAAACCACATCTCACCTAGAGGAGATGTGGTTTTTTTATGGGTAGAAATGTCTTGCCCTGTCCCCCTTTACCCCAGCATACTTGCTCTTGAATAATCTAATCATCTGAAAAAACTTTATTTCCATGCAACGAAATCCATTTTCGATGCATTAAGAGCATAGACAGCATAAGCTATTTCAACAAAACCCCAATCAAGAAAGGAAAGCGTTTGGTAAAGCCTATTCACAGCCTAATTGCCCAATATTTTCTTATCTTGATTAACCCAGCATCTCATAACCAGCTCAAAACGCTATTTAATGAAACGAACATGAATTTTATTAAACATAAATTTCACACAGAGTTTTGACGATAGTATCTGTCCATAAAATCATTCATGCTGAAAGCGTATTTTTTTGCGATATTTTCACTTTTTTTAAATCAATGATACTTAGGCATCACTGATCTAAAAAAAGATAAAAATCTCATTAAAAATCTACTACTTTCATTCATAAAGCACTTTATGGCCAGACACTATAAAAAATTCATGTGAGAGCGCAGCGGTTACATAGCTGCAAAAATTTTATAATACTTTTATTATCAATTTATTAGAAAATTTTAAAGATATGAAAAAACAATTTATTCTGTTCTTCCTCCTTCTCTTTCTTGCTTCTTCAGCTTTTAGTCAAAAAATAGATCGTTATGTCCCCTTTAAATTCAAAGGGATACAACCAATCTGGATGCATGTAGTCAAAGATACTTCACAACTTCCATCAGACACCTTGGGACTGTTCAACTATCTCTTTTACGATAAAGTTAGTCAAAGGATAGTCGGCCCCAGTCTGTATACCCTATACTCTAATCTATCCGGACTTTTTATAGACCAGGTTAATCTTAAGACCGGCGAGTCCGAAAAATCCTTTGTATTTGATAGAAGGCATGTACCTTCGATTAAGGAAATTATCCCTTTGGGGCTTTTCATAGATAAAGAAGAAAACATTAATTGTGTTGGAATCAGGGAGTACACCATTGATATGAAGCCCAATCGATTTTTAGAGTATTTCCATCTAGACAAGCAGGATCTTTCACTAATTGAACACTATTTTCACCCGAAAAAAGACACCAGCAGTGCATATTTGGATTGGCAATACATTGATTACACACAAATAATTCCGCACTCAGATACTGGTATTTATGTTTACAAATACCGGTCCGCTACTGACACATCCAGTCAACTAGTATATGATAAAATTCATTCTCAGATCCTTAGCTTTTCCGAAAATCCTATTAGGGATACCTTGGTAACAGTAGACACAAGTGCACCCAGACACGATTTTGATATTGAGAAACCACAATATCACAAGATTTTTCATCGAGGAAAATCAATATTGGGGTATTTGTCCTTTAAGTATTACGGTTCTGATAGTATCATTAGTGCACTCAAGTTCTATGACCAAAATCTAAATTTTCTTGAATCCCATGATATTCATCAATACTTTGACGCCAACACTATTTTTAGTTCGATAGATCATATTGATGACAACTACATTTATCTAATATGCACTAAACCGTCCAGTCTCTTTTCAACAAGATATTGGACCTATTTGATTATTGACTTTGATGGAAATCTTGTAGAAAAAATACCTTTAAAGGGCAATTACGGCCGAATGCCAATTAGTGATACCAAGGTCATACGGATACCTGACATGAATAAAACTCTAGTGTTCTACAATGACCTAGAAAAACAACGATTTTTTCTTCTACAAACTCGAAGGGAAGGGGTATTCGACTTGATCAGTTCATATGAAATGGCGCCACTAGAAATGAGTTTTAGACCCACTAGTATCACGAGATTAGAAAATGGAGATATCCTATTGCACGGAGCGCAAATTCAATACACGCTTGACACTATCAAAGGGCAAAAAAGAGTATATCCCATTGCTAAAATTATTATGCGATGGGATAAGAGTATTCTGCAAACCCTATCCTCGAAAACCAATACCTCTCAACAGGATTTTTTCAGTCTTCACTCTAATCCGGTCATGCATCATCATACTCATATTTACTTCAAACAGCCTTTTAACGGCACTGTACAATTATCTGACATAAGTGGAAGAAAAATCAAACAATGGGATCTTTCACAAAAGAGCCATTACTCTTTGAACTTACCCTTTTTACCTAAAGGCACGTATCTTATTACACCGATTCCTAGAGGACAATCCGTTTACAAAACCATTCAGAGCAAAAAGCTCCTTGTTGAGTAGCCCTTTCAAGGAACTCCTTATGTTCGAATAGATTAAAAGTTCAACATATTCCTTTTCTGGAGACTACATTGGATTTTCTCTTTAATAAAATAAGCTAAAGCCTGTTTTTTGAATCAGCTAAATATAGCTTCTGAAGGAAGCGTTTTGAGGTGGGGTGTAGAAGCAAGCGCTGTCAAGCCATTGCTCTGCTTTAACGCTTTATCATTTTAGTATGGTAGGATTCCCCACTCTTTTTGGTAATGGTTATAATATATACTCCCTTTGACAGGGCAGAAACATCTAAAAACTCAGAATTGAATGACGGAATGCTTCGTTTTAAAGCACCTGTTAAGTCGTGAATATAGATAGATTCCACTGATTGATAGTCATCCATCATTAAATACTGATCAACAGGATTGGGGTATAATTTAATTTTTCCGGCTTTCGTATTTTGAACGCTAAGAGGATTGCTATTGGTCCAAATCTCAAAGTCATCCCAATAGACGGACAATTGAGCATGACTTTTTTTCATACCCTCTATTAATGTACCGGAGGTATATAACTTCATAGGGTTAAACATCTTAAAACCATCAGGAGAAGGATCATCCGGGTGATAAGTAAAGCCTGTGATGTCAAATAAAGTATGGGCATTGCCTGCAGAGTCAGTAAGTATGACCTTATATCTTCCGGACTCCGCCCCCCCCTCCAACAAATAAGTTTCCAGAGTTACCCATTCGCCGACCTTAACTTCCATAGAGGTATCTAACACACTCCATACATCGTCCCACTTTCCCTTTCCTGCCTTTGTCTGAGCATGAGCACCAAAATATAGAGGAGTATTGGCTTCATTCTCGGGTTTCTGTATATTGAGGGTGATTCGAAAAGGGAATGGCTTAGAAGACACATTATTCCAAAACTCCATTAAGGTAAACCAAGTAATATCACGATTAGACTGTCGTAAGATATTTACATCCGGATGAATATACAGTCGCACTTTAAAGTAAAATTCTATCAAATTGGAGCTTTCACTAATTGCCGCTTGTATTCTACCTTTAGGATGGCCTCCATTGGGTACATTGGCGGCATCCAACTGAAACTTGAGAACGCTGTTGGTCTTGTCAAGTGGATCAGAAGAAATGGAAGCTTTAGCGGCAGCCGTATCTCCCACTTCGTAGTAAATTCTAAAATTGCCAATATCCTCATTGTTATCTAGGTCATCAACCCAATCGAACGATGTCGTCTTATCCAAACCATACACATCAGCGTATTTGTGGTCCGGTACACCATTCTTTTCATACTGCCTTATAAAAGTACCGCTTTCAAAACCCGAGGCAAAATGAAATGTCTTTTGTCCCTCTAAAGTAAAATAGAGTGCAAGGACAAACAAGTAAACTAAACTCCTTCTCATGCATATAAATTTTTGCGATTATTAGACTGAGCGAAGGTTAACAAGTTTAATCTTACCCTTTAAATTCATGGTAAAACTTAGCATTTAAATGGATTAGGGATAAACTTCTAATCAAGATACTGGCCCTGTTTGGGGCTTCCTACTGCCTCTCTAAAATAACAAAGCAGTTCTCTTACCATCTGATTCAAGTAACCTTACAAAACTTTATCCCGATGATTTCAATCACTTGGTTGTTGCGAGATAAATATGTTTTGTAGAATACTCCCGGTTTTATATACTTAATATTTTCTAATAAGTTGGCTCCAAATATACAATAAAATTAAAGAACAAAGGGAACTGCTCCACTGTCGCACATTTTTTTATTACGCTTCCTGTGAGCATCTGAAATAGATGTTCATTTCATTGCAAAGTGCTTGAATGTAAAGTAACTGATTGTGGCATATCCCATGGCCATCAACAAATGAAAGAAAATAAAAGACAAATCATGAAGGTAGATTCCTGCACCAATACCAAATACAAAATAGAGGGCAAGTAGGGCTTCAACAATGGCTGTTTTATTGACCGAAGAAGGCAAATATTTTTTAGCCTTGACGGTATCTTTAATGGATTGGATATTGAATTTAGGAGTGCGAACAAAGGGTGTTCTTTTACCAAAATAGCCTTGTAGTACAGCGATGGTATTATGAAAGCTCATCCCCATAGAAAGAGCAAGAAATATTGGAAAAAGTAAGGTGAATTTGAGAATCGATTTGAATTTACTTTCATTTTTCCAAGCGGATTGAACATTCCCTGCATAGTACACAAATACGACAATCACCATACTAATCAGAAAGTAAAACAAGAAAGGTTTAGGAGCAGGAAATTGCTTCAAGACAAAAATCATAGGGACACTAAAAACACCCACTAAAAATATAATGACGAAGATGGCGCTAGATAGGAGATGAGTAGTCGCATGCATCTTTTGACGCAAAGGAAGGGTGGATTTCCAGACGGTGGGAAGAATCTTTTTAGCAGTCTCTGCCCCCCCTTTCATCCATCTATACTGTTGGGCTTTGAATCCGTTCATCTCGATTGGCAATTCAGCCGGTGATCCAATATGTTCGAGATATATAATCCTCCATTTTTTGAGTTGGGCACGATAACTCAAATCGAGATCCTCTGTAAGTGTATCGGCTTTCCATCCACCAGCCTCCTCGATAGTCTTGCGTCGCCAGACTCCTGCTGTGCCATTGAACTGAAGCAAAAGGTCCCCAAAATACCTCCCGGTCTGTTCTACGGTAAAATGGACATTGAGCTGGAAGGCCTGAAGTCTTGTAATCACAGAGTAATTTTCATTTATGTGTTCCCAGCGAGTTTGGACGATACCAATTGCGGGATCCTCAAAATGAGGAATGGTCTTCTTTAGGAAGTCCTTTTCAGGTAGAAAATCAGCATCAAAAATAGCAATAAACTCCCCTTTGGCGATTTGTAGACCATATTGAAGGGCTCCAGCTTTGAAACCGACTCTTTCAGGTCTCCTTACTAGTTCGATTAGATATCCTTTTTGTTTATATTCATCTACTTTTCGCTGTGCTTTTAGAGTGGTATCATCATTGGAATCATCCAGGATTTGGATTTCAAATCGCTCTTTTGGATAGTCCAATTCAGCCATACAGTCGATTAGGCGTTCGACTACATATCGTTCGTTGAAAATGGGCAGTTGTATCGTAACCATTGGGACTGAAGACAGATCGTGAAAGGTTATATTCAGATCCGATTGTCGCTTTCTATTCTTCCGATAATAATACAAGAGATGAAATTGCATAAAGCTAAATCCCAATATATATACTAAGGCTAGTACATAGATTATCAAGATCAACCATCCTATGTTCATTAAGTATTGTTCCATTTATAAATATTTAAAAATAGTCCACAATATTTTATACCCTGCCAAAAAGGTACCTTTAATGGTGCCTGACACTTTAGATTGTCCTATTCTCGGTCTATATTGGACGGGAACTTCTGTAGTGGTAAAACCCAACCGGGCAGCTTTCACCTGCATTTCCACTGTCCAGCCATATGTTTTATCCTCCATCTGCAATTCACGTAACTTATCATACTTTATAGCGCGAAAAGGGCCCAAGTCAGTAAACTTATATCCATAAAAGAGTTTAATCAATGAAGTAGCCAGCCAGTTTCCAAAGATCTGTGGTGGGGTCAAAGAACCTGGCTGGGGGTGTCCCAATGGTCTTGAACCTATCACCATGTCATATCCTTCTTCCACTATTGGACGAACGACATCCGGTATTTCATCCGGATAGTCGGCATAATCCCCATCCAAAAATACTACAATGTCCGGTTTTCTGTCCCATGAATCGACATATTCCATTCCTTTCAAACACGCCCAACCATAGCCAGAGCGAGGCTCAGACACTACCGATGCTCCACTTTGCGTCGCCTCCAAAGCTGTAGAATCCGTACTTCCGTTATCACAAACTATGATTTCTTGAACGAACGCTCGGGGAATGTCACTTATGACCTTGCCGATCGAGGCTTCTTCATTGAATGCTGGAATGATAACTGCTATAAATGGTTTATACATAGAATGTTTAACAAATCCTGAGATAAAGGGTTGCAAAGTTAAAACCAATTTACGGAAGTGTCATCGTAATCTATGGTAAACAGGCGACAATAGTGTTCAATTTACATCCAGGCCCTCATTCAATTCTTGGGTTGGACTTGTTTGCAAAAAAAGAAAGGATGGCTCAGCTAATCCAAGATCTTTCATACACACTTCTTTGAAATATTTTCTAACCTAAGTTCCCGGTCGAATTTCAAAGCCATTAAAAGTATCAAATTCTACCATTATCTCAGACACTATACTTTATCAATAGAGATTATACCCAAACCCAAATGGGCTAAACCCTTCCTAATAAAAAATCAATCCTTGCTTTATATAAATACGCATCCCTTGTTCCTTCGATCTCGAGGATACGATAATTCAACCATTCCAACTGTAACTTTAACAACATCCCATAATTTATTCTTGTCTTCTCTATCGGGCGTAGAATGGCATTAATACTACGTCTAATCAGTGCTGCATTTTTTTGGGCACCTACGACTTGAATAATGGCATTATTGAGGTAAGTCGTATATAAATCCAGCTCACCTTCTAACTCTTGTCGCCTAACAGTAGTTGCCTGTGCCGCATACTTGCCTCGTAAATCCGACAATCGTTTGCGAGACTTGTACTTTGAATCCAAGACCGGATAGTTGAGCCCAAAGGAAACGCCCCCCCAATAACGTCCGCTTATCCCTACGATGTAAGATGGGTCTATACCCAGTACTCCTAGATTGGCAGACAAACTAAATGAAGGGCGATTGTACAATACTTTGGCCAATTCTTTTTGCATTGCAGACTTCTTTTGTTCCAACTGCCACTCCTCTAGCTCAGGATGATGTTCAGATAAGCTACCTACGTAAGGGCGAATGTCCAGTACACTCAAGGAATCCGGTATAAAAAGATCAGAATCTAAGGGACGATTGAGTATCCTATTTAAATTACGAGACAAACTCAAAAACAGATTAAAGTCTCTATAAGCCCTGTTATGGAGTGCATTTTTTCTCGCTTGAAGAGCCAAAACAGTAGATATATCAGTACGATGATATTCCAAAGCTCGAGTAGCCATGTCCTCATACGTCTCCAAAATATCCTTATTGTCTTTTAGCAAGCGAGAAACAGCAGAAAAAGCAAATAATTTATAATACAATTCCTTAACTTGAAGAGCTGTTTGCAGATGTCCCTGTAGGACTTTATTCTGACTAATTTTTATATCTAAATCCGATATTTTCTTTTGAGTATGAAACGTGCCCGGCCAGGGAAAATCCTGTTTAGCGGATAGATATGCCCCCCGAACGAATAGCGCTCCGGAAGGAAATGAAGAACCATATCCACCTCCAAAAGTCATCGGATCGAAATGCCCGACAATCTCTTTTTGCGCACCAGCGATTTCCTCTTCTATTTGCTCCTTTTTAGAAGTAGCACTGTTTTCGATAGCCCATTGAACATAGTCCGAAAGGGTCTGCCCAAAAGCTATCGGTCCCCGCCAAGTCACAAAAATCAACCAAAATATAAGAACAGCTAATTTCTTTTTACACTTCATTTTCTTCATTTGGAAAAAAAAACACATCGTGATCTTTCTTAACAAAGGCAAAGTTACCATAAATTCTATCCTTCCACAATCAACAGAGAATATACTCTGTGTACGGGACCTCCACGACTAGTAAATCCCAGAACAGTTGAAAGGAGTCTAAAAACAAGGAAAGGAGTGTCCAACCCTATGGTCGATCACTCCCTCCATCTTCCAAAATCAATCATTCAAGACAAATTCGTAGAAGAAACTTACTAGATAAAATCCATCAAGGCTATTTAATTATTGTCATCATTTTTAATTTTTCTTGACCGCTTACATTTAAGTGGATAAAGTAAGTGCCCTGTGCCATGGAAGAGACATTAACGTCAAACTGATGAGTACCTTTCGTCAAGTTGGTTGGCACAACTTCATCCAAAATAACTTTTCCTTGCAAATCGACAACAGAGCATTTAACCTTTTCATCATGCTTTAAATTAAAAGACACTTTCATTTTATCTTTTACCGGATTGGGAAATACTGAGAAGTCAAATTTAGATAAATCATGCCTTACTAGAATGGACACCACCTCACTCAATGCAATTTCTCCAGAATGACTTACTTGTCGGATTCTATAAAAATACATACCTTCTTCTGATAAGTCAAAATCTATATAGGAATACTCTGAATTTACCAATACATTCCTATTGGATGCTACACTTGATATAGTATGAAAAACATCTTCATTAATTCCTCTTCTTTGTACTTCGTAATAATCCACATTCAGTTCTCCATCAACTGACCAATTGAGATGAGTAGATTCGCCATCAAACCAACCTGTAAAGTGTTTAAATTTAACAGCTAGTGCAGATTGGATAATTCCGGCATCAACATCGGGCTCGTATTCACCTTGACTAAGTGTTAGATACGCAGTAGTGCCATAGCCGTTACTTCCATCTACGTCACTATCCATACTTGCATCATTAGAAGCCTGTGCAAAAGTGAACGTATAACTCTGCGGCACAATATATTTAAAATAATAACTTCCTTGAGACAATCCATCTAAAGCAAAGTGTCCATTTTCATCCGTTTCCGTTTCAGAGATTATTCTATTTTCCTCATCAATAGCCAAGACTTTTACCCCCTCAACAGGTGGTTCTTCAGCATCTTGGATACCATCAAAATTTTGGTCAAACCATACGAGATTACCTACCGTCGCTTTTCTATGAAATCCACCGTCTAAATCCAAACGTTTGTCTCCTGAATACACAGTAAAAGTATAGGTTGTATATAGTCCATTACCATGGTTTATATCACTATCCTTATCTGAGCTATGTCCTCTAAATGGAGCTGAAATAGCAAGTTGACCAGGTCTTTTTACTTTCAGGAAATAACTTCCCGGCCTTACGCAGAAGTGATAATATCCATCATTACTCGCTTTGACAGGATGTTCTCTAGTAATCATTTTATCAACAGTCTTCATGGTAATTGCATCAATAATTTTAACTTCCAAGCCATTTAACCCATTTTCTTTTGGATCTTGAACCCCATTTGCATTCCAATCAAACCACATAAAGTCGCCAATTTCAATGCATTGATACAATCCCAAATCCCATGTTTCATCTATTTCCCCAGGATCCAAGTGTGTAGTTTGCGTAGTATAAGGGCCATTACTTCCATCCACATCGCTATCAATGAAGTCATCCATCCCAATATTAGCCAATGTACTATTCCATTTAGAAGGATATTGAAACTCCAAGTAATAATCACCTTCTGTCAAATTCGTAAATAAATATTTGCCAGTAGGGTCTGTGGTTTGAACCGCAATAGGTACACCCGTAGAGCGATATAGAATCACTTTTATACCTTCAATTCCAGGTTCATTTCCTTCTTGCAGTCCATTTCCATTTCTATCATGCCATACAAAATTCCCAATTCTAGCAAAATCATTTGGAGTAGGATGGACGATTGCATTATCACCATCATCCTCATCATCTGGATCTTGGTCAAAATCCGGATCAGCGCTACCTATTTTCCCATCCCTATCTGTATCAGCACCATTTCCCGGAGTAGAATTAGGGTCAAACTGACTACTACTGATTATTTCAGCAATATTTTCATACCTAACTCCTTTCCCTGTGGGCTTCACCTTAGCTTTGTAGGTTAACACAATAGATTGACCATTTTTTACCATAAGGTGTTTCCAATTGATTTTATGGCCTTGAAGGATTCCATTATGGGATATCATGTTTACCATTTCATACCCATTAGGAAGAACATCTTCCACTTCAATATCTTCGGCATCATTCGGGCCATTATTCCTAATAATGATTTCAAAACCAATAATATCTCCGACGTTTGGTTGAGGATCAGACACGTGCTTTACTAAACTCAAATTCGCTATTCCGACATAACCTGCGTCAATATCATAATTATCCATTCCTGAAAAAACAGTAAATATATCTGTCTGACCATTAGAAGGATTAACGTCACTATCCAAATCGTCAGTAGTATTATCTTTCTTGGTCCAAGAAAAATTATTTATATTTTCAAATTCAAGATAATACTTACCCGGACATACTTTAAAGGAGTAGTATCCATCATGAATCCCATTATTTGAAGAGATTGTCGAAGAAATGAAATTTTTACCCGCATCATAAAGCGACACTTTGACCCCATTAATTCCGGATTCATTGTTGTCTTGCATTCCGTTATAATTAGCGTCATACCAGATATAATCTCCAATTGTTAAGGGCCCCGAAACATCAATTTGCTTTTCAGCTAGAGCAGTACATCCATTAGCATCTGTAACTGTCACATGATACTTAATAGTCTTTGTAGGAGAGACTATTTGAGTATTTTTGCTTGGCAATTGATGATCCCATTGATACTTATATCCGGGCTTGCCGCCATTTGCTGCAGCAACAAGAATTATTCGTTCACCTGAGCAAATATCAGTTTGATTAGCAGATATCGACACATTTGGTCCATCATCTGATTGTATCTCAAATTTAGCAATCGATTTGCAACCATTGGCATCTTCTACCGTCACTCCGTATTTACCGGATGCAAGATTCGTTAAACTACCAGCATTGGTAATAGCGCCTGTACTCCAAAAGAATTTATACGGAGGTGTTCCTCCTGATACAAGAACCTCTACTCTACCTGTATTCGCATTGCATGAAGTGTTCCTTGGGATCACAGTTATTCTCATGGTTTTTAAGTCCTTTACTTCTATACTCCCCGTACTCGGGCAATTGGGGATTACATTGCTTCGCTCTGTTACCGTCACACTATATACTCCTGAAGATAACCCTGTTATACTTTGTGTTGTCTTACCATTACTCCACTTTATATCGTATGGTGTAAGTGGCGATCCCGATTGTATTTGCACACTCGCACTTCCATTGTTCTGTCCACAACTCGCATCTTGTTTTGTCAATTGTATCTTTGGGCCTTCTGATACTGTTACTTCTACACTATCTAAAACGCTGCATCCCATCCCATCCGTCACCGTCACGTGATATTTCGTTGTTACCCCGGGTGCTACCTGCTTATTTTTTCCTGTGCCTAGCCCGTGATCCCACTTGTATTGATACGGTGACTGACCACCCGTCGCTTGCACGGATAACATTGTGCTGTCCCCTTTACATATAGCCGAATTGTTTGTCTGAGTTGCAAATCCACCTAAGCTGTTAATCGTTACTGTCTTCACTGCACTACAATTTGGCGGTGATTTCTCAGTCACTGTTACAGAATATGTCCCCGATGGTAAATTGTTAATCGTTTGACCCATCTTATTTCCAGTCCACTTATAGGTATAATCTGATGGGTTTGTCCCTCCTATTACTTGCACCGTTGCACTTCCATTCGTTTGTCCACATTCCGCATCTTGCTTTGTTATTCCCAACTCCAAACTGTCCACCATTACCGTAACACTCCCTATTGTTTTGCAGTGCTCCATATCCTCTACCGTAACATGGTATGTTGTTGTCTTTTTTGGACTTACTTTCTTTACCTCTCCTTTGCCTAATCCGTGATCCCACTGAATATCAAATGGCCCTACGCCACTTAATACCTGTACTACAATATTCGATTGTTCCCCTTTACATATCCTGCTAGGAGTCGCTTCAACTTTTATCACAGGACCACCTTTGCCATTAATAACCACTGTCGCTGTACTTGAGCAACCAGCAATCCCCTCTGTAACTTTTACTGTATATACTCCCGGCGGTTTATTCTTAATCGTCCAATCTGTCTCTCCACTACTCCACTGAACTTGATAAAATAGATTCCCTTTTTTATTTTGTACGCTCACTGTTGCACTTCCATTCGATTGCCCACATTCTGCATCTTGTTTCGTTATTTGTAATATAGGACCTCCTACATTAATCTTTATACTATCTTCTGATACGCATCCCTTCTCATCTGTTGCCGTCACATGATACGTCGTCGTCATCTGTGGACTTACCTTCTTTACTAATCCTTTCCCTAATCCATGATCCCATTGAACTTCAACCTTCCCACTTCCACCTGTTACTACTGCTGTGAGTACTGTTGATTCCCCTATACATATCTGAGTTCTATCGGCCTGTAAACTCAACTGTGGACCTCCAATTAGTGTTACTGATCCTACACCTGTACATCCTTCACTATCTGTCACTGTTACTCTATATGTGCCTCCTCTTAAACCTGTAACAACTGCCGTCATGTCTCCTGTATTCCATTTATATTGATAAGGGGGCTTTCCGCCACTTACTTGGACCTCTGCACTCCCATCATTATCATCGCAGGAGGGATCTTGTTTATTAAACTTTAAACTCAATCCGGGATTACTCTTTATTTCTATACTCCCCGTACTCGGGCAATTGGGGATTACATTGCTTCGCTCTGTTACCGTCACACTATATACTCCTGAAGATAACCCTGTTATACTTTGTGTTGTCTTACCATTACTCCACTTTATATCGTATGGTGTAAGTGGCGATCCCGATTGTATTTGCACACTCGCACTTCCATTGTTCTGTCCACAACTCGCATCTTGTTTTGTCAATTGTATCTTTGGGCCTTCTGATACTGTTACTTCTACACTATCTAAAACGCTGCATCCCATCCCATCCGTCACCGTCACGTGATATTTCGTTGTTACCCCGGGTGCTACCTGCTTATTTTTTCCTGTGCCTAGCCCGTGATCCCACTTGTATTGATACGGTGACTGACCACCCGTCGCTTGCACGGATAACATTGTGCTGTCCCCCTTACATATAGCCGAATTGTTTGTCTGAGTTGCAAATCCACCTAAGCTGTTAATCGTTACTGTCTTCACTGCACTACAATTTGGCGGTGATTTCTCAGTTACTGTTACAGAATATGTCCCCGATGGTAAATTGTTAATCGTTTGACCCATCTTGTTTCCGGTCCACTTATAGGTATAATCTGATGGGTTTGTACCTCCTATTACTTGTACCGTTGCACTTCCATTCGTTTGTCCACAAGTGGCATCAGCTTTTGATATTGAAACTTTAAGTTCATTCACTATTAATTTAAGCTGGGATATACCTGTACATCCGTTTTTATCTGTCACTGTTACTGAATAAGTCGTAGTACTCATCGGGGATACATGTATCTTTTGTGTAGTTGCACCTCCAGGTTGCCATTTATAGGTATAAGGTGCTGTACCACCTGATGCTGTGGCGGTAAGATCAGCGCTTTGTCCCTTGCATAGTACTTCAGGGGATGAGACGATATTAACTTTTGGCCCAGATATATTCTGTATCACAGCTTGCTTCATAGACGTACACCCATTTGAATCAGTTATAACTACTGTGTAGGTGCCCGCGCTTAACCCTGTTACTAGAGCTGTGGTTTGACCACCAGGTATCCATCTATAATTATAAGGTGATTTTCCACCATGAACTTGTGCAGATACAGATCCATCTGATTGATTGCAATGTGCATCATTTTTTATTATGGAAATATCCATCGTATCATTCACTACTACTCTTACACTATCTACTATCTGGCAATCTGAATTGTCAGATATGGTTACCTTATAGGTTGTGCTCTTTGGAGGTGCCACCTTTTTTATAGGCCCATTTCCAAGGCCATGACTCCAAGTATAAAAATGAGGCGCATTACCACCAGTGGCTATCGCTTGTAAAGTAGATGAATCGCCTTTACATATCGTATCAGGAGAAGCTGTAACATTTGAACTCATTACTACTCCAAAAATTCTTGCTGTTGCACTTCCAGTACATCCATTTTGATCTGTCACTGTTACTGAATACCCCACAGCGTTTGGAGCTAACCCTGTAATTTCTTGTGTTGTAGCTCCAGTATTCCATCTGTAGGTATAATTGCCTGCTCCTCCAGAAGGAATAGCCTTTGCAGAACCGTTTGCAAATCCACAATAGGAAGGCTGGGTAGATATTGAAACTTTAAGTTCATTCACTATTAATTTAAGCTGGGATATACCTGTACATCCGTTTTTATCTGTCACTGTTACTGAATAAGTCGTAGTACTCATCGGGGATACATGTATCTTTTGTGTAGTTGCACCTCCAGGTTGCCATTTATAGGTATAAGGTGCTGTACCACCTGATGCTGTGGCGGTAAGATCAGCGCTTTGTCCCTTGCATAGTACTTCAGGGGATGAGACGATATTAACTTTTGGCCCAGATATATTCTGTATCACAGCTTGCTTCATAGACGTACACCCATTTGAATCAGTTATAACTACTGTGTAGGTGCCCGCGCTTAACCCTGTTACTAGAGCTGTGGTTTGACCACCAGGTATCCATCTATAATTATAAGGTGATTTTCCACCATGAACTTGTGCAGATACAGATCCATCTGATTGATTGCAATGTGCATCATTTTTTATTATGGAAATATCCATCGTATCATTCACTACTACTCTTACACTATCTACTATCTGGCAATCTGAATTGTCAGATATGGTTACCTTATAGGTTGTGCTCTTTGGAGGTGCCACCTTTTTTATAGGCCCATTTCCAAGGCCATGACTCCAAGTATAAAAATGAGGCGCATTACCACCAGTGGCTATCGCTTGTAAAGTAGATGAATCGCCTTTACATATCGTATCAGGAGAAGCTGTAACATTTGAACTCATTACTACTCCAAAAATTCTTGCTGTTGCACTTCCAGTACATCCATTTTGATCTGTCACTGTTACTGAATACTCCACAGCGCTTGGAGCTAACCCTGTAATTTCTTGTGTTGTAGCTCCAGTACTCCATCTGTAGGTATAATTGCCTGCTCCTCCAGAAGGAATAGCCTTTGCAGAACCGTTAGCAAATCCGCAATAGGAAGGCTGCGTAGAAATTGAAACTTTAAGTTCATTCACTATTAATTTAAGCTGGGATATACCCGTACATCCGTTTTTATCTGTCACTGTTACAGAATAAGTCATAGTACTCGTGGGAGAAATATGGATCTTCTGAGTAGTTGCTCCTCCCGGTTGCCATTTATAGGTATAGGGGGGCTCTCCTCCTGTTACTATGGCGGTAAGATCAGCACTTTGTCCCTTGCATAGTACTTCCGGAGATGAAGTAATATTAACATTTAATTTATTGCTAGTTTGCCCTATGGTGATGGAGTCGATTGCATTACAGTTATTTGAATCTGTTACAGTAACCTTGTAGGTCCCAGCCACTAGTGAATTAATAGATTGAGAATGGCTTCCATTACTCCAATTATAGCTATAGGGTTCTACGCCCCCGACTGGGTTGACAAGCGCAAATCCATTGGAACCATTGCAATTCTCATCAATTTTTTGAAAACTGAGTTTAATATCCGTAACCTTCAATAGATAGCTGGCTACCCCAATGCATTCTGATTGATCTGTTACGGTAACACTATATATTGTATTATGAGATGGAGAAACCTTGACGCTTGAATTAGAACTGAGAACAGGGGACCAATTATAAATATATGGAGGAATGCCAGTTCCGGTTTGGACTACAGCCTCTAGTAAAGAGGAATCCCCTTTACATATCATTTTTGGTGTACTCTCGATATGTACAATTGGTCCACCTGACGCATTAATATTAACAGAAACAGAATCCATACATCCTTTGCTATCGGTAACAGTTACACCATAGACTCCAGGAATTAAATTTTGCACAAAAGACCCTGTAGCCCCATTACTCCATTTATACACAAAAGGAGGCGTTCCACTCTGAACAGAAACCGCGGCCGTCCCTCCCACGGAAGATCCGCATTCAGGGTCTTCAGTCATTACACTAATTTTTGGTTTAGGATTTACAGTTATCACAATACTGGACTGTGAGAGGCATCCATTTGCATCAATTACTATTACTTCAATCTTTTTGGTATATGATGGTGTGAAAGAATAAGAAGGGAAAAAACTGATTAAACCATCCCAAATAAAAGTATAGGGTTTACGACCTCCGGTAATCACAGCTGTTAAGGTGACCATTTCACCTTCACATATCTCATTTGCACTCGCTGTAAGATTGATATTAATATCAGAACTAAAAATAAATCCAATATCCTCAGAGGTACAACCATTAGCATCCGTTACTGTAACCCTATAACCATTTGGACTTGACTTCAATCCGGTAATTGACTGCGTGGTTGCACCTGTATTCCAGAGATAGTTGTAAGGCGGAGTACCACCGGTAACGATCGCGGTCGCAGTCCCCTGCGATTGTCCGCATGGGGTATTCGTCGTGCTTACACTCACGGAAGGCTTTGGGTTTACCACTATAGTTATGCTGTCCATTACAAAACAAGTAAACATAGAATCTGTAACTATCAATTTGTATGTTGTAGTGATTGTTGGGGCATAGGTTTGAGATGAATCAATGCTCGGCACACCCTGCCATATATAGACATAAGGTCTGATTCCTCCTGTAGCATTTGCTGTAATTGTAACCGAGTCTCCTTGACATATGCTGTTAGAACTCGCTACTAAGTTTAAGGCCATATCTGAATTTTGGACTAGTGCAATGCTTGATGTATCTGTACAACCATTAGCATCTGTTACAATCACTCTATATCCTCCAGATTTCAATCCGGTAATAGACTGTGTGGTTGCACCTGTATTCCAGAGATAACTGTACGGTGGAGTACCACCGGTAACTGTCGCCGTCGCGGTCCCCATCAACTGCCCACATGGGGTATTTGTCGTGCTAACACTCACGGAAGGTTTTGGGTTTACCACTATAGTTATGCTGTCCATTACAAAACAAGTAAACATAGAATCTGTAACTATCAATTTGTATGTTGTAGTGATTGTTGGGGCATAGGTTTGAGATGAATCAATGCTCGGCACAC
>Ga0256841_1001569_pt1 | contig 19376 bp, 16 predicted proteins | sample 356308metaG_FD_185971 | JGI IMG/M metagenome (GOLD analysis project Ga0256841, IMG submission 185971) | Hydrothermal vent microbial communities from Mid Atlantic Ridge, Atlantic Ocean - 356-308 | ecosystem: Environmental > Aquatic > Marine > Hydrothermal vents | place: Atlantic Ocean: Mid... | reverse complement strand
ATAGAAAATTCAAAGCAGAAGTTTATATCTTGAAAAAAGAAGAAGGTGGACGTCATACGCCATTCCACAATAACTATCGTCCTCAATTCTATTTGAGAACAACTGATGTTACCGGTGAAATTCATTTACCCGAAGGAGTGGAAATGGTTTTACCCGGTGATAACTTGACTATTGAAGTGGAATTGATTTATCCTGTTGCAATCAACAAAGGTTTACGTTTTGCTATACGTGAAGGAGGTAGAACTGTTGGGGCAGGACAAATTACGGAGATCTTAGACTAATAAAATTTTTTAGTCTTAAAGAATAAATAATGCGAATTTGAAGTCTGAATTTCAGGCTTCAAATTCTCTATAAACGGGCGTAGCTCAGTTGGTAGAGCACTGGTCTCCAAAACCAGGTGTCGGGAGTTCGAGTCTCTCTGCCCGTGCTAACGAAGAATTTGAGTTCAATTTTAATATATCATTATGTTTAAGAGTTTTATAGAATACGTCAAAGGTGCTTATTATGAGCTGGTGAATCATGTAGTTTGGCCTTCATGGGACGAAGTTTACAAATTAACTGTTGTTGTAGCTGTCTTTTCAGCAATTTTTTCAATTTTTGTAGGAGTTGTAGATTATGTTTTCAGAACTACTTTGCAATCCTATTATAAATTTATAAAAAGCTAATTATTAAATGAGCAACAATACTGACAAAAAGTGGTATGTAGTTAAGGTTATCAGTGGAAAAGAAGCCAAAATTCAAAAATTGATGGAAAATGAAATCCAACGTAACAAGTTGGAAAATTATGTCGGTCAAATTTTGGTTCCTACTGAAAAAACTTTTCATATCAAAGACGGAAAACGTATTCAAAAAGATAAAACTCTTTTTCCCGGATATATTTATATTGAAGCTGATTTATCAGGTGAATTTCCTCATGTAGTAAAATCTATTCCCGGCGTTATGGGATTTCTTAGTGGAGTAAAGGGTGGAGATCCAATGCCTCTAAGCAAGAAAGAAGTGAATAGGATTTTGGGTAAATTGGATGAATTGGCATTAAATTCAGGAAATGTTCAAATTCCATTTAAAGTAGGAGATCCGATAACTGTTACAGACGGACCTTTCAAAGGATTTGACGGTGTTGTAGAAAAAGTGAATCCGGAGAGAAGCAAAGTTACAGTATCAGTACGTTTCTTTGGAAGAAAAACACCTTTGGATTTGAATTATTTCCAAATAAAAAAAGCATAACTGTTACGCATTAACATATATAATAAACTATTTAGCTTCCAATAAGATAGTTTGAAAAAAAGAAAAGAAAATGGCAAAAGAAATCAGTAAAGTAATTAAATTACAAATTCGGGGAGGTCAAGCGAATCCTTCGCCACCGGTTGGACCCGCATTAGGTGCTGCAGGGGTAAATATCATGGAGTTTTGCAAGCAATTCAATGCACGTACGCAAGACAAAATGGGAAAAGTTTTACCTGTTGCAATCAATGTTTATTCAGATAAATCTTTTGATTTTGTCGTAAAAACACCGCCTGCTGCAGTTCAATTGATGGAAGCCGCTAAAATCAAAAAAGGATCAGGAGAGCCTAACCGAAACAAAGTGGGATCTGTAACTTGGGAACAAGTAAAACAGATAGCAGAAGACAAAATGCCCGATTTAAACGCATTTACCGTTGAATCGGCTATGAAAATGATTGCCGGTACGGCTCGATCAATGGGATTAACTATTGAAGGAGAAAATCCTTTTAACTAAAAACGTTTTTAAAAATGGCAAAAATAAGTAAAAAACGAAGAGAGGTTTTAGCAAAATATGATAAAAACACACAATACACACTTCAAGAAGCAAGTAAATTAATCAAAGATTTATCTACTGAAAAATTTGATGCTTCCGTTGATTTGGCTGTTCGTTTGGGTGTAGATCCCAGAAAAGCCAACCAAATGGTGCGTGGTGTGGTTACTTTACCTCATGGAACAGGAAAAGATAAAAAAGTTTTGGCTTTGGTAACTCCTGATAAAGAAGAAGAAGCAAAAGCTGCCGGTGCAGACTATGTTGGCTTGGATGAATATTTAGACAAAATAAAATCCGGCTGGACAGATGTGGATGTCATCATTACCATGCCTAGTGTTATGAGAAAATTAGGACCTTTGGGACGTGTTTTAGGACCAAGAGGTTTAATGCCCAATCCTAAAACCGGAACGGTAACTATGGAGGTTGGTAAAGCAGTCAAAGATGTGAAAGCCGGAAAAATCGATTTTAAAGTAGATAAAACCGGAATTGTACATGCATCGGTTGGAAAAGTTTCTTTTGATGCCAAGAAAATCGAAGAAAATGCGGCAGAATTGATTCATACATTAAACAAAATGAAACCATCTGCAGCGAAAGGAACTTATATGAAGAGTATAGCTATTTCTTCAACGATGGGACCCGGAATCAAAGTAGATCCGAAGAGTGTCTAATTTACAGATATAAAAAGACAAAAAATGAGAACTAGAGAACAAAAAGCTCAATTAATAGAAGAACTAACTCAACAATTATCAGAATATAATGTTATTTATCTGGTGGATATTTTGGGTTTGAATGCCGAGACTACATCAGATCTTAGAAGAGCTTGCCATAAGGAGAATGTCAAGTTAAAAGTAGTGAAAAATACCATGCTAAAACAAGCGATGGATAATTCCGATAAAAACTTTGAAGAGTTGGTGGATGTATTGGTTGGAAATTCGGCATTAATGTTATCCGATACCGGAAACAAGCCGGCAAAAATCATCAAAAATTATAGAAAAAAATCCAAAAAACCTCAATTAAAAGGTGCTTGGATAGAAGAAGGAATTTATCTTGGTGATGATCAATTGGAAAATTTGGTAAATATCAAATCCAAAGAAGAATTACTTGGAGAAATTATCGGATTGTTGCAATCACCTGTTAAAAATGTTCTTTCCGCATTACAATCGGGAGGTGGTAAAATTGCAGGTATTTTGAAAACATTATCCGAAAAATCCGAATAATAAAAATAAAAAACTTAAAAATTAAATTATAAATTAAAAACGATAGAAAAATGGCAGATTTAAAAAAATTAGCAGAAGAATTGGTTAACTTAACAGTAAAAGAAGTTAATGAATTAGCCGATATTATGAAAGAAGAATACGGTATTGAACCCGCAGCAGCAGCTGTTGCAGTAGCAGGACCCGCAGGCGGAGCAGGCGGTGATGCGGCTGAAGAAAAAAGTGAATTTGATGTAATTCTTAAATCCCCCGGTTCTTCCAAATTAGCAGTTGTTAAATTGGTAAAAGAATTAACCGGTCTTGGATTGAAAGAAGCAAAAGCAGTTGTTGATGGTGCTCCTGCTCCTGTAAAAGAAGGAGTTTCTAAAGATGAGGCAGAAGGCATCAAAAAATCTTTGGAAGAAGCAGGTGCTGAAGTAGAACTCAAATAGTTCTATATTTTAATAAATTTTTGGTTTAGGTCTTCCCCTTTGGCGGGATAGACCTAAACCATTTTGCGTATAAAAGATTTAAATCGATTTATCAACTGATAGTCAGTTAGTTATATTTTTGTTAACCTTTAATTTTGTCCCCTAATATGGCCAATACAAAAAAAATTATTCCAAAAAAAGACCCTACCAATCAACGTTTCAGTTTTTCCAGAGTAAAGAATATTCCTCCTTATCCCGATTTTTTGGATATTCAATTGAAATCTTTCCAGGATTTCTTCCAATTGGAAACCAAACCTGAAAATCGTAAGAATGAAGGTCTTTACAAAACTTTTCAGGATAATTTTCCTGTAACGGACACGCGTAATCAATTTGAATTATCTTTTATTGATTATTTTGTAGATCCACCTCGATATTCTATTCAAGAATGTATCGAAAGAGGTTTGACTTACAGCGTTCCTCTTAAAGCACGTCTTAAACTCGAATGTAATGATCCGGAACACGAAGAATTTGAAACTGTTGTTCAAGATGTATATTTGGGAAATATTCCTTATATGACTCCTCGAGGAACCTTTGTGATCAATGGTGCAGAACGGGTTATCGTTTCACAATTACATCGTTCTCCGGGCGTATTTTTTGCACAATCCATGCATGCAAATGGAACCAAATTATATTCGGCTCGTATCATTCCATTTAAAGGTTCTTGGATTGAATTTGCTACCGATATCAATCAAGTCATGTATGCTTATATCGACCGTAAGAAAAAATTACCTATTACTACTTTATTGAGAGCCATTGGATTTGAAAGGGATAAAGATATTTTAGAAATATTTGGATTGGCTGACGAAGTTAAAGTAAATAAAACCAATCTAAAAAAAGTTGTAGGAAGAAAATTGGCAGCTCGTTTATTAAAAACTTGGCATGAAGACTTTGTAGATGAAGATACAGGAGAAGTTGTTACCATTGAACGTAACGAGATTATTTTGGACAGAGATACTGTTATTGAAAAAGATCATTTGGAAGATATATTGAATTCCGGTGCCAAAACCATCCTATTGCATAAAAAAGATATTTCCGATTCGGATTACGCAATTATTTATCATACTTTACAAAAAGATTCAACCAACTCCGGAAAAGAAGCCGTAGAATATATTTATAGATTATTGAGAAACGCCGAACCACCCGATGAAGAAACGGCTAGAGGTATTATCGATAAATTATTCTTCTCTGAACAACGATATAGTTTGGGAGAAGTTGGACGTTATCGAATCAACAAAAAATTGAATTTGGATATTCCTTTGGATGTTCAAGTCTTGACTCGTGAAGATATAATTGTTATCATCAAACATTTGATTCAACTAATTAATTCCAAAACTGAAGTTGATGATATTGACCACTTATCTAACCGAAGGGTAAGAACAGTAGGAGAACAATTGTCACAGCAATTTGGAGTGGGATTGGCAAGAATGGTTCGAACCATTAGAGAACGAATGAATGTAAGAGACAATGAAGTATTTACGCCCATCGATTTGATCAATGCAAAAACTTTGTCATCAGTCATCAAATCTTTCTTTGGAACCAATCAGTTATCCCAATTTATGGACCAAACCAATCCTTTGGCTGAAATGACCCATAAGCGTCGTTTGTCTGCTTTGGGACCAGGCGGTTTGTCCAGAGAAAGAGCGGGATTTGAGGTGCGAGATGTTCACTATACGCATTACGGACGTTTGTGTCCGATTGAAACACCCGAAGGACCGAATATCGGTTTGATTTCATCTTTGGCTGTGTATGCCAAAGTTAATGATATGGGTTTTATTGAAACACCTTATCGTGAAGTGAATGAAACACAGGTTAAATTTGATGAAATAAAGTATTTAACCGCCGAAGAAGAGACCACCAAAATTGCTCAAGCGGAAACTCCCACGGATGACAAGGGAAATATTATCCCCGATTTCTTGGTGGCAAGAGAAGAAGGAGATTTTCCGGTAGTCAATAAAAAAGAAATCGAATATATGGATGTTGCTCCCAATCAAATTGCTTCTATTTCCGCTTCATTGATTCCGTTTTTGGAACATAATGATGCGAACAGGGCTTTGATGGGTTCAAACATGATGCGTCAAGCAGTTCCATTGTTAAATCCCGAAGCACCTATTGTCGGAACAGGATTGGAGCAACGTTTGGTGCAAGATTCACGTATATTAATCAATGCTGAAGGAGAAGGTGAAGTAACTTATGTAGATGCTAAAAAAATTATTATTAAATACGACAGAAGCGATGAGGAAAGATTGGTAAGTTTTGATGAAGATGAGAAAGTATACCAATTGACTAAATTCAGAAAAACCAATCAAAATACGGTAATTAATTTGACCCCTATTGTTAAAAAAGGAGACCGTGTTACCAAAGGACAAGTTCTTACTGAAGGTTATGCAACCCAACAAGGAGAATTAGCTTTAGGACGAAACTTGAGAGTAGCTTTCATGCCTTGGCAAGGATATAACTTTGAGGATGCTATCGTAATATCTGAGGAAGTAGTAAAAAATGATTATTTCACTTCTTTGCATATTGTAGAGCATTCATTAGAAGTAAGAGATACCAAATTGGGACAAGAAGAATTAACCAATGATATTCCCAATGTTAGTGAAGAAGCTACCAAGGACTTGGATGAAAATGGTATGATTAGAATTGGTGCGGAAGTAAAACCCGGTGATATTTTAATTGGTAAAGTTACCCCCAAAGGAGAGTCCGACCCTACTCCTGAGGAAAAATTATTACGTGCCATCTTTGGTGATAAAGCAGGTGATGTTAAAGATGCATCTCTTAAAGCTTCTCCTTCACTTAGAGGAACGGTTATTGATAAAAAATTATTTACACGTTCTATTAAAGATAGAAGAAAAACTGCACAAGACAAAGTTCTTATTGAAGAATTAGAGAAAGAATATGAAGTAAAATTTAATGAATTAAGAGATCGTCTTATCGAAAAACTTTTTGCTTTGGTCAGTGGAAAAACTTCTCAAGGCGTTAAAAATGATTTAGGAAAAGATATATTCCCCAAAGGGAAAAAATTTACTTTGAAATTGTTGAATTCTATTCAGGACTTTGAACATTTAACGCAAGGAACTTGGACTACCGATTCTCACATCAACAGATTGGTTTCCGAATTGATTAACAATTACAAAATGCGTTTGAATGAAATCAAAGGAAATCTCAGAAGAGAAAAATTTGCTATTAGTGTAGGAGATGAATTGCCAGCAGGAATTTTAAAACTAGCCAAGGTATTCATTGTTCAAAAACGTAAATTAAAGGTTGGAGACAAAATGGCAGGGCGTCACGGAAACAAAGGTATTGTAGCCAAAATTGTTCGTCGTGAAGATATGCCTTTCTTGGAAGACGGAACCCCTGTTGATATTGTTTTAAATCCGTTAGGGGTGCCTTCGCGTATGAATATCGGACAGATTTATGAAACCGTTTTGGGATGGATAGGTAAAGAAACAGGAAGAAAGTTTGCTACCCCGATTTTTGACGGAGCAACAGAGGATGATATTATCGCCTTGACCAAAGAAGCCGGTTTGCCCGAATTTGGAGAAACCTATTTGTATGATGGAGGAACCGGAGAACGATTTGACCAAAAAGCCACTGTTGGAGTAATTTATATGTTGAAATTAGGACATATGATTGAAGATAAGATGCATGCACGTTCCATTGGACCTTATTCCTTGATTACACAACAACCATTGGGAGGTAAAGCACAATTCGGAGGTCAACGTCTCGGAGAAATGGAAGTTTGGGCATTGGAAGCTTATGGAGCTTCACATACTTTGCAAGAAATGTTGACGATTAAGTCAGATGATGTTATGGGAAGAGCTAAAGCATACAATGCTATAGTTAAGGGTGAAACTATGCCTGAGCCGGGAATACCCGAATCTTTCAACGTATTGATGCATGAATTGAAAGGTTTAGGTTTGGATATCCGTTTAGAGGATAAAGAAGGAAATGATGTTTTGGAAAAAGCACAAAACAAATAATTATTCTTAATATTTAATTTAGATTATGGCAAAAAATAAATATACAACTATAAAATTCGATAGAATTTCAATCGGATTATCTTCTCCTAACAAGATAAAAAAAGCTTCCAGAGGAGAAGTTTTAAAACCCGAAACTATCAATTACAGAACCCACAAACCCGAACGTGACGGTTTATTTTGTGAAAAAATATTCGGACCTGTAAAGGATTATGAATGTGCCTGTGGAAAATACAAAAGAATAAGATATAAAGGAATTGTCTGCGACCGTTGTGGCGTGGAAGTTACCGAAAAGAAAGTCCGACGTGAACGTGTAGGGCATATAGAATTGGTAGTGCCTGTTGTTCATATATGGTATTTTCGCTCATTGCCTAACAAAATAGGTTATTTATTGGGACTTCCTACCAAAAAATTGGAAATGATTATATACTACGAAAGATATGTAGTAATCAACCCGGGTCCTGCTTTGGATGAAGAAGGAAATCCTATTCAAAAAATGCAATTCCTTACCGAAGAAGAATATCAAAGCATTTTAGAGAGATTGCCCGAAGGTAATGAGTATTTAGAAGATACAGACCCCAATAAATTTATTGCTAAAATGGGAGGTGAAGCTATTCGCGATTTGTTGGCTTCAATAGATTTGGACGAATTATCTTATGAATTGAGATATAAAGCCAGTCATGAAACCTCCAAACAAAGAAAAACTGAAGCACTTAAACGTTTACAAGTTGTAGAAGCATTTAGACAAGCAAACGAACGCAGAGAAAATAAACCCGAATGGATGGTGATGAACATCATACCTGTAATTCCACCCGAATTAAGACCTTTGGTTCCTTTGGATGGTGGTAGATTTGCCACTTCGGATTTGAATGATTTATACAGAAGAGTTATCATTCGTAACAATCGTTTAAAAAGATTAATGGATATCAAAGCTCCTGAAGTTATTTTACGCAATGAAAAACGTATGCTTCAAGAATCGGTAGATTCGTTGTTTGATAATACCAGAAAATCATCTGCTGTAAAAACAGAATCCAATCGTCCTTTGAAATCACTTTCGGATTCATTGAAAGGTAAACAAGGGCGCTTCCGCCAAAACTTATTGGGTAAACGTGTAGATTATTCAGCCCGTTCAGTAATTGTGGTTGGCCCCAATTTAAAATTATATGAAGCCGGTATTCCCAAAGATATGGCCGCCGAGCTTTACAAACCTTTTATCATTCGTAAGTTAATTGAAAGAGGAGTTGTAAAAACCGTTAAATCCGCCAAAAAAATAATTGATAGAAAAGATCCGATTGTTTGGGATATTTTGGAAAATGTTTTAAAGGGACATCCGGTTTTATTAAACCGTGCTCCGACATTACACCGATTGGGTATTCAAGCATTTCAACCGAAATTGATTGAAGGGAAAGCTATTCGTTTACATCCTTTGGTTTGTTCTGCATTTAATGCCGATTTTGACGGTGATCAAATGGCAGTGCATTTACCTTTGGGACCTCAAGCCATTCTTGAAGCTCAGTTACTAATGTTAGCTTCGCAAAATATTTTAAATCCCGCAAATGGATCGCCTATAACGGTACCTTCTCAGGATATGGTTTTGGGATTATATTATATCACAAAAAATAAAAAATCCACCAAAGAAGAACCCGTGAAAGGTGAGGGTATGATTTTTTATTCTCCTGAAGAAGTGAAGATTGCAATGAATGAAGGAAAATTGGATTTGCATGCAAGTATCAAAATAAAAATAAAAAATTACGATCAAGAAGGAAATCAATTTGATGAAATCATTGAAACTACTGCAGGTCGTGTGTTATTTAATGAAAATACTCCCGATAAAGTACCATTTATTAATGAGGTGCTAACCAAAGGTTCATTAAGAAGAATTATATCGGATGTATTGAAAAAGACCGATGTTCCTACTACTGCCAAGTTTTTGGATGATATCAAACAAATGGGATATTATTATGCTTTCAAAGGAGGTTTATCCTTTGGTTTAAGTAATATTATGGTTCCAGAAGAGAAAAAGGATATTGTTCAAAAAGCAAAAGCTGAAGTTGCCAATATCAACAATGATTATGAAATGGGATTTATTTCCAAAAAAGAGAAATACAACAAAACCGTCGATGTTTGGACCAATGCCAATGTTAAATTGACTGAAATTTTGATGAATAAGATTACTGAAGATAAACAAGGGTTTAACTCAGTATATATGATGTTGGATTCCGGAGCAAGGGGTTCCAAAGACCAAATTCGTCAGTTGATTGGTATGCGTGGATTGATGGCGAAACCTAAAAAATCAACAGCAGGTGGAGGTGAAGTAATCGAAAATCCGATTTTATCCAATTTTAAAGAAGGATTATCCATTCAAGAATACTTTATTTCTACTCACGGTGCACGTAAAGGTTTGGCAGATACGGCTTTGAAAACTGCTGATGCGGGTTATTTGACCCGTCGATTGGTGGATGTTTCACAAGATGTTGTTGTAAGAGAAGAAGATTGTGGAACTTTAAGAGGTATTAAGGTGGAACCTTTGAAAAAAAATAATGAAATTGTAGAGACCTTAGGAGAAAGAATATTAGGACGTGTAACCTTGCATGATATAATCAATCCCGAAACCGGAGAGTTGATTTTGCCTGCCGGTGAACAAATAACGGAAGAAATTGTAGAAGTAATAGAAAATACCTCTCTTGAATCTTTGGAAGTGCGTTCACCTTTGACTTGTGAAGCCAAGCATGGAATTTGTGCAAAATGTTACGGACGAAACCTTGCTACCGGTGATATGGTGGAAAAAGGTGAATCCGTTGGTGTGATTGCTGCACAATCTATTGGGGAACCAGGAACGCAGCTGACCTTGAGAACTTTCCATCAAGGAGGGGTTGCCGGAAATATCTCGGAAGAATCCAGTATCACGGCCAAATTTGACGGAGTTATAGAAATATCTGATCTAAAAACTGTTAAATCTGAAGAAGACGGTATAGAAGTGGATATCGTGATTTCTAGAACATCTGAGGTAAAAATTATTGGAAAAAAATCCGGAAAAGTTTTGAGTACCAATCAATTGTATTATGGTTCCAAATTATTTAAAAAACCCGGAGATAAAGTGCTTAAAGGAGAGGTTATTGCAGAATGGGATCCTTGGAACTCGGTAATTGTATCGGAATTTGCCGGTAAAATTGAGTTTGAGAATTTAATTGCCGGAGTTACTTTCCAATATGAGACTGATGAACAAACTAATCGTAAAGAAATAGTAATTTCGGAAAGTAAGAATAAAAAATTGATTCCTACTATTAAAATTTTGGATAAGAATGGAGAAGTTTTACGTTCCTATAATTTACCTTTAGGTGCGCGTGTGATGGTAAAAGACGGTGAAAAAATTAAAGCAGGCACTATTTTGGTAAAAATGCCCAGAAGTTCCGTCAAAGCCGGTGATATCACCGGAGGTTTACCTCGTGTAACCGAGTTATTTGAGGCACGTAATCCCTCTAATCCTGCAGTTGTTTCTGAAATTGATGGGGTAGTTTCCTTTGGAAAAATCAAACGAGGTAATAGGGAAATTATTGTTACTTCAAAAACCGGAGAGGCAAAGAAATATTTGATCAAGTTATCTAATCAAATTCTTGTTCAGGAAAATGATTACATCAAAGCAGGAACACCATTATCCGATGGAGCGATTACACCTAATGATATTTTGAAAATTAAAGGACCGAGTGCCGTTCAACAATATCTGGTAAATGAAGTTCAGGAAGTTTATCGTTTACAAGGAGTAAAAATTAATGATAAACACTTTGAAGTTGTAGTAAGACAGATGATGCAGAAAGTAATGATTGAAGAATCCGGTGATACAACTTTCTTGCCGGGCGAATTGGTCCATAAATTTGATTTTATTGAAGAAAATGACAGATTATCTCAATTGAAGGTGGTTGAAGATCCGGGAGATTCCGAACGATTTAAAGCCGGTCAATTGGTCTCACCACGTGAATTGAGAGAAGAAAATTCTATTTTAAGAAGACAAGATAAGCAATTGGTAAAAGTAAGAGATGTTATTCCCGCTACAGCTTCGCCTGTATTGCAAGGAATTACCAGAGCATCTTTACAAACCAAATCGTTTATTTCGGCAGCATCTTTCCAAGAAACAACCAAAGTGCTGAATGAAGCAGCAATCAGAGCTAAAGTTGATTATTTGGAAGGATTGAAAGAAAATGTGATTGTCGGACGAAAAATACCGGCAGGAACTGGATTGAAGGAATATGATAATATCATTGTAGGGCATAGGGATGAATATGAAAACATGGTGATTGATGCTATGCATGATTTTATAGATTAATTTTTTTTAAAGCTATCCTTATGAAAGAATCAAAACAACAACAAATCAATATAGAGCTTCCCGAAGATGTTGCGGAAGGAGTTTATGCAAATTTGGCAATTATCAATCATTCGGTTTCGGAGTTTATCATTGATTTTGTGAAAATAATGCCGGGAGTGCCCAAGGCGAAAGTTAAATCTCGCGTTATTTTGACTCCACAACATGCCAAGCGTTTACTAAAAGCATTAGCAGATAATGTGCAACGTTTTGAAAATGTTCATGGAAAAATCAAAGATTACGAGCAATCCGGTCCTCCACCTGTAAATTTTGGACCTGCCGGAGAAGCATAAATTATAAGAAAGAGAGACTGTTTGAAATGCAGTCTCTTTTTTTATTTTTTTATATTTTCCTCGGAATCACTTTCAGGTAAAAAGGTATTTTGTTGCGTTGTTTCTGCTTTAAAAACAGGCATAAAACCTTCCAAAACATCTTTTTTGGTTCGTATAATTTCTTTGCCACGCCAATCAAATCCTTTAAATATTTTTTTGGTAAGCTTACCGGGTGGGTAGATGATTCCTTCTACCTTTTCATAGAATTTGACAGTTTCAATATCAGTTTTTTTATCAAAAGTAATAGAAATTTTACTGGATTTATTTTTTTCAATTCCGGTTAAGTTGTTTTGTTCATCACGCAAGTAATATATAACTTCTGTGTTACCTAAGATATCAATTTTGTGTATCTTATTCTTAACAAATTTGCCAACCAGCTTTTTTCCCTTGATTTGATTATAACCGGCAGAATCTTTTTGTATGATAAAAACTTTTTTTGGAATAAATAATGAATCAGCATGATTAAGACTGTCATTTTTTATCTTGATGATATTTCCGGTTATTTGGCTATTTCCATTCCAAAGAACTGGTTTTTTCATGAGTTTGAGTATTCGCAATCGATCATCTCTATATAATGAGTCTGCTCTACCCGAAAAGTCTTTGCTAAAAAATCTAACTTGATTAAATCCCCAAAGTTTGCGTTGATCTTGTTTTCCTGCTGCTATAAATTTTTGGGCTCGGATATATAAACTATCCTTGTTGGAAATAGAGATAATCAAAGGTTTTTTTGTTACTTCTATAGAATCTTTCTTCCCCCAATATTCTCCATAGTTGCTAAAAATCCAGACATTGTTTAAACTGTCATGTAAAACAACATTTCTATTGGCATTTGCATAGCCGGTTTTTTGTTCATAATACAAACTATCTCCTCTAATGGTTGTATGTCGGTCTTTAATAAAGGCATTTTTGACAAACCATGAGATTTTGTTTTTGCTGTCATAATGTCCCTTTTCGGAGTAAATATAACTGTGATCATTATAAATTTTTGTTGGTCCGTAGAAATTGGATACTCCGGAATCAGTAAAATAATCCAGTTGATAAGAATCCAATTGATAATCGGGATTGTTTATATGAACATTGTTGATAAAACTGTATTTTTTTTGATTGAGGAAGTATTTTCCGATTTTACTTTTCAATTCGTTAATGCTATCATGTATTATCCCTCCGGAATTGTAAAAAGCAATTTGTTTTTTTCTATCCAACATCAAAGTATCTGTTTGCAAATTCATTTTAGGATCTTGCAAAAATACATGATCGATGGCTTTGGCAAAACTTTGGTTTCCATCGTAAGAAAGATATCCCGAACGCATTTCCAAACTGTCCCCTTGCACCATACGGACGTTTCCTACTGCTATGGCAGTATTTTCTTGTTTGTCCACGATGGCTTTGTCGCAATATAGTGTAGCATGATCATGTTCGATTTCAACATTTCCCGATAATAATTGCTTTCCCGGATATTTTTCATTTGTAGTAGCATAATCGGCATGCAAAATTTGTATTAAAGCAGGTTTATCATTGAGATTTTGTTGTGAAAATCCCAAAGCAAAAAAAATGAAAAAAATATAAAACAGTTTATTTTTTATAGAGAATGGCATTATCTGTAAATACTTTTAGATTGATTTTCGGATGATTATAGATATAAACTTCCGAGTTACCTTTGGCTTTTAGGGCTAGATGATTTTTAACATTGATTTCTGCTGATGATTTATCTTCTGTTTCAACCACAGCATCTCCGTTGACAAAATTTTCTGCTTTTAATTCCGTTTTTTGACCTGTTTTAATTTTACTGTTGTCAGCTTTGCCTTTAAGTTTAACCAAACTGTGATCATGAATATCCATATTGATATTTTTAACAGTCCATTTTGCTTCCGCTTCTGAACTTTCATTGGTTTTCATCTCTACGGTTTTGGCGGTTCCCTCAAATTCAAATTTACTTTTGTCGGTAAGATAGATATTCAGCTCTTTTTTAATATCCAAATTGAGATTAATTTTTCCGCGTTGCAAAGCTTCAATTTTCAGATGATCTAATCCAAATGCTTCTTCATTAAAAACTTTGGCTTTTTCAAATACTTTGATTGACGAAAAGTTTTCCGGCACAAAAACCGTTATTTTTAATCTTTTTTTCTTAACAATTTCTTTGGAAGTATTAAATTTTAATATCCCTTCTTCAACATTAAAATGTATTACATCAAAAAGATTATCATCCGTTTCAACAACTATTCGTGTGGTGTCTGTTGATTTTTGTAATTCTATTTCGAACTTTTCACCTACTTCGATAGAATTAAAAGAAGGAATTGTAAATTTCTTAATAAGAACTTCACGATTGCCTTTGATTTTCTCTTTGCGTTGTCCGTAAGTAAAAAAGATGCTTAATGTCAAGCTTAGTAAAAATAATTTTTTCATTTGATTAAATTTTTTGATTTTATAAAGTTAAATAATATTTTGCAATTTGGTTGCAAATACTTTACCAAACTAACTTCCCAATCTTTCCTTTTTCCAATTAAAATCTTTTTCCAATTGATATCTTATTCTGTCATGCAAACGATTGGGTCTGCCTTGCCAGAATTCTATTTCTACGGGTTTTACCAAATATCCTCCCCAAAAATCGGGTCTGGGCACTTCTTTACCTTCAAATTCTTTTTCAAATTTGACAAAGCGTTCTTCCAAATATTTTTTAGATGGAATTACTTGGCTTTGCGGAGATGCCCAAGCTCCTATTTGACTGCCTCTGGGTCGGGTTTCAAAATATCCGTCGGATAAATTTTCGGCTATTTTTTCAGCAAAACCTTTGATGATGATTTGCCTTTCCATTTTTGGCCAAAAAAAAGCCAAAGATACCCGATTGTCTTTTTCGATGGCTTTGCCTTTTTCACTGTTATAATTGGTGTAAAAAATAAAACCTTCCCATGTAAATTTTTTTAGCAATACTACTCGAATACGTGGAAAATCATCAGTGCTTTGGGTTGCCAAACTCATGGCATTTACTTCAATACAATCTTCTTTTTTTTCTGCTTCATAGAACCAATCTCTAAAAAGTTCCATGGGATTTTCGGGAATAGTATTCTCGTCCAATTGACTTTTTTGATAATTTTTTCTATAATTGCTTAAATCTTTTTCCATGGATTGATAGGTATTTCCTACAAAAATACATCAAATTTCAAATACTTTTCCTTCTTTGGCAATATCAGTATTGGGAAAAATACTTTGCGCTTCTATTTTAAATTGTTCTTCATCTTTGTATCTTGATGAAAAATGTCCCAACACCAGTTTTTTAACTTCTGCTTGTTTGGCTATATCAGCAGCTTGTTTGGCGGTGCTGTGTTTGGTTTTTTTGGCGAGTTCCTTGTGTTCTTCCAAGAATGTGGCTTCATGATAGAGTAAATCCACATTTTTAATAAGAGGAATGATATCGGGTTTGTAAATGGTATCTGAACAATAAGCATAAGATTTTGGAGGTAGGGGAGCCAAAGTCAATTCTACATTGGGAATGATTGTTCCATTTTCGGTAACAAAATCTTTTCCTACCTTTAGATTGTGATAAGCCCAAGTTTCAATTTCCGGATATTTTTGGATGGATTCCATGTTTAATTTACGAGGTTTTTCTTTTTCTCTAATCAAAAAACCATTGGCATAAATTCTGTGTTTTAGCGGAATAGTATCTACTTTAAATTTTTTTTCATCTAAAATATTTTGACTGTCATGGCTTGAAAGTTCATGGAAGATCAAGGGATAGTTGATATCTGTTTGTGCGATTTTAAATTGTAACTCGATAATTTCTTTCAAACCGACCGGTGCAAAAATATGAAGTTCTTTTTCACGGCCAAGTAGTCGCAATGAAGATAAAAATCCTACCAATCCGAAAAAATGATCACCATGAAGGTGGGAGATAAAAATATGTTTGATTTTGTTGAATTTGTGTTTATATTTTCGCAATTGAATTTGCATACCTTCACCGGCATCAATCAAGATAAGTTCATTATCGATTTCCAATACTTGTGATGATGGAAAAACCAAACTCCTTGGTGTTGCCGAATGACAGCCCAAAATATGCAATTTCATCATACTACTTTTCTTTTTCTTGTGATTTTTCTTCTTGCATTCCCCTCATTCTTGGAGGTCCGAAATTTTTTCTCGGATTTGTTTTCTCTCCTTCGTTAGTTCTTGGTAATCTTGCGTTGCCTCCCTTGAGTTCTTGCCATTTGAAATGATAATTTGGAGCCAAGCTTTCTAATTTATTTACTATATAATTCAAATTTACTCGTGGTCCTTCTTTAAATATTTGCACAATTTCATCGGATTTGGCATCAAAGAAAATCTTAATTAAGTAGGAAGCATTGCGGTTTTCCATTTTCAATTTTGACAGGTAATTAATAGCTGTAATAATGTTGCTTTTTCCCAATTTTAAATTATCCGCCATTTTGTCCAAACCCCAACGATGATAAGTATATATGGTTTTATGGTAGTATTTACTTTGTTCATCCAAAAGTAATTCAATTAAATCACCTTTTCCCGTTCCTCCGTTTTTTGCTTCCCATTCGGTCAAACCGTTTTGTGCAGCATTTTTTTGAACGATTTCGGCTTTTTCAAAAAAAGGTCTTCCGGCATCTTGTTTAAAACTTTCGAAATCATGTCCTAAGGCGACATATAAATAAAAAGCAAGGGTGCTGGTAAGATTATCAGTAAAAAATTCGGGATTAAAGTCTAGTTTCTGAAATTGTTGGTATTGAAATTTAAAATTTTTATCGATTAAATTCAAAAGCAGAGTTTGATAATCCGATTTGTATATGGGGCGGTACGATCTAAAATAAAGCTCGGATGTGATTTCATTAGATTTTCTATCATACGATTTCACGTTTAAAATGATATCGCATTTTATTTTTTCATAGGGCAAAAACCTTTTATCCGTCCAACGGTTATTATTGACAAATTCTTCAATGGAACGCTCCAAGCTCTTAAAAATTTGTTTGTTTGAACCTTGAATACCACTGGCGTCAATGGTAACATTGCATTTGAATTCTTGTGCTGTGGCACTCCATCCCAGTAATATTAAAAATAGAAATAAGTATTTATTCATAGAGTTTAAGGATTTCATTAAAAATGTCATGAGCTACATCTATTTTGGATTTCAAAGGAAAAACTTTTGTATTTAATTCTGCATTAATAATTGTAACTTTGTTGGTATCATGTTTGAAACCGGCTTTTTTTTCGTTTAGAGAATTTAATACGATCAAATCCAAATTCTTTTTTTTGAGTTTTTTCTTTGCATTTTCCAATTCATTTTGTGTTTCCATGGCAAAACCTACCAAAATTTGTCCTTCTTTTTTGTTTTCTCCTAATTTTTTTAGAATATCTTGCGTCTTAATCAGATTTAACTTTAACGTATTGGATGTTTTTTTTATTTTGTGATTTGATTTTTTTTCGGGAGTAAAATCTGCGACGGCGGCACTCATAATGATGATATCCGATTCCTTCTGACGAGCCATCACTTCGCGATACATTTCACTGGCAGATTGAATATGTGTTTGCTTGATATTAGGATTTTCAGGTTTTAGGTGTGTCGGTCCCAAAATCAGATGAACTTCGGCGCCTAGCTCCGCAGCTTTTTCAGCCAGTGCAATTCCCATTTTTCCGCTGGAATGATTTCCTATAAAACGCACAGGGTCTAGTGCTTCAAAAGTAGGACCGCCGGTAATAAGAATTTTTTTACCGGTTAATACTTTTTTTTTTGAAAAAAACTCTTGTATTTGCTTGAAAATATTTTCCGGTTCTTCCATACGTCCCGGTCCTGTAAGACCGCTGGCAAGCGCTCCGGAAGTGGCGGGAATTATATGATTTCCGTAAGATTTAAGTATTTCAATATTTTTTTTTGTCGCCGGATGTTTATACATATCCAAATCCATTGCCGGAGCAATAAAAACAGGCGCTTTGGCAGACATATATACAGCTGTTAAAAAATTATCAGCTTGTCCGTGAGCCATTTTTGATAAAGTATTGGCGGTTACAGGAGCAAAAACAAACAAATCCGCCCACAAACCCCATTCTACATGATTGTTCCATGAGCCTTTGGAATTATTTATAAAATCAATTACAACCGGATTATTGGAAAGTGTGGATAAAGTAACGGGGGTAACAAAATCCTTTGCTGAAGGAGTCATGCAAATCCTGACCGAAGCGCCTGCTTTAATCAGCATTCTTACTAAAAAGGGAATTTTGTAGGCGGCAATTCCACCGGTTATTCCCAAAACAATATTTTTCCCTTGCAAAGGCATTTTTTGTTAGTAGATTTTCTTGGTATCATCTTCAGATACTTCTTTCCAGAAAATTTTTTCTTCCAACCATTCTTGCAAAGCAATAGCAGTAGGTTTTGGAAGTCTTTCATAGAATCTGGAAATATCTATTTGTTCTTTATTTTCAAAAACTTCGGCTAGAACCTCCTGATCGGTTTCAAAACTAGCCAATTTGTCTTTGAGTTCTTTTTTGAGCTCCAAATTGATTTGCTCTGCTCTTTTTCCTATAATTACAATAGCTTCATAAATATTATTCGTAGGAGCTTTGATTTTTTTTCTATCAAAAGTTTCGGTAGTTACAGGTGCTTTTGTTTTTTTTAAATCTATCATGGTAATCAATTTTTATACAGGTTTATCGGTTTTCTTTTTTAATTCTTTGTTCAATTTTTCATAAATTTTGTCTGCTTCTTTTTTATATTTGGAATTGGCATATTTTTTTACAAAATTTTTGTAATATCCAATAGCTTTTTGCAAACGAGCTCCTTTTTTGGATTCTATACTATTGATTGCCAAATCCGAAGCTGCTTTAAATCGATAGAAAAGTGCATCGGGTTTGTATATAGAACCGGGATAATCTACCAAGAAATTATTGAAAGAGACAATGGCGGATTTATAATAATCCAGATCGTAGTATTGTTTGCCAATCTCAAAATATTTTTTTTCCAACTTATGTGTGAGTTCGGTATTCATTTTATTGATTTCATCTTTGAATTTTGAGTAAGGATGTCTTTTAAGAAATTGTTGAATTTCTTCAATTCCTCTTTTGGTATAGGATTGATCCACTGAATATTTGGGCGAAAGCTCATAATAAGCTTTTACGATATAGAAATCGGCTTCTTCCGCTTTGGTGCTTTCGGGAAACAATCGGGTAAATTTTCTAAAAAGTTCTCCGGCAGAAAAATAATCTTTCAATTTGTATAAGCTCATAGCTCTTGCAAACAGCAAACGTTGGTAAGTAGGTTTGAATT
>Ga0256841_1001568_pt1 | contig 19389 bp, 16 predicted proteins | sample 356308metaG_FD_185971 | JGI IMG/M metagenome (GOLD analysis project Ga0256841, IMG submission 185971) | Hydrothermal vent microbial communities from Mid Atlantic Ridge, Atlantic Ocean - 356-308 | ecosystem: Environmental > Aquatic > Marine > Hydrothermal vents | place: Atlantic Ocean: Mid... | reverse complement strand
GGCATTTCCTCGGGCTCGATTTCCCGAAAACCAAACTGTCGATAGTAGGAGACGTTGCGCCCCTCGCAGAGCAGGTGGATGGGCGCTGGGTGGCTTCGCAGCAGGTGCTGCACCAGGAGCCGGCCGATCCCCTGGCCCCGGACGTCCGGTCGCACCACCAAGCTGCCCAGCTCCCGCACCGGCTCCGACTGCGCCTGCCTGCCCCGCCAGCTCTTTCCGCCCAGGCGTTTCATCTGGGCGATCCCCAGGACGTCCCCTGCCTCGTCCACAGCCACCACGAAATTGGACCACTTCAGCGCGGTGGGGTCCAGGCGCTCCCGCCAGATCCAGCGCCGGATCAGCCCTGCCTCCTCGGGGCAGGCTGGGCGCACGCGGGCCTGGGGGCGGCCTGGACTCATGGGGCGTCCGCGGGCGCGCCTACCTGGATGCCGCTCAGATTCTCCAGGGCCTTGACCAGGGCGTGGTTGCCCTCGCTGCCCAGGCCCCGGGCCTGGAGGGTGCGATAGAAGTTGAAGACCAGGCTGCTGAGGATCACCGGCACGCCCAGCTGGTCCGCTTCCCGCAGGATCAGACGCACGTCCTTCTGCTGCAGGTCGATGGTGAAGCCCGGTCGCCAGTCTCGACGGATGATCTGGGGGCCCCGGTTGCTCAGCATCCAGCTCCCCGCCGCACCCTGGGTCACCGCCTCCAGGGCCTTCTCCAGGTCCACGCCCCCGGCCTGGGCGAAGACCAGGGCCTCGCACATGGCCAGGCAGTTGCCCACCACCAGGATCTGGTTGACCAGCTTCACCGTCTGGCCGGCGCCGTGGCCCCCCACGTGGGTGATGGCCTTGCCCATGGCCTGGAAGGCGGGCATGGCTCGCGCCACTTGCTCCGGATCGCCCCCCACCATGATGCTCAGGGTGCCCCGCTGGGCCCCTTCGCTGCCGCCGCTGATGGGCGCGTCCAGCATGTGGATGCCCTTCTCCTGGAGCTTCTGGGCGATCTCGATGGTGGCCTGGGGGCTGATGGTGCTCATGTCGATGACCAGGGCCCCAGGCCGGGCGCCGTGGATCACCCCTTGCTCGCCCAGGATCACCTCCTCCACGTCCGGGGTGTCGCTCACGCAGGTGATGATGATGTCCGTGTGGGCGGCCACGTCCGCGGGGCTGCTCCCGGCCTCCGCGCCCTCGGCCACCAGGGGATCCATGCGGCTGGCCGTGCGGTTCCAGACTCGAACGGGGAAGCCGGCCTTGAGCAGGTTGCGGGCCATGCCGCTCCCCATGATGCCCAGGCCGATGAAGCCGATTCGTTCCCTCATGTTCGCCTCCTGTGGATGGTGGTTGGTTGGCGGGGGTGGGCGGATGGATGGGGGGTCAGCGCACGCTGGCCAGGGCTTCCTTCAGGGCGCTGAGCAGGAGCAGCACGTTCTCCACCCGGCTGTTGAAGCCCATCAGGCCGATGCGCCAGACCTTGCCGGCCAGGGGGCCCAGGCCGTTGGCGATCTCGATGTTGTAGTGGCTGCGCAGGAAACGGACCACCTTGGCTCCGTCCACGCCCTTGGGGACCCGCACGGTGGTCAGGCTGGCCAGACGGTGCTGGTGGTCCACGTGACATTCCAGACCCAGGTCCGCCAAACCCATCCAGAAGAGTTCCGCGTTGTTCTGGTGGCGTTGCCAGCGCTCCGAGAGCCCCTCCTCGGCCACCAGGCGCAGGGCCTCCCGCAGGGCGTAGTTCATGCTGATGGGGGCGGTGTGGTGGTAGACTCGTTCCTGGCCCCAGTACTGGCCCACCAGGGTCATGTCCAGGTACCAGCTGGTCACCTTGGTGCGCCGGTTCTGGACCTTCTCCATGGCTCGGTCGTTGAAGGTCAGCGGCGCGATGCCGGGTGGGCAGCTCAGGCACTTCTGGCTGCCGCTGTAGGCCGCGTCGATGCCCCAGGCGTCCAGGAAGAGGGGCACGCCCCCCAGGCTGGTGACCGTGTCCACCAGGAGCAGGCAGTCGTAGCTCTGGCAGAGCTCGCCCACGCCGTCCAGGGGCTGGGCTGCGCCGGTGGACGTCTCCGCGTGGACCAGGGCCAGGACGGCGGGCCGGTGGGTCTCCAGGGCCTCCTGGATCTCGATGAGGGAGAAGACCTCGCCCCAGGGTTTCTCCAGGCGGCGCACGTCACCGCCGTAGCGGCTGGCCATCTCGCAGAGCCGCTCGCCGAAGTAGCCGTTCACGCCCACCAGGACCACGTCACCGGGCTCCACCAGGTTGGCGATGGTGGCCTCCATGGCTGCGCTGCCCGTGCCGCTTACCGGGATGGTGAAGGCATTGCCCGTCTGCCAGGCGTAGCGCAGCAGCTCCTTGATCTCCTCCATGATCTGCAGGAAGTAGGGATCCAGGTGGCCCACCTGGCGCATGCCCAGGGCTTGGAGCACCCGAGGATGGGCATTGGATGGGCCTGGTCCTAGAAGGAGCCGGGGCGGAGGGTCCAGCTGGGGCGGGTGGATGCGGTGGAAATCGGTCACTGGGGGGAGTTTGAACTGGTTCATGGGTGGCCACCTTTCGGTCAAGCGTGGGAGGGGGGCGGATTCGCCGTGCTGTTCTTGTTGGACCGTTTCTGTAATGATACGGGCCCCAGGGAAAAATGCAAGCGGTGCCGATCCAGGGAGGCGCTGGTTCCAGGAAGAAAAAAACCGGCCCATCCGCGGATGGGCCGGTTGGGTGCTCAGGTTGCGTGAGGGCTGTGGGCTACTGCTGCAGCATGGCTTCGATGGCTTCGGTGGTCTCCGTGTCGTCTCCATCCACCTCTCGGTGTTCCACCACCTCGAAGACGTAGTCCTCTCCCTCGGAGCCGTCCTCCAACTCCGTCTTCCGGTAGTCCACCTGGATGACGTCGCCGGGGGTGAACTTGCCGCTCAGCAGAGCCTCGCTCAGCGGATCCTGGATGCGGTTCTGGATCACCCGGCGCAGCGGGCGAGCGCCGTAGTCCGGGTCGTACCCTTCCTCGGCGATGGCCATGCGAGCCGCCTCGGTGAGGGTGAGCTCGATGTCCTGCTCGGCCAGCTGCATGCGCAGGGCGCCCAGCTCCAGCTCCACGATCTCCGCGATCTCCTCCTTGGAGAGGCTGCGGAAGACCATGACGCCGTCCAGCCGGTTGATGAACTCGGGCCGGAAGGTGCGTTTGAGGGCGTCCATGACCCGGGAGCGCATCTTCTCGTACTCCGCCTCCTCGGCCACCTTCTCGTCCGTGGTGACGGCGAAGCCCAGCCCCTTGGAGCCCTGGATGAGCTTGGCACCCACGTTGCTGGTCATGACGATCAGGGTGTTGCGGAAGTCCACCCGGCGGCCCTTGGCGTCGGACAGGTAGCCGTCCTCCATGATCTGCAGGAGCATGTTGAAGGCTTCTGGGTGGGCCTTCTCGATCTCATCCAACAGGATCACGCTGTAGGGGCGACGGCGGACGGCTTCGGTCAGCTGGCCGCCCTCCTCGTAGCCCACGTAGCCGGGAGGGGCGCCCACCAGGCGGCTGACGTTGTGCCGTTCCATGAATTCGCTCATGTCCAGCTTGATCAGGGCCTCCTCGCTGCCGAAGAGGAACTCGGCCAGGGTCTTGGCCAGCAGGGTCTTGCCCACGCCGGTGGGGCCCAGGAAGATGAAGGTGCCGATGGGGCGCTTGGGATCCTTCAGGCCGGCTCGGGCCCGGCGGACGGCCTTGGCGATGGCCCGGATGGGCTCCTCCTGGCCCACCACCCGCTGGTGCATCACCTTCTCCATCTCCAGCAGGCGCTCCCGCTCCTCGCCGGCGATGCGCTGGACCGGGACGCCGGTCCACATGGCCACCACTTCGGCGATGTCGTCGGGCGTCACCTTGGGGCGATTGGCCACCTGCTTCCAACCTTCCCGCAGCTGATCCAGCTTGGCCTGCAGCTCCACCTCCCGGTAGCGCAGGTCGATGGCGTCATCGAAGCGCTGCATCTCCAGGGCCTCTTCCTTCTCCTTCTGGAGCTGTTTCAGGTCCATGAAGGTCTCTCGCAGGCTGGCGGCGTAGGGCGCTTTGTACATGCGCACCCGGCTGCCAGCCTCGTCGATGAGGTCGATGGCCTTGTCGGGCATGAAGCGGTCGGGCACGTAGCGGGCGGCCAGGTGCGCCGCGGCCTCCAGGGCCTCATCGGTGATGATGAGCTTGTGATGCTCCTCGTAGCGGCCCTTGATGCCCCGCAGGATCTCGATGGTCTCCTCAATGGAGGGCTCCTCCACCAGGATGGGCTGGAAGCGGCGCTCCAGGGCGGCGTCGCTCTCAATGTACTTGCGGTACTCGTCCAGCGTGGTGGCGCCGATGACCTGGAGCTCGCCCCGGCTCAGGGCTGGCTTGAGGATGTTGGCCGCGTCCACGCTGCTGCCGGCGGCGCCTGCGCCTACCAGCATGTGCACCTCGTCGATGAAGAGGATGGCGCCGCTGTTGATGATCTCGTCGATCACCTTCTTCAGCCGCTCCTCGAACTGGCCGCGGTACATGGTGCCGGCCACCAGGCTGCCCACGTCCAGCATGAGGATGCGCTTGTTGAGCAGGGGCTCGGGCACGTCCCCTTCCACGATGCGCTGGGCCAGCCCTTCGATGATGGCCGTCTTGCCCACGCCCGGCTCGCCGATCAAGGCGGGGTTGTTCTTGGTCCGGCGGCTCAGGATCTGGATGACCCGTTCGATCTCCGTCTGGCGACCGATGACCGGATCCAGCCGCCCTTCCTCTGCGGCGGCGGTCAAGTCCAGCCCCAGCTGATCCACCAGTGGGGTTTTGGACTCCTTCTTCTGCTTTTCCTTGGCCTGGGACTGGCTCTGGAGGATGTTGCGGGCCGTCTGGGTGCGGATGCGGTCCAGGTTGATGCCCAGGCCCCGCAACACGTTCACCGCGATGCCTTCACCCTCCCGGACCAGGCCCAGGAGCAGGTGTTCCGTGCCGATGTAGTGGTGGCCCATCATGCGGGCCTCCTCCACGGCCAGTTCGATCACCCGCTTGGTGCGGGGCGCCAGGCTCGGCTTGCCGAAGGGGGCTCGCTCCCCCCGGCCCACCGTGCGTTCCACAGCGCGGATGACCTGGCCCGGTTCCACGCCCAGCTCGCGCAGCACCTTGACAGCGACGCTGTTCTCCTCCCGGACCAGGCCCAGGAGCAGGTGTTCCGTGCCGATGTAGTTGTGCTTCAACCGCAGCGCCTCTTCCTGGGCCAGGGTCAAGACACGCCGAGCTCGTTTCGTGAAACGATCAAGTTTGTCAGACATAAGATTTGTACCTCGAGAGATTCAGAAGGGTTGCCCCTTGCGTGCATGTCCTCAGCAGTATAGCTGCTTGTGTGGGACATTGCCGTAAGTTCCGTTCCGAAGCGGAGCGGAGATTCCCTGGTGGCCGATGCTGGTACGGCGGACCGTCCGGACCCTGTGTCCGGTTGATGTCGACCACGGTCTAGCTGTGAATGTACGGGTTGGGAAAAGGTGTAGATTCGCTCTTTTAGACGAACGGAGGTTGGTTTTGGTTCCCACTTCTTGTGCGCCATCCCCAGGATCCTGCCCTGGATTCGGCCTTGATTCAAGCGCTAGAGGTGGGTGCAACCAGTCCTTCTGTTTCCTATCCTACCACAGAATGATAGGATTTTCCCATTCGTTTTCAGTGTGCGGGGCCGTGTCGGGTGCTGTTGCGTTTATTTTAACGAGGCCGGAAACGATTTGTCAACACCAAAACCCTGATCAAACTATTAAAAAACGTGACTTGTGAGTTCCAATCCATCCACCCCTGATGACGCTGGGTTTACGGGAACTCTCGCTCGGTCGGGAAACGGCGCCTCCGCCCCCTGTTGGCGTCGTTTTTCAGGCGTCTACGCACGGAACAGGTGAGGGCTGCTCTCGGGGCAAACAGAAAGCGGTGCGGACGAGACTCCTCGTCCGCACCGCTCTGGATGCATCCATATTTTTCTGGCGTCGTTTTTCTGGCGGCGCTGGTGTTGTGGACCGTTACTCCCCAGCCACTGCCTCTTCCGCCTCCACGGCAGCCTCGGGGACGGCCTCCATCGCCGGCGTGGCCTCGACCGTCTCGGGCCCTGTTTCCCCTCCTGTCTCGTCTGCCGTGTTGCTCTCCGGGGCAGCTTCGGGGTTCTCCTCCAGGGGCACGGGCTGCCAGTCCACTTCCAACGTCTCTTCCTCGGGCAGGGCCTGCTTGAGGCTGAGCCCCATGCGCCGCTTGGCCGTGTCGATGCGGATGATGCGCAGATCGTGCTGCTCGCCCTCCGCCACCACTTCCCGAGGATGGGAGATGCGATGATGGGCCAGCTCGCTGATGTGGATCAGGCCCTCAATGCCGTCCTCCTCCAGGCGAGCGAAGGCGCCGAAGTTCACCAGCTTGGTGATGGTGCCCCGCACGATCTGGCCCACAGAGTAGCGCTCGGGGACCAGGTCCCAGGGCTCGGGCTGCAGGCGGCGCAAGCTCAGGCCGATGCGCTTGCGTTCCAGGTCCACGCTCAGGACCTGCACTCGGACCTTCTGGCCGATCTCCACCACCTCGCTGGGGTGGCGCACCCGGTTCCAGCTCAGCTCGCTCAGGTGGATCAGGCCGTCCGCTCCGCCCAGGTTGACGAAAGCGCCGAAATCAGCCAGGCTGCTCACCACACCTTCGCAGATGGCTCCCTCTTCCAACGAGGCCAGCAGCTTCTCCTTCTGCTCCCGGCGGCGTTCCCGCATGGCCTGCCGCTCGGACAGGATCAGGCGGTTGCGGCGGCGCTCCAGGTCGATGACCTTGACGTACATGGTCTTGTCCATCAAGTTGGCCCAGCGCTCATCCGGTTCCACATCCTCCAGCTGCATGCGCTGGCTCTCGTTGCTCAGCTGGCTGGCGGGAACGAAGCCCCGGACCTGGCCCAACTTGATGATCACGCCACCCCGGTTGTAGCCGCTGACCACGCCCTCGAAGATCTCCTGGCTCTCCAGGAGCTCCTCGGCCCGCTGCCAGTCCTTTTCGGCCTGGGCCCGGGCAATGCTGAGCTTGATGTTGCCGTCCCGATCTTCCCGCATCACGTAGACGGGCACCTCGTCCCCCACTTCCAGGGTGTCGAAGATGTCTCGAATGCGGTCGATCTCCCGGCCGTCCACGATGCCCTCGGATTTGAACCCAATGTCCACCAGGAGCTCGTTGTCGCGCTTATCGACGATGGTGCCTTGCCGGATCTCGCCGGTCTGAGGCTCCATGACATCGTCCACGCCGAACTCGTTCAACAATTCGGCCATTGGGTGGTTCTCCAGGTTGTCCTGGAAACCGTTCAGATCCGTGTCTGCGTAGAAGGGTGTGGTGGGGTCCAAAACTGCCTGCTGCTGATCGTTCATGGGTAAATTGCATCCTCCGAAATAGAATTTTCCAATCCTCAGAATTATAGTTGCGTAATTCTGAATATGCAAAAAACTGCCTGTGCAGATTGCCGCCCGGGGCCAAATTTTTCTTCCCGGGGCCGCATTCGAGCCATTTTTCGTGCTGGAACCCTGTCACTCACTGCTGGATCAGGGCGACAGCCTCGATCTCTACCTGGGCGCCCAGGGGCAGGGCCGCCACCTGGACCGTGCTCCGGGCCGGCGGATCGTCGCTGAAGGCCTCCGCGTAGATCTGGTTCACCGTGCTGAACTGGGCGATGTCGGTCAGGAAGATGGTGGTCTTCACGATGGCGTCCATATGGCTGCCGGCCGCCTCCAGGACCGCGGCCAGGTTGGCCAACACCTGCCGGGTCTGCTCCTCCACGCCCACCCGCAGCTGACCGGTCAGCGGGTTGATGCCGATCTGCCCTGACGTGAAGACGAGATCCCCCACGCGGACAGCCTGGGAATAGGGGCCCACCGCGGCGGGCGCCTTCTCGGTGTGGACGACGGTTCTTTCCATGGCTTTCCTCGTTGGCCTTTCTTGCAGAGTTGGCCTTCCTCGCAGGCCCAGCCGATCCAGCGTTTCTCCTCGACCTGGGTGGCTCCGGCCTCCGCGCGAGGGGCAACCGGGCGCGCTCAGGTCGCCGGTGACACAACTTTTTGACAAATTATTCCGCAATCGGGGGATGGGGTCAGCATATTGTAGTGCAGCCTACAGGCAAAGTCAAACCTGCCTGACGAAGAGAGGGATCTCTGCCTCTGCGTAAGGTTGTCCCGTCAGGACGCCTACGGCGATGTTCCAAGCATCCTGCGGGCCCAGAGTTTCCGCTCTGGCTTCGGGGGAAGGGCGGGGAAGATCGGCGACCCATTTTATCGGGCGACAAGCCTGGCGCCGTTGGGGATCCGGCATCCAGTGGGCCTGGGGAGGGGCCTGTCAGGTGTAGATGGTGGGCAGGCTCCGGCGCATGATCTCGTAGTTCTCCAGGGCCTTGCCTGCCCCCAGGGCCACACAGGCGATGGGGTTCTCCGCCACGTAGGCTGGCACGCCTGTGTGGCGGGTGAAGAGGACCGCGATGTTGCGCAGCTGGGCGCCGCCACCGGTGATGACCATGCCCCGGTCGATGATGTCCGCGGCCAGCTCCGGCGGGGTCTTCTCCAGGGTGGCCCGCACGGTGTTGACGATGGCCTGCAGGGGCTCGGCCATGGCCTCGGTCACCTCGCTGCTGTTGATCTCGATGGTCTTGGGCAGGCCCGTCACCTGATCCCGGCCTCGCACCTCCATGGTGCGCTCGTCCTCCATGGGCAGGGCGCTGCCGATGGCGATCTTGATCTCCTCCGCAGTCTGGTCACCGATGAGCAGGTTGTACTTCTTGCGGATGTAGTTGATGATGGACTCGTCCAGGCGGTTGCCTCCGACCCGGACGCTGCTCCAGACCACGATGTCGTACATGGAGACCACGGCGGCCTCGGTGGTGCCGCCCCCCATGTCCACCACCATGTTGCCTGTGGGGGTGCCGATGGGCAGGCCCGCTCCGTAGGCCGCGGCCAGGGGCTCGGGGATGAGATAGGCCGCGCCGGCGCCAGCCTGCATGGCCGCGTCGTGCACGGCCCGCTCCTCCACGCTGGTGACGCCTCGGGGCGTGCTGATCATCACTTTGGGCTTGAAGAGGGGGTTGAAGCGCCCGGCGATGTTGCGGATGAAGTAGCGGAGCATGGCCTCCGTGACCACGAAGTCAGCGATGACCCCGTCCTGCATGGGGCGGGCCACCTCGATGCTCTCTGGAGTGCGCCCCAACATGTCGTAGGCCTCGTGGCCCACCGCCACCATCTTGTTGTCCCGGGAGCGGATGGCCACCACAGAGGGTTCGTGAAGGACGATGCCTCGTCCTCGTACGTGGACCAGGACGTTCACCGTGCCCAGGTCGATTCCGATGTGCTTCTCGAGCATAGAAATTCGGTTCCTCGCAGACAGGTGTTACACGAAGCGGCCAGGCCCCTTCTCTCGAGTAGGCCAATTGGCGGACGCGTTCTCCATTATACCCGTTCCGGTAGCTGTGAAACAAATTACAATTCAGCCTTGGGTGTATCCAGGGTTCCAAGGCGTCGGAGGGGCCGTTCTGGGAGCGGAAGGGGCTCCGCAGGCCCTCTCGTCTGGGCCAACATGGCGGGACCGCCCTTCGGCGCCCCTCGAGCAGAGGGCCGGGGCACGGAAAAGGCCGAATCCCAGGGGGACTCGGCCTTTCTGTACGGGGAACCGCCGACTCGGGCTAGCCCTGCTCCTCTTCCTCGTCCTGGAAGCGGGGCATGCCGGCCGCGGCTGGGCGTCGGCGTCGGTGACGGGCCACCTTCAGGCGCACCAGGCTGCGGCGCATGGCCAGCTCGATAGGGCGTCGCTCCTCCGGAGGGCGCTCGGCCAGGAGCTTGCGGGCTCGTTCCAGGGCCGCTTCCGCCCGCTGAATGTCGATCTCCTCGGCCCGCTCCGCGGTCTCGGCCAGGACGATCACCTTGTCCGGGCGCACTTCCACCACGCCGCCGCTCACCGCCACGTGCTCGTCCTCTTCGCCCTCCCGGTGCAGCACGATCTCACCGATGTCCAGGATGGTGAGCAGGGGCGCGTGGCTGCGCATGACGCCCATCTGCCCTTCCACCCCGGGCAGGGTCACCATGTCCACTTCGCCGCTGAAGAGCTGCCGGCGGGGGGTGACGATCTCGACTTGAATGCCCATGTCCTCTCTAGCCCTCCGCGCGGAGCTGCTCGGCCTTCTCCATCACTTCCTCGATGGTGCCCACCATGTAGAACGCCTGCTCGGGCAGGTCGTCGTGCTTGCCTTCCAGGATCTCCTTGAACCCCCGGACTGTGTCCTCGATCTTCACGAAGCGGCCCGGTGTGCCGGTGAAGACCTCGGCCACGAAGAAGGGCTGGGTCAGGAAGCGCTGGATCTTGCGGGCCCGGGCCACGGTCAGCTTGTCGTCCTCGCTCAGCTCCTCCACACCCAGGATGGCGATGATGTCCTGCAGGTCCTTGTAGCGCTGCAGGGTCCGCTGCACGCCTCGGGCCACCTCGTAGTGCTCCTCCCCCACGATCAGCGGGTCCAGGATGCGGCTGGTGGAGCCCAGGGGATCCACCGCGGGGTAGAGGCCCTGGTCGGCCAGAGCCCGTTCCAGGGTGATGGTGGCGTCCAGGTGGGCGAAGGTGGTGGCCGGCGCCGGGTCCGTGTAGTCGTCCGCGGGGACGTAGACGGCCTGCATGGAGGTGATGGAGCCCTTCTTGGTGGAGGTGATGCGCTCCTGGAGTTCACCCATGTCCGTGCCCAGGGTGGGGGCGTAGCCCACCGCGCTGGGCAGGCGCCCCAGCAGGGCGGAGACCTCCGCGCCGGCCTGGACGAAGCGGAAGATGTTGTCGATGAAGAGGAGCACGTCCCGTCCTTCGTCCCGGAAGTACTCGGCCATGGTCACGCCGGTCAGCCCCACCCGCAGGCGAGCGCCCGGGGGTTCGTTCATCTGGCCGAAGACCAGGGCGGTGGAGCTCAGCACGCCGGAGTCCTTCATCTCGTGCCAGAGGTCGTTTCCCTCGCGACTGCGCTCGCCCACACCGGCGAAGACCGAGTAGCCGCTGTGGAACTCGGCCACGTTGTGGATCAGCTCCTGGATGATCACCGTCTTGCCCACGCCGGCGCCGCCGAAGATGCCCGTCTTGCCGCCTTTGGTGAAGGGAGCGATGAGGTCGATGACCTTCACGCCGGTGACGAACATCTCCGCCTGGGTGCTGCGCTCGGAGAAGGGGGGCGGTTCCCGGTGGATGGGGTACTTGACCTCCGCGTTCACCGGCTCATCGCTGTCGATGGCCCTGCCGGTGACGTCGAAGATCCGGCCCAGGGTGGCGTGCCCCACCGGCACGGTGATGGGCTGCCCGAAGGAGTAGCCCTCCATGCCCCGGCGCATGCCGTCGGTGGTGCTCATGGCCACGGTGCGCACGGCCCCGTTCCCCAGGTGCAGCTGGACTTCGCAGACCAGCTGGGAGCCGTCGTCCATGTCCACGTAGACGGCGTCGTAGATCTCGGGCAGCTCGTTCGCGGGGAAGATGAAATCCACCACGGGCCCGGTGACCCGGCGAACGGTTCCAACCAGTTTCTTGTTTTCGGCCATTGCCAATCTCCCACTGTTTCGTCAAAGGAGTAAAGAGCAAAACGGAGAAAAGGTGCTTCGCGCTTTACAGGGTCTCTGCACAGGTTGTCTGACTGCCCATGCTGGGCGCTTCTGGGGCCTCTATTCCAGGGCGGTGGTGCCGCCCACGATGTCCATCAGTTCCCGGGTGATGCCTTCCTGGCGGGCCTTGTTGTAGGTCAAGGTCAGGTCGTCGATGAGATCTTCCGCCGCCTCGGTGGCGTTGCGCATGGCCACCATGCGGGCGGAGTGCTCGCTAGCCAGGGATTCGTACAGGGCCTGGAGCACTTGGACCTCGGTGAAGCCGTAGAGCACCCGGCTCAGGACCGCCTGGGGGCTGGGCTCGAAAATGTAGTCCGGCGCCATGGTGACAGTGGGCTCCGCCGGCTCGATGGGCAGCAGCTTGCGCACCACGGGCCGCTGGACCAGAGTGTTCACGAAGTCGGTGTAGATCATGTAGACTTCGTCGAAGCGTTCCTGGCTGAAATCGTCCACCAGCACTCGGGTGATGGGGGCGGCGTCGTTGGTGGTGGGCGGATCTGGCAGGTTGGTGAACTCCGCCCGGATGATGGGATCGTAGCGCAGGAGCCAGTCCCGTCCCTTGCGCCCCACCGTCACCGCCTCTGGCTTGATGCCCTGCTCCCGCTTCTCCTGGATGAACCGGGCCGCGGTGCGGATCACGTTGGCGTTGAAGCCGCCGGCCAGCCCCCGGTCCGCGGTGACCAGGAGGATGCCCACCCGCCGGATCTCCTCCCGGGGGCGGATCAGCACATCCATCTGGTCCTCCAGGCTGGGCAGGCGGGCGATGTAGCTGAGCACTTCCTGGGCCTTCTGGGCGTAGGGCCGGGTGGCCAACACCTGCTGCTGGGCCCGGCGCATGCGCGAGGCGGCCACCGCCTCCATGGCCTTGGTCACCTGGGCGATGTTGCGGACGGAACGGATCCGCCGCCGAATTTCCCGTGTGCTAGCCAAAGGGTCCTCCTCCTTGGGGCGCTGGGTGGGCGGCCCCGGGCCGTTTCAAAGGCTCTTCCCGATCCCGGAGCCTGCCTGGCCAGCCGCCGTATAACCTATTCCGACGGGTGCCAGCTCTTGTTGAACTCGCTGATGATCACCCGGAGCTGCTCCATCAGCTGCTCGCTCAGATCCCGGGTGCGCAGGATCTCCTGGCCGATCTCCGGGTAGTTGGCGTCCAGGTAGGCGTGGAGATCCCGTTCCCACTCCTTCACCTTCTCCACCGGGATGTCGTCCACGTAGCCGTTGGTCACCGCCCACAGGCTCACCACCTGTTTGTCCAGGGGGAGGGGGCTGTACTGGGGCTGCTTCAGGATCTCCTGGATGCGCATGCCTCGGTTGAGCTGGCGCTGGGTGGCCGGATCCAGCTCGCTGCCGAACTGGGCGAAGGCCGCCAGCTCTCGGAACTGGCTCAGCTCCAACTTCAGGCGACCAGCCACCTTCTTCATGGCCTTGGTCTGGGCGGAGCTGCCCACCCGGCTCACCGAGAGGCCCACGTTCAGGGCGGGGCGAATGCCGGCGTAGAAGAGGTCTGCCTCCAGGTAGATCTGACCGTCGGTGATGGAGATCACGTTGGTGGGGATGTAGGCGGAGACGTCCCCGGCCTGGGTCTCGATGACGGGCAGAGCCGTGAGGCTGCCGCCGCCCAGATCGTCGGAGAGGCGGGCGGCCCGCTCCAGCAGGCGGCTGTGCAGGTAGAAGACGTCACCGGGGTAGGCTTCACGGCCTGGGGGGCGGCGCAGGAGCAGGGAGACCTGGCGGTAGGCCTGGGCGTGCTTGGAGAGGTCGTCGTAGACGATGAGGGCGTCTCGACCCTGCTCCATGAACTCCTCGCCCATGGCGCAGCCGGCGTAGGGGGCCAGGTACTGGAGGGCGGCCGGGTCCGAGGCGGAGGCGGTCACCACGATGGTGTGCTCCATGGCCCCGTATTTCTCCAGGGTCGCCACCACCTGGGCCACCGTGGACTGCTTCTGGCCGATGGCCACGTAGATGCAGATCAGGTCCTTGCCCTTCTGGTTGATGATGGTGTCGATAGCGATGGTGGTCTTGCCGGTCTGCCGGTCGCCGATGATCAGCTCCCGCTGGCCGCGGCCGATGGGGATCAGGGCGTCGATGGCCGTGATGCCCGTCTCCACCGGGGTGTTCACCGACTGGCGCACCACCACGCCCGGCGCAATGCGTTCCACCCGGCGCAGCTTGTCCGTCTCAATGGGGCCTTTGCCGTCCACGGGCTGGCCCACCGCGTTGACCACCCGGCCGATGAGGGCGTCGCCCACAGGCACCGAGGCGATGCGGCCGGTGCTGCGCACCAGGTCGCCTTCCTCGATGTGGGTGTACTCACCCATGATGATGATGCCCACCTTGTCCTCGTCCAGGTTCAGGACGATGCCCAGGGTGCCTGTTTTGACGAACTCCACCAGCTCCGAGGCCATGGCGCCCCGCAGGCCTGCGACCAGTGCGATCCCGTCGCCCACCTGGAGCACTTCCCCCACGTCCACGGTCTTGGGCGCGGCTTCGAATTTCAGAATTTGTTGTTTCAGGATCTCGGTAAAGCTTGAGGTGTCCACAGCCATCAGGTGTCGTCCTCCACTCGTTTCGCTACAGTCGCCTAGTCGCCACAGTCATCCGGGGCAAACCGACGCCGCTGCCGCCGGCCAGTCTAAAATGCCAGGGGCCATGCCATGGGCTAGCCCATGGCGCTGGTGATGGTCTCTCGCAGGGCCTGGAGACGGCTGGCCACCGAGTTGTCGATGAGCCGGTCCCCCACTCGGATGCGGAAACCGCCCAGCAGGGTCGGGTCCACCCGGAACTCGAAGATCAGGTTCTCCCCGTATTCGGCCGTGAGCTGTTTGCGGATGGCCTCTTTGACCTTTGCCGAGAGCTCCACCGCGCTCACGATCTCGGCCCGGACCGGCGCGGCTTCCCCGCCGATCACCTGGAGGAGGGCGTCGGCCACGCCGCGGGCCAGCTCCAGGTCCCCCTCCTGGATGAGGAGCTTGAACAGGTTGCGCTCCACTGGGGAGAGGGCTTCGTCCAGGGCTTTCTCCAGCAGCTGGACCCGTTTCTCCAGGTCCACGCTGCCGTCCTCCAGCTTCTGGAGGAGCTTCTCGTCCTCACCGATGGCCTCGGCCGCCTTCCGCAGCAGGTTCTCCCACCGTTCCACCGTGGCGTCGATGATGGCCCGGGCGTACTGGTTTGTCCGTGCGCTTTTCAGGCCGCTTTGTTGGCTCATCAGGATTTACCCTCCGTCTGCTGAGCCAGGAATTCCTCCACGAAGCGCTCCTGCTCCTTCTTGTTCTTCAGCTCCCGGCCCAGGATCTGCTCGGCTGCCAGGATGGCCAGCTCCGTGATCTGCTTCTTGGCCTGGGCCATCACCTCCTCCAGCTGGGCCTGGGCGTCGGCCTGGGCCTTGGCCCGGATCTCCGCCGCCTCCTGCTCAGCTCGAGTGCGGATCTCCTGGGCGATCTTCTCAGCGTCCCGGGCGGCCTGGGAGCGGATCTCCTGGGCTTCCCGTCGGGCTTCCTCCAGGATGCGGGCCCGCTCTTTCTCTGCTTCCGCCGCGGCTTGGGACGCTCGATCCGCGTCCTGCATGGCCTGGGCGATGCGGTCCCTACGCTTCTGCAGCATGTTCAGCACCGGTTGGTAGAGGAACATGCGCAGAATGACCAGCAGGATCAGGAAGTTCACCATCTGCGAGAGCAGCAGGGAGCCGCGAATGCCAAGTTGTCCAAATACTTCGCCCAAAATACACCTCCGGATTTGTTGGCGTCGTTTCAGGAACGACACTCATCGGCACCAACATTCACGGCGTTGCTCTGGCGAGGGCACCCAAAGCCCTTTTCGCTTGGAGCCCCTACAGCCAGCCCGCCGCGCGCATGGTCTCCTGTGAATCGAGTCCTAGACGAACTTAACCAGCAGCGCGATCACCAAGGCGTAGATAGCGATGGCCTCGGCGAAAGCAAACCCAAGGATCATGTTGGTCTGCACTAGACCCGACGCCTCGGGGTTGCGTCCCATGGCCTCGACTGCTTTCGCGCCAACCAGGCCCACGCCGATGCCCGGGCCGATAGCGCCCAGACCGATTGCCAGAGCAGCACCAATCTCTTTGGCAGCTTGGACATCCATTTGTTGCACTCCTTGTGTTGAAGAGAAAGTCTGTTGGATACGATTTGATACGATGTTTTGATACGGTGTTTTGCTTTCGATGTACTTGGACTTGTCAGGCTCACCTGGGGGCAGGTCAGTGCTGGTCGCCATGCCCGATCATGGCCGTTGAGAAGAAGGCCACGGCCAACATCATGAAGACCAGCGCCTGGATGAATCCGACGAAGAATTCAAGGCCGAAGAAGGGTACGGGCAAGAGGAAGGCGAACAGGAACGCCATCACGGCCAGCAGCACTTCGCCAGCGAAGATATTGCCAAAAAGACGGAAGGAGAAACTGATGATCTTGGCGACTTCGGAGATCAGCTCTAAGATGCCCACGATCCCGAAAATGACCCCCATGAAGCCTTTGCCGCCGAAGTTGAAGAACTTCTTGAAGTATTTCACCCCCAAGGCGCTCACACCGTAGTACTGCACCATCACCATGACGATGATGGCCAGGGCCAAGGTCATGTTGAGGTCGGCACTCGGGGGACGCAGGAAGGAGACGAACACCCGGCCTTCCTCCGCTGTGTCAGGGGCCAGGGCCATCGCGCTGTCCAGCGCTGCCATCGGCTGCTCGAGGACAAGCGCATGCTCGCTCTTCGCCTCGTGCCAGACACCGATGCTGCCTACCCCGGGCAGTACGTCCACATAGTTGCTGAAGATGACAAAGATGAAGATCGTGGCTGCCAGGGGAAAGAAGCGCCGAGCATGCTTGCCGGCCACGCTCTCGGTCAGGTTGTAGAGGCTCTCGATGGCGAATTCAACGAAGTTGCCGAAGCCAGAGGGGATCTCTTTCAGGCTGGCGCGGCCCACGATAGCCAGAATAATGATGACAATGTCCACGAGAAGCGTGGAGAACAGGGCGTTGGTGAACCAATCTGGACCGTTCTGGAGCAGAGGCTCGGCAGCCAAGGAGACGTGGGGCTCCGGAACGTTCAAGATGGCGCCGCCGATCAGCAAGACCAGGACGCCAATGGTGATGTTTCTGCGACGAGGAATCTGCACAAGGCTCTTGAAAAAATCGATCATGCGTTTCACTGGCAGTTACCCCCTCATAGAGCAGTCAGTGGACGGTTCAGATCGGCTCGGAAGCCATTTGATGTCGGGTGGAGTCACGCCCGGGAATGGGGCGTTTGCGCATGGACAGTGGCCGCTAGGCCGATCTCTTGGGTGCAATGACGGCGGCATCGATAGCACCACTCTCGCTGGCTGCAAATATGTCGGGCTCTTCCGGGGCCACTATCTGGATCACTCGATCCAGTTCAGCCAAAACCGCCCGACTCACCGTGAAAGCAGCTAAGGGTATCGAGGCCAGGCCGACCCACAACAGGACAGCGATGGACAGATCGAACAGCTTGACGGCGAGAAAACTCAAAGCAAGGGGAACAATCGTGCTTAGGAGGAAAACAATGCTGAGACGCTGCATGTTGATGCGCACAGGGGACACAGGCTTGCTCTTCCTTTGGTTCACCGACCCCAGCCTAGCGACGCTACCCACCTTGTTCGCCCTTCTCGCAGAAAGCGCGGGTGCCATTATACAGATGACCCCGCCTTTGCGCAAATTTTCACAGTCCTGTTTGGCAACCCTTTGTGAAGGGATGGCAGGGGCTCCGCGCTCTGGGCTGCGTCTGATCCCGCTGGGGCCCTATCCGTCGCTCTGCCGCCGGGCCGCTCGGGCCGCCCGCCGAGCCGCTCGGGCCGCCCGACGGTCCGCGGACCCAGCCGTCTGGCCCGCGGCCTGCTGCTGGCGACGCATGGCCTGGAGAAAGCGGCCCGCGTCCGGGTCGTGGCCCATGAGCACGTCCGCGGCGTAGATGGCGTTGCGGATCTCCGGCTCCAGGGGGTTGGTGATGGCGCAGGTCATGCCGGCGGCGATGGCCATGGCGACGAAGGTGGCGTTGAGCAGGGCCCGGTTGGGCATGCCGAAGCTGATGTTGCTGGCGCCGCAGACCGTGTTGCAGCCCAGCTCTTCCCGGACCATGCGCACGATGGTGAAGAGGTCTCGCCCTGCCGTCTGCACCGCGCCCACAGGCATGGCCAGAGGGTCAATGATCACGTCCTCCCGTTTGATCCCGTAGCGCTCCGCCCGCTCCACGATCTTCTTGGCCACCTGGAAGCGCACCTTGGGGTCGTAGCTGATGCCGGATTCGTCGTTGCTGATGGCGATGACCGGCACGTTGTACTCCGCCACCACGGGCAGGATGGCCTCCAGCCGCTCCTCCTCCCCGGTGACGCTGTTGATGATGGGCCGTCCCTTGGCCGCCTGCAGCCCGGCGATGAGGGCCGGCACCACGCTGCTGTCGATGCAGAGGGGCGCGTCGGTCACCGCCTGGATCTCCTGGATGGCGCGCACCATGAGCTCCGGCTCGATCTTCTCCGGCTCCGCGCTGGGCACCCCGGCGTTCACGTCCAGGATATGGGCGCCGGCCGCCACCTGGGCCAGGGCGTCCTTGACCACCCGGCTGAAGTCGCCAGCCTGCATCTCCGCGGCCAGCTTCTTGCGCCCGGTGGGGTTGATCCGCTCACCGATGATCACGAAGGGGTGATCCGGGCCGATGCGCACGGTCTTGGTCGGGGATTGAACAACGGTCTCCAAGGGTTCCTCCTGCATGCAAACTGTGGAAAAACTGGGTAGAAAAACTTGAGTGAAAAAACAGGGAAGTTTTGACTGTAAGCGATCGGGCAATGGCAGGTTGCCGCGGTCAGCGTCGGTGATCTCAGAGGGCCAGGATGCCCGGCTGCCAGAGGCTCAGGGCCACGCTGATGGCGAAGAGCAGCAGGGCCGCGCCCACCAGGGTCCGGTTTCGGGCGAAGATCTCCCGCCAGCTCAGCATGGGCTGCAGGGTGGGGGGGCTGGTCAGATGGGGGGAAGGGCCGGTGCCGAAGAGGAGCATGCGCAGCTCCCGCACGTCGCTGGGCCGCTCGTCTGGGTGCATGGAGAGAGCCTGGAAGATGGCCCGTTCCGTGCGGGCGGAGATGGCCGGGTTGATCTCCCGCAGCGGGGTCAGGCTGCCTGGCTTCAGGAAGCGCTCCTTGGCCTCCACCGGCTGTCTGCCCGAGAGCAGATGGTACAGGGTGGCCCCCAGGCTGTAGATGTCCGAGCGCACGTCCGTGTGGCCTGTGTCGCCGCCGTACTGCTCCAGGGGGGTGTAGGCGGCTGTGCCCCGGCCCTGGACGATGGTCACGGTGCGGCTGTCGTCGGGTTGGAGCACCTTCACCAGGCCGAAGTCCACCAGCTTCACCCGGCCCTGAGGGGTGATCTTGATGTTGCTGGGTTTGATGTCCCGGTGCAGCACTGGCGGATCCTGGCTGTGCAGGTACTCTAGAGCGTCCAGGAGCTGGGCCGTCCAGGTGAGCACCTGGGACTCGGGCAGGAATTTGTCCTGGCGCCGGGCTTCGTGGATAATCTCCAACAGATCCCGGCCAGCCACGAAGTCCATGACCAGGTACTCCCGGTGGCCTTCCGAGAAGTAGTCCGAGACCTTGGGCAGGCTAGGGTGATCCAACCGGGCCAGGACGCTGGCTTCCTGGTAGAACTGCTCCACCGTCTGCTCCAGGAGCTCGTCCGGGCCGGGCCCGGTGAGCAGGACGGGGATCACCTCCTTCAGGGCGCAGATGCGCCCGGCCAGGCGCAGGTCCTTGGCCTTGTAGACCGCGCCCATGCCTCCTTGCCCCACGATCTCCACGATCTCGTAGCGCTCCCGGAGGACGGT
>Ga0256841_1001567_pt1 | contig 19390 bp, 18 predicted proteins | sample 356308metaG_FD_185971 | JGI IMG/M metagenome (GOLD analysis project Ga0256841, IMG submission 185971) | Hydrothermal vent microbial communities from Mid Atlantic Ridge, Atlantic Ocean - 356-308 | ecosystem: Environmental > Aquatic > Marine > Hydrothermal vents | place: Atlantic Ocean: Mid... | reverse complement strand
GGCCTCTTCGTCCCGAACGAAGCGCGCTACCGGGCTGCGCCACACCCCGAAAAAATTTATTGTACAAAAATATAATTGATTTTTTAATTTTCCAATTCTTCCAGAATTTCTTTTTTTCTTTCCTGTTTTATTTCTTTTTCTGTTTTGAAACTATGCAACAAAACATCAACTTGTTGAATTATACTTTTCTTTAAATATTTCGGTGCAAATATAGAAGCATCAAGCATATAAATACGTTTGGTATCTTCATCGTAAAAAGTATAATTTATAAACGGTCCACCACCGCTATTATCACTAAACCTCCACAGTCCTTGCGTCATAACTGCGTATCTATTATTAAAATTAACTTCTTTTTCAGTTTTATAATCATTATAATGAACAACATAAGCTTTATCATCGGAGGTTCTGTAATATTTTTCAGTTAATCTGTCTCGTTCGTTATCAATGGAATCTTTGTTTAAAAATTCCGGTGAAGCATTATTTAACCAATGTACAAAAATCCAACGTTCCATATCCGTATTAACACCTCGTCTTAACCAAACAAAATTATCCTCCGGTTTTTCCATAGCAAGCGTATAATCAGCCTGTACATAAATAATCCATCCGTATTTACTTAGCATTTTCGCTTCAATTTTCTTTTTTTCAAATTTCGGATTATAAAGACCTTGAGCTATTCTTTTATTGGAAAAGTCTCTAAAATAATATAGCAGTTCATCTTTGTTTTTTACAATTCGTTCTTTAAGTTTATTTATATCCGGTGCGGTTAATATCATAACCAACTGATTTTTTGCCCATAAATTATATTTATTTATTACGTAAACGCTATCTTTCAAAATCAAATTCTTTACCTTTTCGCCTAAAATTTTTTTTAGATACTTTGAAGTGTATGAACCGGAGCTAACCGGTGCAACAATTAATATATTCTTTTTCCGTTTAAGTTTTTCCAAAGCATTTATACTTTTTCTTTTAAGTTTGAACAAAGCTTCGGGCTGTGGTGTATAAATAATTTTTCCAAATGCTTTTTTTAGTTCTTCTTTAACTTGAATGTATTCCGAAGAATCGGCAAGGACAAATATTTCGTCTTCTCTTCCTTTGGCTTTCCTTTTTGTGCTACAACTACTTAACAAGAGAAGGAAAGAAAAAACAAAAAATAAAAAAATTGATAATTTATTTTTCATATTGTTCTAATATTTTGTTACGATGTTTTTATTTTACAGCTATTTTAATATTAAGTTCCTTAATTTAAAAAGACAATGCAGGTAAAAGGAAATGATACAATACCCACATTGTAAAACCTATTGACAGCGGAATTGTTAAATTATCATCTGCCCAACCGTATGATATATTTTCTACTATAGCACCAATTGCAACTGAAAAAAATCCTATGAAGTATTCTTCCGGCAAATTTTCAATTTTAGGTGTAAATAAAACAACTATACATCCTGAAATAAAAAATGCCAAAGTTCCTTCTAAACTTTTTGAAAGAAATTTATGTTTACCGAACTTACGTCCAATTAAAGCGGCTGAAGTATCAGATATAATAAGAGTTGCAAAGGCGGAAATAAAAATCAATTTGGGAAATATCCACAATGTTACGGTTGCCGCAATTAAAACATAAGAAGCACCGTTAAGGTTTTTCTTTTTAAAATCATTTTCATGTTCTCTAAGTATATAGCCAAAAATTTTTTGGACTATGTCATTTAATTTTTTTATGTAATAACGCCCGAAATCAATTGTAACCGAAAAAAGCGTTAGGGGAATAAGAATACTTAAAGCCGTTACTTTGGAAATAAAACCGTAAATAATAGGAATGGATAGCGAAAAAAGGTGAATTGTTTTTCTGAGCAACTCACCTTTGAAATTTATAGTACCTTTATCAATATCATTCATTATTGTTTTCAGATGTTTTGTTATCCGAATTATGGCTATGTTTTTCCGAATACTTTTTTTCCATTAATTTTTTCACGTGTTCCGGAATATCGTTATCGATTTTATTATGTTCTTTGTTGTTATTTCTTTTTAACGGCGGAAGTTCTTCTCCATTAATAATTTTATTTATTTCATCGGCATCCAGTATTTCCCGTTCAAGAAGTTCTTTGGAAAGTTTGTGCAAAATATCCAAGTTGTCGGTCAATATTTTTTCGGCTCTATTCATACATGTTTGAACAATGGATTTAATTTCCTCATCTATAATCTGAGCTGTTTGTTCGCTGTATTCCGTATGTTTGGTTACTTCTCTTCCCAAGAAAAGTTCTTCTTCGTTTTTACCTAAGGCTAAAGGTCCAAGTTTTTCACTCATTCCCCATTCACACACCATTTTTCTGGCAATATTCGTTGCTTTTTCAATGTCGTTACCGGCACCGGTTGTATATTTGTTAAAAATAATTTTTTCTGCAGCTCTTCCTCCTAAGGCATAAGTAATTGTTGCTTCCAGATATTCTTTGGAGTATGTGTGTTTTTCATCAACGGGTAAATAAGTTGTAACACCCAAAGCTCTTCCTCTTGGAATAATTGTAACTTTATGCACCGGGTCCGATTCGGGAATTTTAAGGGCCACTAAAACATGACCGATTTCGTGATAAGCGGTTGTTTTCTTTTCTTCTTCGGAAATAATCATGCTTTTTCTTTCCATGCCCATCATAACTTTATCTTTTGCATCTTCAAAGTCTTCCATAGAAACACTTTTTTTATTTTTTCTTGCGGCTAATAATGCAGCTTCGTTAACCAAGTTAGCTAATTCCGCACCGGCTAAACCGGGTGTACTTTTAGCTAAAACTTTCAGATTAACGTCCGGAGCAAGCGGTACTTTTCGGGTATGTACTTTAAGAATTCCTTCGCGTCCGTTTACATCGGGTCTATCTACAACAACTTGTCTGTCAAATCTTCCCGGTCTTAGTAAGGCAGGGTCTAAAACATCCGGGCGATTTGTGGCGGCAATAATAATAACACCGCTATTTTGTTCAAAACCGTCCATCTCTACCAAAAGGGCGTTCAATGTTTGTTCACGTTCATCATGCCCTCCTCCAAGTCCGGCACCTCTGTGGCGACCAACGGCATCTATTTCATCAATAAATATAATACACGGAGCACTTTTTTTCCCTTGGTCAAAAAGATCTCTAACGCGGCTGGCTCCAACGCCAACAAACATCTCAACAAAATCCGCTCCGCTTATGGAAAAGAAAGGAACACCGGCTTCGCCGGCAACGGCACGTGCCATAAGTGTTTTTCCAGTTCCGGGAGGACCCAACAGTAAGACCCCGCGAGGAATTTTACCCCCGAGTTTTTGAAATTTTGTAGGCTCTTTTAAGAATTCTATAATTTCTTCAAGTTCTTGTTTTGCCTCGTCTGCACCTGCAACGTCTTTGAATGTAACTTTCATTGCGGATTCCGGAATAACTTTTGCTCTACTTTTACCAAAATTAAAAATTCCTCTGGAACCACCTGCTCCTCCACCTTGCATTTTTCTCATTATCAAAACCCAAATACCGATAAATAGAATCCAAGGTAAAAAGCTTAAAAGTACCGTAGTCCATTCATTTGTATCATTGGCAAATGTATATCTTATACCGTATTTATTCCACTTATCTTTCTGTTCTTTTATTAAAGCTTCAACTATTGTAACATTAATCCTATCAGTTGAAACATATTGCTTTCCTTGTAGAATATTTTCTTTTTGCTTTAGTTCAGCTTGAATTTCGTAATTGTTTATATCGGATTTGACAAGTTTAATTTCTTTAATTTTACCTGAGACGAGCAAATTTTCGTAAACATCATAGTCAACATCCGTTGCTCCTACACGATCGGCATTAAGAAATTGCATTACAATAACTGCCGCAATTACAACCGCACCCCAAGTAAAAACCGTTTTAAGTATTTTTGACCAATCAAAATCACCGTCCGGTTTTTGCGGAGGTGTAAAACCTTTTTTTCTTTTCGGTGGTTTCGGGTTTTCACTATTATCTGCCATAAACAACTCTGTTATATTTTTTTTATTCATTTAATTATTTTCTCCGTTATTCGCTTAATGCATAAATGGCTTTTAGGTTTCTATATTTTTGTGCATAATCTAATCCATACCCTATTACAAATTCGTCGGGAATTTCAAAACCAATATAATCAATTTTAGATTTATATTTCATGCTATCCGGTTTAACTAATAAACTAACTATTTTAACGCTGGCGGGATTATAATTTTTTAACATTTTTTTTATAAATTCTATTGATAATCCTGTATCGACAATATCTTCAACTATAATAACGTGTCTTTCGGATATATCGGCGTTAAGTTCTTTTAACAATTTAACTTTTCCGGAAGATATTTTCTCATCTCCATAACTGGAAAGTTTAAAAAAATCCACTTCGCAATGAATATTTATTTCCCTTATTAAATCTGCAAGAAACAGAAACGAACCGTTAAGCACGCCTATAAATATTGGCAATTTACCTTTATAATCTTTGGAAAGTGTTTTTCCCAATTCTTTGATTCGGTTTTGTATTTTATCTTTTGATAAAAGTTGTTTAAATTTTTCGTTACCTACTACTATTTCATTTTTATTTTTTTTTATTTCAGCCATAATTTTATTGCACTTTTTGTTGTTGGTGTAATTTTATATTTATCACTTAATTTTAAACCCAGTAACCATATTATTTCTTTTCCGTTTAATAAAACCAGTTGTTCTTTTTTTTTATACGAAGGTATTTTCATATCGGTAAGTATATCTGATATTTTTTTTAATCCTTTCATCCCGAGAGGTTGAATTTTATCTCCCGATTGCCATTTTCTTATTTTTAATTCTTTCCCGATTTTATCTGCCGATATAATTTCAATATTTTTTGCTCTTGTAATTTTACTTGTCGCTTTTTTTATTTTTTTTACGGTTAATGTTTTTCCATTCAGTTTAATCGTTTCTCCTATCGAAATATTTATTATGTTTTGTTTTAAAGAAGAAGGATGATAAATAATTATTTTTCCTCTTTCTCTTATTGCTTTTATATTTTTTGTTAAAAAGATATTTGTTCCCGTTTGACTATCTACCAGGTTTTTTAGTTTCAAAAATTTTTCGAACGAATATTCTTTGTTAAGAAATTCTGTAAAAATAATTTTTAAAATTCCGCCTAAAACAGCTTGCGGATATTTTTTTAGTTCTTTTGTCTTTACTATTATTTCGTTCCCGTTTTTATAAACAATTTCATCCGTTAATGTGGAAATATAGTAATCGATAATTTCTTTTTGATTTCTAAAAACTTCCGAAGAAGAAAGTAATACTTTATGCAAAGCAGGATTAACATTTTTTTTAACTAAAGGAATTATTTTATTTCGTAAATAGTTACGTTTAAATTCCATATTTTTATTTGATGAATCTTCACGGTATTCGATAGCATTTGTATCCAAATAATTTTTTATTTCTTCTTTGGTTACGTTAAGGAAAGGACGAATTATCTTTCCTCTTACTGGCGGAATTCCGGAAACACCGTTTAATCCGGTTCCGTTAAAAATATTTAACAGTATGGTTTCGGTATTGTCATTCATATTATGAGCCGTAACAATAAAATCGGCATTTATGTTTTCCGCAAATTTTTCAAGTTCATTATATCTTAAAATTCTGGCGGCTTCTTCCGTAGAAAGTTTATTCGATTTTGCAAATTGTTTTACGTTTACATTTACCGCAAAAAATTCAATATCCAAATTGAGACAAAGCTTTCTACAAAATTCTTCATCATTATCACTTTCCTTTCCGCGCAAATTGTGATTAACATGAACGGCAAAAATTTTTAATTTGTATTTTTTTTTAAATTTATAAAAAAAGCGAAGGGCAAATACCGAATCGGCTCCGCCACTTAAAGCTATTATTATTTTTTTAGCATCAAAAATTAAGTTTTGCCGTTTAATAAAATTTATAACATTTTGTTCTATTGTTTTTTGATGCTTCATTTTATATAACAATTATTGCATGTTTTATTCAATATTTAATATTTCAAATTTAATAATTCCCGCCGGTACTTTCGCATCAATAATCTGTCCCTTTTTTGTACCCATTAAAGCTTTGCCAACGGGAGATGATATTGCAATTTTACCTTTTTGCAAATCGGCTTCTTCGGCGGAAACAAGCGTATATTTAAAGGTTTTGTTATTATTAAGATTTTTTACTTCTACGGTTGACAAAATATGAACTTCGTCTTTTGGCAATCTGGATTTATCTATAACTTTGGCTTTAGAAAGCATTTCTTCCAATTTGGCAATTTTTAATTCCAAATGACCTTGTGCTTCTTTGGCTGCATCGTATTCTGCGTTTTCTTTCAAATCACCATAAGATCTTGCTTCTGCAATTCTTTTTGCCATTTCGGCTCGTCCTGTGGTTTTCAATTCCTTTAATTCTTTTTCCAGTTCAACAATTCGTTCGTGACTTAAATAAACAAAGTTTGACACTTGTTTTCTCCTTTTTATGACTATATAAAAAAAATTGCCACTACTTATGGCAGTGGCTTTTCAAAAATAACAAATTATGTAACTTTTTACAAGATTTGCAATAACGGTTTTATTTAATTTATTTTTTTGCAAAGGTAATTTAAGTTAAAAAATTTTACCGATTCGATTTTCCGCTTTTTACAAAATTAAATGTTTTACTTTTTTGAATAGCAACTTTCATATATTTTCCGTTAAACTGCAATTATGCAATTGAAAAACAGAATGGTTCTAAACTATTGTAAGAAAAGAAATTATTCTAATGCATAATTTGGGTTAAATTTAGGATGTATTTTGATATTAAAAATAAATGGTAGTTTGTATTATTTTTATTCACGCTTTAATTTTTATTATTCAAAAACTTCTTGCAAACGGCAAAAAGATCTGAAATCGCAATATCGACAAACTTGAATTTCTCTATCTTCCAGTTCCGAAAGATGAAATTTACCTTCTTTAATTTTTTCGTAATATTCGGTTAAAACGTTTTCCGTTTTTTTCATATACTCGTTATTTAGTTTTGCTCTATCTTCGTCCGATAATTTTCTTTTTGTAGTAAGCTTAACCGGTAACGGTCCGAATTCTTTTTCTTTATATTTAAGAGAGTAAATTATCATTTTATCGGGATCATAATTTTCTTTTTTTATTTTTTTTAAAATATGCTTTCCTGCAAGCAAATAAACCAAAAGCTGTAATGAAATACCTCTTTCGATTTCATTTAATGTTGGCTTTTTGCCTTTTAGTTTATAATCCAAAACATTAAATTTTTTGTTCTTTTCGTCAATATCAATTCTATCTATTTTTCCTCTTAGTTTTAAGTTACCTATTTTTAACGGAGGAATATTTTCTTTGTTATTACTACGTTTAAATGTACCGAATGAAAATTCGAAGAATGTAGGAATAAAATTTTCCTGTTCTTTTTGTTCTTCTTGTAAAAATTTGAAAAGAACGGAATTTTCTCGAACCCCGTTTATACCTAATATTTTTTCTTTTTCAAAAAATGCAAGTGGTGAATGAAGATGAAGATTATTTATTTTTTTTTCCGCAATATTAAACAGTAATATTTTTAATTCTTCAAATTCTTTTGTACCTGCTTTGTTTATTATAATTTTTCTATTGCGAACTTCGGAATAGAATTCATATAAAACGGAATGCAAAACATTTCCAAGTTCAATGGGTTCGGCTTCTTCTTTCGGTTCTTCCGGAGGATGCAATTTTAATATCTTTTCGGAAAAAAATTTAAATGGACACTTTGCAAAAATTTCCAATTGTGATGATGATAGTTCATCGTTTAATAAATTTACCGTATCGAACTTACTATTTTTAATAAAACCGTTATAAATATTTTCTTCAAAAGGATTTTTTTTTCTGTATTCTTTTATACGATTTGTTTTTAATAATTTATCCGGATTATAATTTAATTTTTTAAGATGTTGTTTTAAATTTAAATTATTTTGATTTTTACCGAACTGTATAAGAAGTTCTTCTACGGAATAAATTTTATTTTCTTCAAAAGATTTAGGGGATGAAGTTTGAATTAAATTTTCCAAATCTTTAATAAATGTGGAAGTAACAAGTTCAGAATCTCCGGCAAATTTCGGTGCAAGAAGATAAAGTTGTTTATTCCACGAGGTTAGTGCCTGATAAAAATGATATCTTTCTTCGGTTTGATGTATATGTTCTTTTTTTTGAAACGACCCGGAAAAAAATATTTCCGGTGAATATTTTGTAGGAAAATCACCATCGCACATTCCGCCTAAAAACAAATAATCGAAATTTAATCCTCGTATTTCATTTACGGAAGTTACTAAAACTCCGAAATCGGATTTTTCTTTAATATTAAATCTTGCCCAATTGGAAATTGTTCTGAGTTGCTCAATAAAATATCCTATAGAATATTTTTTATTATCTCCTTCTTCTTTTTTTATCAAAAGTAAAACTTCCGTTAAAGTTTGCATTAGCACGGCAACGGATTTAATGTATTCTTCTTCTTTACCGTAAGAATTTTCAATTAGTTTACAAGGTAATTTAAGCTGTAACAATAATTTTTTGAATAATTTAATAAAATCATCAATTGTATTTTTTCTTCGCAAAGGATTAAGCAAATTGCTTAATTGATTAATGTCTTTTTCTGCTTTTAATAATTTCTTCCTTTTTTCATCTTTTTCGGATTCAAGTAATTCGTTATTAAAATTCAATAAAACCAAAGCATCTTTTATAAAATTATTCCAGTTTGTTTCTCCGCTTATAATTTTAAGTTCCGAGGCAACACTTAAAATATTGTTTAAATTTATATTATTTAATTCTATATTACCGTTTGTTAAAACTCTGGCAATATCGGTATAATAAAAATCAGATTCAATAAGCTCAAGTAAACTAATAGCGGCAATTACCGGAGGCGAGGATTTAAGTTGGATTCTGTCTGTAAGATTAAGCGGAACATTATATTTATCGAATATATCTCTTACGTTTTTAGAATAATTTCCGATTATGTTAAAAACCACACAAATATCTTCCGGTTTGGCATTTTCTTTTAATATAAGTTCTTTAATTTTTTTTGCAATAAATTCAATTTCTTCAATTCTGTTCTGCGGTTCGATTTTAAATACAAAATTTTTAAACTTTTCCGTTCTTTGAAATTTTTTTTTACTTCTAAATAAATTGGAACGAATTATATTGCGGAACTCATCTTTATTCATTGGTGTTTTATCGATAATTTTTTTAAACCCGAATTTCTCCAAAACGGAATAACTATCGTCAAGATGAGAAAACAAATTTTGATTGTAAATAAAATAATCGAAGTTAATAAACGTTTTTATATTTTCAAGTTCCGATATTTTGTGTAAAATGTTTATTTCGCTGTTTGTAAATTCATCAAATCCGTCAATTAAAATTACATCCACTTTCGGAAAATAATTTATGAACGATTTTTTAAATTTCTTTCCTTCAAGTTCTATTATGCCGGAATATATATCACCAATTTCAAATGCGGAAAGGGAAGAACATTTATTATTATATAATTTATAAATTGAAGCAATATCAATTGCTTTGTTTTTTTCTCCGCCCTTAAGTTTTTCGGATTCTTTCAAAAGAGTTTCAGGTGAAATACCGTGTTTTTTATATTCGGAAATTACATTTTTAATTCTATCGAGTGTACCGAAGGGAATACCTGTAGCGTATGTTGCAAAATATTTTAGTTTTAATTCTTTTGTTGCTTGTTTTATTAAAACGGTTGCAGCAGCTTCGCTTAGCAATATAAAGGGTTTGCCGTAGTTTAACAGTTTTGTTGATAAAGTTGTAAGAGTTTCTATATTTATTTTTGTAACGGGTTTATTTTTAAAACTCTTAATAATTTTTTTTTTTAATTGACGTAATTTTCTGTTTGTAGGAACAACAATTAATATTGTATCTATACGATTTTCGGCAATCTTGTTTTCAATCAATTCATCAAAATTTATAGATTCTATTTTTTCTTTTGTTAAAATCATTGTGTATTGTAATTAATTAGTTCTTCTAAAAACCACTTTATCACCAACCTTAATATTATATTTATCGGAATAGCCGGCATTAACTTCCACTACATATTGAGCCGGTTTGGTAGAAGGATAAGAAGAATCATCATACGGTTTTGTATTTTTACGAATGGTTACAATTGTTAAATTTGAATTTATAAAAATCATATCCAGCGGAAGTACCGTATTATGCATCCAAAACGATTGCATATCTTCTTTGGGAAAAATAAAAAGCATACCTTGATTTTCTTTCATCTCTGTTCTGAACATTAAACCTTGTTGACGAGCGGGTGCGGTTTCTGCAAATTCCAAATCGATTGAAGAAATAAATTCCCCTTTATTGGTTTGAAAAGTTAGTTCACCGTCTTTTCTAAACTTAAACGAATTTTCATTCGGCTTTTTTAATGTCGGTTTTATTTTTTCGGAGGTTGAATTTTTAAAAAAATTTATAGAGAAAAAAACTATTAATACTAAAATTAAAAATCCGATTAAAATTTTAAGTAACTTATTGTTTTTATTTTCCGATTTTGCCATATAAATCTTCTTCCAAATTTGTTAATATTATTATCATTGTTAAATTTAATGAATTAGTTTATAAAAATTTGGTCTATTTGTAATGTTCATAGAACGAAAAAAAATTTTATTACCCGAAATACAACAAAAGATGCTGAAAAGTGCGTGGAGCAATGAATCGGTAGATTCTGTTATTGTACAACGTATGTCTTATTTATCTGACGGCTTAAAAGTAAACGGATATTTAGCTTATCCCAAAGATACAAACAATAAATATCCATGCATAATTTTTTGCAGAGGCGGATTTGGCAATGCCGGTGCATTAGATGATTTTTATGCTCAAGGTATTCTCGGACAACTTGCAGGTTGGGGATACGTTGTTTTTGCAACTCAATATAGAGGTAATGCCGGCAGCAAAGGCAAAGATGAATTCGGCGGCAAAGATATTAACGATATACTTAATCTTATTGACCTGGCTGACGAACTTGAGTTTGCCGATAAAAACGTTTGGGGAATTGAAGGTTGGAGCAGAGGTGGAATGATGGTTTACTTAACATTACTGAGAACCGATAAATTCAAAGCGGCTATTTCATCCGGGGGAATTTCCACTATAAATTTTTCAAGTGAAAATAAATTTCTTAAAAATTTATTGAAACATTACGGCGGTAATTTAACTGAAAAACTTTGTTACGAAAGATCCGTTATAAATTTTATGGATAATTTTCATAAAACAACTCCATTGCTTATATTGCACGGAACAAACGATAAAAGAGTTCCTCCGGAACAATCGTTACAACTTTCTTTGAAGTTACTTAAATATAATATCCCTCATAGATTAGTACTTTTTGAAAACGGAGATCATTTTTTAAGAAGTCATAAAAAAGAAGTTGATGAACTCAGAAAAAAATGGTTTTCGAAATACTTAAAATGTTAATTACTAAAATTTAAATATAAGGAGAATTCAATGGCAAAAAAATATTGGCTTGTAAAATCCGAACCATCATGTTTTTCCATAGACGATTTGGCAAAATCTAAAAACAAAACAACGCATTGGGACGGTGTAAGAAACTATCAAGCAAGAAATTTTATGCGAGATGAAATGAAGAAAGACGATTTGGTAATTTATTATCATAGCAATACCGAAATACCCTCTGCCGTTGGTTTATGTAAAGTAGTGAAAGAAGCATATCCGGATTTTACCGCTTTCGACGAAAACGAAGACCATTTCGACCCTAAAAGCGACCCTAAAAATCCTCGCTGGTTTATGGTGGATATTAAATTGATAAAAAAATTTAATAACCCGGTTTCTCTGGCTGAAATAAAAGAAAATCCGAAACTACAAAATATGAAACTTGTTCAAAGAGGAAACCGCCTTTCCGTTATGCCAATTACTCTTAAAGAATTAAACGAAATAATAAAAATGAGTGGAACCAAAATAAATATTTAATTAACAATATTTTTTTTATTATGAAAACATTTAAGTATTCCTTTTTCCCGAAATTTATTTACCGGTACGGAAATTTTATTATAAGTTTTATTTTACTTTCATACTTGATTCTTTCGGCAATTGCTATTTTGCAAGATTGGAAATTCGTTATTCCTTTAATGATAAATATTATTTTGTTATATATTGTTAACAAATATTATTTTAAAATTTACAAATTGTTTCCTTTTAAGATTAAAGCGAATAACAGAGAACTTCATTGTTCCGATTTTATAATAAATAACAGAACCGAAATAATCAAAATTTATGATATCGAAAAAATAGAAGGAGGAATTTTTTCCGGTAGAAATTATGCACCGCTCTATATAGAATGGAACGGTAAGAAAATAGGTATTAGTCCGCACATGAAAAACTTTAATAAATTGCTCACAATAATTCTTACCAATATAAAAAAAGAACTTTACGAAGAATTACTGGAATCGATAAAAAAGTACGTAAAAATAAAACCGGAAAAAATAAACAATAATTGATGATATTTAATTTATAAAATCTTTAAAAAAAAGTCCGGTATTATAACCGGACTTTTAAGCATAAAAATTACCGCTTTAATTTTAAGACGGATATACTGCATCTTGCAATGTTTTGCTAACTTTAAATCTAACTTTAGTTTTTGCAGGAATAACCATCTTTTTGCCGGTTGAAGGATTTCTACCGTTTCTCTTTTTATATCTTTGAGTATAAAATTTACCTAGACCGGGAAGTGTAAGAGTTTTTTTTGCATTTTTGTAAACCAATTGATTAAGTTCATTTAAAAATTCATTAGCTGTTTTTTTTGTAACACCTAACTTACCTGATAAATGATCTACAATTGCGGCTTTGGTCATAGGTTGTTTAGCCGAAACTTTTTTAACTGCTTTTTTTGTTTTCTTGCTCGAAGCGGTTTTCTTTACAGCTTTTTTAACTGCTTTTTTAGGAGCAGCTTTTTTAGCTACTCTTTTTACTGACTTTTTAGCAGCGGTTTTCTTTTTTGCTTTTGCCATTTTTTTTCCTTTATATTGTTAGTAAATGAATGCATTCAAAAAATAATTATTTTTATATTAAAAAAAAATATTTTTTTTGTTTTTTTTCAAAAAAAATCAACAATAAGCTTTATTTTACTTAACTTCAGCTATATAATTAAATTTTAAAGTATTTTTACGTCAATATTATCAATACTTTTCACGTTGTTACATATTTTCTATTTTGGTATTTTTATTATTTTTAATTCTAAATCAATTAACGGGAAATACATTTGCTTAATTTATATTTGGCTTTATTGCTTCTATATTATATACCGGCGGAGTCCCGTGCTGCCGCTTCCATGCTTGATTCTCAATCTTTACCCTCAATAAATAATTATATTGGTTTCAGTAAAACCGACACCGTTGAATCGGATTCAACTATTTTAAAAATCAAAAAAAAATATCGTTTTATTAAATTAAATATTATTCAGAACAACTTTTCAAGTTATTTTAATTTTAATAAAAAGGAAATTGATAAAACCGATTACAGATATACCGGTGATCTATTTTTGCACTTCCCTTTTTCGTACTTATTTAACTTAGGCTACACGGGTCAGCCGAACGAATATTTCTTTTACGGTTTAGGTTATGGCAATACATCGTTAATTTCAGACGGTTCTTCATACAATAATAAATGGGAAAATAGTTTTAACCTTAACTTAATACAAACGGAAAGCATAAAAAATATTTCACTTTTACCTTTGTCGAAAGGTTTTTTATTCAATCAATTTAATAATCCGGTTACTTTGCAAATAACCGAAAGCGATTCATTTAAAACCAAACCTATATCACGAATACGTTACTATCAAGCGCCGCGCGAAGGTTATATTGATGCAATGTTTAGTACCAAAGTTCTTCCTCGTGTAGGTTTGTCATTCAGAGTTACCAATATTGCCGTCGATAGCGGTTTTGCAAACTCTTCTTTTGGAGCATGGAAAACAAGCTTCAAAACCATTTACAACTTTTCAGATAATTTTGCTGCTAAATTAAATTACAACTATATTAAATCCGAAACCGGTTTGTATGGCGGTATTAATCCGGAATCGTTAAACAACTTAAGTGAAACATTGTATAACAGAACCTTAGCGGTTGTTAACTTCTATAAAAGATACAGCAACACATCATTTCATAAGGTTGACTTAAATTTTTACGGGAATAGTTTTAATAATAATTCCACAAATTTAAATATAGGTTACGAAAATTCACTTGACATATTTAAACAAAATATAGATAAACCGTTTCAAGACAGTTCAAGAATTATTAACAATAATTTTTATTCCGAGGTTTTTGCCAAATTGGAACATACTGTTCAATTAAATAATTTTTATACTTCATTTAAAGCTTGTTACGAATACAATCATTATAATATTGATTATTTGAATTTTAATGATAATAATTACGATTACAGTATTTCTTTATTAGCAAATTATAATATTAAAGATAGTTTAATAATTCCATCGGTTTACGGAAAAATTTTAAATTATAATAAAAAGTATTTCAATGGTTTCGGTTTTGATTTTTCTATAAACTTAAAAAATAATTTTAAGTTCTTTTTGGGCATTTCAAATTTCGTAAAACCTTATTCATTGAATGAACGTTTATTGCTAACATTTAAACCCGAAAGCAAGCAGAATATTATAACATTATTTGCTTCAACAAAATTTTCCAATAAATATTTCAACACAAGTTTGGCTTATTATTTGGTTAAAAGAAAAAACGTACCGGTACCGGTTTTTAATTCAAAAAATATAAAAACAAAATTCAGTAAAATAATTTATCCTTTTTTAACAAACATTATTAGTCAAGGTATTAATATTCTGTCTGAAAATAAAATCGGTAAATTTCTTTATACTTTAAACTTAAATTATTATTTTATTCCGACAACATTTGATATTCCTTCTTCTCCAAATTTAACTTTTACAACGGGAATATATTTCAATGATAATCTATATAACAACAATTTGGATTTGAAAACAGGTTTTACCTTCTATTACGGAAAAACTTTTAATTATGTTTCGGCAAACCAAGGTTACCGGATATACGATTTTCAACAGTTCAGAGGTTCAAATGGTTTTCTTGTAGGAAATACAGCTCAACATTTTACCATTCCCGTGGTAAAAAATAATATAAACCGATTAGATTTTTTTCTTTCGGCAAGAATTAGAAAACGTGCTACTTTTTATTTTACTGTTGAAAACATATTGGATAACAATTATTACATTGTGCCTTTTTATCCAATGAGGCAACGCAGTATAAAAATCGGTATTGCTTGGGATTTTATTAACTAATTTGTAGTATTCTTAATGAAAAACTATTTTCAAAAACAATTTACATTTAATAATTGGGCAAATGTTAAATTTATTGAATTCATAAAAAAAAATAATATTGAAAACGAATTGTTATTGAAAATACTTAGCCATATTATTTCGGTTGAAGAGCTCTGGTTGGAAAGATTAAAAAATAGTACTAATTATTTAATTGATACGTGGGAAATATTTTCCATTCAGGAAATTGAAGTTTTATCAAAAAATAATTTTTTAAATTGGCAAAAATTTATTAAAAGAGAAAATACAAAAAAATTTTCTTCTAAAATGTGTACTTACCGTAACAACGAAGGCAAAGAGTGTAATAATTTGCAGACGGATATAATACAAAATGTTCTAATTCATTCCGCATATCATAGAGGACAATTAAATTTTAAATTAAAACTATTAAAATTTGAACCTATAAGAAGTGGTTATACGGATTTCCTTAATTAAGAAAAATGTTTTAATTCTAATTCAGCAATAATTATTGAAGCAGCTGCGGCAACATTCAACGACTCAATTTTCCCTTTTTTAGGAATTGTTAAACCGTTATTGCATAAAGTTTTTAATTCTTCCGTTGGACCGTTGGCTTCGTTACTGAAAGTTATTACAGATTTATTGTTCCAAAAAAACTTTTTATAATTTTCTCCGGTGGTATCGGTAAAAAATATTTGATAACCTTTGTTTTTTAGTAATTTTAATTCTTCTATCAAGTTAATATCATTTATTATATTAATATTGAAAACTGCACCCATACTTGCTCTTAAAACTTTAGGATTATAAATTTCCGCACATGTTTTACTTAAAAGAACATTCTTTATCCCAAACCAATCGCAAGTGCGTAAAATTGTTCCGACATTACCGGGATCGGAAATATTTTCCAAAGCAATTATATGTTTGCTTTTTACCAACTTATTATTGTTTGGTTTTATGTTGAATACCGCAACAATTTCTTGCGGACTTTTAGTTGAGCATAATTTTAACAAATTGTATAAAGGAATTATGGATATAGGAATTTTTTGCTTTGAAATTTTAGAAACAAAATTCTTTTCCGTTTTATTAAAAGCCTCGGTAATAAAAATTCTATCGCACTTAAAACTACTTTTTAAGCCTTCATCTATTAATCTTTTTCCTTCAACCAGAAATTTTTTTTCCGATTTTCTAAATTTCTTTTTTTTCAACAAAGCATAATATTTAATTTTTGTTTTTGAAATCATAAAAAAGAAAGTTTTTTTAATTACAAAAAGCAATTTAACATATTGCAAAGAAATATAAAAAACATTAAATTTACGTTTCTTAAAAATGCTGATGTAGCTCAGTTGGTAGAGCAGCTGATTTGTAATCAGCCGGTCGGCGGTTCGAGTCCGTCCATCAGCTCTGAAAGGGTTTTGAACATTTTCCGTTCAAAGCCCTTTTTTAATTATATTTATTTTTGTGTTGGTGGTCAATTTTATTTGATAAATTCCGGAAGGAACTAATGTGGAATATTTTATTCAAAAAAATTTTTCTAAAAACTTTACTTTTTAGCTTTTAATTTTTTATTGTACAATTGAAAAAAGAAAACATTAACAAAACCTACAAAACTTACTACAACCTCATTTATTCCTATATTCATATCTTTAATTAAACCGGAAGCTACCGGAAGCAATTGTAATGCAGAGACAAGAATTAAAAAGAAAGAAAAGAAAAAGAAACTTTCACTAGCTATTTTTTTTACATCTTTCAAAAAAGATTTTTGATTATTTTTTTTTCTGCCGTTTCCAAATTTTTCTTTTTCTAATGTTAAAGCTATTGCGTTTACCATTTTTTATTCCGTTTTGTTAATTTTCTTAAATTGTTAATACTAATTAACTGCAATAAAATGGCAATGCTGTGATGTGAATCATGAAAGTAAATAATTGAGACATATTTTATGAATCAAAATGGAAAATAAAAAAATATTCTGCTATTTATTTACTTATAATTAACAAATTGAACGGGAAAATCCAAATCGGATTGTTTAATTTTGTTCATTACGGCTTGTAAATCATCTTTTTTCGAACCTTGAACGCGAATTTGTTCATCCATTATTTGGGCATTTACTTTTAATTTCATTTCTTTAATCATTTTTGTAATTTTTTTGGCATTTTCCTTAGATATTCCGCTTTGTAATGAAATAATTTGCTTTACTCTGCCGCCAGAAGCCGGTTCAATTTCCTTTTCTTTTAATACTTTTAGAGAAATTTTTCTTTTTATAAATTTGGATTTTAATATATCCATTGATGCTTTAAGCGAATAGTTGTCTTTGGAGTTTATAGTAATATTTTTTTCTTTTTTATTTAATTCCAATACGGTTTTTGCATCTTTTAAATCGTAACGTTGATTTATCTCTTTTTTTGCTTGATTCAGTGCATTATCTATTTCTTGAAAATCAACTTCCGATACAATATCAAAAGAATATTTTTGTGCCATTATTTTTCTCTTTTTTTTTGAAATGTTTTCATTAAAATAAAATATAGTAAAATTTTTTATTTATTTTATATTTTAAAATTAACTGCTTGACTTTTAATATCTTATTAAATATTATTTAATGTATATTATTTTTTTGAGGAGTAAAACTATGAAAAAAAAATTAGTTACATTTTTTATTTTCGTGCTTTTTTTATCAACTACAGCTGCTCAACATGTTATAGGCTATAGAATTTATATTCCTACAAGTTGTAATGAGCAAGATACAAAAATAGAAATTTCTAGCGGTGCAGCTTTTGAAGGAAAAGAATTTGAATTTCCTTCCGTGAAATTACCGGATCCCTATAAAAAACTTCAAGATTATGTAAATGTTTTTGAAGGAGCAATTTTAGGTTTGCCGGAAGGTAGTTTGGATGAAGATGTTACGCTTAAAATAGATCTTACCGATGTAGAATGTGCTCCGGAATTTCCTAATCTGAAAAAAGCTTTTATGCTTACAATAAAAGTTGTAGGAAGCAAAACCGGAATTCACGATCCTTTTTCTTATTATTACTTTAAAAACAACAAAAAGGCATTCCTAAAAATTAAAGCGGAAAATGTCAAAACCTTACTAAAAAAATTAAACATGAAATTCGAGGATTTACTTGCTTGGTTTATATCGCAAGGTTTAGATCCCGATACTACCGGTATAGAAATTGTTCCGACAACGGATTATCTTTATATTTATCTAAAACATTTTTCAAAAATTATGTTTGGTGTTCCCGATGGCGTTACGGAAGTTAACGGCAATAATATGGAATTTAAATATAATTTAGCTCAAAACTATCCTAACCCGTTTAATCCGACTACTAAAATTTCTTATTCTTTGGCTAAACCCGGTTTTACCAAACTAGCTATTTACAATTCTATCGGTACAGAAGTTAAAACATTGGTTACAAAATATGAAACAGCCGGAAATCATAATATTAGTTTTGATGCTTCCGGTTTACCTTCCGGAATTTATTTTTATACTTTAACTTCCGGTAATTTTAAAAGTACAAAGAAAATGATACTGCTTAAATAGTATCAAATGACTCTTTCAAATCCGCTATTATTTACTTAGTAGCGGATTTTTTTTATTTGTTTCATATTTTTCCGTTTTCCTATTAAAAATTTCACTTCCACTTAATATTAATTCCACTTTAACCCAAATTTTGCAATAGAAAAATAGAATAGCTCTAAACTATTGTGATAAAGGCAATTTTTCCAAAGCAAAACATTAGGTAGGGCTAAATAAAAAAGTTTCTTTAACTTATTTGCATACTATAGAGTTTATAAATAATTTTTAAATTCCAATGCATAATTTGGGTTTAAGTTAATTTCCAATATTTGATAAAAATGATTATTTTAATAATTTGAAAATCACTTTAGATTAGTAAATATGTTGTAACTTTTTCTTAATAATAAAAGTGTTGAAATAATGAATTATAAAAATCTAATAAAAACAATTGGTCCGGGAATATTATTTGCCGGAGCTGCCATCGGCGGTTCGCATTTAATTCAATCTACCAGAGCCGGAGCAAATTACGGTTTGGAACTTCTTCCTCTTGTACTATTAATCAATATTCTCAAATATCCTTTTTTTGAATTCGGACATAGATATACAG
>Ga0256841_1001566_pt1 | contig 19391 bp, 18 predicted proteins | sample 356308metaG_FD_185971 | JGI IMG/M metagenome (GOLD analysis project Ga0256841, IMG submission 185971) | Hydrothermal vent microbial communities from Mid Atlantic Ridge, Atlantic Ocean - 356-308 | ecosystem: Environmental > Aquatic > Marine > Hydrothermal vents | place: Atlantic Ocean: Mid... | reverse complement strand
CTGAGCCTTGGTTGTGTGGCCGACTTTTATTTAGAAGACGATCGGCTTTGAAAGTTTCCCCATGATCGGAAGGAGGGAGCGTTGGCAAGACCCTCAGGGGTTGCCGCCGGTCTTGGGATGGTGGTCTCCCGGGAACGGCGGGTCCGGCCCGGTTTGGATCGGTGCCAGGTGTTCCAGTTCCTCGGTGGAGAACAGCCGCGAGCGGGTATGGAAGCGCACTCCCTCCGGACCCTCCAGGGAGAACATGCCGCCGCGGCCCGGCACCACGTCGATGATGAGCTGGGTATGGCGCCAGCGTTCGAACTGGGGTCGGCTGATGTAGAAAGGGCAGCCGCCGATCTCGCCCAGGCACACGTCCTGGGCGCCTACCTGGAACTCGCCCCGGGGATAGCACATGGGTGAGCTGCCGTCGCAGCAGCCGCCGGACTGGTGGAACATCAGCGGGCCGTGTTCGGCCTTGAGTTTCTCGATCAGCATCAGGGCCGCCTCGGTGGCGACTACGCGGGGGACGGTCGCGGTCATGGTGTCATCTCTTGGGTTTCACCGTGGAGACGCAGAGACCGCAGAGCATGATTTTCCCCAACTCTGCGTCCTCTGCGCCTCTGCGGTGAGTCCTAGATCAGAAGAAACCCAACGGTTTGGTGTCGTAGCTCACCAGCAGGTTCTTCACCTGTTGATAATGGTCGAGCATCATCTTGTGGGTTTCGCGGCCGATGCCGGATTGTTTGTAACCGCCGAAGGCCGCGTGGGCAGGGTACAGGTGGTAGCAGTTGATCCACACCCGGCCGGCCTGGATGCTGCGTCCCATGCGGTAGGCCCGGTTAGCGTCCATGGTCCAGACCCCGGCGCCGAGGCCGTAGAGGGTGTCGTTGGCGATTTGCAGGGCTTCCCGTTCGTCCTTGAAGGTAGTCACCGCCAGGACGGGGCCGAAGATCTCCTCCTGGAAGATGCGCATTTTGTTGTGCCCCTTGAAGACGGTGGGTTGAAGGTAATAGCCACCGCCCAGGTCGCCTCCCATCTCCGCTGGCGTGCCGCCGGTCAGGCATTCGGCGCCTTCCTGGCGGGCGATGTCGAGGTAGGAACGGATCTTTTCCATCTGTTCGCTGGACGCTTGAGCCCCCATCATGGTGTCGGTGTCGAGGGGATCGCCTACCCGGATGGCCTCGACCCGTTCCAGGGCGCGTTCGATGAAGTCGTCGTAGATGGATGCCTGGATCAGGGCGCGCGACGGACAGGTGCACACTTCGCCCTGGTTGAGGGCGAACATCGTGAAGGCTTCCAGGGCCTTGTCCAGATACTCCTCGCCGTTTCGCATCACGTCCTCGAAGAAGATGTTGGGGGACTTGCCGCCCAGCTCCAGGGTGACGGGGATGATGTTTTCCGAGGCGTACTGCATGATCAGCCTGCCGGTGGTGGTCTCGCCGGTGAAGGCGATCTTGGCGATCCGGGGGCTGCGGGCCAGGGGCTTGCCGGCCTCGACGCCGAATCCCTGGACCACGTTGACCACCCCCGGCGGGATCAGGTCGCCCACCAGGTCGAGCCACACGCCGATGGAGGCCGGGGTCTGCTCCGCCGGCTTGAGGACCACGCAGTTTCCCGCCGCCAGGGCCGGGGCCAGTTTCCAGGCCGCCATCAGCAGAGGGAAGTTCCAGGGAATGATCTGGCCCACCACCCCCAAAGGCTCGTGGAAATGATAGGCGACGGTCTTGTCGTCCAGTTCGGAGATGCCGCCTTCCTGGGTGCGGATGGCGGCGGCGAAGTAACGGAAGTGGTCGATGGCCAGGGGAATGTCGGCGGCCAGGGTTTCCCGGATCGGTTTGCCGTTGTCCCAGGTTTCCGCCACCGCCAGGGTTTCGAGGTTCGCTTCCATGCGGTCGGCGATCTTGAGCAGCACTTCGGCGCGTTCGGCCGGCGGTGTCTTGGCCCAGGCTTCCTTGGCGGCATGGGCGGCGTCCAGCGCCTTGTCGATGTCGACGGCACCGGAACGGGCCACCTCGCAGAAGGGGTGGCCGGTGACCGGGGTGACGTTCTCGAAGTAACGGCCTTCGACCGGCGCCACCCACCGCCCGCCGATGTAATTGTCGTAGCGGTCGCGGAAGCGGACCTTGGCGCCTTCGGTGTTGGGACGGGCGTAACGCATGTTCGTCTCCTCCTCGTCGGTGGAACTTGACCTTAATGGTAAGCAAATGAGGCTGAATTGACCATCGGCGTCGCATCGCGCTCCGTGTCGGGATGGCGGCCTACGCCGCTGCCGGTCGGTGCGGACGAGCGGTTCGCAGGGGGGATGGTGAATGGCTCATTCGGCCTTGCCGACGCTGGCTGGCTTCCCGACCACGCCGTGCAGGAAAGCCAGCCGCACCAGTTCACCGAGGGTGTTGAGGTCGAGTTTTTGTTTGATGCGGGTCATGTAATTGGCCGCGGTCTTGTAGCTGATGTGGAGGTTGGCGGCGATTTCCTGGACCGACAGACCTTCGGCGGCCAGGCAGAAGATTTCGAACTCCCGTTGGGTGAGGAGGGCCAGGGGATTGTCGTCCCCCTGGGTGTACTGAGCCACCAGTTGGCGGGCGATGGCGTCGGCCATGTAGTTTTTTCCCCGGGCCACCTGGCGGATGGCTTCCGGCAGCAGGTCGGGATCGGCGTCCTTGGTGAGATAACCACGAGCGCCGGCTTCGAGGGCGCGTTTGGCGTAGAGAACCTCGTCATGCATGGTGAACACCAGGATCTTCGCCTCGGGGTCTCGGGTGACGATCCGGCGGATCACCGCCAGGCCGCCGGCGCCGGGCAGGGACAGATCGAGCACCAGCACGTCCGGTGCGTGGGTCAGATACTGGTGATAGGCACTGTCGCTGTCGTCGGCTTCGGCGACGATGATGATGTCGTTCTCCTGATCCAGGAGAAAGCGGTGGCCGGCGCGGACCACGGCGTGGTCATCCGCAAGCATGACGCGGATGGGCATCGCAGCGTTCCTCCTCGAAGGGCAGCAGAATGGTCAGGGCGAATCCTTGGTTCGGTGCGGTGGTCAGCTCGAAGCGCCCACCCAGGCTCTCGACCCGCTCCCGCATTCCCCGCAGGCCGTGGCCAGGCTGGTGCAGGGGAGTGGCGCTGCCGACGCCGTCGTCGGTGATGTGAATCTGCAGCCAGCGCCGATGGGGCACGTCGGAGTCGACACAGGTCAGCTGGACCCGGATGGTACGGGGCTTGGCGTGGCGGAAAGCGTTGGTGAGGGCTTCCTGGACGATGCGATAGACGTGGATCCGGTGTTCGGCGGGTAGGCGGTCGGCGGCCGGGTCGAGATCGAGGTGGATCTCCACGTCGGGGCGGCGACGGTGCCAGTCGTCCACCAGGGCGTCGAGGGCGGCGACCAGCCCCAGGTCGTCGAGCACCAGGGGACGGAGACGGTGAATCATGCCGTGCACCAAGGCGAACAGGTGGTCCACCTGTTCGGCGATGAGTCCCGCCGCCTCGGAAGCCCGTTCCGGCCGGTCGCATTTACGGATCGATTGGGCCAGCATGCGGATGCCGCTGAGACTCTGGCCCAGTTCGTCGTGGAGTTCCCGGGCCAGGGTGCGGCGTTCCTCTTCTTCCACCTGGAGCAGTTGTCGGGTCAGGCTGCGGTTGTCGGCCCGGGTTCGGGCCAGAACGCCGGCGCAGTGGTTGAAGGCGCGGGCGATACGGCGCCATTCCGGCTGGGGAAAGTCCGGCAACCGGTGGTCGTAGTCGCCGCGTTCGAGGGCCACCAGGGCGTTCAGGACGGCGTCCACCGGTTGGAAGGCCCGTCCCACCGTCCAGGAGATGGCGACGAAACACCCGCCGGCCAAGGCCAGGATCAGGCCGAGAAACAAGCGGGTTTCCTCCCACGCCTCGGCGATTTCGTCGCCGGGGTCGGTCATGAGTACGATACGGAAGGGTGGCCCGTCGAGGGTGGGTATCCGGTACTCGACGCGCTGCATCGGTGGCCGCACCCAGGCGGTGAACCAGGTAGGAACGCTCTCCCGTGCCGGGACCGGTGTTACGAACGGTGCCTTCCCGGCATGGAGGATACGTATGTGTCGAATCTGACCGGAACGTTCCAGCGTCACCAGCCAAGTTTGAATCTGATCGTACGGCAATGGAGGCTGCCGGGTCAGTGCCTCGCTCATCTCCTCGATCACTTGCAGGGCCGAGCGGGTTTCTTCCCGCACCGCCTGACGTACGCGCTGGATCACCAGGACGCTGCCGATGGCCACCACCAGCGCCAAAACCGCCGCGAGAACAAGATGGACTCGGTTTTTCAGACTCAAATGGGCGAACGACATGAGTATTCATTTTGCGCCATCGTCCGCGAACGCGCCATAGGAACATTTCCCTGGCGGATCTCTCAGTGGAACACGTCCGGCAGAACAACCGCCCGGCCCCACCGTGGACGCCGTTTTTACTTTTCGAGACCACGTTCGGAGGCATCTCCGTTTTGTGCTAGATTAGTGGGAAAATCGTATATTCATCGGGGAAGGAGGCATGCGATGCGCAAGTTCGCTTTGCTCGTGTGTATGCTGGTGGTGTCGCTGGGACTCGGTGGTTGTCCCAAAGCTTTCAAGGGGGCCGAGGCCAACTTGCCGCCGGGGATAGCTCTCGGGGATCGTTTCTATACCCGGTATTCGTTTCAATACGAGAAGAACCGCCACCGCACCACCAATTACCGCCGTGGTTCGCTGGTGCCGATCAATACCGAGGTGGAGCTGGTGAGCTGGGGACGCAAGGGTTTTCAGATTCGTCTCCTTCCCGACGGTCCGGTGATCCAGATCGAGAATGTCCAGAAGTATACCGGCGACACCATCGAGCAGGCGTTCCATAAGATGTTGGCACGTCGGCCGGTGGATCTGGGGCGTTTCACTCCCAGGGAGCGCCGTTACATCAAAGCCGGCAAAGTGGCGGTGGGGATGAGCAAGGAAGCGGTGATCGCGGCCATCGGTTATCCGCCGGTCACTGCGACCCCGACTCTGGATTTGAACGAGTGGCGTTACTGGGCCTCGCGTTTCGATACCTTCATCATCCGCTTCCGTAATGGTAAGGTGACCGCCATCGTCAATTGACGGAAATTTCCATGACGCAGACCCCATTGATCGATGAATTGAAACGCTTATTGATCGAAGGGCTTCATCTGGAAGATGTGACGCCGGAAGACATCGACCCCGAGGCCCCGCTGTTCGGCGACGGCCTCGGCCTCGATTCCATCGACGCCCTCGAGATCGGTGTCATGCTGGATCGCCGCTACGGGATCAAAATCAGCTCCGACGACAAGCGCAATCCGCAGATTTTCGCTTCTCTCGCCGCTCTGGCCGAATTCGTGGCCGCCAATCGCCAGCGATGAGGTTCGGGATCGTCGCCGTGGTCTTATTCCTGGCAGGGGTGTTCGGGGGATACGCCTCGGGCTGGCACAAGGTGCTGCCTTGGCTGCTTGCGGTCTGGTTGGGCGTCAGGGCGGTGCGTGAGCCGAGACGGCCTTGGCGGCGTCTGTGGACGATTCTGGCCGTGGCCCTGGCCGGTGGCGCCTGGTGGTTGGGAGAGGGGGTGACGTCTTGGGTACCGCCGGTAAGCTTCGCGTTGTTGGCCTGGCTGTTCGGGCGCACCCTGTGGCGTCCGCCGCCGTTGATCGAACGCATGGTACGGTTGCAGTTCACCGAGATTCCCGACTATCTGCAGGATTATCTGCGCCGGTTGACGTGGCTGTGGAGCGTTTTTTTCGTCGCCGTCGCCCTGGTTTCGATCGGTTTGACCCTGATCGGCGCCGAAGGCGCCTGGGTGTGGTTCCACGGCTTCGGAATCTGGCTCCTCCTGGGAGTGTTGGTCGGCGGCGAATACCTCTACCGGCGTCGGCGTTTTCCCCAGCTGGAACGGATGCCGCCGCCCCATGAAACTTTTCGTGAGGTCGCCCGTCGTGGTGAAGCGTTCTGGCTGGACTGAATGCCGCCGCTGGCTGTGGTTATGGTTATGGCTGTGCGGGGCGCCTGCCTGGGCCGGGGATCCGTTGACCGAGCTGGTACTCGACCGGCCGTACCAGTTTCGTTATCAGGAAACCCGGCGTCTCGCGCTGTTGACCGAACCCTGGCATGGCAGTGGTTTTCTGCTGGCCGATCCTGACGGTACGCTGGTGAAGCTGCAACTGTTGCCCGAGCGCCTCGTTCTCGTCGCTACCCCCGACGCATTGTTGTACTATCGCCCCGCCGACGGCGAACGCCGCTGTCTTCCTCTCCCCAGCTCCCTGCCCCAGGTTCAGGGCATCGTGTTGTTGCAGCGTCTGTTGCGCGGCGACCTCGAGGCGGTGCGACGGGATTTCCTTCTGAAGACGGACGAAACGAAAGCCGGCTGGCGTTTGGTGCTGACGCCGAAAGGTACCGATGTCCCGTTCCGACGCGTGATTCTGGGGACGAAGAACGGCGACCGTTATCTGGAAATCCAGGAAGCCAACGGCGATCGCAGCCGAACGACTCTGATCCTGGATGAGTACGGTGATCATCTCAAAGTCCGTATCGCCCGTTTGTATCGCCAGGCCCGGGGGGAATGAAATCACGCTGGCTCGCCGCTGCCTTGCTGGTACTGTTGGGGATGGTGGTGGCGCTCCAGGTGCGGCTGGAAACCCGGCTGACAGTGTTCTTTCTCGGTTCCGATCCGGCCGTGGAACCGCTGAGCCGACTGCAGCAGTCGCGTTTCGCCCGCCGTTATCTGTTGCTGATCGAGCCGGTCCGTTCCGGCGCCGCGGTGGCGGGGTTCGCCCGCCGCCTGCGGGTGCGCCTCGCCCGAGTGGAGGGGGTCGTGCGGGTATGGTCGCTGTCCGATCCGCCGCCGGCGATGCTGGATCTGCTTCGGCGCCAGGCGGAGCACGCCGAAGTGCTTTACAGCCTCGAACCGGAACGGGAAGCACCGGTACTGTTCGACATCGAGCGTCTTCCCGAACGCGCCGAACGTCTCAGACGAACGTTGCTCTCCCCGTTGGCTGCCGGATTGCAGCCTGTCGTTCGGCGTGATCCGCTACTGCTGACCTTGCATGCCTTCGAGGACTGGCGCGATCGTTTCCGCCCCCCTCGGAACGCGGGTTTTGAAGTTCTGGTGATCGAGGCCGAGCCCGAGGCTTTCGCCATCGAGCGTCAGCGTGCGCTGCAGCGACGTCTGCAGGCGGTCTTCACCGCCGCCGATGCGGATGGTTACCGTCTCACTCTCACCGGGGTGCCGATATTCGCCGTTCGAGCCCAGGCACGTATTCAAAAAGACGTAACCCGCGTCACCCTGGCATCCACCCTGGGGGTGCTCGCGGTGTTTCTGGGCCTGTTCCGCACCCTGCGCAGCCTGGTGGCGGTGGCGGTGGTTTTGGCCTTCTCCGTCGCCGGCGGTGCCCTGGCGACTCAGTGGCTCTTCGGTTACGTTCACGGCCTGACGTTGGCCCTGGGCAGCACGCTGGTGGGAGTCTGCATCGATTACCCCATCCATGTCCTGGCCCACTGCGCCGGGCACCACCGGCCGGAAACGGTGGTTCGGCGGCTGTGGCCCGCCTTGGCGTTGGGTGGTGGTACCACCCTGATCGGCTATCTGGCGTTGGGAGCCAGTGGTTATCCCGGGTTTCAACAGGTCGCTGTCTTCGCCGCTGTCGGTATTCTGGCCGCCCTGCTGGCGACCCGCTACGTTTTGCCGGCTTTTGTCACCGGCTGCCCGTTGCACCGTCCCCGCCTCCGGCCGCTCGCCGCCTGGCTGGCCTTCGCCCGCCGTCATCGACGTCGGCTACGTTGGCTGGCGTTGGTGACTCTGACCGTTGCGGCGGCGTTGTGGCCGCGGCTGAAATGGCTCGACGATCTGGAGAAGTTGGCGGCGATCGATCCCGATCTCAAGCTTCAGGACCGCCGGGTGCGTGCCCGCCTTGGCGGCATCGAACCGGGACGGGCGGTATGGATCGAGGCCCCGGACCTGGAAACCGCCCTGCAACGGGCCGAGGCTGCCACCTTGCGGCTGCGTCGTCTCAAGGTCAAGGGGGCGTTGGACCACTTTCAGCCGCTTTATCCCTGGTACGTCTCCCGGCAACTTCAGGCGCGCAATTGGCAACAATACCGCGCCCACGTGACCCCCGGGTTCGTCAAGGCCTGGCGCCAAGCCCTGCGCGATGCCGGTCTGGCGGTCCTCCCCCTGTCCCGCTTGCCGACCGCCGGACCGCCCTGGTTGACGGCGAGCGATCCCCGGGTGATGGAGATTCTGGCGGGACAGGTCCAGATCCTAGAAGACCGGGCGAACCTGGTCATCTGGCTCGGAAGGCACGATCCGGCGGCGGTGCGTGCCGCCGTCGCCGACCTGGACGGGGTGCGTTACCTCAGTCAGCGTGACCGTGTCAACCGTCTGGCTCGACGCTACCGCCATCGGGCGGCCCTGGCGCTGGTCGCTGGCAGCGTCGTCATCTGGGGAGTGCTGGCCTGGCGTTACCGCAGTGTTCTGGCAGGCCTGCAGGTCTTGACACCGGCATTGCTGGGGGGGGCGACCATCGTGGCCGGTTTCGCCGTCTCCGGGTTTCCTCTCAGCTTTTTTCACCTCCTCGCTGCACTGCTGGCCATTGCCATTTGCGTGGATTACGCTATCTTCTACCGGGAGCGGCGCGGTGGAGACCCGGATGCCACCTACCGGGCCATGGGTGCCTCGATGCTGACCACGGTGACCGCCTTCGCCGCCCTGGGGTTGGCGACCCAGCCGGTGCTGCAGGCGTTGTCCCTGGCGGTGACTTGCGGCGTGGTGAGCGGCTATCTCTGGTGCCCGGTGCTGGTCGTCCCCGTTTCGGAACCGACGGAGTCCTGATGCGCAGTGTTTGTCTCGTGTTGCTGACCTTGTCGCTGACCGCCTGTGGCGGTCCCGCCGTCGCACCGCACGACTTGGCCCGTGCCTTGGCGGAAAACCGGTCCCCGCTGATACTCGACGTCCGCTCTGCCGGCGAGTACCGCCGTGGTCACATTCCCGGCGCCGTGCACGTTCCCTTCACCGAAGTGGCCGAAAAAACGCCGGCATCGGTTCTGAAACGCTGTCGCCGCGAACCCCTGGTCGTGACTTGTGAGCACGGCCCCCGGGCCGTGTATGCCGCTTCCAGGCTGAGGAATCTGGGGTGCCGGGAGGTGGTTCTGTTGGAAGGTCATATGGCCCGGTGGCGCAGACTGGGCTTGCCGTTGATCCGATCCGAGCCATGACCCCGGTCGCCATCACTGCCTGGCAAGCGTTGAGCGCCGCCGGCGACGGGCGGCAGGCGTTGGTGTCCGCGCTTTGGGCCAACCGTCCTTGTCTGCGTCCGATCCGGCGACTGCCGTTGCCGTTTCCCACTCTGGTGGGGGAATACGACGTCCCGCTTCCGCCGCTACCGCCGGCGCTGGCACGTTACGACTGCCGCAACGCCCGCTTTGCCCTGGCGCTCCTGGAACGGGGTGGTTTCCGCCGCCGGATCGAGAGTGCGATGGTGCGCCACGGGGCCGAACGGATCGGTCTGGTGCTGGGAACCAGTACTTCGGGGATCTATGATTCGGAGGCGGCTTACCGTTATTTCGTCGCGCACGGGGAAATGCCGGCGGATTTCAATTTCGTCCACCGTCACGCGGTCCACGCGACCGCGGAATGCATGGCCCGGGCGCTGGGAATCACCGGCCCAGTCCTGGCGGTGTCCACCGCCTGTTCCTCCAGCGCCAAGGCATTGGGGACGGCTCAGCGGTTGCTGGCCACCGGAGTCTGCGACATGGTTCTGGTGGCCGGCGTCGATACCCTGTGCCGCTTGACCTTGTTCGGCTTTCACAGCCTAGGGTTGGTGGCCGAAACCGCCTGTCGCCCGATGGACGCTACCCGGTGCGGTATCAACATCGGCGAGGCCGCCGCCTTGTTGCTGCTGGAGCCGGCGACGGCGGCGAACCGCGATGTCCCCCGCCTGTTGGCGGTGGGCGAATCCGCCGACGCGCATCACATGGCCGCCCCCGATCCCGAGGGACGGGGAGCGGAGGCGGCGATGAGGGCGGCATTGACCCAGGCCGGACTGGAGCGGGTGGATTACGTCAAGCTGCACGCCACCGCGACCCTGCTCAACGACCTGGCCGAGGCCAAAGCCGTCGAGCGCCTGTTCGGAACCCGAACCCCGTGCGGCGGCGTCAAGGGCGTGGTGGGGCACACCCTCGGCGCCTCGGGGGCGCTGGAAACGGTGGCGTTGCTGGAAGCGTTGACCGGGGGCTGGCTCCCCGGCACTTGCGGTTTGCGGACGCCCGAGCCGGCGTGTCGCCTGAATCTGGTGCGCCGGCCCCGGCGGGTGCCGGTGCGGCGGGTATTGGGCAACGCTTTCGGTTTCGGCGGCAGCAACGCCAGTGTACTGTTGGGATGGGGGGAAGATGCCGTGACCCCGGGAGCGGTGTCCCGGGGTATGGACGTGCGGGCGGCGGTGGTCTGTGCCCCTCGAGCCGACTGGGTGCCGCCCGGCGTCGCGACGATCCCCTTGGAGCCCAAGCGTATTCCCGCTTCCATTCGCCGCCGCACCGGGGAAGCGACCCGTCTGGCTTTGTGCGCCGGGCTTGAGGCGTGCGAATCCGCCGGAATCGCTCCCGAGGTGTTGCCGGCGGTGTTCGCCAGTGTGGGCGGCGAGATGCAAGTCACCGACCGGCTGTGCGTCGAGCTGGCCAAACCCGAAGGCCATGTCTCGCCGACTGCGTTCCACAATTCGGTCCACAACGCCGCCGCCGGCTACTGGAGCCTCGTCACCGGCAGCCGCGAGCCAGCCGTCGCCCTGGGGGCCGGAACGGCGACGATGGCGATGGCGTGGCTGGAAGCCTGGGCCCGCATCGCCACCGGTGCGCCCGGGATACTGTTGATCTGCTATGAGGAACGTTGGCCGGAGCACATCGAACCGGGTATGGGCCGCTATCCGGCCGCCCTGGCCTGGGTGCTGGAACGAGGAGAGCGGATCGGCAGACCGGAGCGAACCGGTTTGCCTCTGCCGGAAAGCCTGCGGCCGCTGGTGGATTCCTCGCCGGTTCTCGCCGGGCTGGCGTTGATCCAGGCCCTGGCGGACGGGCGGCCCGGAACGGTGCCTTTGGGGGCAGGATGGAGCGTCCGGTTGTCGTGAGGGGCTGTCCTGCCTACGACGTCATCGTCGCCGGCGGCGGTCCCGCCGGTTGTACCGCCGCCACGTTGCTGGCCATGTACGGTCACCGGGTTCTGCTGCTGGAGAAGGCCCGTCATCCCCGGTTCCATATCGGGGAATCGATGCTGCCGTATGCCGAGCCCGTGATCCGCCGCCTGGGGCTGGACTGGGGGGAGGGCAACGTGTTCAAGGCCGGTGCGGTGTTCATCGACGAGGTCAGCGACCAGGCGATGTTTTTCCAGCTCAGCGGCGTCCACCGGGCCTATCAGGTGGAGCGAAGCCGCTTCGATCGCCAGTTGTGGGACAACGCCGCCCGCCACGGCGTCGACTGCCGGGACCGCTGTCCGGTGGAGGCGGTCCGGTTCGCGGACGAACGGGTGACGGTGGCGACCCCGGACGGTCTTTTCGACGGCCGCTATTTCATAGACGCCACCGGTCGTGCCGCCCTGCTGGGTCGTCGTGACCGGTGCATCGAGCGCATCAGACATCTGGGACGCTTCGCCCTTTACACCCATTACGCCTCCGTGGCGGGGGCGCTGGCCGACGAACTCTACGCCCAGGGCAACATCTGGATTCTGATGGTGGACCTCGGCTGGATGTGGGTGATTCCCCTGGCGGGGGGCAAGGTCAGCGTCGGGCTGGTGTCCAAATACAACCGTCCCGCCGGCACGGACACCGCCGACCTGTTCCGCCGCTACGTGACCGCTTCACCCCGGTTGCGGCGGCTGCTCGCCGGCGCCCGTCAGCTGCTACCCATTCAGGCGGAGGCCAACTTCAGTTACCTCAATCATCGCCGTGACGGTCCCCGTTATGTCAGCATCGGCGATGCCGCCGGCTTTCTCGATCCGGTGTTTTCCTCCGGCGTGTTCCTTGCGCTCACCGGCGCCGCCCGTGTCGCCGACCGCATCCATCTGGGATTGGAAAACGGTACCGAAGGGGATCCCGAACTGCATCGCCCCGACGACCGGGACTACGCATTAGGATTCAATACGATGTACGCTTTCGTCGAGCGCTTCTACCAATCGGATCTGATCCACAACGTCTTCTTCGAGGCCCACCGGGACGTCCGGATCAAGCGGGCCATCAGCGAACTGTTGGCGGGCAACCTGTGGCAGGGCGACAATCCCTGGCAGGACACGCTGCTGCAAGGGCGCTTCGCCTTGACGAAGCCATGAAGAGGATCCCCCGCCGTTGCGACGTCGCGATCATCGGCGGCGGCCCCGCCGGCAGCAGCGCCGCGGCGCTGTTGGCACGATACGGCTTCGACGTGGTGGTGTTGGAACGGGCCCGCCATCCGCGGCCGATGGTGGGGGAAAGTCTGATTCCCCACTTTTGGAAATACACCGACCTGACCGGCGCCTCGGCGGTGATCGAAGCCGAAGGTTTCATCGCCAAGGCCGGTGGCATTACGGTCTGGGACGGGGAGATCCGCCGCATCCGTTTCGCCGATTTCGGTTTCGAGCGTCCGGCGCTGCACGTGGAACGCGACGTGTTCGACCACCTGTTGGTGCAGCACGCCCGCCGTTGCGGAGCGCAGGTATTCGAAGAAGTGACCGTGACCGACGTGATTCCCGGCGACGAAGTCCGTTTGCGCTGGCGGCGCCGTGACGGCGATGAAACCTCGGAGGGGACGCTGCGTTGCCGTTACCTGGTGGACGCCAGCGGCGCCTCGAGCCTGGTGGCGCGGCGTTTCGGGCGCCGGCGTCTGGCCCGGTCCACCCATCAGTTTCTCTCCTTCTGGGGCTATTTCGAAGCCTCCGGCTTCATCGACGGTGAAGGCCGGGCGAGGGCCGCGGAAGAATTGCCCCGGGTTCGGCCGGTCACCTTCGTGCTGTCCTACGAAGACGGTTGGATCTGGCATATTCCGCTGCGCCGGTCGACCAGCGTCGGTCTGGTGATCTACCGGAACCGGGCCGGGCGCCTCGAGGGCGAGGCCCGGGAGCGCTATTTCCTGGAAACCTGCGCCCGGGTTCCTTACCTGCGGGAATTGCTGGCGCCGGCCCGTTTCGTACCCGGATCGCTGCGGGGCCGGCCGGATTTTTCCTACCACGTGACCGCGGTGGCCGAGGATAATCTGTACTGCATCGGCGACGCGGGTGGATTCGTCGACCCGATCTTCTCCCACGGCGTGCTCAATGCCTTCTACGGTGCCTCACTCGCCGCTCTGGCGATCCGCGAGTCCTTCCACGATCCGGCCCGCCGCCGACGCTACGCCCGACTCTGCGCCCACCGCCTGCACCAGTTCTACAGTTTCTCCCGTGCTCTGGCGTTGGGAGATGTCGGCGTCAACGGCGTCGACTTCGAGCTGGTGAAACATTTCATGCACTCGGTGCCCAGGCGGGAACTGGAATTGATGCTGGCGGCCTCCCACTTGACCCACCGGACCCGTCATTTTCGCCGCCTGCTGAGAGAATCGGGGCTGATGTCCTTGGAGAGCCGGCTCGACGACCGCACGCGCCCTTTGGCCGGCCTGTCATTTCCCTGAGGCCCGATAGCCTGCCCCCGTTCCCAGCAGCGCCGCGATCAGATTCTTCAACACTTCGTCGGTCCCGGAGAACAACCGTCCGGCGGCGGCATCGTTGAGCCATTCGCTCATGCCGGACGTGGCTTCCAGGCCCTGGGCGCCCAGGATCTGGACGGCGTCCAGGGTCGAGTGCAAGAAGGCGTTCGATGCCACCAGTTTGGTTTGCGCCGATGCCAGGGTCAGACGCCGGCCGGCGTCGGCCAGACGGGCGCATTCGCGCAGCCATAGATGGACGGTGTCGAGCCGGGTGCACATGTCGGCGATGCGGTGGGCGATGGCCTGATGCCGCCCCAGATGGCCGTCACCGCTGCGGCGTCGGCGGCTGAAGGCGATCACCTGCTCCAACTGCCATTCCATCAGGCCGGCGATGCCGGCGAAGATGAAGGCCCGTTCCCATTCCAGCGCCTCGCGGATCAACGCCAAACCGGTGCCCGGTCTGCCCAACAGACGATCGCCGGGAATCCGGCAGTTCTCCAGCACGATCTCGCCCATCGGGGCGCTGCGGCAGGCGGCCACCCGATGGTCCCGGCGCCAGTCGACACCGGGATCGCCCTTCAGGAGCACGAAAGCGGAAATGCCTTCATCGAGGTGGCCATAGACGATCACCAGGTCGGCTTCCGGCACGTTGGTGACGTAGCGTTTTTCTCCATGGAGCCGAAAACCGGCACCGCAGCGTTCGGCCCGGGTTGTCATGGCGGCCGGATCGGAACCGCCGCCGGCCTCGGTGATGGCGTGGCCGCTGAGCCGTTCACCCCGCACCAGGGAAGAAAGCCAACGGCGTTTCTGGGTTTCACCGCCGTGCCGCAGCAGGGGGAACAGTGTTCCCCAGAGGTGGGCGTTCACCGCCAGTACCAGGCCGGGATCGCGGTATCGCCGTCCCATCCGGATATGGGCCTCGAGCAGATCGGTGAACCGGTTTCCCGTTCCCCCCCATTCGGCAGGAACCGCGTGCCGGAAGAAACCATCGCCGCCCAGTTCGGCGAATTTCGAGCGCATCGGTCGTTTCCTATCGGTCGGGGTCGTCGGTCTTTTCTTCCTCCGCGGCCAACCGAAGGCGCAGCGCCCCGAGATCGAGCTTGCCGTTGGCCAAGCGGGGCAGCGACGGCAGGCGCACGATGCGCCCCGGAATCATGTAGCCGGGCAGTCGCTCCCGCAGAGCCTTGCGCAGGAGGACGGGATCGGCCGTTCCGACCACGGCGGCGCGAAGTTGGGGACCCTCCGCCGTGTCGCAGGCGACCACACCGCAGGCCGATACCCCGGGCAGGAACTGCAGCGCCGCCTCCACTTCGGCCGGTTCCACCCGATGGCCGGCGATCTTCACCATGCGGTCGAGGCGGCCGCGCCAGATGTATTCGCCCCGTTCGTTTCGGCGTACCCGGTCGCCGGTGGCGTACCAGCCGTCGTCGTCCAACGCCGGCACCAGCCGGCCCCGACGCCAGTAACCGGACAACAGCGTTGGGCCCCGAACCTTCAGTTCCCCACTGTCAGGCTCGACGCGCAAGGTGTCGCCACAGGCGGGATGCCCGATGGGGATGGGCGCCTCGTCCCCGAGGCGGCCGCGATCCACCGGCCAGTGGCAGCAGACGTTGGTTTCCGTCGGCCCGTAGAGATTGAACAGCGCCACTTGCGGCAACGCCGTCGCCAGAGCCCGCAACGCCGGCGTGGGAAAGGGTTCGCCGGCGAAAAGAAGAAAACGCAGTTCGGGCAGGGGAATGTCCCTCAAGGCGCCCTTACGCTCCCAGAACGTCAACAGCGAAGGAATGGTGTAGAAACCGGTGATACGGTGTGCCGCCAGCCACCGGGTGAAGCGGTGCGGTGCGGTGGCCAGACCCTCGGGCAGGAAATCGACGCAACCGCCGGCGCCCAGCACCGAAAACAGGTCGAAAGTGGACAGATCGAAAGCAAGGGGGGCGATGGCGGCGATACGGTCGGCGGGTCCCAGTGTCACCAACGCCCGGGCCCAGTCGGCGAAGGCGGCGATGGCCCGATGGGAAAGCACGACACCCTTCGGGGCGCCGGTGGAGCCGGAGGTATAGAGGATCGCCGCCGGTGTCTCCGGATCGTCGGGGACGGCCAGTCTTTCCGCGCCGTCTTCCCACGGGGAAACGGTGGGCAGCGTGGTCCACGGACGGAAGGTGACGACGGCCCCGGCACGGGCGTCGTTCACGATGACCCGACGGCGGGCTAGGGGAGACTTGGGGTCCAAGGGCAGATAGGGGTGGCCGCTGGCGAGAATGCCCAGTACCGCACAGGCGGCGTCGATTCCCCGGGGCAGATCGATTGCCACCGGCGTGCCCGGCGCCAGCCGCAGACGGCCGATGGCGGCCGCGATCCCGGCGGCCCGGCGTACGACTCCGCGGTAATCGAGGACGGTATCGCCTTCCCGAAGTGCGGGCGCTTCCGGGTGCACACTCGCCTGGATCAGGAAAGGTGCAAGCAGGGGTGATGTTTCAGTCGGCGAGGAGTTCATGACGCAAATGCCGCTGGAATCGGTCGATCCAGGCGGCCTCCAGGTCCGGGTGCAGATAACTGATGGACGCCTGCAGGCGATCGGCGAAGCGGGCGAACAGCACCGCCAGCGATGGTGGTGCGGTGACCTGGCAGGCGTGATGAACGCCGACGATAGGCGCGCCGCAGCAGTCGGAGCGGCGAAAACGTACCTCACCGACGTCGGAGAACCAGGTCGATGCCCGCTCTCCCCCGGATTTCTGCCGCCGCAGGATGCGGGCGTAACGGTCCAACGACAGCCACTGACCCAACCACATCAGGGGCAGATAGGCTTGATCCAGTTCGCGGCGTATGGCCTCGGCGTGTTGGGTGCGCAGGTGGCGGAACAATGCGTCGCGGTCGCGGGTGACGGTGTGATCGGCCTGGGCGAACAGGGCCGCCACCTGGTTGCCGGTGACCGGGGTCGGCGCGTTGCCGGGGCGCAGATCGAAGGCGTAGGGAATGCACCAGGCATCGCCGCGGACGGCCGGCCCCATCGCTTCCAGCGCCCGCATCAGGCAACCGAGGAAATACAAGGTCTGGCCTCCCAGACCGACGTGACGGCGGGCGCTCGCCAGAATTCGCCGGGTTTCCGCTTCGCTCAGTCTGAGGAGGGCGTGCCGCAGGCGACGAGCCCCCTTTCCAGGCCTGGCCGGCTGGCTGCTGACCTGACGGTCGATCCGGTCGTTGTGGCGTTTGCCCCGCCACATCAGGCTCAGGCGCCGTCGCCAGGACCAGGCGGCCAGCCTCTGGTTTACCAGGGAAGCTTGTCTTCCGTGGTAGCGATCCCGCTCTCGTGGATCGGCCGTCAGGCAGTCGAACAGCCGTTTGACACCGCCGGCGTCGAGCAGCGGGTGACACCAACGGGCCACCAGCAGGTTCCGGTCCGCTCCCCGCAACCAGTGGAAGTCCAGCGGCGGGTGGGAAAAGACGTCGCCGGCGCCGTTGAGCAGTTCCGTCAGTGCGGAACCGACCGACCCGTCCCAGGAATGGCGGTGCAGGGGAACGGTTTCCTTCCCCGGACGCCAGGCGAAACGCCGCCCTTGGGTCACGAGGCGGGAATCCAGGAGCGGAAATCGGCGACTCAGATCGGCTACCCCGGCCTGGAGAGCGTCACCGTCCGGTTCCCCGTCCAGCTCGAGGGCGAAGGCACACCAAGCGCCGGGCAGACCGCTCTTGCGGATCTCGCGGTCCATCGTCAGCAGGAAATGGTCGGCGGGATTCAAGTGGACGAGGGGGGTCATCGGCACTGGGATTCGATCCAGCGGGTCAGGCGGCCGAGGGTTCGAATGGTGTCCGGTTCGATTTCGGTGTCCGGCAGGGTGATGTCGAACTCGCGTTCGGCGAACATGATCAGGCGCATGATGCCGAGGCTGTCGAGACCGGCTTCGAAGAGATCGTCGTCGTCCCCGAAGGTATGGGGATCTTCGCAATAGACCAGTTCCCCCAGGACGAATTCCCGCAGACGGGAGCGAATATCGTTCATGACTCGGTGTTTTTTTACTCCTGTCAAGATACTATATCTGCTTGCCACTACAATGGCCAAAGGGGGAACGATGTACATTCGAATGTTGTTGACAGGAACGTGCCTGGGATTGCTGCTGGCCGGCTGTGCCGGTGACGCTGCCAAACCGGGGGCGCCGCAAGCGGTTGCCGCGGCGCAGCGCGATGGCGGCCCACTCACCGTCGGGGCGATGCCGGACGACAGTCCGCTTGCCAAGATTCACCCGGGTATGAGCGAGGGCCGCGTTTACGCCATTCTCGGCCAGCCTACCGAAACCAAGACCTATCTTACTGGCAAACAATGGATTCCCTTCTATTTTGGCCCGGATGTCCGCCGCAAGGAGGCTCTTTTCAAAGGTCTGGGACGTATCGTGTTCGTTCCCAGCGGTGCTTTTGGAACGGGGGTCTATAAAGTCCACCAGGTCATCTACGATCCCAATGAGGACGGCTACGCCGATTGAGACCGCGTGCTTTTCACCGGGAGTCACGCCGGCACCGTTATGACGTGGTCGTCATCGGTGCCGGCATCGGTGGACTGACGGCGGCGGCGCTGCTGGCCCGCTGTGGTCGCTCGGTGCTGGTGATCGAGCGCCACGACCGTCCCGGCGGCTACCTGCACGGATTCCGGCGTTACGGCGTTCAGTGCGAGGCAGGGGTGCATCTGGTCGGTGGCTGTGCCGCCACCGGTCCTCCATACCGGCGGGTACTGGGGATGCTGGTGGAAACCCTGGGCCTGCAGGACCGGGTCCGTTTCCTGCCGGTGGATCCAGTCGCCCGGCTCGTCTTCCCGGAGGAGGACATCGCTCTGCCACAGGGGCTGTCCGCCCTGAAAGCGCGACTGGCGGCACGTTTTCCGTCCCAGCGGCGAGGGTTGACCGCGTTCCTGGAACTCGCCGCCGCACTGGCGGATCAGGCTTGCCGCGCCGCCGCCGGCCAGCGGGGCGATTTTGCCCTGCTGGCCCGGTGGCGTCAGTTCAGTTTGGCCGATGTCATGGACGGTCATCTCGACGACCTTCGTCTCAAGGCGGTGCTGGCCGGGTTATGGCCTTATCTCGGTCTGCCGCCGCAGCGATTGTCGTTTCTCTATTGGGCGCTGATGTTCATGGGCTACGTGCGTGACGGCAGCGGTTATTGCCAAGGCTCGTTCCAGCGCCTTGCCGACGCTCTGGCCGCCGGAATCGAGGAGGCCGGCAGCGAGTTGCTCTATCGTGCCGGCGTGCGTCAGATTCTGCTGAGCGGGGGGCGTGTCAGCGGCGTGATGACCGAGGCCGGCCAGGACATCGAAACGCCGGTGGTGATCGCCAACGCCGATCTGCGTCACACCATGGAACACCTGCTGCCCGCCGACCGGGTGCCGGGCCGTTACCTGCAGCGTCTGCGGCGGATGCAACCTTCCCTGTCGGCTTTCGTCACCTACGTCGGTATCGATACGTCGCCGCCGGGTGTCATGGCTCACGAGGTCTTCCATTATTCCAACCTGGATCACGAGCAGGCATACGCGGACACTTGTCGGGGGCGGCCGAATTGGTTCACGGTCACCTGCCCGACCCACACCGATCCCGGCCTGAGTCGTGACGGCAGTGGTTTGCTGATGCTGACCACGTTGGCTCCCTATCACTTGGGCAAACCCTGGCGGACGTTGAAAAGAGCGTTCGAAGAAACGCTCCTGGCCAAAGCCGAGGACCGGCTTCCCGGTTTGCGGGCCCGGATCCGTTGGCTGGAATCGGGAACGCCCAGGACCATGATGCGTTACACGCTCAACCACCA
>Ga0256841_1001565_pt1 | contig 19396 bp, 17 predicted proteins | sample 356308metaG_FD_185971 | JGI IMG/M metagenome (GOLD analysis project Ga0256841, IMG submission 185971) | Hydrothermal vent microbial communities from Mid Atlantic Ridge, Atlantic Ocean - 356-308 | ecosystem: Environmental > Aquatic > Marine > Hydrothermal vents | place: Atlantic Ocean: Mid... | reverse complement strand
CCATAGCGCATATAAATCACGCCGGCAGGGCTGCCAATCCGAAAGCATCCAAAACTCAACCTGAAGCCCCGTCGGAAATACCCTGTCCCACAACCGGAGCTACGCCTGTATCGATGAACGAAGCAAGGATTAAAACGGTTATTAATGAATATATCGCCTCCTGCCGACGGTCGATAAAAGCGGGTTTCGATGCCATAGAGATACAATTCGGATTAGGATATCTTATCGCTCAATTTATATCGCCTCGCACCAATAAACGAACCGATAAATACGGTGGGAATTTGGAGAATCGCTATAGGTTTGCGGAGGAGGTTTTGGACGGGATAAAAGAAATTATTGGCGATAATAACATCCCCCTTATCGCTCGGATGTCCGCCACCGAACAAGTTGAGGATGGATTAAGCTTGGATGATTCCTTTTACCTCGCGAAATTCCTCGAGGGTAAAGGTATATCTGCGCTTCATATAGTCAGCGGATCCGCTTGTGATTCGCCTCCTTGGTATTATCAACATATGAGCCTGCCGTTGGGCAAAAACCTCGAATGGGCGGGTAAGATAAAGAGGAAAGTCAACCTGCCGATTATCGCTGCCGGACGGCTTGGGGGTCCACAGGATATAAGGAAGGCGTTTGGGGAAGGAATAGTGGATGGAATAGCATTAGGAAGACCTCTAATCGCGGATCCCGATTTACCAAAAAAGATTGCCGAAGGCCAAGATGACGAAATTATCAAATGTGGCGCCTGCCTTCAGGGATGCTTGATGAAAGTTAAATCCGGTGAGGGGCTTTCCTGTATTATCAACCCGGAAGTCGGATTCGAGGCAAGAACCTATGGTAAGGTTCCCGAGCCCAAAAAAGTGGTTGTTGTCGGCGGAGGGCCCGCAGGAATGGAATCGGCTCTTATCGCCAAGCGACGGGGTAATAATGTCGTCCTGTTCGATAAAGATGATTTAGGCGGACAGTTCAAATTATCCTTCTTGGCTCCGGGCAAAAAAATGATGGAAAGGCCGTTTGATTCCTTAATCAACATTGTTCGCAAAAGTGATATAGATATCAGGCTCAATCATAAAGCAACCGTCGATGATATCTTATCCGAGAAACCTGATTTGGTAATTTTGGCTACCGGCGCAGTCCCGATTATTCCCCCCATCCCCGGGTTAACCAATCCCCTAACGGGAGAAGATATTTTGACTAATCGCAGGAATGTCGGCAAGAGGGTTTTGGTGATTGGCGGGGGGATGGTCGGATTGGAGACGGCTGAGTTTTTGGCGGAGCGGAATCATTCGGTTACCGTAGTCGAGCTTCTCGATGATATTGCCCGTGATATGGAACCGATTACCAAAAAGCTCCTCCTTATGCGGATTGGGAGGCTCGGTGTGAAAATCCTAACCGGCACTGAGGTCGAACGGTTCGAAGGGAAAACGGCGGTGGTATCGGTCGGGAGGAAGGAAAGCAATTTGGGCGATTTCGATTCGGTGGTGGTTGCGGTGGGGACGAAATCGGTTAACGACCTCGAAAAGCCTTTGAAGGAAAATGGGCTCGAAGTCCGAATAGTCGGCGATGCGAAGGAATTGGGACAGGTATTGGGGGCTGTAAGAAGCGGATATGAAGCTGCCTCTGATACATAACCGCATCACTCCTTTCAAAAAACCATATAAAGAACAGTTGCTTTTACCTCCGTCTTTATTATATTTATGTATGGAACAATCAAGGTAGTAAATAGTAAACTGTTAAATAAAAATTGTGTTAAATCTATTGGAGATAGTGGATGGAAATTAGTATTATCACAGCCTTCGTAGCGGGAATTATTTCGTTCGTCTCGCCCTGTGTTCTTCCGTTGGTCCCCGGATATTTATCCTTTATGTCCGGCGTATCGTTAGATGAAATCAAGGAAAGCGGCAACAAAGGGGTTATGAAAAAAGTAACCTTGAACACCCTTTTCTTTGTGCTTGGTTTTTCTTTGATTTTTATAGCCTTCGGTGCCACCGCTACTGTTTTCGGACAGTTTTTAGGTCAAAACAAAACACTGTTTTCCAGAATCGCCGGGATTTTGGTTATTATTTTCGGGCTTCATTTTATGGGCGTTTATAAAATCAAATGGCTACTTTACGAAAAGCGTATTGACACTCAAACCAAAAGTGTAAGTTATTTAAGTTCTTTTTTAATCGGTTTGGCTTTTGCTTTCGGGTGGACTCCCTGTATCGGTCCTATCCTTGCCGGCATATTATCCATCGCTTCCACGCAGGAATCGGTAACGCAGGGGATTATCCTTTTGGCGTTCTACTCGGCCGGTTTGGGAATCCCGTTCTTACTTACCGGCTTGGCTTTCAATAGTTTTGTGGCGGTTTCAAGCAAATTGAAAAGGCATTTCCGTTTGATTGAGGGCATAGGTGGGGTTTTGTTGGTTATCGTAGGGGTTTTATTGGTGACGAATACCTTCGGCATATTGTCTGGGTATATCTCTTCTCTTTTCCCTTGGCTCAATTTAGGATAATCGTATTTGGGTCGTGGATTTGAAAATTAGTTAGATAGCGAATTGAAAGTAATAGGTTATACATTACCGACGGTCTTTTTGGACCGTCGGTTTATTTAGGTTTTCCAAATAAAACTATTCCGCCGCTTCAAATCCCAATCTCATCCCTTCCCTGATAAGAGTTGGATTGAAGGCTAATGTATCGCCGACTGGTTTTTTGGGCCTGATAATCTTTAGGTCGATAAATTTTTTATCGGGGCGATTGTTGTTTCGCAGACAGACCTTGATATCGTTGTTATAGATTTCATTGGTTAAAATTTCCAAAGTGCGCAAAGCTATTTCGATACTGTTTTTATAATCCGACTTGGTTTTTTGCAATTCCAAGGGCGAGCAGAGGATGACATATATCTCCTCGGCTCCCAAATCGATAGCCTCCCTCAAGGGGGTGATATTCCTAACTCCGCCGTCAACCATAGACATCAAATCGCGGGAAATATTTATCGGGGAGAAAGCAATTGGAATTGTGGCGGAGGCTAAAATCAGTTTCTTCAGATCCGAGTGTGTTCCGGGAATCGAATAATACCTGCCGTCATAAAGCGACACCGTCCCGACTCTGAGTATACGCCCGGAACGGTTGAGTTTGTCCAAATCGACATACTCATCGATGAGCTTGCCCAAGGGGGAGTTGTCATAAAGGGAGTCTTTGCCCAACAAGGCACCCAAAGCCGGACCAACTCTGGGGATAAATCCCCATCGCTTGCGGAATATATCGCGCCGGGATTTGATATTGAGCCAAATACTTTTGAGTTTCTCTAAATCTCCCTGAGCGATCAAAGCACCGTTTAGGGCGCCGACCGACACTCCGCAGACTAAATCGAAGTTGAGCCCCTTCTTATTGATTAGATAATCAAGGGCGCCGACCTGAAATGATCCTTTGGCGCCGCCGCCGGAGAGTACCAAAGCGCGCATAATTCTATCCTTTTTTACCGGAGGCGATATGCTCCAGTCCATTGGCTCCGAAATATCCCAATGTCAAATATACTATCCTATTGACCGCTTCGGCAACAGTTAATCCGCCGGACAGAGCCGTCCCGATTATCCCGGCTGTACATAAAATCAATATCCAAAACTTCCTGGATTTAAGCTTTTCGTACATATCTCTCCTTTTTATCCTTGATTTTTCGTTTCGTAAGATATTCCCTCAATTCAGCGCGGAAAGTGTTCATCACGATATTGGGACAGGTCTTATTCGGGTTGAATTCGTAGTGGCCCCGTATATTCGCTACCGAAAGGTTATATTTCTCCATCAACGATTTCAGCAGGAATTTAAGGGATTCGAATTGGGAAGCCGTAAATTTTGTTGTCCCAACCAACGCTACCCCTATGCTCAAACTATTTTTCCCTTTGGTATGAGCGCCCGGAATATCCTCCGAACGCCCTTTTTGAACAACACCATCGAATAACGGATCGGGTTTGTTTTCCTTAAGGTTCCAATAATACGGATACCGATTGCAGATTAAATAATGATAACCTATATCATCGAATCCCCGCTGTTTATGCCAGTGCCTTACTTCGTCAACTTCCCCCCATAACGAATCGGTGCAATGAAGGATGATATATTTTATTTTCCGTCTCACCAGCTAAATTCCCAACTGCTTTGTTTCGGCACGGTAATTTCTTTGCGCACGACCGTCCCCGACGAATAATAAATCGTAAATTGATATTTCGTATTGGAGGGATCGATATCCTCATTGGGGATTAGGTCCAAATACCAATACCCGGCGCTGTCGGTTACGGTGGATTTCTCATAGGGTGAGAGAACTATCGATCCATATCTAACCGGCATCTGTTTTAGTTTCGCTTGAACAGTAACCCCGATAAGGGAATCATATCCTGTCCCGAAGACCCATCCGTAAACGCGGCACAAATCCGGTGATGGCGAAGGACCGGGATCGAACTTCGATGCCCATATCGTATCGCAAACGGGACCGCCGTCTATGGTTAGATTAAAAGGAATCCCCTCAAAACTATATCCCGCCTTGAACGGGGAGATTATATATCCGCCGTTCATCAGGGAAAACACGGCGACCCCGTTGCTGGAGGTGTACCATAACCCTTCGGTGGAATTGCCGGCCGAGTTCAATATTTTGATATCGCATTTGGAAACCGCCGCCGTATCGTTTCGGGTAAAAACATACAGCGAACAGAGATGATTTCCTCTCTGCGAGAACGATTCCACCCCATACTTTTCCCCAAATGGAGACCAATGCGTCCCATAACGGATATATCTTTTCAATTGAGCAACGGCATCGGCTAGATTTAGGGAATCTTTTGGGACGACATCATAACAATACTCACCCCAGTCATTGTTGCTGCCGTAAAATGAAAACCACACCGCTAAATATTTCCCCCCCAAAGAAGCGAACGATGCTTTCCCCCGCCAAACAAATACCCCCGGGATAAGTTTCCGTATCGGGTAATACGGATCGAGAGTATCCGCCTTTTTCCAAGTCAATTCTTCAATTTTGGACAGGGGGCTGTCGGTGTAATAACGAGCAAACCAAATCGAATCGGGGTAGCCTAAAACATTGATACCGTCGGGGACGATGGGGATAAATATCGAATCGCCTATTCCTACGCTGTAAGGTTGTGCTGACACCGAGGAAGCGATAATAACAACAATTAAAACTATTTTAATATATTTCCACATAATAACCCTCCCTGCCGACATTAACTTTTATTGTCAGGAAGATCGAACCGTAAAATGGCGGTACCGTAATCGGGATTCTCGTTTTGTAATCGCCCTCCCCATAAAACAAAAGGAATTCCGTCTCTGCATAAGTGGAGCCGGCCAAGGCGATATTGAAAGTATTGCCATTTCTTCGGTAGGATGTAATCTCATATCGACTGAGATTATCCACCATCCGCAAAGCATCGCCGCTGTGAATCCATTTTATATGTTTCGAGTCGGCGTAGCTTTTAATCAATGACAACAGGCTGTCCCAACGGGTAGTAATCGTAAAAAGGGTATCGGAGATGGGGACAACCCCGGTGGTGCAGATGGCCGCGGCTTCAGATGGATAAAATTCCATCACCGCCGGCAGACCTCCCTCAAGCGCAGCAGACATTCTCATTTTGAAATTCGCTAAAGCCTGATCGAGCAGGCTATCGCCAACCTCCCAGCTCATCCAATCATACCCCTTGGAAAAGATTGAAGAGTTCGTCGGTAAATAGGAAAACATCGTCTGCCCATCGGGGTTCAGATAATCCTCAAACCAATATTTGCTGCCGAAAGGTCGCGGATACCAAGAAGCCAGTGCGGAGTCCCTATATGCATTTACAGACATCGAATCAGAGCCGATCGTGTAAAGGGGATGATAGGAGAATGCGGTTTTGTCCATTCCGCTTTTCTTTAGCCAGTTCCCGATCGGGAAACTGTCAGCAGCTGCTCCGAAATCCCAAACATCCTCATAAGCGGAAAATATCGGTTCAAAGGATAATCCGCTTTCGGAGGAAATCGTTCCCATCGAATCGACCCTTTGATGGAACTCATCGGCTGTCAAGGAACGGTAATAACCTTCTCCCTGAATGGTGTCCACCTTATTCGCCCAAAATCCCTTACCCAACCCTCCCTTTCCCCCATAGAGGATAAGTCGGCTACCATAATCACCCTGAAGGTAGCGCAAATAATCAATATCATCCGGCCCCAAATCATACAGGAAAATGCGGAAATCCAAAGGGATATTCCGATTCAAAAACGATTTGCACAAGGAATACCGAATATACTCGTAAGAACTGACATCGCTTGGAGGATTATCGAGCCAGTCGAATGAGGCATAGTTATCCAAAGCCTTAATCACCGCTCCGCCTTTAGCCACATAAACCAAACCCCGCCAAAACAGATCGCTCATCGTTCCCTGTCTCGCCCATCCGTTAGCCGTGGAATCCAAAGGCGAACTCCACCAGTCAGGAGGCGAAAGCAAACTCCAGATATGCGCTTTCCCGGAAGGACTCTGCCCGGCGGCTATTATCGGATAAAATGGTGAAACCCCGCGCCTGATCATCGCCTTTAAGTTATTCCCCAACGAATCGATTTTGATATACCGTTCGGCAACCGAATCGATATCGAACATATAAAACTCTTCCCCCTCGTACCCCAAAGCATTTACAAAATCGGATAGATGGCTTGAGTCCCTTATATAAGGGATATTTGTCACGCTGTTGATTGCAAAACGATTAGCGGGATAATAAACATTCAGTATATTCTTGAAGTTATCCGTATAACCCCATATATAAGGATCGCAATTGAATAATCCCACCCCGGAATCGTTTACAGCCTCGGAGATATTATCCTCCAACCAATCGGGTAAGCCGGTATAATTTGGTTTGGTTGCCAAACTATCCATAAACGGCGCTATGATAATGCCATCGTATTTGCTTAACTGATCAACGGTTAAGGTCTCTCCGCTTGAGGTGGAAAAATCGGTATAATAATCAAGCCATCTATCCAACGCCGGACGGATAGTATTCTCCGCATAATAGTATGAACTATCGATATCGCTGGAGGTTTTAATCGCCGAGTTATCGTAAATGTAAATAAAACCACTTTGCGAATACGAGACGCACGGTAATGATAAGATAAAAAACAAAACCGCCCAAATAACGAATACAATTAGTTTAAATTTCAATCGCTCCATAATACCCCATAATTTGTTGTGTCAATTAATGTTATAGAATTGATAATCCCGAAAAATGATTAACCCCCGATAAGCTTATAAGGGGGAGTTTAAGAATTAAAGGGCTCATATTCAATCAGGAATCGGGAGAGAAAAAAAGGATAGGTTCCGAAAGTACTCTCATTCCAATAAAGAAGCCCGCCTGACGGCGGGCGTAAATTTATGGGAGTGGTGGAGGGGGGATGCCCCGAAAACTCGGACTCGGGGGAGGCTGGTGGGTGGTCCAGCTTACACCACTCCCAATATCTAACAACTCACAAACCGCTAAAAAGGGCTTGCCCTATTATATTTAGCAAATTTTATGCCCCCGTAATCCCCAAATCCCGTTGTACGCCCTTAAATTACCAAAATAACCCCCGTAAGTCTTTAAAAATATGTAGATTAAATCCTTTCTAAATTTGCAAAGAATTTCATTTTCGGGATGAAGAAGACGCAACATCGGAAGTGGAAGTGTGCAATTCTGTGCAAATATTACGCAATTAATCACATTGATTGCCACTATTTGACAGTGACGGAGAGGAAAAACCCCCAAGACTTTTCGAATAGGGTTTCAAAAGGGAATTTCCTTCATTGGAATAAGATGAGGATAGTTCCAACCAAAAATCACCGCGATATCCGGATACGGTATTCGCCGCATTTTGCGCCGCTTCAATCGCCTTAATCCGACATATAATCGCCAAGGCGAAATATGTTTCGGCGGTAATAAGTGATTGATCGGTGCTATCCTCATAGGATGGTTCGATTATGGACAGGACTTTATCCGACGCCTCGGTTATCGCATTGGCAACCGCTTCGTCGGTGATATTTCCATACTCGGAAACATAGTCCGCTAAAACTATCTGCCCCGGTTCGATATTACCATATTCGAGGCCGCTAAACCTTCCGGTGGTATAATCTATCTCATAATCGACCCCAAGCGTATAGATGCGGTAATACTGATACCAAATCGTTACAGTTGCCAACTCGCCGATAGCCCCATCGGTGATGCGGGTGATGATGCCGTTATCGTAATCGACGGAATAATCGACATTTTCGGTGTAAATCGATGCCATCGATGAATTATTGGCAACGACCACCGTATCCGGGATTAACTCGGTATGAGATAAGGTAAGGGTATTATCCTGATTGAAGGATAGTTGTTCGGTCACCGGCGATATGATTTCTTTTGCCTTAACCTTCTCGCTATGGGGCTGTATATTGGCGTATTGCAGATAAACAGAGCCGTTTGTCGGCATCAACACAGCTTCGTTTTCTATACGCTTGGTACCTAATCTATAATCGGTTAAATGCTTTTTGACGATATCGATGGTAGTAAAGGGCATATTCACTCCATTTCGATTATTAAAAGGTCCACAAGGCCATTCTCTGAGGAATTAGTTTTGGCGATTTTGAAACCGGTTTCGGTTTCGGTTCCCACGATAAAACAAAAGACCTCGTTTTTCGGGAGAATAATTACTTTTGGATTGGAAAGCGTATTTGGGAGGGGGTTGTTTTTGTAATCGTATAGGTTTCCGAAATTAACCGGTTGTTCGTTCTCGGAAATATAGTTATGCGCGAACATAATCCGTTTACCGCCGGGGTATTGTTCCCCAAACAGCACCCCTCCTTCGATCTCGGTGTAATCGCCGTAAACGATAAAATCGGGAATAAGGAATTTCCTGTTCCCCCGCAGATAATCCAGCGTCAAATTCATTTCTAATTTCCCTTAATTTATTATAAAATTGTTTGCAAATTTGATATGTCTCATACAATTGCTTTTAAGATTCTCCAAACCGATTCGATCTAATAAGCCATCTATCAATATCAATTGTAGATGAGATTCAGATATTCGCATTGGGGGGCGGCAGTAATTTGGGTTCCAATCGGTGGAGTGGAATAGGAAGTGCCCACTTCGATTTTCACCCAAAATGCATTTGTCCCGTTCACCTCCCTTTTCTGCCAATCAGCGGGTGTTGCGTATATATCCTCCCAAAGATAAACCTTAAAAGGTGATGAATCGAAATTGTAAGCTCCGGAATACGGAGTGAATGTCTCCCACTCATCACCGTTCCAATAGGAATAATTCACGCTGCCATCGATCCCGATCGTGGAAAGGCTGGAATAAAAATAATTGAAGCGGTTATTCATACCGAGATAAATGGCATCCCCTTGGTTTTTTATCAAGGCGGATGACTCGGGATGAAAAACATCGGCGCTGTCAACGCTTGCAGCTTCGGAGGTGCAGTCCTGATATTTATTTTGAGCGGAAGCATCGTAAAGCAGAAATATGTCAAATGTCTTTATTCCCGTATTCAAATATTGGGAAGGTGTAAAGGATCCCTCGGATAAGAAAGTGTATTTGAGAACATTCTGGTTCTCGCCGATGTTTCGGGCGAAGAAAATGTAGGGTATGTTGCCCAAATAACGAACCGCCGGCGAAGAATCGTCCTGCCCTTCGATCATATATGTTCCGCCTATTCCCATACTGTCGTATTCCTTGAAACACAATCCGGGAACCGTATGAGCTATGAAGGCAATTCCTAATTTGCTGTCGGGGGACGAATCGATTGCGAACCTATAGTCTATCTGCACCGAGTTATAAACCATCTCTTCGGAAGACCAGCTTTGATCTGAGAGGTTATAGGACCTCTGATACAGGAAATCCGGTGCCGGTGATCCTACTTGAACACTTTGATCTGAGAGGTTATAGGACCTCTGATACAGGGTATTGCGGTTGGGACAATAAACGGCATATAATTTATTCCCGGATATTTTCAAAGCGGTATAACCCAAATATGAACTTGCCGTCGATAAAGCAGTCCCGGTGTCGGTGGGACCCAATCCCCAACTGTTGCCGCCATCGGTCGATTTTTTAACCCTTATGGTATATTCCAAACTATTGGTATCGTAGTAACACCAGCTAACCCAAAGGTCGCCATTATCCTCCTGTTCCAATGAAGGATTGTAATTATTCCCCACGCTACAAATGGTATTCGCGGTCCCAATATCCCAAGCACCGGCGATAAAGGTAAGTTTAATCACTTCCAAATCCGCAGCGGATGAGTTGGTATATGCAATATATATATTCCCATCGCCGTCCATAAGAGCGGTGAAAGGTTGATTCGCCGAATTTGAAGTGATTATAGTCCCATCGGACCAACTGCTATACGGCGGATCCGACCAGGAATATGCTATTTCGTTCTCCGACTTGGAGAACAATGCTATAATTCTGTTATTATAAGTTCCATATCCTATCTTGAAAAGCTTCTCACCCGGAGGGATGCCTGTTCCGTAGAAAGAAGTGGAGGTATCAATCAGCCTGTGCATATTATCCTCGAATTATTCAATTGAATTTAATATCTTAATCGCCCCTTGAATATCGGAGACCCCTTTCCATTGGAAGGAAAGGGGTCCCATTCCAAAAACAACGATGCCAATCAGCTCCAAACGGTGTCTAATATTCTGGAAGCCGATTCCACGATTTTAGCATAAGCCACCGATTCGGAGATAACCGCTTCCTCTATCTTCTGCTCAATTATTTTATCGTACTCCACCATCAGAGGCTGGCTGATAACCTCTTCGACGGCGAAACGGTTATCCAAGCCGATAATATAATCCGTGGGGACCTCGTCGCAACGGACCAAATCAGCGCCCAAAGGCGAGACCATCTCCCCCGTCCCCTGAAAACGAAAGCCAGCCATAGGATCTTTGAACTCGGTCAAGGTCAGAATCGTCCTTAAAACATCTTTATGGACTATAAGCATATTCATTTCAAAGGGGTAAAATTCGTTATAGAATTTCACCAAATCATCGTAATCTATGGTTCCCGAGACATCCGTATTGGTAATGTCGGCTGGGTTTGAGTTCCCGTCACCATTGATTATCGTATCCACCAACAGCCCGCTCTTATCCGCTTGAAGCCGATACCCCAAATACCATAAGAGGACTTTGAATTGAGCCGTGGAACGGTGGCGCAACGCCTTATAAGTCGCCTTGAGCGAAACGCCGTAATCCGGGACGGTGATAGTGTTTTTTTGCTCCTGCACCAACACCGACGGGACATTGGCACTGTCGCCTATCGGTTTGAGAGACCATTCGGTATCATCTGGTCCCGTTTGGATATAGAAAGGAGTATATCTGTTGGAGTTGATAACCGTTGAAGAAGTAACGAGCCTATTCAAATCCGGATGGAGGGACATCCCCTTGCGGATTTCCCGCAGGATAAATTCGGGCATCAAGACCGGAGCGCCCCTATAAAACATCTCGACCGTCGAGGCATTTTTGCCGTTTACCCTAATGCCGGCAGCGGCTAACTGTCTTTCGAAAGCATCCAAAGGCGAGCCGAAAGGCGTAGGGTCATAACTTTGGCTCTCCAACAGTTCCGATAATGTTATCCCCTTTTCTTGAGCTTCGAGATAAGTATCGCGGTTAACTTTTATTTGTTTGGCACGGCTTAAGTCCACAGGAACCGAAGAAACCTTTTCTTTTGCTTCTTCCTCCGCCGAGACTAATCTGCCCAATGTTTCGGAAAACATTTTGAATTCCATCTATGCTCCTTATAAAAATATTATTTTCTTTAATGGTTGATTTCTTATGGAAAGGTGGGTGTCTAATTCAAGATCAAGGTAGCGGTGCTGACCCCCGAGACCGACAATACCGTTCCACGGGCGACATTTCCGCCGGCGGGATCATTCCCGACTAAAGCCGGAGCCTGTTTCACCGAACCTAACCCATCGGCTACAACCCTATCGCCTATTGTCGGATAAGTGGTCCTGATCGGCAGAGTCATCACTCCCGCAATTTGCACGGTCGCTTTACGCTGTCCGTTGGTCCCTTCGCAGGGGGAAAGTGCCACCAATTTACCCAAAAGCAAATCGCCGTCATTTCCGAAACCGCATTCGTAGTTATCGGTTAAGGTAACCGCTTTGCCGATATCATCATCGGTCAACTGATCGGTTTCGCCGCTCTGGTAGATATCGAAAGTAGCATAAACTCCCCCAATACCCTCGAGATTTTGCTCTCTTACGCTCATAGTTCTCCTCTTCTTTAATTTTAACGGGTTTAATTTTCGTTATCGCCGAAGCTTTTCGCTGGGCCCCCGTATTATTCGGCGCCGCATTTGAACTCGGACAGATCAAAACCGAAACCGGCCGATTTTTCTTTGACATAAGGGGGCGGATAGTTGAAGGTTCGATTGAATTCCCTATCGATGCGGCTCTTGATTTTGATTAAGCGGTCATATTCATTCCCGGCGCTTTCCATCAAATCAATGACTTCCCCATAAATTCCCTTCTCGGCGGTAAGAGATTCGATAGCCCTCGCCCGTGAGATTATCGATTCCTTGAATTGATGATAAAGTTGAACCCCCAAACTTACCCATTGGCGGCACTCATCAGCTTCCCTTTCGATTTCATCGAGAGTGGCAAGGCAGGAATCCATATCCATCACTTTCCCGTCTTCAAAGGATAACCCCCGCCGCAATTTACCTATGAGTTCATTCATCGGACTATTTTTTTCCGACATCTGTTTCTCCTTTTGAAATATCTTCCAATTTGAGTTCGATTTTCAACAATCGGTAATTTACTTCCTCCCGAAAACGAAAGAAATCATCGCGGGAAATTAAATTCTTCTCTAAAGCGTTCTCCACGATATTAAGCCTTTTCTCAATATTAGTAGTTTGGACTAAATCCGTCTTGGAGGCGATTGAAACCTCAAGGGAGGAAACGGTGGAATAATAAGCCGCCATCGCCGCCGCTACGGAAATTATAATCGCTAATATATTTCTGCCGATTATACTCTTTAGTGAGTTCCCATTATGATAGTTTTCAGCGGAATCCATCCTAAACCTTCCGTGTAAGGATAAGTCGGTATTTGTTATTTTGTCTAACCCTCGAGAAATTATATAACCCCGATAAAGGGGAGTTCTCCACAAACAGGGTTTTCGGGATATCCTCTTCGATATCGATAAAAGCAGACCCTTTAACGGTCTTAAAACCTTCGGCTCCATCTGTGGAATTGCTTCCTAACAGGGAGCAGGTGTATGGATGATTCAACTGCAAGGGAAAATCGCCTTCCGAGAAGATAAATATATCCAAATTCCCCGCTTTGGAAGCGGCGGTAAGCGTTATACCTTTGCTCCCGCTCTCATTTACGGAAGTAATTTTGGTATCGGGGACAGCACCCCTGTAAACAAGGGATAGCTCTATAACCTTTTTTATCCCCCGATAATAATAAAATACCTGTTGAGAGGAGCCGTCGGGAGCGGAATAATAATCGAGCGGTATATGGGGGCATTTTCGAATATCTTCTCCGCAAACCGAACATTCCGGATAAGTATAGGAAAAACTAAGGGAGCATTCACGGTAAATACCGGAGTCGATATTGAGTTTCAAACTTTCAGCTCCCTCCGAGTCTTTCATCCAGTAAAAATACGACCGCACCCACTTGGTGTCCTCATCGTCCGTAGTAAAATCGGCGTAAAAATTCCGGGCGATGGGCAGTTGGTCGCGGCGATGCCCCACCATCACTGGCGAACCGGGAATCAATTCGGTTAGCTTTATCATCTCCGCCTCGGAGAATCTACCTCCGAAGGAATTTACCTTGTCCGAAGCGATATACATAACACGAAAATATGTATTCTCATTGGAAATCGGTATGTTCGGCTTCAATAATTGATTCGCTATGGATGGAAGGTCGTCTGCGGTTTGAGAACTGATACCGGTAAATTTAATTGCAGTTGTTAAATCGGCAGTTAAAAGCTTCATATTCCTCCCGAAGAGTTCAGATAATTTGCATAAAGTTGCACAGGAAAACGGTTGTCGTCGCAGGCAGGAGTAATCTATTTTATTGTATTTCAATATATTATGATGATTTTAAATGAATCGCCGAATGGAACGGCTATTGCTCAATATAAAAAGCAGGCATAACACTCCCTCCTGCGCTCAGCCGCCACCTTTTCTCTCCCCCGAGGTGGCGGTATTTTTTTGTGCGGGAGTTATAAAAAGTGGGAACTCGGATTAGAAACGCATTGTCCCGATCCTGCTTGATAGTGGAGGGGGAATGGAACCATCCACACGAGCGCCCCATAAAGCCAATGCCAAAGCCATTGCGCCATCGCATTTATTATTATCCTCCCATTTCAGCTCACTTAATTCCCTCTTAAACGACCATTCTTTACCGTTGGAATCGGGCAGTTTAATATCCGGGATTATAATTTTTTGCATTACGAAAAACCTTTGAAGGTTCGCCAATAACTCCGCTTTCGCTTTACCGCCGCCGACTCCGAAATTAAATCCCTCGGCACCGATATCCTCCAGCTCCGCCAAAACCACATCGCCCAAACCGGTAGAATCGATAATCACCCTTCCTCCGTAGAGACGATAACGCTCTCTAATGGCGGCATAAGCTTCAAGCCAGCCCCTTTGAAATCTCTCCATCGCCACAAGGCGGATTGGATCGCCGGTAATATCGATTGTGGCGCCGACGGTGTAAGTCCGTTTCCGAGCCAAATCCCAACCGTGAACATAAAGCCTGCCGGGTTTGGGCGATTCGGGAAACGGAAGGGATCTCTCCAATGCGTTTTCCAAATCGGCGAAAGGTATTATAGTCTCCTCCGTATCGGCGAAGATCCCCTTGATATTTTGGCTCCTGCCGGATTGCGGAAGCTCCTTAAATTTACGGTTTATATAATCCGCGCTGATATTCGGATTTTCACGGCTATCGCCTATTTGGACATAAGCCTCCGATGATTCCAAAAGCTTGATATATTTGTCGTAAAACCAATTTTTTCCGTTCGGAGTAGAACAGTAATCGATGGTCCCCTCTCGGTCGGCAAGACGCATCGCCAATACGGAATCAACTATATGAGAACTGTTCGGCTCAAAAGCGGCCTCGTCGAAATTAATATAATCGAAATCGTTTCCCAACAAATATTCGCCCTTGTTTTGCGAGGATCTCGCCTGCAGTATGGCTCCGTTCTTAAAAATTATGCTTGGGAACGGTGTTTTGCGGATTTCCTTAATGAAGGGCTGAATACGAGGTTTCCCGTTTAAAAGCGAGACCGCTTTATTGAAAACTATGGATGCCTGATCCTGAGTTATGGAAACATTGACGGCATTATAGCCCCGAATGTTGTCCCATTTGGGGTTTCTTAGCTTGAAGAAACAGCGATGCAGTAATTTAATTGCTTGGACTGTCGATTTACCCCAACGATTCCCGGTACAAAGGAGATTCTCCCTGCCGATGGAATTTCGTAACCACTTGGCTTGCGCCGGATGAGGTTTTATGTTGAGAAATTCCCGAGCGAAAACCACAGGATCGTAAAAAGCCCTTTTCCATATTCCCATAATCGATTGTAATGATTACTTTCTATAATCGGTTGTGCTTATTCTTTACGGAGCAATTCCTTGCGGAGTTCCTCGAATAGTATCAGGAGACGGTCGTCAGGTTCGTCGGTGGTTATTTTATGTTTGAGGTCGATAGCCTTAAAACCATCCGTCAATGAGGGGGAAAGCTCACCCGACTTGAGTTTTTCATAGACGCTATCCCTTACACGGTTCAATAGCAACTCATCGGTTATCTTCGCTGACGAAAGTTTCTTCGCCGCCCGTTTGACCTTCTTTTTTGGGGCTTTACCGCCTGAGGTGATTTTTATGATATTCTTTTGCGGGACTATTTTTGCTTCGGCGGGCAAACCAAGCTCGGCTTTGGATGAGGGTGATTTCTTTCTGGGCATAACTTAAACCTCAAGTAGATTTTTAGCCCTGTCCTCGTTTATCAATCCCGAATTAAGCATCGTGACGACATTACCGATATGAATCTGCTCGGATTGTCTTTGCTCCAACATTCCGAACGATTTGCTGTTGTCGAAACGGTGATAGACTCTTATCGGAATCCCCTTAAGCGCAAGCTCCACCTCGCAAAGCCAATCCAACAGATGAGAAGCGGCCGCCTGTATCGTATGCACCTGTCGGAGGACAATCTCGTATTTGAATTTCGCCCAGTTATGGGTAGTGCCGTAGGAATAGCCGAGCATAAACGGGTCCAAATGACATCCCGAACAAATATCCTCAACCATCGAGCGGTGATTTAAATACCACGCTCCTATACTGCTGTAATTGGACGGACCGATATGTTTTATCTCCACATCGTTCCAAGTTATGGGATTGTCATCGGTTTCGAGGCCGTTCATCATCTGCACCGTATCGTCGAAATAACTGTTGGCGCGCTCGATGTAAGCCTTATCCGATTCCCCCGGGAATTTCTGCGGAGGGGTAATGGAAACCTGCAAGCGATGATAGCCGGCATTATGCGCCGCCTTGCTCATATCGTTGACCAATTGCTGTTCTATGTGGGCGACAAAAGGCACCGCCGATATAATCGATCTCCCGCGGGGGTCGGACGCTTCCGCATCAAGCCCATAATAAAATAGTGTCTGTGTCGGCAGCTTAATCCTCTTATCCCCGACTATTTGCGAAATCTCCCATCGTCCGCCTTTCAACTCGAAGTCGAGTTCGGAAACATCAAGGGGATAGAATCCCTCAATCCCATCGCCGGACGGATTAATCACCAATTCGCCGCTGGCGGCACCGTCGGTAAATAAGGCATTGAACAAAGTATCGAGCAGCGCATCAAACCCACCGTAGCGCCAAAAATGAAACGGGAAAATCTTCCTCTCAAGGTCGGTCAATATCTCTTCAACTTCGCTTTCGGCCGAGGCGGAAATCCCGACATCATATCTGCGGGTGCGTGGAGCGTTGCTCAATTTCGACCAAGTCCAGACGGCGGAATTAATCGTCGGAATATTGTTGCGGAGGAATCGGTAAAGCTGGATGCGGAATTTCGGCGAACCGGCAAGCATCCCATCAAAAACAAAAACATTCCCGCCAGGATTTATGACCGACTTTCTTCCCTTACCACCAAAACCCGCAGCGATAATCCTCGATTGTTTGGATAACCTTTTTGAGGAAAACCGTTTACCTCGCCGATTGCGTGCAAACAGCTTTTGACTTTTGATCTTCGATAAGAGTTTTTGCATCTAACACCTAAAATCCTTCTTATTTTTTTCAGAAACAACGCTAAAATCAATCGATTCGTAAACGAGAAGAAAGGGTCCCCAAAACTTAACCCCTTCTATAAATAACCCCTGAAGTGTGAATCACCTACTCGGAACATTCGATTCCAATCCAAGCGAATAGCAGGTTAATCGATTGAAACGGAATCAATTATAATAAATATGCAGCCATCTGACATCCTCAAAAAACTATTTAAGGCGAAGTTGGTTATTTCGATGAATTTGGAAAAAAATAAATACTGATTGCCAACGGCGGTAAATCATTATAAATTTAGGCTGCTAATATGAAATTTTAGCCCTCACTATAGTAATTAAAAAATCTGCATGGAGAAAATATGTTCAAGAAATCAATTTTAATTATTATCTCGGCGGCGATGATATTGTTCCCGCTTTTTACAACCAATTCTTACGCCAAGAAGAAAAAACCGAAAAAGGAACAAACCAAGGAAACCCCCAAAAATAAAGAAAAACCGTTTAATGAAGTCATTAAGGATTATCAGAAGGTGGAAGGTTTTTTCACTTTCTATATAAATGAGAAAGAAGGAAAAACCTATATGGCTCTCAAGCCGAAGCAACTGGGCAAGTTATACTTATGTTCACTGACCCGTTCGGCGGGGGATGGAAGCTATTACGATTCCGGTGCGGATTGGGGGGAGTTCGTTTATAAATTCAAACGCATCGGGAGGAATATCCAAATGTTGGAGGTCAATGTTCGTTACCGAGCGGACAGCACATCGACATTGTATTCGGCAATAAAGAAGGGGATTACCAATTCGATTTATGGGGTCGCTAAAATAGAATCGGCTCCGGACAGCACGGGAGCTGTTTTGGTCAATCCAGCGGGATTTTTCATCAAAGATATTCCCAATGTTTCCTACTATTTGGGGAGTCGGCGTAAATTGGGATATTCGTTCGACAGTAAAAACAGTTATTTCGGGAAAATAAAATCGTTCCCTCAAAATTCGGAAATAGATGTTCATTTACATTATAAAACGAAGAGACCCAACTCCGCACCGACAATTCCCTCTTCTTATTCGATGTTTTTGGTATATCATTATTCTATTACCGGTATTCCCGAAACCGATTATATGCCTAGAATCGCTGATGATAGGGTGGGATACTTTCTGACTATGTATCAAGATTACACCGACTTAGATTCCATAAGCCCCTATGTGCGGTATATAAATCGCTGGAATCTCAAAAAAGCCTACCCGGAGTTACCGATATCGCCTCCAAAGAAGCCGATAGTGTTTTGGCTTGACAAGACCATCCCGAAGGAATATCGCGAATATGTCAAAGAGGGAGTATTGTATTGGAATAAGGCTTTCCGCAAAGCCGGTTTCGAGGATGCTATCGTGGTGAAACAGATGCCCGACAGCGCCGATTGGGATCCGGCGGATGTCCGTTATAATGTAATCCAATGGATCGTTTATCCCGGTTGGTCCTATGCGGTAGGTCCCTCTCATACAAACCCATTTACAGGCGAGATCTACGATGCAGATATTCGTATCTGCGCGGACTTCATCCGTTGGATGTTCCTTTATTCCGAGGAATTTATAGAGCCGGTTTCTTCCGAGAATAATTATTCCGGCGGGGAACCTCCCAACTCACCCGAAGAAGAATACGGTTATTGCGATTATGCTGTCCAACGGGCGAAGGATGCCTCCCTTTCCATATCCTACTTGGAAGCCGCCAACGATGATTTCGAAGGCAAAAGCGATATCGTTAAGAAATTCGTAAGGCAGTATATCGTGGATTTGGTTTCGCACGAAGTGGGGCATACCCTTGGGCTTCGGCATAATTTCAAAGCATCGACCATTTGGGATCTGAAACAGATCAACGACACTACCTTCACGAGATCAATGGGGATGGTCGGTTCCACGATGGATTATAATCCGGCCAATATCGCCCTACCCGGCGAGGTTCAAGGCGATTATTACAATAAAACCCCGGGACCGTACGATTGTTGGGCTATTGAATACGGTTATACTCCCATTGACGCATCAGTTCCAGCCGAAGAATTGCCGACTTTGGAAAAGATAGCTTCCCGTTCATCCGATACTACACTTGTATACGGCACCGATGAAGACGCCAACGGTTATGTTAGTATCGATCCTAATTGTAATCAATTCGATCTTG
>Ga0256841_1001564_pt1 | contig 19403 bp, 24 predicted proteins | sample 356308metaG_FD_185971 | JGI IMG/M metagenome (GOLD analysis project Ga0256841, IMG submission 185971) | Hydrothermal vent microbial communities from Mid Atlantic Ridge, Atlantic Ocean - 356-308 | ecosystem: Environmental > Aquatic > Marine > Hydrothermal vents | place: Atlantic Ocean: Mid... | reverse complement strand
GCGGACGCATTCGGGGGGGCGGAAATCCATGTCGGCCACCCACATGGGAATGCCGTCGTCGGGCGACACGCCGTATGCATTTTGCATCAGATCCCATTTTGCCGAATGGGTGCCGCGCCGTTCGATGATCTGGTCGAAATCCATGCAGGTTCTCCTCTTGTGCCCGCGGAGACTATCGCAGCCGCTTGCGAGTGCAAGAGCGTTGCAACACCCGGATGCTTGGCCTACATGAGCGCCATGAGCATTCTGCCGATCCTGATCCACCCCGACCCCCGCCTGAAAAAGGTCTGCGCGCCCGTGGGCGAGATCACCCGCGAGTTGCGCGAACTGGCCGAAAACATGCTGGAAACCATGTATGACGCGCCGGGGATCGGCCTGGCCGCGCCGCAGGTGGGCGTCATGAAGCGGCTGTTCGTGATGGACTGCGTGAAAGAGGAAAACGCGCCACCCCAGCCGATGGTGCTGATCAACCCCGAAGTCACCTGGGTGTCCGAGGACATGAACACCTACGAAGAGGGCTGCCTGTCGATCCCCGATCAATATGCCGAGGTCGAACGGCCCGCCGAAGCGCGGGTGCGCTGGACCGACCTTGGCGGCAAGCAGCACGAAGAACAGTTCGACAAGCTCTGGGCGACCTGTTCGCAGCACGAGATCGACCACCTGAACGGCAAGCTGTTCATCGACTACCTGAAGCCGCTCAAACGCCAGATGATCACCCGCAAGATGGTCAAGCTGAAACGCGAGCGGGCGCGCGCATGAGCCGGGGCGTGCTGCGCTGGCCGGACCGGCGGCTGCGCACCCCGGCGGCGCCGGTTCCGGCGATCACCGAGGAAACCCGCGCCATCTGGGACAAGATGATCGCGGTGATGGAGGCGATGCCCGGCGTTGGCCTGGCGGCGGTCCAGCTTGGGGTGATGCAGCGCCTGGCGGTGGTCGATGCTTCTCGCGAACGCGGGCAGGCGGTGCGCATGGCCAACCCCGAGGTGATCCACGCATCGACCCGGCTGCGCGAACACGAGGAGGCCAGCCCCTGCCTGCCCGGCGTGTCGGCCCGGCTGAAGCGTCCGCGGGCAGTGACGGTGCGCTTTCAGAACGCCGACGGCGCGGTGGAAGAACGCGATTTCGTCGGGCTCTGGGCGACCAGCGTGCAGCATCAGATCGACCACCTCGACGGGCGGATGTATTTCCACCGGCTCAGCCGGGTGAAACGCCAGATGCTGCTGAAACGCGCGGCCAGGGCGGGGGCCGTGGCATGAGGCTGGTCTTCATGGGAACGCCGGATTTTTCCGTGCCGGTTCTCGACGCCCTGGTCGGGGCCGGGCACGAGATTGCCGCGGTCTATTGCCAGCCGCCGCGTCCGGCCGGGCGCGGCAGGAAGCAACGGCCCTCTCCGGTGCACCGTCGCGCGCAGGAACTGGGCCTGGCGGTGCGTCATCCGCACTCGTTGAAAGGCGCCGACGCGCAGGCGGAATTCGCGGCGTTCGCCGCCGAGGCGGCGGTGGTGGTGGCCTACGGGCTGATCCTGCCGCCGGCCGTTCTGGAGGCCCCGGCACGCGGCTGCCTGAACATCCATGCGTCGCTGTTGCCGCGCTGGCGTGGCGCGGCGCCGATCCAGCGTGCGATCATGGCGGGCGACGATGAAACCGGCGTGTGCATCATGCAGATGGAGGCCGGGCTGGACACCGGCCCGGTGCTGTTGCGCAAGGCGGTGCCGATCGGGCCCGAGGACACGGCGGGCGACCTGCACGACCGACTGTCGGCGCTGGGGGCCGCGGCCATCGTCGAGGCGCTGGCGCGCCTGGATGCGCTGACGCCCGAACCGCAGCCCGAGGACGGGGTTACCCATGCCGCCAAGATCGACAAGGCCGAGGCGCGAATCGACTGGTCGCGACCCGCGCCCGAGGTGGACCGGCTGATCCGCGGCCTGTCGCCCTTTCCGGGCGCCTGGTGCGAGGTTGCCGGCGAACGGGTGAAACTGTTGCGTTCGCGCCAGGTGGCCGGGGCGGGAGCGCCTGGCGAGGTGCTCGGGGGGTTCACCGTGGCCTGCGGCGAAGGCGCGGTCGAGATCACGCGCGCCCAGCGGCAGGGGAAACGCGCCCTGCCGGTGAGCGAACTGCTGCGGGGCTGGCCCCTGCCGGCGCGGTTTGGCCAGAGGCAGGATCGGATCGACCCGCCCGCGCCCGGCCATCGCCCCTGACCGCCATTACCCCTGACCGCCATTACCTCTGACCGCCCCCGCCCCTGACCGCCCCCGCCCCTGACCGGCATTGCCCGCGCGCGCCCCACCCGCGCGCCCGGTCATGACCCCGGGCCGGGGCGCAGACCCGCGAAGCTCGGATCGCCGGCTCACCGGATTTTCGTTCGGGCCGGGCCATGCCCGCGGGAACGGCGGTTCGGCCGCGACAGGGGGCAACGACGCCCGGTCGAAATCCGGCGGCCTGCGGTTCTGCGGGCCATGCCCCGGGGCTCTGGTGTCGGATCAGGCGTGCTCCGCGGCCGGCCGTCGGCCTTCGAACAGGTCTTTCTCCGGCGCGATATGGTCAACCATGTGCTGGCGGAACAGCCGCACCCGCCGGGTCTGGCGCAGATCGCCGTGATACAGCAGCCACAGGCCAAGATCGTGCTTTTCTTCGGGGGCGTGCACCCGGGCAAGGTCCGGGTGACTGTCGCCCATGAAACAGGGCAGATAGGCAATCCCGAAGCCTTCCTTGAGGGCCGCAAGCGTGAGCAGGGTATCATCGACATAAAAGCGGAAATCCCGTTCCGGCCGGGCGGCATGGGTCCAGTCGCGGTGAAAATCGCAGCATTCGACCCCCAGCCATTCGGGCGGCTGCGCGCGCGACCGTTGCCTGGCCAGGTAGGCGGCCGATCCGTAAACCGCCGATCGCACCGTGACCAGGCGCGTTCCGATCAGCGTCTCCAGCGGATCGTTGGTCAGACGGATCGCGATGTCTGCCTGGCGCTCGGTCAGGCTGACGAACCTGTTTGACACCTGAATGTGCATCTCGATCTCGGGGTATCGCTCGTGGAAGGCGCGGAACATGGGCATCAGAACGGTTGTCGCCATGTTGCCGATCGCCGACACTCTCAGTTCGCCGCATACCCGCCCTTCGTGGCCGGCCAGCGCGTCTTCGATGTCGAGGATTTCCAGTTCCATCCTGGCGGCGGACAGCTTGAGTTCTTCACCGACGGCGGTCAGTTCGTAGCCGGATTTCTTGCGCTCTATCAGTCGGGTTCCCAACCGGTTTTCCAGTGCCCGGATACGGCGCGACACTGTCGAATGCTGGACCTTCAGCCGCCTGGCGCCGGCACTGATGGAGCCGTTGCGCGCCACCGCCAGGAAGAATTTCAGATCATCCCATTGCATCCGCCGTGTGCTCCTTCGTGCATTCTTGCACATCCGTCGTCGCGCCATCGCGAATGGTGACAAGCCTAGTCGAAGGATACCGTGATCGGCAAGTTTCAACCAAGGGGAGGAAGACCGATGAGCAGGCAACAAGCCGTATTCGACCCGGTCGCGTTCAAGGCAACGACAAGGCAGCAGTGGGACACCGCAGCCGAAGCCTGGAGCCGCTGGAGCCCGCTGTTGAGCCGCTGGCTGGGTCCGGCAACGGAAACGATGCTGGACATGGCAGGGGTGGACGAAGGCAGCCGGGTGCTCGATGTGGCCGCCGGCGCGGGCGAACAGAGCATTGCCGCCGCGCGGCGGTGCGGCCCGTCGGGCCATGTCCTGGCCACCGATCTTTCGCCCGAAATCCTGAAATTCGCCGCGGCAAACGCCCGGCGCGCGGGGCTGGACAATCTTCAGACCATGGTGGTTGACGGTGAAAGCCTGGCCGAGATCGAGGCCGCGCCATTCGATGCGGTCATCTCGCGCGTCGGGCTGATCTATTTCCCGGATCAGCACAGGGCTGTCAGCGGCATGCGCGCGCAACTGCGTCCCGGTGGCAAGGTCGGGGCCATGTCCTATTCCCGGGCCGAAAAGAACCCGTTCTTTTCGATCCCGGTCGGCATCATTCGGCGGTGGGCCGGACTGCCGGCTCCATTGCCCGGGCAGCCGGGGCCGTTCAGCCTGGCTGACCCGGACGTGTTTCGCGGCTTGCTGGCCGACGCCGGGTTCAGCAAGATCGATGTCGAGGTCATCGACGCCCCGGTGCGGCTGGCATCGGCGCTGGAATGCCTGCAATTCGAACAGGAGTCCTTCGGCGCCCTGCATCAGATGCTTTCGGGGCTTTCGGCGCAGGAGCAGGACGACGCCTGGGCCGAGATCGAGGACGCCCTGCGCCAGTTCGAAAGCGGCGGCCATTTCGAAGGGCCGTGCGAAATGGTGGTCGCGGTCGGCACCAGACCCGACGCCGGCTGACGCGCTGCACATGTTTGCGAGGGTTTGCGAGGGAGGAAAACGATGGCCAGAGTCGCAGTCATCCAGGAACCGCCGGTTTTTCTTGACCGAAAGGCGACCATTTCCCGAGCGGTCGCGCTGATCGGCAAGGCCGCGCAGCAGGGGGCCGATCTGGCGGTCTTTTCCGAGACCTTCATATCCGGCTATCCGGCGTGGATCTGGCGCCTGCGCCCGGGCAGCGACCGGGGCCTTTGCGAAGAGCTGCACGCGCGCTTGCTTGGCGGTGCGGTCGATCTGGGCACCGATCAGCTGCACCCGATCCGCGACGCCGCGCGAAAACATCGCGTGACGGTTGTCTGCGGCATGAACGAGGTCGATGCCGATACCAGCCGGACCACCGTTTACAACACCTGCGTCGTGATCGGGCCGGATGGCGGCCTGCTGAACCGGCACCGCAAGTTGATGCCGACCAACCCCGAACGCATGGTGCACGGGTTTGGCGATGCCAGCGGGCTGAAGGTCGTGGAAACGCCGGCTGGCCGGCTGGGCACGCTCATATGCTGGGAAAACTACATGCCGCTGGCGCGATACGCCCTGTATTCCCTGGGGACCGAGGTCCATGTTGCGCCCACATACGATTCCACAGACGACTGGACCGCCACCTTGCAGCATATCGCCCGCGAAGGCGGCTGTTGGGTCATCGGCGCGGGCCATGTGCTGCGCGCCGCAGACCTGCCCGCAGACCTGCCCGGGCGCGAACGGATCTACCCGGACCGGCAGGCGTGGGTAAATCCCGGCGGATCGGTGATCGTTGCTCCGGGCGGGGAAATTTGTCGCGGGCCCGCTGAACCGGGAGTGCGGCCTGCTGATTGCCGATATCGAGTTGCGGCGGGTTGCGGCCGCGCGGCGCAGCCTTGACGTGGCCGGGCATTATGCGCGGCCGGACCTGTTCAACCTGTCGCTCGACGACAGGCCGCAGCGTGCGCTCGGGCGCGCCGCGCAACAGGCGACGCGCCTGGACCCCGGCGGGATGCGGGCAGGATAGAGCCACGATGCGCGCCCCGAACAGGGGGTTTGCGGGGGGTTTAAACCGCGCCCTTTCTGCCCCATATTCATTCGGGGAACGGAAAGGATGCCCATGTCTCTTGTTGCGCTCATCATCATCGGAATCGCCGCCGGTTACCTTGCCACCAGCCTGATGAATTTGCAGACCAATGTGGTGGTGACCATGGCAATCGGCGTGCTTGGCGCGCTGCTCGGTTCCGTGATCCTGCGCGTGCTGCTGGCGATTGTCGGCTGGATGGCCGGGTTCGTCGGCGCCGTGCTGGGGGCAATGCTGTTGATCTGGGCCTGGCGCACCTACGGCCCCGGGACCTGATCCGCTCGCCCGTTGCCTTGTGCCTTGAACCGTGCCAGGCCGGCGCGCGCCAGTTCGTCGGCGCGTTCGTTTTCCGGGTGGCCGTCGTGGCCCTTCACCCATTCCCAGCGCACATCGTGGCGCGCCGTGGCGGCGTCGATGCGTTCCCACAGATCGACATTCTTCACCGGCTTTCTTGCCGCCGTGCGCCAGCCGTTCTTCTTCCAGCCGTGGATCCAGCCGGTGATTCCGTTCTTCAGATAGGTGCTGTCGGTGACAACGGTGATGGAGCTGGGCCTGTCCAGCGCCTCAAGCGCATTGATCGCGGCCAGCAGTTCCATGCGGTTGTTGGTGGTCCGGGGCTCGCCCCCGTTCAGTTCGCGTGCCTTCACCACCCGGTCGCCTTCGCGTGCCACCAGCAGAACGCCCCAGCCGCCGGGGCCGGGATTGCCGCTGCACGCGCCGTCGGTATAGGCGTAAAGTTCAGCCAACGCCGGCCTCCCTCAACACCCGGGGCACCTTGAACTCTATGTCCTCACGGGCGGTTTCCACCACCTGCAGCGCCGTGTCGTATCGGGCGCGAAACGCTTCCAGCACTTCTGTGACCAGCACCTCGGGGGCCGATGCGCCGGCGGTGATCCCGACCGAACGCGCCCCGTCCAGCGCCCGCCAGTCGATCTCGGCGGCGTTCTGGACCAGCTGCGCATAGCCGCAGCCCGCGGCCTTGCCGACCTCGACCAGCCGGCGCGAGTTGGACGAGTTCGGCGCCCCGATGACCAGAAGGGCCTCGACCCGCCCGGCAATGGCCTTGACCGCCGCCTGCCGGTTGGTGGTGGCATAGCAGATGTCTTCCTTGTGCGGGCCGGAAATCTGCGGAAACCGCGCCCTGAGAGCGGCAACGATTTCACCCGTGTCGTCCACGGAAAGCGTCGTCTGGGTGATATAGGCCAACCTGCCCGGATCGCGCACCTGCAGCCCGGCGACATCGGCAGGGCTTTCCACCAGCAGCACCTCGCCCTCGGGCAACTGGCCCATGGTGCCGACGGTTTCCGGGTGGCCGGCATGGCCGACCATGATCATCTGCAGACCGTTTTTGTGGTGGCGCTCGGCCTCGATATGCACCTTCGATACCAGCGGGCAGGTGGCATCGACGAATACCATGTTGCGCCGCCGCGCGGCGGCCGGCACCGATTTCGGCACGCCGTGGGCCGAAAACACCACCGGCCGGTCGTCGGGGCAGTCATCGAGGCTTTCGACGAAAACCGCCCCGAGCGCGCGCAGCCTGTCCACCACGAAGCGGTTGTGCACGATCTCGTGGCGCACATAGACCGGCGCCCCCCATTTTTCGAGCGCCAGCTCGACGATTTTCACCGCCCTGTCCACGCCGGCACAAAACCCGCGCGGCGCGGCGAGATACACGGCAAGCTTCGGCCGTTTCGACATGCCCGATCCTTTCGCTTCGTCCATGTCCTCGTCTTCCCGGTGCCTTCGGAAGGTTTCCACCTGCTGCCGGTCATTTTGCGCAGACAAGGCGGCCTCTTTTCAAGCAGAAATCGCGCGCCGCCCGAAATCCCCGGAAATTCCGGCCGGAAGAGGGGTCTTGCGACCCGTGCGCATGTCGCGATGGCCGGCCCGGACCGTGCCACCAGGCCGGCGGGCCGCACCCGAGCGCAGTCCCCGCCACGACGGCCCGGCGGCGGGGCTCACGTTTCGACCGGGGGAATGCTTGCGGGTTCACGCGGTTCGCGCGGCGGGCGTCCGATGACTTCCTTCAATTCGTCCAGTTCGATGAAATTGTCGGCCTGCCGGCGCAGTTCGTCGGCAATCATCGGCGGTTGGGAACGGATGGTCGACACCACCGAGACGCGCACGCCCTGGCGTTGCAGGCTTTCGACCAGCGGGCGGAAATCGCCATCGCCGGAAAACAGCACGATATGGTCCACATGCGGGGCCGTTTCCAGGGCATTCACCGCAAGTTCGATGTCCATGTTGCCCTTGACCTTGCGCCGGCCCTGGCTGTCGATGAATTCCTTTGCCGGTTTGGTCACCATGGTGAAGCCGTTGTAGTTCAGCCAGTCCACCAACGGACGGATCGGCGAATATTCGTCGTTTTCCAACAGGGCCGTGTAGTAGAACGCGCGCAGCAGCTTCCCGCGGCGCATGAATTCCTGGCGAAGCAGTTTGTAGTCGATGTCGAAACCCAGGGCCTTTGCGGCGGCGTAAAGGTTCGAACCGTCAATGAACAGCGCAAGCCGTTCGTCTCGGTAGAACATATCCGTTCCTTTCTTGCGAGTTTCGCCTTTGTGGTTGTGAGTGGATATTGAAAACGAGTGGTGGTATTGGCGAAACTGCCTGTAAATTAGCGGAAATTCGCGTTACCGCAAGACCGGGGAACTGGAAAATCGTCGCATATGCACCAAAATTCAGGGATCGGCCTGTCCTTTTGGCCATGGGATCAAACCTGACGTCGCGGCACGGGTCGCCGCTGGATACGGTGTTGGCGGCCATTGACGCCGTTGCGCGCGCGGGGGTGCAGGTTGACGCGGTCAGTGAAATGTATCGCACGCCGGCCTGCCCCGCCGGCGCCGGCCCCGATTATGTGAACGCGGCACTTGCCTGCCGAAGCGCGCTTGGTCCGCAGGCGTTGCTGGAACGGCTGCACGGGATCGAGAAGGCGTTCGACCGGCGGCGAACGGGGCGGTGGCAATCGCGCACGCTCGATCTTGATCTTCTGGCCGTCGGCGATGCCATCCTGCCCGATCGCGAAACCTTCGCGCACTGGTCCGATCTCGATGCCGAGGAACAGAAATCGCGCGCGCCGGATCGCCTGATCCTGCCGCATCCGCGCCTGCACGAACGCGCCTTCGTCCTGATCCCGCTGGCCGATGTGGCACCGGACTGGCGGCATCCGGTGCTGGGGAGGCGCGTTCAGGAGATGGCCGCAGCGCTGCCAGAGGCGCAAAGGCGCGAAGTCCGCCCCGTCAAGCCGGTCTGAATTGATCGATTCCGCGCTTGTCAAGGGGCGTGCAAACGCCTAAGTAGACGATCTGATGTTTCCCGCCAATGGATATGGAGTGCCCAGATGGCCCGCGTGACGGTCGAAGATTGCGTAGACAAGGTTCCCAACCGGTTCGAACTGGTGATGCTCGCCGCGCACCGTGCGCGTGAGATTTCAGCGGGCGCCGCGCTGACGGTTGACCGCGACAACGACAAGAACCCGGTTGTCGCCCTGCGCGAGATCGCCGAGGAAACCCAGTCGGCCGACGAACTGCGCGAGCGCATGATCGAAAGCCACCAGACCCAGATCGAGGTGGACGAGCCGGAAGAAGACGCCATGGCGCTGCTGATGGGCGCCGGGGCCGACAAGCCGGCCGAGGATGAAATGTCCGAAGAAAACCTGCTGCGCGCGCTCATGGAAGCGCAGAGGCAGGAATAACCGGCGCGTTGCGCCGAAGGGTGCGGGCCGGATGATCGATGTCGATGACCTGATCGAGCTGGTTCTCAACTACAACCCCCGGACAAACGAAGAACTGATTCGCGAAGCATATGCCTACGGGCGCGCGATGCACGAGGGGCAGTTCCGCCATTCGGGCGAGGCGTATTTTTCGCATCCCGTGGCCGTGGCCGCGATTCTGACCGAACAGCGGCTGGACGACGCGACCATTGTCACGGCGTTGCTGCACGATACCATCGAGGACACCCGATCGACCTTCGAAGAGGTCGAGGAAAAATTCGGCACCGAGATCGCCGAACTCGTCGATGGCGTCACCAAGCTGACCAACCTTCAACTGAACTCGACCGAGACCAGGCAGGCGGAAAATTTCCGCAAGCTGTTCATGGCCATGTCCAAGGACCTGCGGGTGATCCTGGTGAAGCTGGCCGACCGGCTTCACAACATGCGCACCATCCGCTCGATGAAGCCGGAGAAGCAGGTGGGAAAGGCCCGCGAGACGATGGACATCTATGCCCCGCTTGCCGGGCGCATGGGCATGCAGTGGATGCGCGACGAACTGGAGGACCTCGCCTTTCGCGTGCTGAACCCCGAGGCGCGCAACTCGATCATGCGCCGCTTCATCACCCTGCAGCGCGAAACCGGCGACGTGATTCACAAGATCACCAACGACATCCGCCAGGAACTGGAAAAGGCCGGGATCGAGGCCGACGTGTTCGGCCGGGCGAAAAAACCCTATTCGATCTGGCGCAAGATGGAAGAAAAGGAACAGGGGTTCTCGCGCCTGTCGGACATCTACGGATTTCGTATCATCACCCGGGACGAGGCCGATTGTTACCGGGTCCTTGGCGCCATCCACCAGCGCTGGCGCGCGGTGCCGGGCCGGTTCAAGGACTACATCAGCCAGCCGAAATCGAACGGCTACCGGTCCATTCACACGACGGTATCGGGACGCGACGGCAAGCGCGTCGAAGTGCAGATCAGAACCCGCCAGATGCACGAGGTGGCCGAGGTCGGGGTGGCTGCCCACTGGTCCTACCGCGACGGTGTGCGCGCCGAAAACCCCTTTGCCGTGGACCCGGCCAAATGGCTTGCCGCGCTGACCGAACGTTTCGAGACCGCCGAGGACCACGACGAATTCCTGGAACATGTCAAACTGGAAATGTATGCCGACCAGGTGTTCTGCTTCACCCCCAAGGGCGATGTGGTGAAGCTGCCGCGCGGGGCGACGCCGCTGGACTATGCCTATGCGATACACACGCGCATCGGCGACAGTTGCGTGGGGGCGCGGGTCGATGGCATCCGTGTGCCGCTCTGGACCCGGCTGAAGAACGGACAGTCGGTCGAAATCATCACCGCCGAGGGGCAGACGCCGCAGTCAAGCTGGGTGGATATCGTGGTCACCGGCCGCGCCAAGGCGGCAATCCGTCGCCGGCTTCGCGAAGAGGATCGCGAACGCTTCATCAAGCTTGGCCGCGAACTGGCGCGTGTGGCGTTCGACCATATCGGCAAGCGGGCCACCGACAAGGCGCTTGCGACCGCCGCCAAGCAGCTTGGCGTGAAAGGCGCCGAAGAGCTTCTGTCGCTGCTCGGCTCGGCCGAGCTGTCGGCCAGCGAAGTGATCGAGGCGCTCTATCCCGAACTTGCCAAGGGCGGCGACGAAGTGGACAGCGAGCGCGCGGTCGTCGGCCTGACGCCCGACCAGACCTTCAAGCGCGCCGCCTGCTGCCAGCCGATACCCGGAGAGCGGATCGTCGGCATTACCTATCGCGGACAGGGGGTCGTGCTGCATGCCATTGATTGCGAGGCATTGGCGGAATTCGAAGACCAGTCCAGGCGCTGGGTCGATCTGCAATGGCACAGTGGCAAGCACGCGCCTGTCAACACCGTGAGCATGGAACTGACCATTCGCAACGACGCCGGCGTGCTGGGACGAATATGCACCTTGATTGGCGAACAACATGCGAATATCTCCGATTTGCACTTTCTTGATCGGAAACCGGACTTTTTTCGTCTCATTCTTGATGTTGACTTGCGCGATATCGAGCATCTGCATGCGATCATGCTTGCGCTTGAAGCCGAAAGCGACGTGGCATCGGTTGATCGGTATCGCGACATCGGGCGCAGGCCCTAGGTAACGGAGCAAAGGGTTGTTCAAGCGGCGAAAGCAGCGAAGCCTTTCGCAATTTCTGGCCGAGGGCCTGTATCCGCGCGGCGGCTGGATTCGCGCGGCCAGCTACGTCTGGCATCGGCTGCGCCGCCTGCCCGACCCGCCGCATCGCATCGCGCGCGGGGTCGCGGCGGGGGTGTTCGTCTGTTTCACTCCGTTCTTCGGCTTCCATTTCATCCTCGCCACGATCATTGCCATCCTGATACAGGGCAACATCCTGGCGGCGCTGCTTTCCACCTTTTTCGGCAACCCGTTCACCTTTCCGATCATCGCGGCGCTTTCGGTGGATCTGGGCACCTGGATGCTGGGGTTGCCAGGCGGCCAGGAACTGCCCTCCATCGTGGGAGAGTTCTCGCAGGCTTCGGTGCAGATATGGGCGAATCTGAAGGCGATATTCACCCACGACGTGACCCACTGGGACCGGCTTGCAACCTTTTTCGACCGGGTGTTCCTGCCCTATCTGGTGGGCGGAATCATCCCCGGGCTGATCACGGCGTTCATTGCGTTCCTGATCTTCCTGCCGCTGGTGCGCGCGCATCAGACCAATCGGATACGGCGCCTGAAGCAGCGCCACGAAAAACGCCAGCGCGCCGCCGCCCGGCGGGCAGCCGACGCGGCGCGCAAGGGATCGGTGGCTGACGCCGTGCGCGATTGAGGCTAGCGTTGCGCGAAAGCGGGAATCAGGCGGAGGATTCGACATGGCCGCAAGACCACAGCCACCCGGCGGGCTGCGTCTGGGGGTGAACATCGACCATGTGGCCACGGTGCGCAACGCGCGCGGCGGCCGCTACCCGGACCCGGTGCGCGCCGCAAGGCTGGCCGAGGACGCCGGGGCCGACGGCGTAACCGCGCATCTGCGCGAGGATCGCCGCCACATTTCCGACAGCGACATCGAGCGGCTGATGGAAACGCTTGCGGTGCCTCTCAATCTGGAAATGGCGCCGACCGACGAAATGCAGTCGATCGCCCTGCGCCACAAGCCGCACGCGGTATGCATCGTGCCGGAAAGGCGGGAGGAACTGACCACCGAGGGCGGGCTGGACGTGGCGCGCGACGAAAACCGCCTGGCCCGTTTCATCGCGCCGTTGCGCGAGGCGGGGTGCCGGGTATCCATGTTCGTCGCTGCTGACAGGGCGCAGGTCGAGGCCGCCAGCCGCATCGGCGCGCAGGTGGTGGAACTGCACACCGGTGCCTATTGCGACGCCTTCGCGGACGAACGCCACGCGCAGGCCCGGGACGAACTGGAGCGGCTGCGCGCGATGGCGCGATTTGCGCATGATCTGGGACTCGAGGTGCACGCGGGGCACGGCCTTGCCTATGACACGGTCAGGCCGGTTGCGGCATTCCCCGAGGTCACGGAACTGAATATCGGCCATTTCCTGATCGGCGAATCCATATTCGTCGGCCTGCCGAAGGCGCTTGCCGAAATGCGCCGGCTGATGGACGAGGCGCGCGCGTGATCGCACGGCGCGCGGCCCGGCCGGGCGGCAGCGCCCTGGCCCTGTTGCCGGCCATGCTGGGTTGCGCCTTCGTCGCTTCGGCGGGGGGCCCGGCCCCGGCGCAGGAGTTGCAGCCATGCGATGCGCGCAGCGCGGCCCCGGGACTGTCGGATTTCGGGCGCGACGACGTCCGCACCTTTGGCGACGGCAATATCCTTGTGGCCCGTCTTGATACCGGCCGGCCCGCATTCGCCCCGATGCGCCTGCTGATCCTGTCGCCGCCGCGCGATGCGGAGGGCAGGCGGCAGTGCCGGCTGGTGCGCCTGGAAGACGGGCTGGGTTTCGGCCAGCTGTATCTGTCGCGGGCCGGGGCACGGTATGACCCGGGACGAGGCTTGACGGCGGATGTTCCCGGCCTGATCCTGCTTGAAGACGGTTTTTCCAACCCGATCCTTGTGCATGTGACCATCAACCAGCAGAGCGGGGCGATCGCCCTGGACATGGAGCTTGGCCCGGAATGATCCTCGGAATCGGCACCGATCTGGCCAATATCGAGCGCATCGCCGCGACGCTTGAACGTTTCGGCGACCGGTTTCGCAACCGCGTGTTTACCGGCACCGAGCAGCGCAAGGCAGAGCGCCGCCGCGACGCCGCCGGGACCTATGCCAAGAGGTGGGCGGCAAAGGAGGCCTGTTCCAAGGCGCTGGGGACGGGGCTGCGCATGGGCATCTCGTGGAAGGACATGGCTGTGACCAACCTGCGCTCGGGCCAGCCGCGGATGCATCTGACCGGCTGGGCCGCACAGCGTCTGGCGGCAATGACGCCCGAAGGCCACGAGGCCGTCATCCATGTCACGCTGACCGACGACCACCCCTGGGCGCAGGCATTCGTGATCATCGAGGCCCGCCCGGTCGCTTGACTCTGGCCGCGGCTGCGACCATGTAGCCGGGGCGGATTTTCAAGCAGGGACAGTGCCATGACCACCAGGGCCGAAACGCGGGACGTGATCGTCGAAAATGTGAAGACGGTTGTCTATGCCCTGCTGATTGCCGGAATTTTTCGGACGCTTTTCTTCCAGCCGTTCTGGATTCCGTCCAGTTCGATGAAGGACACCTTGCTGATCGGCGACTTCCTGTTCGTGAACAAGATGGCCTACGGGTATTCGCGCGTTTCCTGCCCGTTTTCGCTCTGCCCCATATCGGGGCGCATTTTCGGCAAGGAGCCGAAGGTCGGCGACGTCATCGTATTTCGCCATCCGGTCAGCGGCGAGGACTTCGTGAAGCGGCTGATCGGCAAGCCGGGCGACCGGATACAGGTGAAGGACGGCGTGTTGTTCATCAACGGCGTCGAAGCGCCGCAGAAACCCGATGGCGTTTTCGAGGAAACCTTTGAAAAACAGGGCCCGGTGGGCAGCCTGCCAAGGTGCATGAACAACGTCGGCCTGGGCGGCGTCTGCCTGAAGGAGAAGCTGGTGGAGACCCTGCCCAACGGGGTGAGCCATTCGATCCTGAACATCGGCAACGGGCGGCTGGACAATACCGGTGTCTATACCGTGCCCGAGGGGATGTATTTTTTCATGGGCGACAACCGCGACAACTCTACCGACAGCCGGGTTCCGCAGACTGCGCGCGGGGTCGGCTTCGTCCCCTATGAAAACCTGATCGGGCGCGTGGACCGGATCATGTTCTCGTCCGCCGGGCGGTCCCTTTTCTATTTCTGGACCTGGCGCGCAGACCGGTTCTTCAAGGCGGTCCGTTGAAGCTGAGCGGCGAACTCAAGGCCTTTGAGACCCGTATCGGACATGTGTTTTCCGATCCCGCGCTTCTGTTGTGCGCCCTGACCCACCCGTCGGTTTCCTCGCCCACGCGCCCGGACAACCAGCGGCTGGAATTCCTTGGCGACCGCGTGCTGGGGCTGGTCATTGCCGAAGCGCTGCTGCGTGCCGACCCGCAGGCCAGCGAAGGCCAGCTTGCGCCGCGCTTCAACGCGCTGGTGCGCAAGGAGACCTGCGGCGATGTCGCGCGCGAGATCGATCTGGGCGCGGTTCTCAAGCTGGGGCGCTCGGAGATGAAGTCGGGCGGGCGGCGCAAGCTGGCACTGGTGGCCGATGCGATGGAAGCGGTGATTGCCGCCGTCTATCTGGATGGCGGGCACGATGCGGCGCGCGACATGGTGCTGCGCCTGTGGGGCCGCCGGATTTCGTCGGTCGAGGACGATGCGCGCGATGCCAAGACCGCGCTGCAGGAATGGGTGCAGGCCCGCGGTCAGCGGCCTCCGCTGTATCGCGAGGTGGCACGAGAGGGGCCGGACCATGCGCCGGTCTTCACCATCCGCGCCGAACTGGAAAACGGCGAGTGCGAGACCGCCCGGGCGGCCACCAAGCGCCAGGCCGAACAGCTGGCTGCGCGCGCGCTTCTGAAACGGCTGGAGGCAGGGAATGGCTGAAGCACAGGGACGCGCCGGTTTCGTTGCCCTGATCGGAGAGCCCAATGCCGGGAAATCGACGCTTCTGAACCGGATGGTCGGCGCAAAGGTTTCCATCGTCACGCACAAGGTTCAGACCACCCGCGCGCGTATTCGCGGCGTGGCCATCGAGGGCCCCAGCCAGATCGTTTTCGTGGATACGCCGGGGCTGTTTCGCCCCCGGCGCCGGCTGGACCGGGCGATGGTCGCAGCCGCCTGGGCGGGGGTGGCGGATGCCGATGTGGTGGTGCTGATGATCGAAGCGCACCGCGGGGTAACGCCCGGGGTCGAAGCGATCCTGGGCGCTCTGGCCGAGCGCGCCCCGGCGCGGCCGGTCGTGCTGGCGATCAACAAGATCGATCGGGTCAGGGCGCCGGACCTTCTGGGCCTGAGCGCGAAGATGAACGAGCGGTTCGCTTTCGAGGAAACCTTCCTGATTTCGGCCGAAAAGGGCCATGGGGTCGGCGACCTGAAGCGCTGGCTGGCGCAGGCCATGCCCCCGGGGCCCTGGTTGTATCCGGAGGATCAGATCGCCGATCTGCCGCTGCGCATGATCGCCGCCGAGATGACCCGCGAAAAGCTGACGCTGCGTCTGCACCAGGAACTGCCTTACCAGCTGACCGTCGAGACCGAAGGCTGGGACGAACGCAAGGACGGTTCCGTGCGCGTGGATCAGGTGATTTTCGTCGCCCGCGAGGGTCACAGGGGGATCATCCTGGGCAGGGGGGGCGAAACCATCAAGGCGGTCAGCCAGGCGGCGCGTGCCGAACTGGCGGCATTTCTGGGGCGCAAGGTGCATCTGTTCCTGCAGGTCAGGCTGCGCCCCGGCTGGCTGAACGAACGCGAGCGCTTCACCCGGATGGGGCTGGATTTCTCCGACGGTGAACCATGAGCCGGCTGACCTCGGACATGTGGGTTTCGGCTTACCTGAGGCGGCTGCAGCTGGCCGATATTCCGGCCTTTGTCACCGCCAGGGGGGACGCGGGCGCGGGGGCGGTTCTGGTCAAGCTGAACACGCTGGACGGGCAGGCGCGCGCCTTCCAGAGATCGTTTGATCCGGACAGCCTGGCGCGGTGCTGGGTGGTTCTGGCCGAAGGCGACGAGGTAGCGGTGGATGCGGCGCTGGAGCGGCAGAAATCCTTCGACCCGGACCTGTGGGTGATCGAGGTCGAGGACCGCGCCGGGCGGCACCTTCTCGACGAACCGGGGCTGTCGGGCTAGCCTTTGGGGGGTCTCTGCCTCCGGCGGGGATATTTATCGACAGAAGAAGCTGACGAGGGTGTTTCGGGTGCTGGAATGGCGGGATCAGGGTGTCTTGCTCGGGGTGCGCCGCCATGGCGAGACCTCGGCGCTCATTCAGGCGTTCACCGAAAGCCACGGTCTGTTCGCGGGGATCGTGCGGGGCGGGGCGAGCCGTCGCATCGCCCCGGTCCTGCAGCCCGGTGCGCAGCTGGATCTCTGTTGGCGGGCGCGCCTTTCCGAACATGTCGGCACCTTTGCCGTCGAGCCGGTGAAGAGCCGTTCGGATGCGGTGATGCGAGACAGGTTGGCGCTTGCGGGGTTGAACGCGGTGACGGCGTTGCTGGTCTTTTGTCTGCCCGAGCGCGAGGCGCATCCGCGGCTTTACCGGCACAGCGTGGTTCTGCTTGATCTTCTGGGGCAGTCCGATGCCTGGCCGCTGGCCTATCTGCGCTGGGAACTGGCGTTGCTGGAGGAGCTGGGATTCGGCCTTGATCTGAGCCGGTGTGCGGTGACCGGGGGCATCGACGATCTTGCCTACGTCTCGCCGCGCACCGGGCGCGCGATCAGCGCCGAAGCGGCGGGCCGGTGGGCCGACCGCCTGCTGCCGCTGCCCCCGGCCCTGCTGGGGCATGGCGACGGGGCGCTTCGGGGTGTCGCCGCGGGGTTGCAGACGACCGGTCATTTCCTGAAATCGGGTCTGGCGGCGCAGGTCGCCGGCCGGCCTTTGCCCGATGCGCGTCAGAGGCTGGTGGACGCTATTGATCGGCGTCTGAACGGCTGAACAGCATTTCGCGGCCGGCATCGTTGCTCAGCAGGATGGTGTCGCCGGAAACCTCGGCAAAGGCCATATCGGAAAGCGCCTGAAAGAAGCGGGTTTCCTGCTCCGTCGCGCCGCAAGCCAGGCGGGTGGCCCGGATGTTTCCGATTTCCAGCCAGGGATAGGGGGCCGACTGGCTGGCGGAGTAGTCGTTGCAAGGCGCGCTCCCCCGCACGACGCCCGTTTCGGGAAAGGAGATGGTTGCCCGTGCCGGGAAAGGGGCGCCGTCCAGTTCCGTCAGCCGGTAGGTGGCCGAAGGATCGGCAAAGGCGGATACGGTCTGGTCCCCGGCGCAGGCCGGCAGGACGAGCGGGAGTGCGCACAACAGTCTGAACATCCGCCCAGGGTGCATCGAAAACGACCGGAAGACAATGGCGCGCTCAGCCCAGCAGGCGGCGCGCGATCACCTGGGCCTGGATTTCCGCCGCCCCTTCGAAGATGTTCAGGATGCGGGCATCGCACAGGATGCGGCTGATCCGGTATTCCAGCGCAAAGCCGTTGCCGCCGTGGATCTGCAGTGCATTGTCGGCCGCGGCCCAGGCCACCCGCGCGCCCAGCAGCTTGGCCATGCCGGCCTCAAGGTCGCAACGCTTGTCGTGATCCTTCTGCCAGGCCGAATGATAGGTCAGTTGACGCGCGATCATGATTTCCACGGCCATCATCGCCAGCTTCCCGTAAACGCGCGGGAAGGCGATCAGCGGCCTGGCGAACTGGCGGCGCTCCTGCGCGTATTGCATGGCGGCTTCCAGTGCCGACTGCGCCACTCCGATGGCGCGCGCGGCGGTCTGGATACGGGCGCTTTCGAAGGTGCGCATGAGTTGCTTGAAGCCCTGGCCTTCGGTTCCGCCCAGCAGGTTTTCCCGCTGCACCGCGAACCCGTCGAAGCGGAGTTCGTATTCCTTCATGCCGCGGTAGCCGAGCACCTCGATTTCGGTGCCGGTAATGCCGGCGTCGGGGAACGGGTCGGCATCGGTTCCGGGGGTCTTTTCGGCAAGAAACATCGACAGGCCGCGGTAATCGTCGCTGTCCGGGTCGGTGCGCGCCAGCAGGGTCATCATGTTGGCGCGCGCGGCGTGGGTGATCCAGGTCTTGCTGCCGGTAATCCGGTAATGGGCGCCCTCCTTCGCCGCGCGGGTGCGCAGCGCACCCAGATCGGACCCGGTATCGGGTTCGGTGAAAACGGCGGTGGGCAGGATCTCGGCGCTGGCGATCCGGGGCAGCCAGAGCGATTTCTGTTCGTCGGTGCCGCCCGTCAGGATCAGTTCGGCCGCGATTTCCGAGCGTGTGCCGAGGCTGCCGACCCCGATGTAGCCGCGCGACAGCTCTTCGCTGACCACCACCATCGAGGCTTTGGACAGGCCGAAACCGCCGTGTTCTTCGGGGATGGTCAGGCCGAAAACGCCCATTTCGGCCAGCTCCCGGATGATCTCCATCGGGATCAGCCGGTCGTTCAGGTGCCAGTCGTGGGCCTGCGGGATCACGCGTTCGTCGGCGTAGCGGCGGAACTGGTCGCGGATCATTTCCAGTTCGTCCTCCAGCCCGGTCGCGCCGAAGGTGGCGTGGCCGGCGTTGCCCTGCATCAGATCGACAAGGCGGCGGCGCGCGGACTGGCTGTTGCCCCTGGCAATCAGGGTCCCGATTTCCGGGCTGGCAAGGGCGGCGGCATCAACGCCGAGATCGGACAACCGCGCGATCTCTCCCTGACTCATCGCGATGCCGCCGGCAATCTGGGCCAGGTATTCGCCGAAGGCGATCTGCAGTATCAGCTGCTCCATCTCGGCGAACTTGTCTTGTTCCTGCAACCGTTCGGCCCAGGCCTGCATCTGCACAAGCGCCTCGCCATAGGTGGCCAGCCAGGAAAGCGCATGCGCCGAGGCCTGGTGCGATTCGATCAGGTCCGGCGCGGCGCGTTCGTTGTGGCACATCACAGCGCGCATGTTCTGTGTGGCGCTGTCGATCAGGGCGCGAACCGGGGCGATGGCAGCGGCAGTCAGATCGGCAATGCCGGGCAAAAGGGCAGATGTGGTTGGCATTTCGGCGGGCGCTCCGCATGGTCGAATCCGGGTCTTCGGTGCTGACAGGGCCTAGTCTTTTTGCAGTTGCAGCGCAACAAAAATACGCA
>Ga0256841_1001562_pt1 | contig 19435 bp, 12 predicted proteins | sample 356308metaG_FD_185971 | JGI IMG/M metagenome (GOLD analysis project Ga0256841, IMG submission 185971) | Hydrothermal vent microbial communities from Mid Atlantic Ridge, Atlantic Ocean - 356-308 | ecosystem: Environmental > Aquatic > Marine > Hydrothermal vents | place: Atlantic Ocean: Mid... | reverse complement strand
AGATGCTGTCGCCCAGATGCAAGGTGATACGGGAAGGCGAGGAACGCGAGATCGCGGCGACGGAACTGGTGCCGGGCGACGTGGCCCTGCTGGAGATTGGCAACCGTGTGCCCGCCGATATGCGCCTCGTCGAGGCGCTCAATCTGAAGGCTGACGAATCGGCCCTCACCGGTGAATCAGCGCCGGTCCACAAGGAGGTCGAGCCGGTACCGGTGGCTGCGCCACTTGCCAGCCGCCGTTCCATCGCCTGGATGGGCACCAACGTGACCAACGGCCGCGCGCGCGGGGTGGTGGTGGCCACCGGCATGCAGACAGAGTTCGGACGTATTGCCAGCCTCACCCAGAGCGTGGAGGAAGGGACCACCCCGCTGCAACACAAGTTGGCGGTGCTCGGCAAGCAACTCGGCATCCTCTCGGTGGGCATCTCGGTGATCGTGGCGGTGGCCGGTTGGCTGGTGGGCAAGCCGCTGCTGGAAATGTTCATGACCGGCATCTCACTGGCGGTGGCGGTGGTGCCCGAGGGGCTGCCGGCGGTGGTGACTATCACCCTGGCGCTGGGCATCCGCGCCATGGTGCGCCGACGCGCGCTGCTGCGCCGCCTCCAGGCGGCAGAGGCACTGGGTGCCGCCACCATGATCTGCACCGACAAGACCGGCACCCTGACCAAAAACGAGATGACCGTGCGGCGCATCTGGCTGCCCGCTGGTGAGGTGGAGGTCACCGGTGATGGCTACGACCCCGCGGGCCATTTCGAGGTGGACGGCGAGCGGATTGATTACCACCAGCGGGCGGATCTGCTGGCCCTGCTGGAGACCGGTCTGCATTGCAACCATGCGCGGGTGATGAAAGAAGGCGACCGTTGGCAGCAGCTCGGCGAGCCCACCGAAGCGGCTCTGGTGGTGGCGGCCTACAAGGCCTGGTTATCTCCCGACCAGGAGAACATGAGCGTCACCGAGTTCTCTTTCAATTCCGATCGCAAACGCATGACGGTCATCGAACACCGCCCCGAAGGTATGCTGGCCTTCGTCAAAGGGGCGCCCGAGGTGATTCTGGAGCGTTGCAGCCATATCCTGGAAGGCAACGAGGCACGCGGCCTCACCGATACCGACCGGGCCGCTTTCACCGCCGCCTACATCGCCATGGCCGAGCCGGGGCTCCGCACCCTCGCGCTGGCCCGCCGGCGTCTGCCCAAAGGTATTCCCCTCGATGAGGATGCGGCGGAGAACGACCTGACACTACTCGGCGTGGTCGGCATCATCGACCCGCCGCACCCGGAGGTACCACACGCGGTGGCGCTGGCGCGCAGCGCCGGCATCCGCCCCATCATGATAACCGGCGACGCCCCGGCCACTGCGATGGCGATCGCCCGGCGCATCGGCATGCGGGTGGAGCGCGCCGTCACCGGGCGCGAACTGCACGAACTCTCCGATGCTGCCCTGCGCCAAACGCTTCAGGGCGATGTCCTCTTCGCCCGCACCACCCCGGCCGACAAATTGCGCATCGTCACCCTGCTGCAGAAGCTTGGCAACGTGGTGGCCATGACCGGAGATGGGGTCAACGACGCCCCGGCGCTGAAGAAGGCAGACATCGGCATCGCCATGGGACTGCGCGGCACCGATGTGGCCAAGGGCGCCGCGGACATGATCCTCACCGACGATAACTTCGCCTCCATCATCGGCGCCGTCGAGGAGGGCCGCCGCCAATACGACAACATCCAGAAGTTCGTCCGCTACCTGCTCTCCTCCAACACCGGCGAAGTGGTAGCCATTTTCGTCAACATCCTGCTCGGCGGGCCACTGATCCTGCTGCCGGTGCAGATCCTCTGGATGAACCTGGTCACCGACGGCATGACAGCCGTCGCCCTAGGACTGGAACCGGCCGGGAAAGGCGTCATGAACCGCCCGCCGCGCGCCGCCCACGAGCCGATTCTGGACCGCGCCGGCTGCTTCATGATCGCCATCCCCGGTGGCTACATCGGCGTTGGCAGCCTGTGGCTGTTCCACCACTACATCCAGGCGGACGGAGAACAAGGCGTGGCGCTGGCGCAGACCGTGGCCTTCACCGGCATCATCATTCTGGAGAAGATGAACGTATTCAATTTCCGCGCCCTGCGCGAACCGATGGCAGTGATTGGCTTCTTCTCCAACCCCTGGGTGCTGGGGGCCTGGACGGTAACGGTGGGACTGCAGGTTATCGCGGTCTATCTGCCTGTTCTGCAGGAGGCCCTGCACACCGTCCCGCTCGACTGGCGGGATTGGGGTATCATTTTCACCGTGGCGTTGCCCGTATTCCTTTTGATGGAGGGCTACAAATGGCTACGCTGGCAGCAGAGCCAACGAAAAACGAGGAGTCACTGAGATGTTTGAAGTCATACCAGTCAATGCGGAACACATCCTCGCCTTCAAGGCGACTGGAAAGCTGACGGAAGAGGATTACCGGCGTTTCGAGCCCCTTGCAGAACAGATGATCAAACAACAGGGGCATATTTCGCTGCTGATCGAATTGAGCGATTTCGAGGGCTGGGAAAAGGACTCCTCCTGGGAGGCCCGCAAGTTCGGTCGCGAGCACGAACTCGAAATCGACCGGATCGCCATCGTGGGGGACAAGGCGTGGCACTCGACCATGGTGGGTCTAAGCAATCTCTTCCTCTCCATCGAGATTCGATTCTTCCCAAGAGATGAGATAGACGACGCATGGTCGTGGTTGAACGAGATTGCGCCTGACATGTTGGAGAAGGAACTCCAACCCTATCGACACGTGCTCTTCGCCACCGACTTCTCTGCCCACGCGGAGCGCGCTGCGCAACGTGCGAAACAGCTCGCGGATCTCTATGGCGCGCGCCTTACGCTGCTCCACGTGTCGGAGGATATCTTCTACTATGACGATTTCTATGATCCCGTCATTCCCGATCGGGAGGCATTCGAGGCCCAACTGGAGACCCAGGCGCTTGCCCGCCTCCACAAACTGGCGGCCCGTCTTGGCGTGGACGAGTCGTCCGATGTACAACTGCTGAGCGGAACGCCCAAACGAACCATCGTGGACTATGCGCGCAAGGCGAATGCCGACCTCATTGTCCTCGGCAGCCACGGGCGGCATGGGATCGCCCGTCTGCTAGGATCGGTGGCCAGCGGCGTGGTACGCAATGCCCATTGTGATGTGCTCACTGTGCGGCTGTAGGCACCCGGCATGGCGGTCCCACGCACAACCCACGGAGGCCGCCTGCGCCAGCTATTAACCCGGCAGACTCCTAGCCGATATCTAAACCTTGGATGACGGCGGGCAGCACACTGCTGGCGCTATGGCCGGACATTTACGCGTGTAAATACCCCTTCCCCGCGGGAAGATGATGCATTGCGGTTCTATTTGTCCGATATTTTCCACCTGGACAAGAATTCCGTCTTCTCCTCGTCCGTGTAGAATGTGGACATGAAGCGGGAATCATAGAGGCGGTCGACGTACGCCTTTGGAAAGGTAATGAAGCTCTTTATGTTCTTGTACAGTTCAGCATAGTCTTTCTGACTCGCCACATTGGCATTGACCAGCGAAAAATTCTCGATACCGAGGAAGTCCCTGAATGCCTCCGCCGCGCAGTCATCGAGCTTCTCCAATTTAAGGACCATCAGGTCGGCATTTTTGCCCTCATAGACCTGGTATCCGCGTTCCCTGTCGAACGCCGAGGCATAGACATCGATGCCAAAAACCCGTTTGATCTGCTTGTCGAAGTATTTCAGTGGTGTATCGTGATCCCCCCATTTTAGGAACAGCTCGACGATATCGTCCAACCCCTTCTCATTTACGAGCAGCGGTTCGAAGGCATAGAGATCAGAGCTGATCCGGTACTGTTTCGTCTCGGGCAGGTAGACAAACTCACAGTTTTCGAAAAAGGCCGCTATATTACGGGAGAGGGGCTCCCTGACCAGGGAAATCACCTTCCAACGCCTGTTCCCGATTCCCTTGTCGATTTTGTCCTTGAGAAAACGGTTCAACCATGGACGCATCAGGTAGGCATGCTTATCGGTTCTGAAGAATTTTTTCCTGCTGGCCTCGGTCTCCTCAATGAGTTCATCCGTCAACAAATGGGTGTGGTATACGGCCCGGTCCAGATCCAGCGCCTTGAGTGACCTGACGATGCTGGACGAACCCACCTTGCCCATCTGATAGACCAATACCGGATCGTCGCGATGTTTGTTGAAAGCCCTGTCCTGCTTCACCATATAGAGCTTCTTCGCCGCCCAGTAGTTGTGCTCCGCAACATCCATCAGGGGCTTTGTCACTGCTTTCACCAAACCTTTCATCGTATCACCTGCTTGAAACTTTCAGATATTCCAGGATTCATATATCCACATCGAAGCCATCAACCGCCACCACACCCGTCTTGCCATTCGCTGGCAGTTCAATTTTCAGCCGGTGCATGCCATAGGATAAGCCTCTCTTCTCGAACAACACCTCCATCGGCTTGTCCGTCGGTGCGGAGGTGTCTACCGTGGCAACGGGTTTCCCATCAAGATAGACCCGGGCATTACCCCCATTCGAAAGGCGGCTGCCAATCCATTTCACCGACGTGCCGGCAAACGTGAATACCATCGAATCACCCGGGTGGCGCGCACGTGCTTCCGTCCGCGCACTAAAATCTTCACTGTAGACCTTTTTCCAGCCACCCTTGTACTTGATGGGCTGTGCCCTGGACTCTTCATAACGTACGAGCCTGGGTAATCGGTTCCACGAGGCCCCCTCGTCATGTGTGACCAGAATGTTCATCTCTGAGGCAAGGTACATGGTTCGTCCTCGACCTTCCGGGGCGGGAAGGATTACGCCGTACTCGATGGCGCCCCCTTCCTGTTCCAGGGCCTTGCCGCCAAAGGGCTGAAATGTCTTACCCGCGTCCTGACTGCGGTACACGCCGAAGCCCCTAAGGCTGATGAATATCTCCCGGTCCTGCTGAAAATGGGGCGAAAGCATGAACATGCGTATATAGGGATTTTCGGGCAACCCCGCCGGCGCCATGGGCGTCCAGGATTCCCCGCGATCGGTGGAGACGAACAACCGTTGCGGGCTCACGAGAAAGACGGTCCCATCCTCCCTGAAGGCAGGTGAGACGGCAATGCTCATCTGGTGCGCGCGGTACAGGCCCTTTTCCTTTTTGTAGCTTTCGAGCAAGGCCCGAATCCCCGTGTCCTTCGCCTTCCATGTGCGTCCGGCGTCGGACGATTTGAAGACCCCTTTGCCAAAAAAGGTGGCAAAAATCGTGCGATCATTCCGGTAGTCCGGAGAGAAGGCGAGGTCGGACACATGCCGGTCAAGACGCGTGCCCCAGACATAGTCGATATCCCCTCCCCGATCATTCAACTTGTAGAGCCCATGCCAGCGTGTGCCGAAAAACACCTTCCGGTCATGCACAAAATCGGGAGAGGGACGGATCGCCGTTGGAAACGGCAACAGGTTCTTGTTCTTGTTCTGCAACAACCAATGTTTCACGCTCTTCAATCCGACCCTGGAAAAGAATCGGGCCACGGGGTATCGCCAGTTGGGGCTGGGGGTCTGTATCCGCTTCCAGCCCTGCCTTACATCGGTCAGCTTGATGATATAGCCGGGGATACCGGACCAGAGGATGTGATCCCGATCATAGTCGGGAGAAAAGGCCAGATCCGTAAGCCGCGTCCATGTCAGCCCCTTGTTGACCACGTCCCAATGCCGGCCATCCGTTTTCGTGAGATAGGCACCCCCGCCATAGGCCGCGACCGCCAACACCGGCCGCCCATCTTTCCCCATATGTGCAGCAATGCGCTTGATCAATGATACCGGACGGGTCTCCAATTGCTCCCATAGATTCTTTCCATCCACATTGCGGAACAAGCCATCGAAACCCGCGACGAAGATATCCCTCTCCCCTGGCGATATGGCAATGCCACGAAACTGGGGCGAAAAGTGAATCTTCTTGTCCGCCTGCTTGTTGGTAGTGAGCCCTTTGCTGAATCGAACCCATTGTCGGCCGCCATCGGTGGAACGGTACACACCCCCATGCCAGGTTGTCACGTAGCCGGTATTGTTTTGCCGGAACGTGGGAGACAACACGATATCGGTGACATACCCCGGTACTGCGGTCGGTAAAATCTCGTATCCCGCCTGCGCATTCCCTTCCTGCATCACCCTGAACAACCCTTTCTTTTCCGTGCCGACAAACATCGAATCGTCTTTTCCATCCAAATGCTTCAGCGCCGTGATCTTTCCTGCACCTCCGATCGAAAACAGACGCCGCCATGATGCATCGCCGGTAGACCATCCATACCCGTTACCCTGGGCCGTGCCGACGTAAATCCGGTTTGGCATAAACTCCGCACTGACGATCTTCTCCCCAAGCGGAGGCGCCGGCGCCCAAGACACTCCAGCATCATGACTGATGTACAGCGTTCCATCCTCCTTCACCAGTGCCAGACCATGATCCCGGTCAAAAACCGGAGAGGCGCGCAGCAACGCAATCCTTTGATTCGCCATCTCTTTCAGTTTTCGCCACGAATGACCGCGATCCTGGCTCTCGTAGATGCCGTCCCCGTCCGTGGAAAGGTACAGGATCTGGCCGTTGCCCGGAACAAGAATGGAGGTGATGGGATCACGGTTATCCAGACCACGAGACAACTCCACCCAACTTGCCCCCCGATTGGTGGACATGAGAATCCTCGACAAGATGCTGATATACAGGGTGTTATCCTTTTCATAGGAGGGCGAAAAAGCGATCGAGCCAATGACATCATGGGGAGAGTGAGCCTCGGCCCCGGCATAGAAAAACAGCAGGCCAACCAGCCACAGCCCTTTCAGCACTTTGGCTAAACGTACATGTTTGTTCAATGTATTCCTCCTATACCCATTAATCGCTTTTCGCTTTACTTGGTCATGAACCCGTAGACCCTGCGTGTTCAAAGACCGCTGTCCTTGGCTCCGTCCAGGACCAGATCCTTACCGGACCCACCGGATAGACCCATGGTTTGTTCTTCCTTTCTTTACGATGGTCGGGCCATAGCTCGACCCATGATGCAGCCCGGCACCTCTATCGTTCAAAAGATGCCGCAAGGCCGCCCGCATTATCCTCCCTGACCACCGCCCAAGCCAGGTTCGTGATACAGGGTCCAAAGCGTTTTTCCGCGTCATTTGGAGAGAAAACGATATGATCCGTATGGTCGCTCATCCGGATACGGAGGCCATAACTTTCACCGTCATCCAACGGCTCCATGATGGTCTCGGCGGGCGCCTCCATCATCGCAGAATCCCCTTTATGCGGAAACAGGACAAACGCCCGCAGGAATCTTCCATCGCCTTTCGAGGTATAGATCAACGTATCGATGGGGACTTTACTTTCGTAACCCGTCGAAAACCATCCCTGCGGGGGCACTTCCCTGCCATTCACAATAGTGGCTCGAACACCGCCAAGGGGAGTGATGAACAAGCAGGCATCGCCATCCGGCGCGCGCAAACGGGCCGCGCCCCCCTCGCCCACCGTAACGGTGACACCGGGCGCACAATGGAAGAGATGTTCAAACGTGTGTCTGCCGTCAGCGCTCATTTCATCGACCACCAACCAGTAGTCCGGCTTGACGAAGATAACGCTCCGTTTGTGGGTCACACCGGAAACGATGCCGGGGTTTTCCGGCCGCTGCATGGCATAGTCACCATATCCCTCTGCATAGACCGCGGACACAAAGTCGAAATTGCCGTCAGTGTACCAGTCGGCTGCCTCCGGCACGCCCACATGGGGGGTGAGATTGGCATCATCCCATCGCCGGATCTGGCTCTTCCCATCGACGAGGACGGTATTGTGCGCGTAACTGCCGACGAAATAGGTGCGATAGGGATTTTTGCGGTCGTAACTAAACGAACCGCAGTCCACGATGAAAGGCTTGCCAAAGGCGGACACCTCCAGACTGAGCCGGTCTTCGTGTCCGTGCGGGCCGCCAAAGGGGGCAGCATCGAACAGCAAGTAATGCCCTTCCATGGACCAGTCGCTGCGCATCACATAGAGTCCGGCGTTCGGAAAACGGACTGAAGTGTCGTCGGGCGGTGTCCCCGTCCGTCCCTTGCTGCCGATGTAGGTGAGGTCATCCCGCCCAAGTAATGCCCCGGCCGCTTCAATGCGATCGGACTGCCAATGGATAAAACCGTCGTTGATCTCCGGGATCGAGCGGTCAGGCCTCACCAGGCGCGAAAGCACGCCATACATCCGCTCCAGCCATCCCTTGAGATGCTCGTGCGGCAGGTCCAGACCATTGGCGCTCAGCATCTCGAACAGCTGCTCATATTCATCGATCACCAACCACTGATATCCCGTCGACACCTCGATGTGGGAACCATCCTCATTGACCTGCGTTCTGAGTTCCGTTTCGAGCCGCTCCAGGGCGCTGGCCAGCCACTGTTCAGAGTCCCTGAATTCGTTGAAATAGACGCTGACCGCCACCAGTCCGTTGCTCTCGCGGATCAGGTGATTACGGTTGGTGTGGAAGGTCGAGAGGAATACCGCATGGTCATGGATCGAGCGCAGCATCTTCATCTTTGCCTGCCGGGTAAAGGCAGCGGCATCGTAGAACAGCGCAAATGCCGGAATCCAACTGACGCGCATGCGCATGCCTGTCTCCATCAGACGCCACACAGGACTGCTCTCGGTCTTTACCCGGGGCATCGGGTTCGCATCGATCCAGTCGGTCATCTGCTGGACAAAGGCTTCCGCATAGCGCTCGTCGCCACTCTTGCGATAGGCGACCCCCAACAACACCCACCAGGCATGGCGGTTCAGGGTAAGATTCTTCTCGATGTCGGATGAAGGATACTCCGCCCACAGGATTCGCCCCCCGCGAACGCGGGGCTGCAAGCCAGCGGGCGAAAGCCTGAACTCGAGCACCTCATTGGCGCGTTCGATCAGCGCCTCATCCGGGATTTCTTCCAGATCCAACTGGATGTCCACCAGACGGCGTGGGGGCTGGAGCCAGTTTGATCGAATCTTTGCGCCATAGTAACGATCCACCTCTTCCGCCGTCGGCACACCCACCTTGCCCGGCAGCGCCATCAGACGGAAAAATGCGTTGTCCTGCAGCGAAACCGAGGATTCGACCTTGGGGCTCTTCCATATCGCCCACTGCCGTTTCAGTCTGTTCTTTATCTTTCTGTACATCCGTACCCCAACCCCTTCTCGCCAACACCCGTCACTGCCGCCCGGCTCTCCGGCATGCACCCGCAAAACCATGACCTTCCGACGCCGGGCAGATCGTCCATTATAATCCCAGGAAGATTTTCAGACACGCCCCACGTGTTGCGGATACAAGGGGGGCAAAGGGGCGGCGGATGCACCTGCGGGAGAGGACTGGACCTTGAGGGGGGCAAGCCCCTTGCCGAACCGTTCACAGAGCGCCGTCCCGTCCCATGTCCCCCCTTCATGCGAGGCAAACAGGGCATGATTGAGATCGGCAATTTCGTCCTGACCTTTAGCCAGACGCACAGCGAGTTGGGACAGATCGAGAGGTGGATCGTCCGCCCACTCGATGCGACCGAGCGTGAGCAGGGCATGGGCTGCGGCCCGCGGATCACGATCCGCGCAGGCCTTGCGCAGCGTCTCGAGGGCCGCGGTGCGAACCGCCTCCTGTCGTGACCCGGGCGGGATATCGGCACCTTCTTCCGCGGCAGCCTCCTCCCGTCCGGCCGGGCGCCATTTCCAGGCCAGGACAGCAGCGAGCAGAGCCCCGGTCAATACCAGCCAGGCCCACCACCCACGGTTCCGGTACCACGGGCGGTGCTCCACGGCCACGGGGGCAGACGCGGCCTTGTTCTCTTGCACCGCTGCCGCTGACCCCGGTACCTTCTTGTTCACCTTCGGCGGCGAAGAGACGGCCCCCGCGACGCCGGGTTTCACCTCGATCTCCCAGCGCGGCAATACCGCTTCGCGCGCTTTGTCGGCATTGACATCCCACCAGCGCAGACGGATTCCGGGAATGACCTGCCTGCCCGCCTTCGACGGCACGAAGGCAAAGGTCTGTTCGCTGCGCCCCACCACCCAGTCGCCCACGACCTGATCGTTATTAAGGGGCTGCTCGGGATAGACCTCCATGCCGGGCATGGGCGGGATCTCGATCTGCGGCAACTGGGACGACTCCAGCCCCTTGGCCTCGATCACGAGGGTGCGGGTCACGGGTTCGCCCACGCGAAACTGCGGGGGATTTTGCGCCCAACTATCGGTCAGTTTCAGGTCTTCGGCAGGCAACCAGTGTTTGCCTCGGTAGGTCTTGGGTCGCGGCTTCACCTTCAGGGTCATGGGTTTACTGTGTGCGCTCACCCGACGACCTGGATCGCCAAGGGGGGCACCGGCAAAGAAGCCGTCGGAAAACGGATCGCGATTGAAAAAGGGATCGTTGGCAAAGACGTCAGGAATCCCCCGGCCATTGAGAAACTGCTCCATCCAGGAACGCCCCCGCGATGCGCGGCGTCGGTTCCCGCGGCTGGCCGCGCGCCCCTCGAAGGTCACGGACGGGATCTTGAGTACCCCGCTGCGCTCAGGAAAGAGGGCATAGGTTCGCTCTATCACATGGTACCGTTTGCCGGCGCGGACATCGGTGTAGCGACGATCTTCTCCGAGACGTTCCAGCACCACATCACCGTTGGGCGCCGGATTGCTCAGTTCACCCTCCAGCAAATCGATATCGTAATAGAGCCGCACTCTCAACCGGAGTTGCTGCTGGACGTAAGGCCCATGGCCCACGGGTTCCAGCTCGGTCTCGACGAACAGGTGCTCTGCCATCCGTTTTGCCACCTCCGGCGGGATCGGTTTCACTTCCAGCTTCAGTGGCCGGGTCTTTTCACCACCCACGGAGATAGCCGGAACGGAGAGCCTGCCCACACGCTTGGGCTTGAGGACCACCTTCCAGCCACGCTTTTCCGAGCGGCGGCCATTGATTATGCTCACCTGATGGCTCTGGCTGTTGCTAAGGATGTCGAAATCGGCTTTCAGGCCGCTGAGATCGGGCTCCGCCGACACCTGGCCATCGGTCTCGATATCGAGCACCACCGTATCGCCCTCATAGACAGGATTGCTGCTCAGCGAGGCGCTCACTGCCGCCCACAGGGGGGACGAAGCCAGCATCAGCGCCAGCCACAACACCCTCGCCATAACCTTTCTCGATTGCACCATCTGGATCACCATGGAGGTTCGTTGCCTCCGGCTGCACCGCCGCGCTGCCGGTATTGATAGAGAAACTTACGCCGCAACAGGCCGCCAGGATCGTCTGGGATGCGCCGCAGCCATTGCTCGGCCGCCGCTTTTTCCTCGCTGTCGAGCGACTCAGGCTCTGCCCTCGGCCTTGAATCCGGCGTCTGCGCCTTTGGCGCCCCGGGTTGCATCTCCGCCTGTTGTGGTGGTGATAGCGGATCTTCTTTCTGCTTTGGCGCTTTCAGGGCCTTCTCAAAGGCGTTGTCTTTCTTCGACCTTGGTTTCTTGTCCTTCTTTCCGCCCTCTTGCGGTGGGCGAGCCTTCGCCTTGCCCCCTTCACTCTGCTTCTGTTGTTGACCTTGCTTCTGTTGTTGACCTTGCTTCTGTTGTTGACCTTGCTTCTGTTGTTGACCTTGCTTCTGTTGCTGACCTTGCTTCTGTTGCTGACCTTGCTTCTGTTGCTGACCTTGCTTCTGTTGCTGACCTTGCTTCTGTTGCTGACCTTGCTTCTGTTGCTGACCTTGTTTCTGTTGCTGACCTTGTTGCTGTTTCTGGCCCTGTTGCTGTTTCTGGCCCTGTTGCTGTTTCTGGCCCTGTTGCTGTTTTCTCTGGGGGTTCTTTTTCTTCTCCTGCTCACGCAGATGCTTTTCGACCAGCCCTTTGTTGTAGCGGGCATCCGCCATGTCGGGCCGCAGATTCAGCGCCTCCTCGTAGGCTGCAATCGCCGCCTTGTACTTACCCAGACGCGCCAAGGCATTTCCCCGGTTGTATGCCGCATCAGCCCCCTTCGCAGTGGCAAAGGCCTCGAGTGCCTGCCGATACTTGCCAGCCTTATAGAGCGCACTCCCCCGGGTAAAGGCGTCCGGCGCCAACCTCTCCGCCACATCGGGCTTGCCCTGTTGCAGCGCCTCGACGGCACGCTGATCGGTGCGTTTCCAGAGACCGCTCCAGTCGAAGGCATGGGCTGTATCGGGCACGGGCAGGGTCAAACTCAACAGCATCAGACTCAACAGCCAGCCGCGGCGGAAGGCAAGCGCCGCCAGCGGCAACAAGGCCGGGATCAGCCAGGGTCCCCTTTCCAGCCATTGCGAGGTCTCCCGCCGGGACTTTTTCACCTGCTCCCCGAGACCGGATGTCCTGGAATCGGCCAACAGGCGATGCAGATCGCTGTCATCCACGGTAAGGGTCGCGTAGCGTCCACCGCCCGCCGCCGCCAACTCCCGCAGCAGTTGCTCATCGAGTCTGGGCGTGACGACCTTGCCATTGCCATACCGCTCGAAGCCGCCACGCCCGTCGGGAAGAGGTGCGCCCTTCGGGGTCCCGACACCGAGCACGGCCAGTCGATACCCCTCTTTCCTGAGCCGTTTGGCCACCTCGAGCGCGTGGGGATCGTGGAATCCGTCGGTAATGAGCAGGATCTTCCCCTTTGGCATCCCGGCCTGTTTCAGCAACCGCCCCGCCACCTCCAGTCCCCGGTCCACCCGGCTCCCCTGCACCGGCATCAATTCGGGCGAGAGCGGCCGTAACTGGGCGTCGATAGTGCGCGTGTCGTCGGTCAGGGGAGAGACCACGAAGGCGTCTCCGGCGAAGACCACCAGCCCCGTCTGCCCCTCACGGCGCTGCCGCAACAGCGATTTGACCTTGAATCGCGCCCGCGTCATGCGCGACGGCGGCAGATCCGGCGTGAGCATGGAACGGGAGAGATCGAGCACAATGACCAACGCCTGCTGTCGCTTGAAGACAGGCAGGGGCTTCTTCTCCCACACCGGCCCGGCCAGGGCCACCACCGCAATCAACCCACCGGCGCCCAGCAGCGCCAGGGGCAGCCAACGGCGCCGAACACCATCCCCGCCCACGAGGAGACGCTTCATCAAGCGCGGATCGACCACCCCCCGCCAGGGATTGGCCGCACGCTCGCCACGGACCATGATCCAGAGCAACCCCGCCAGTGGCGGCAACGCCAGGAACCATTCCGGGTGAAGAAAATGGAAGGCTTCAAGCATGGCGCGCCTCCCGGCGGCGTGGCCATCCGGCCGATGCCAGCATCAGGCCCGCCGCGATGAGCAGGGCCGCCGCCAGCGGCCAGCGATAGAGTTCTTTGACCGGGCGGAAGGTCTCGTGTGCCTGGGCCGCCGGCTCCAACGCGTCCAAGGCTTGATAGATCCGCTCCAGTCCCTTGAGGTCCCGGGCACGAAAATACTGCCCCCCTGTCTTGGCGGCGATGGACTTCAAGGTGGCCTCGTCGAGATCGCTGTTGGCGATGCGGTGACGGCCGAACAGACCCTGCACGATCTGGGTGTCCGCGCCCACACCGATGGTATAGATGCGCACCTTCTCCTGTGCCGCCAGGTCTGCTGCCTTCAAGGGATCCACCGCGCCCGCTGTATTGGCGCCGTCGGTGAGCAGGATCAGCACCCGGTTCTTCTCGGGCTCTTCCCGCAGCCGCTTCACCGCCAGCCCGATGGCGTCACCGATGGCGGTCTGCTTGCCGGCCAGGCCGATGGCCGCCTCGTCCAGCAACGTGCGCACCGTTTCGCGGTCGAAGGTGAGCGGCGCTTGCAGATAGGCCCGGCTCCCGAACAGAATCAATCCGATGCGATCGCCTTCGCGCCGCTCTATGAAGGCGCCGGCCACCATCTTCACCGCCGTCAGGCGGTCCATCGACTGCCCCTGCAACAGCATGTCTTCGGTGGCCATGCTGCCGGAGATGTCCACCGCCAGCATCAGATCGCGGCCGGTCACCGGCAACTCCAGCGGTGCACCGACCCACTGCGGGCGGGCGGCGGCCGACACCAGCGCCAGCCAGGCCAGAGACGCCACCCAGAGGCGCACCGGCGAGCGCTGTTGACGCGGCCCGACCACGCGTCCCTCGAGCATATGGAAGAAAGGGATGCGCAATGCCGGCCCGCTGACCGCGGGCGCGCGCGGCAACAGCCACGCCGCCAGCAACGGCAATGGCAAGGCGAGGAACATCCAGGGCCACGCGAACTGCAGGCTCATTCCGGCCCCTCCAGATTCTTCTCAATCCAGTCGCGCGCCACCTGCGTCAGGGCATCCGGATCGACCTCGAGGCGAGGCCGGTAGAGCGCGTCGCCCAGCACCCGTCCAGGGCCACGCCTGAAGGCATCGCCGCCACCGTGTCGATCGAGAAATGCGAGCCACGCGTCGCCGCTCAGGGCCGCAACCTCGTCACGCCGATAGCGGGCGAGCGCCACCCGCCGCAGTAAAGCGGAGACATTCTCGGCATAGGCCGCGCCGTCGCCGGGAACGTATTCCCGGCGCAGGGCCTCCAGCTCGGCGAGCACTGCCCGCCGCCACTTCAGCCGCCGCCGATGGCGCAACCAGCGCCCCCCGGCCCACAGCGCCAGCACGAAGACCACTCCCGCCAGCACCCACCAGCCCGGAGCCGGCGGCCACCAGGGAGGGGACGGCGGCAGGTGGATGTCCTTCAATGGCAAGGACTGCGCGGCGTTCATGCTGCCCTTCCCCGCCGCCGTCGCCGGCCGCGCACTTGGAGAAAACGCCGGAGTTCGGTGACGGTGTCAGCGGCGGTATCCAGAGACACCAATGGGATCGCCTGTGCGCGCAAGGCGGTCTCCAATTCGCCCTGATGCGCGGCGAGCACCTCCTCATAGGCTCGACGTGCCTCCCGGTCACGGGTATCCAGAATCCCGCGCTGTTTGCCATCAGTCACCGGGTATTGACCGGGGGGCGGCGGAACCCGCTCCAGCACGTCGAGGATCTGGCAGGCCGCCACCTCGCTGTGACGGCGCAGTTGACCCAACAGCATCACCGACGCCTCGTCGAGTCCGTAAAAATCGCTGAGAATGAAGATCAGGCTACCAGGCCGCGCAACGCGCCGCAGCCGCCGCAGCGCCTCGTTGAAACCGTCCGGCTGCATCTCGCGCGAAAGCCCTTTGTCGGGATCGGCGACTTCCACCAAAGCGCGGATGAGACGCAGCGCCCCCTGATCACCGCCCGTCGGCTGCAGTTCCCGATGCCCGCCGTTGACCAGCAGCGCGCCGATGCGGTCCCCGTTCCCCACCGCTGCCCAGGCAAGAAACGCCGCCGCTCGCGCGGCCACCACCGACTTAAAGACCCCGCGGGTGGCGAAGAACAACGTGGGACTGAAGTCGACCAGCACCACCACCGGCCGCTCGCGCTCCTCCTGATAGAGCTTTACGTGGGGACGGCCGGCGCGGGCAGTCACCCGCCAGTCCATGTTGCGGATATCGTCGCCGGCCTGATAGATACGCGACTCCTGATAGTCCATGCCGCGCCCACGGAAGCGGGAGAGATGCTGCCCCGCCAGGACGCTCCCCACCGGCCGATGGGCGGCTGGAATCACGCCGTGCGCCTCGTTCCGCAGCGCGATCAGCGCCTCCAGCGTGACGTGGACACCATCGCCGCGAGCGGTTCGGTGGCGCCGGGCGGGCCGGTTAACGCGCCGGTGAAACATCAGACCACCGGCACGCGTTTCAGCAACTCTTTGAGGAAATCGTCCGGCGTGATCCCCTCCGCCTCCGCCTCATAGGAAAGGATGATGCGATGGCGCAACACGTCCAACGCAACGGCGTGAATATCCTCGGGCGCCACATAGTCCCGTCCCTGCAACCAGGCGTGGGCGCGGGCCCCGCGATCGAGGGCGATGGTGCCCCGCGGGCTGGCGCCATAGCTGATCTGCCGCACCAGTTCCTCGCCATAGGGCGCGGGATCTCGGGTGGCAAGCAGCAATTGCACAAGGTACTCCTCCACCGCCGAGGCCATGTGCACCTTCAGCACCTCTTCCCGCCCGGTAAAGACCTGAGCGCAAGTGAGAATCACCTCGGGCGACTTCACTTCGTGCAACTCCGCCTCCGCCTGCTCCCGCGCCAGCGTCAAGATGCGACGCTCCGCCTCGCCGTCAGGATAGTCGATCCGGACGTGCATCATAAAACGGTCGAGCTGCGCCTCCGGCAGCGGATAGGTGCCCTCCTGTTCGATGGGATTCTGGGTAGCCATCACCAGGAACGGTTTCGGCAACGGATAGGTGGTCATGCCCACGGTCACCTGATGCTCACCCATCGCCTCCAGCAGGGCCGATTGCACCTTGGCGGGGGCGCGATTCACTTCATCGGCGAGGATCAGGTTGTGGAAGATGGGCCCTTTCTGGAAAACGAACTCGCCGCTCTGAGGCCGGTAGATCTCGGTACCGGTCAGATCGCCCGGCAGCAGATCGGGGGTGAACTGCAAACGATGGAAATCCCCTTCGAAACGTTCGGCAAGGGCCTTGATGGCCGTGGTCTTGGCCAGGCCCGGCGCCCCCTCTACCAGCAGATGGCCGTCCGCAAGCAAGGCGATGAGAAGCCGTTCCACCAACGCCTCCTGCCCGATGATGCATTTCTGAAGTTCTTCGCGCAGGCGCCGAAAGGCGCTGGCGGTGCCGGTGTCGGTCTTCGTTGCTGTATCGTCCATACCTCGATCCTGGTTCTGCGAGGATCCCCATCGATCCATTCGCCATGACGCCGAGTTGGACCACAACAGTGTGTCTTGGTTTCAAGGGGACACGATAAGGGTTGTCACGCAGGGGACAACGCGACGCCACACAGCTGTGAACCGGCGGAATTCCTGACCGAAAGTGGTGGCGCAAGGAAGTATTTCAACCCCCGCCGACACCGGAGACAAGGGGGTGGTGGTTATGGCTCCCCTATCGGAGACTTCAAACAATAGGAGTCTGAAGAAGCGTATAGATCAGGCCTGGAAACGTTCGATGGACTGGCTCAGGCGTTCGATCCAATCCTTCAATTCACCGCTGGTGACACTGCTTTCACGTGCGCTCTTCGCGCTCACCTCGGCTGCCTGGGAGATGCCGATAACGTTGCGGTTGATCTCTTCTGCCACGGCCCTTTGCTCCTCGGCTGCGGTGGCGATCTGCACGTTCATTTCGCTGATGGTGACCACTGCATCATGGATGGTCTCCAGGGAAGCCCCGGTCTCCTCGGCCTGCTCCACCGCCGTCCGCACCTGGTCGAGACTTTCCGTCATGGTCTTCACCGCGTCACGCGAGCCGGCTTGAAGACGTTCGATCATTGCCTGAATGTCCTCCGTCGACTGTTGGGTGCGGCCGGCAAGGGTGCGCACCTCGTCGGCCACCACGGCAAACCCCCTGCCCTGCTCGCCGGCCCGCGCCGCCTCGATGGCGGCATTCAGCGCCAACAGGTTGGTGCGCTCGGAGATATCGCGGATGACATCCAGCACACCGCCGATCTCGTTGCTTCCGTCTTCGAGGTTCTTGATTACCGTTGCAGTCTCCTCGATGCATCCGGCCAGCCGGCCGATGGCGTCGATGGATTGCTGAACCACATCCTGTCCCTTTCCGGCCACCTGGGTGGCGTGCTTTGCCTCGCTCGCGGCCCCCTCGGCGCTGCGCGCCACCTCCTGTACCGTGGCGGTCATCTCCGTCATGGCCGTCGCCACCTGGCCCGTACCTTCGGTCTGCCGCTCGACACTGGTCTGCGTGTCCGTGGCAATGCGCTGCATCTTCGCGGAGGCGCCCCCCAACTGACCGCTCATCGTCTGAATCTGATGGATCATGTCGCGCAGGCTCTGGACCGTATTCGCCATCGCGGTCTGCAACTGGCCGATTTCATCCCGCCCACCCGATGCTATAGGATGGCTCAGGTCGCCATCCGCAATATGTTTCAGCGTGACCACAGCGTTCTCGAGGGGCCGAAACGCCCGCCGGATATACCAGACAACCGCTGCCGCCGAGAGCAACAGGGCGATGGCCACTGCCGCATAACTGATTTTGTCGACCCACGCCTGCCGGGCGAAACTCGCGGTGTAGTCGTTTGCCACCAACAGATGCGCCAGCGGCTGACCCGTAGGATCGCGGACAGGTGTAATGGCCAGGGAATAGACCTTGTCGCCCGCTGGAGCAATGCTCAATTGCTCCTTGCCGGCTGACGGCAGATGGGGATCCAGTGCGCGCCACAATTCGCTGTGACTCGCGTATTCTACCTTCCCGTCGACCCCCACCACAAAGACGTCGGCCTGATCGTTCTTACTGAAATCCGCGATGGCAGCCGCAAGATCATGCATATAGACCGCCACTCCCACAGGCTTGCCGCGCTTGAGGAGGGGGAAGGCGAGTTCCAGGTAAAGCGTACCGTTGTCGTCCCTCTCAAGGCCCCGTACGATCTTTCCCTCCATCAGCGCTTTTCTGACCAGAAGCCGCTCTGTTTTCCCCTGGAAACCATCGGGGGCGGAATACAGGATATTGCCGTTGAGATCGGCCAACTGCAATTTGGACAATACGCCGCTGGTACTGAGCCGCTTGTAGGCGGGCGAGGCATCCTCCCGCAGGTGCAAGGAATCCCCGTTCGCCAACGCCTTGCGGATCCCCCGATCCCGCGTCACGCTGGACATATTCGCTTCCATCCTGTCCAGTTCGCCGCTGACGATCTTGTTCCATAACAATCGCTTCCCATTGAGCGAGGCCTGTTCGAAACGCGCCTCGATCTGGTCCGTGATCATCTTTCCGGACACCGCCATCACCAACATCATGACGACAGTGCTGGCAAGCACGCTCAATACAATCCTGGTACGCAGCAGCATGGGCAAAGTCCTTGTGTTTCCCGCCCTTTTGGGCGCCTCAAGTTATCAGATAATGGCTATTCCACTGGGTAGCCGGCGGCCTTCCAGGCGGGGAATCCACCGCGAAAATAGTACACCTTCGAGTATCCCCACCCCACTGCCTTCGCAGCGGCCTTGGATGAACGCAGACACTTCGGCCCGTTACAATAGAACACAACAGGCTCGTCCTTCTTGAGTTCGGCGGCAAGGCTTTCTTCATTGAACTTCTTCTTGAGTTCGAGGCTGACGGCATCCGGAATACGGCCCGCTTCGAATTCAGATTCCCGACGCGGGTCCACGAACAACGCCCCGCTATCGAACAATGCCTTGGCCGCAGCGGCATCCACGGTGGTCGCGCCCGCGACCTTCATGGGCGCCTCGCCGGCAACGGCGACGGAAACAAAAACGCTGAATACCAGCGCGATGAAAAATTGATGGACGTGTTTCATTGGAAGTCTCCTTACAATAACCCTGTGTCGATACTCGCAATGGAAGCCCTCTCCGGCGTTTTCCGACAGGTGGCCTCCCTCCTAGCCCGATGAAATGGTCTCCTCCCTCCCTTGAATCGGCGTCGTGATGCGCCAAGATGGAAATTTCCATCAAATGTCAAGGTAAGGAAAGGAGAAGACCATGAGCGAGATT
>Ga0256841_1001561_pt1 | contig 19452 bp, 14 predicted proteins | sample 356308metaG_FD_185971 | JGI IMG/M metagenome (GOLD analysis project Ga0256841, IMG submission 185971) | Hydrothermal vent microbial communities from Mid Atlantic Ridge, Atlantic Ocean - 356-308 | ecosystem: Environmental > Aquatic > Marine > Hydrothermal vents | place: Atlantic Ocean: Mid... | reverse complement strand
GCCATAGCCTGATGGAATCCCTTCCTTGGCGCTGTTCAGGCGCTCGGAGACGAGTTGCCTCGCCCAATAGATGTCGGTTCCTTCTTCAAAAACAATCGTAACAACGGAGAGACCGAACTTGGAAACCGAGCGAATTTCCTCCACTTTTGGGAGACCGCTCATGGCCGTTTCCACGGGAAAGGTAATGAACCGCTCCATTTCTTGGGGAGCGATACCCGGACTATTCGTGAGGACTTGGACTTGGACGTTGGTCACATCCGGAACCGCGTCAATAGGAATCTCACCCAAGGAACGTATCCCCAAAGCCGCAATTAACGCCCAGAGGACAAGAACCAAAAACCGGTTGTTTAATGAAAAATCGATGATTCTCTGGATCATGACTGCCTCCTCAATGCTCGTGGCCTTCGCCTAACTCGCCCTTCCTTGAAAGGGATTTCAATGCAAAGAGGCCTGTCATGGCCACAGAATCGCCGGGTTTTAACCCTTGAACAACCTCCACCATCCCCCCGGCGCCTTTGCGGATGAGAACTTTTCGTTTTTCAAAAATCCCTTCCTTTTCCTCGATGAAGAGAAAACTCATCCCCTTTTCATGCACGATGACTCGCTCGGGCAAAAGCAAAGGAACCTCTCTGGATGAGATCACGATTTCAACCGAAGAGAACATCCCCGGACGAAGGGGCAGATCCTTACTGGAAGCTCCAACTTTGTTGTTCTTCAGAACAATTCGAATCCGCGCTGCTCGAGTGCGTTCATTGACTCGGTAGTCAATAAAAGAAACCTTGCCCTTTCGGACGAGTCCCGGGAACGTATCGAAACGGACATAGGCTTCCTGGCCTTCCCTGACCTTGGAGAAATCCTTTTCATAAACAGCGGCAAGGACCCAAACTTTGGAAAGATCGTGAATCTCGAAGAGCCTACGACTTTCTGTAATGGATTCATTCCGTGTAATATGGCGATCAAAGATGACGCCATTCGAAGGGGCATAGAGTTTGAGAATTGCAAAGTCTTGGTTCTTCTCCTCAAGAGAAGCTAAGTCTCCTTCATCCAGCCCAAGAGCAAGGACGCCTAGGCGACGAGCATTCTCATTGATTTTTGCGCGTAAAAGATCCGCATCGAGCTGTAGGAGTTTTGCATCCCGCTCCGACTTTAAATCGATGAGTTCTCGCTCTTTTCGGAGTAGAGCTCCTTGGTACGCTTTCTCTGCTTCCAGGAAAGGACGTAGTGTTCCCACCCCCTTTTTTTGGAATTCTTTCTCCCTCTCGAAGATTTTGAGAGAAACTTCGATTTCACCATCCAAGACCTTGGTCAATGACTTCAGGCGCTCCTTATAGATCTTTTCATATCGAGCCCTCAAAGTTTTGGCGGCTTCAAGGCGGGCCTTACTTTCAAGATAAGAGCCGACCTCGGAACCCAGTTCTGCACTCCAAATTTCAGCGAGAAGCTCCCCTTTAGAAACTCGTTCCCCTACACCTTTATGAATCGCCCGAACAATCCCTGGAACAGGTGAACTGACATGGACAATGGTGTTTTCATCACTTTCCACAGAGGCGGTTAGATGTAAACGTTCTTCCAATCTTCCGGGGCCGGCCGGCTTCACTTGGATGCCGATCTTCTTACGAGTTTCCCTTGAAACCCTCACCTCATTGCCATGCTCTTCCCCCTCAGCTCCGTGTCCGGTTGCCCCATGTCCCTCCTTGGCTCCAACCGATTTCTGTTCCGGAGCCCCCTTACTGCTACAACTCTGCATACCCAAGATTGGGAAGGACAACATCAAGGCCAAGGGATACCCCCATATCATGTTTTCTTTAAAACCCATCATTTCCCTCCTTCCAAAACGTTCTTGTTTTCTAACCGGCTCTCTCGATCTAGCTTCAATCCAAGCGGTAAATTCCCACAAGCAAACCCAAGCTGCAGGGAGGATCTCAACCGAGCAATTCGCGCGTCCAACTCCTGCAACTTGGAATCAATGATTTGTCGTTGTCCAATCAAGGTCTCAAGCAAAGTCACGCGCCCAGAATCGAAGGCCTGCTTTAAAACCATCAGGTTTCGATCAGCAGCCGGGAGCAGCTTCGTTTTCAGGACATCCCAGACTTGATTGGCCAGCTTTTTACTTGCCAGAGCTTCGGCGATTTCGCCTCGGACTCGATGAACGGCAAAGACCAGATCCTCTTTTCGCTTCTCTCGAATGGCACGGGCAACCTCAATCTGTGGCCCATTAAAACCCCGAAATAAAGGTAAGGAAAAGGTCAACCCGGTTCCGATCCAGATCCCGGGCCATTGTCGAGCAATTTCCAGCCTTACAGATTCTTCCGCTTGCTGATATCGGGCCATAAGACGCCAGAGGTCAGGGCGAAGTTCTAAGGCCTTTTGGATCAACTGAGACATCTCCCCCTTTTCCTCTACCCAAAGGTCTTTGGGGACATCCGCCAAAGGGATTCGGCTATCCGGGGAGATCCCCAGCAGAAGATTCAGATCCCGGCGCGCTCTTTCTTCCTCGCCTTTCTGCCGAACCAGCACAGCTTGAATCTTGGCTTGTTCCACAAGAGCAAGGCTCTCCTCCATGGAAGTCGCCGCTCCGATGGATTTGGCTTCTACAAAAAAGGAGGCAAGGCGCTTTGCGTTCTCCAGGGCTTCTTTTTGAAATTGAAGCGCCGCCTCCATTTGTTTGACTCGTAACCAGGCAATACTCACCTTTTCCGCCAGAAACCATTCAGCCTGAAGGAGGGTTTGGGCTGCTTCTTCCTGCTTCGCTTTGGCAAAGTCTTTTTGTGCCCCCAGTTCTCCGGGTCTTGGGAGCTGAAACGAAAGCCCTAAGCCGGAGAGAAACTGTTCTGCCTTTGCCTTCCCCCCCGTGTTTTCAACCGCGATGACATCCATCGCGTCCCAGCCGATTTCGAGATCCGAAAAAAGACCTGCTGCATCCACCCCAAGGCGAGCGACATGGAGTTGTGCCCGAAAAGCTTTTAGACCTGGGTTATTCCGCAGTGCAAAGAGAGCTGCATCCCTTACTCCAAGCGCTCTTTTCTTGGATCCTTTGCGAGCAAATAAAGCATCTGAAATCGAAACGCCCTCGAGGTCTGACAGGACCGATTTAAGCGCTATGGGTTTTGCCTCATAACTTGCACAACCCGAAAGAATCCAGGGAATGAAGCCCAACCCAAGGACAAGGGATGGGGAAAACCCACCCATACATTTTTTGAACATAATTCTTCCACCAAAACCAATACAACAGAAGTCCTACAGTTGAGGTTTAGGAACCCAAGCCGAAGAGGGCCCAAACCGAAGAACAGAGTCAGAACCTCACATAAGGTTCAAAGTCGTAGTGGAAGATCGCTTTCTTCTAAGGAAAGAAGCTTTTGGGAAAGAGATAGGGGTTTCCGACTCCATGCGAACCTTCTCCCTAAGGGTAAGAATGCGGCGGGAGAAGGGATTCGAAGGAAAGCTTCCGCTGGAAAAGGGGTGGCCGCTGAAACCTCAAGAAGAGGTTTCAGATCCTCATTCAAAAAGGAACTGAAATGGCCCCAATCGCTTCTGGAACTCAGGAAAGATGCACAGGGGTCAGCGGAGCATTGGGTTTCATGGCTACAAAGCCCCACGCAATCAGGACAGGAATGCTGCAAGACTCCCCCTACACACAAAGCGGGTAACAGCATTGCGCAAAGGATTAGGAGGAGAATGAGAGCCTTTTTGAAATCCATGAAGCCAGCCATCTAAGCCAAGAAGCCTTGGAGCTTCAAGAAAATTTGATTTGAGGGCGTTGAGCAAAAGCCTGACCTCCCAGCAGTACGGTGGTAATCCGACCAAGAATGCAATCCCGAGGAATCAAGTTTTTGAGTTGAGAACCTTCCAGATTCGAGCAAAGTGCGGATCTTCAAAGGATGAAACAACTTCCCTACGCCGGAGGATGGGGGCCTGTTGATTGGGCTGAAGAAGGGAAAGAACTGCAGCATCAAGCCCTTCGATATCTAGAGGGTCGGAAACAACTCGGCCTATGACAGGGTTTTCGAGATGGACGTGTGCCCCGTTGGCAAGAGTGGTAACAACAGGAAGACCACATGCCAAAGCTTCCAAGACGCTTAAGCTGTAATTGTCTTCAAGGGTGGGAAGAATCAAGAGATCAGAGGCTCTATAGAACAAACTGGGGTCCGGCGACCATCTTGGGATGCAATAGGGAGATTTGGTGAAACGGGGAGGTAAGTGATGTCCAAGGCATAGAAGATAGGCTTCCAGTTTTCGTTTCCGGAGACGGGAGAGAACAGTAAAGGCCTGCTTTAGGCCTTTGCGTTTGGGATCGTTCCCAACCCACAGGAGAAGAAGAGCCGGTTTGGGAGGAAGATGTAGAGAAGCCCTCAGGCTTTCTGCCTCACCGGGTTCAGGAATTCGGAACTGATGGGGATTCACGGGGAGACCCGTTACTTCGATCCTTCCCCTAAACAGAGGAAACCTCTTTTGGATTCTGTTTGCCACCAAAGGGGAACTGCAAAGAACGAGTCCTTCTCCCTTCTGAAAGAACTTGCGCTCTTCCCCAAGAAAGAACCGAGTCCGCGTCGATGCGAATCGAACAAGCCTGGAAGGTAGACGTTTCCATGCGGATTCAACCTTCCGACGGGCTTCTAAGGCGTCATAAAACAACCCACCAAGGGGAAGAAACACGTCCGTCCCCTCCCCCGGATGCCTCATGGAGAGAACAAGATGGCTTTCCCTCAAATGGAGTAATTGTTTAGAAGCTCCCTTGTAGAAATCAGGGCCTTTTCCAGGAATGGAGATACATTCCACTCCTGGGGGAACATTGACGGGAGAAGGGCCAGTAAGCAATAGCGCCTCTCCCTGCTTCTTAAGGAAACGTTTGAGCAGAAAACAGGCATAGGACTCCAAGCCCCCCCGATTTGGGTCAAACCGATCCAAGATGAGGGCAATCGTTTTCATTCGGTGGCCTTCGCTTCAAAGGCAAGGGAGGCCCAAGTCACACACTGCTCTCCACTCTCTGATCGAGAGGGGCCATATTGAAGGATTCTCCCCTTGAGAGCAGGCCCCCCAGCCATCCGCTCAGCTAACTTTCCAGCCAAGTAAATGGGAGTTGTCCCACAGACCCTTCGAAACTCTTCATCTCTCTTGAGGTTGGCCACAAAAGTTCCCCATTGCAAATCACAAGCAAGGCCCAAATCTCTAAGGTCTTCTTGCGCAAGTCGTTCCACCCAAGCTCGATCCACCGGTTTTCCATCCCCAAAGAAGGGACCTACATGGGATAAATCCGCTCCGGCGAGGACCAAGACTCTCTTCCCCATCGCCTCGATTTTGTCTCCAAGAAAGGCCAAGACTCTTTGAACTCCCAAGTCTTCCTCCGGATTCGAACACAGGGATCCGGTCAGAAAAAAAGCAAATTTAGGGCTAGATTTCGAACGAGAATTCCCAAAGAGATGGGCGAGGAAAACAGCTTGGAACTCCAATGAATGCTCTTCCTGGTGCAAGCATTCATCCATTGCCAGCTCTGGAAAATGCTCCAGAAGGCATGAAATCAATCCTTTCTCGCCGGGCAATGGCCCCAAAGGAGTTTCATAGTCTTTGGTAGAGGGCACCAACAAGGTCGAAGGGCCTCCATGTCCGGTCCCAAGGACCAACACAAGTTCAGGGGGAACCTCTTCTGCCGCCAAACGACGATACGCCGCAGCATAGCCCAGCCGTCCTCTTGCCAAATCAATGTGAGGGGCAACCAAGCCCAAAAGTTCCCCATGGAGTTGCGGCGCCTCCCCTTCTGAAAGAATACGATCCAACTCCCTCCTCAAAAGATTCGGTTCTTTGGGATACCCAGGTGTCCCCGCACAGGCCACCGGACGAACCGGGAGGGAGAGATAGTTATCTCTTTTTTGTTTTTTTACCAGCTCCGCCCGTTCTCCTTCCAAGCACAATCGCTCATCCAGCATCTCTACTACCTGCTCCACCAAGGACACCGGAACTGAACAGCCCATCTCCCGTCCCAAATCCAAGGCAATCTGATGGGTGTCCCGTTCCCCTGTGAGAGCCCCCAAAATGGGGAGGAGTTCGGCAGGAACGAACACAGGATCCTTGAAAAGACCCTTGCGATCGAGAAGTAAAAGCCCCTCCTTCTCTCCGTCCTTATAAGCCTTTACATCTAGGAGTCGTAACTTTGGCCCCCTCGGCGGAAGGGTGTCCCGGTTTTCTTGCTGGTCCTGGTTCATTTAAGGAGTTTCGCTCCCTTTGGAAGAGAACGGAACACGCTTGTAGGAAAAATTCTTTACAATCGTGTAAACAGGAATCCCTGATGACGGAAACAAAACAAGTCCCAATCGAAAAGTATTGCAAACCCTTCCTGGTCCACGTTACTCGGGACGGAGAGCGGACCACCCACAGGTTTCGGAAGAAAGAGATTTCCTTAGGGCGATCCCGCAAACGAGAAATCCCCCTGTCCGAAAAAGCCATCTCCAGGCATCACCTGAGCCTTCGGCGGTCGGAGGATCGTTTTTTTGCAAGAGATGAAGGGAGCCAGAACGGGACATCTCTTGCAGGAAAAAAACTAAGCCCGAAAGAATGGATCGAGATTCCCGAAGGGAGTGTGCTCAAAGTGGGTCCCTTTGAGATCCAGGTTGAAGCCGTTCCCTTAGCCCTCGATGACCCCTCCCTTGCAACAGAAGATACCAAGCACAACAATGGCCCCTTGGACACCGGCACTTTTGCCAGCCTGATCCAGGCTCTCAATGAAGAGCTCGACCCCGAACGCCTTTTAGAACTCATTGTAGAATCTGCAATACGTGCGACCGAAGCCGAGCGAGGATTCTTGGTTTTGCGCAAAGGGGACCACCTGGATGTCCGGGTTGCCAGAAATTTTGTCGGGGAGAGCGTGGAGGGTGGCAACGAAAAAATCAGTAAAACCATCGTTCTCGAAGTTCTGGGAAGCGGTGACGGAAGACTTACGGTAAATGCCCAATCCGATGAGCGCTTCAAAGATCTTCAAAGCGTCGAAGACCTCCGCCTTCGATCTGTCCTCTGCGTCCCGCTTCGGGTTCTTTCGGAGATTGTAGGTGTCCTTTATTTAGACAATCGTCTTCAACAGCACGCTTTCTCTGACGAAGACCGTCACCTTCTTCAAGTCCTCGCAGATATTAGCGGGGTCGCCATCCGAAACTCTCGTCTGGTTTCGGATCTGCGAAAAAAGAACGAAGAGCTTCTTCAGGCTCATGAAGAAGTTGCCGCCCTTAACGCCCGCCTCACCGGCCGAGTCAAAAAACAAACCGCAGAAATCGAGGAAATGCGCGAAGAGTTGGATGCTTCCCGCAAAATCCTTGGCCTCCGGCACAGCTATAAAATGATCATTGGTGAATCCCCAGCGATGCAAGACGTCTTTCGTCTTCTGGACCGTTACGTGGACTCCACCGACCCAGTCCTGATTTTAGGGGACTCCGGAACAGGAAAGGAACTCATCGCTCGTGCCCTTCATGACCAAGGACCCAGATCTGAAGGTCCCTTCATCTCCGAAAACTGCGCTGCTCTCCCCGAATCCCTCCTCGAGAGCGAACTTTTCGGCTATAGCCGAGGCGCGTTTACAGGAGCAACCAAGGATCATGACGGACTCTTTGTACAAGCCAAAGGAGGCACTCTCTTCCTGGATGAAGTCGGAGATATGTCCCCCGATCTTCAATCCAAACTCCTTCGTGTCCTTCAAGAAAAAGAAGTCCGCCCCCTTGGTTCCTCCAAAACAACACCGATTGACATCCGTCTTGTCACAGCGACTCATCGAGACCTTCGCCAAATGGTCCAAGAAAAAAGCTTCCGAGAGGATCTCTTCTACCGCCTCCACGTCCTCCCCATCCAACTTCCCTCGCTCCGCCAACGGACAGGGGATATCCCCCTCCTTGTTTCCCATCTTCTGAGGCGTTGTTCCCTGGAGGCCAAAATCCCCAATCCTCGGATCAATCCTCAAACCCTTGATATTCTCTCCGCATACCACTGGCCCGGTAACGTTCGCGAACTCGAAAACGAAATCCGCAGAGCGCTCCTCCTCTCAGAAGGAGAGATTCTCCCTGAACACCTGAGCGAACATATCCGAAACCCCGGCCTCAACGACTTAGGGAACTCCCCCCTTCCAGCGGAAAGAGGAACCACACTCCCCATCCTTGTTCAACGTCTCGAAGAAAGTGAGATCCGAAGGGCTCTCGTGAAGGCTGGCGGCAACAAATCCAAAGCAGCATCCTTTTTGGGAATCAGTAGATTCGCCCTCCAGAGAAAACTCGAAAAATACGAGATCTGACCATCCCTCAGAAGACTTTGCCAAGAATCGAGAGTGCCTCCCTTGCCTGCTTTTCTTCAAGAACTCGTAACCTTTAGGGAATTTACTTCAAAACCCAAACCTCAAACCCATTCCCTTCACTCTTTAGAATCAGGTTCTGTCCTAAGAAGTCGCGAAAACTTTTCGCATTGGGCTGATTCCAAAACGGAATGTTCACAAAGATTCTAGCATGGGCTTTCTTCATTAGAGACATGAGGGCTTGAGGGGTTTGCTCATCTCGAGGCAACACCCGCCCCCGTCGGCCTGCGTAAAAGAAGAGGTTCGGCATCTCAAAATTATTAGGGATGCGCTTCCCTTGAGGATCACGATCCCACTTAGGATCGATGGAAAGAACAACGATGCTTTCATTTGGATCCGCAACTTTCTGCACTGCAAGGCCGGCTTCCCTGAGAACGGAGTTTGGGTTTCCTGGATTTAGAAGGCTTGAAGTTCCCCAGAGGTTTTGGGAAAAAGCCAGGAAAAGAAGTAATGTCCCTCCCCATCGAAAAAGCGGTTTGGGATTCTCCCAAAGCAAGAAAACTCCCCAGGCAACCGCCCCGGCAGCAAAGGGTGTCCCCCAGAGATGGTAATGAGAACCTCTCCCATCAAAGCTTGAATATCGACCGACAAGAGCAAGATAGAGGATAAAGGAGGAGATCCCCGCAAGAAGCAGCCATCGTTGAGGATATCGTAAGGGGCGGAGGACACCAAAGAACCCCAGAACAAGTCCTCCGAACCCAAAAACCCACCTTGCTTCAATCTTGAGAAGCCTCCCCCAAAACTTGTAACTCGTCCACATGGCCAAACTGCCCCACTTGGAATCTCCCCCCGAAAGCACTCCAAAAGTATTTCCATACTTCGCATGTAATTGGGCAGCATGAAAAAGAAAGGCCCCGAGGGGAAGCAACACGATCATGCCAAAACCCAGGACTTCCCAACGAAAGAGACCTTTCACTCCCCAACGCTGCAACACAAGAATGGCAACAATCAACCCGAGTACAAGGCTTGTCGGTTTCACTAAAACCGCGAACAACAAAAAGAGCCCTGCCAAAAGAAATCGCCCTCTCCTCTCCTCATGAATCCCATCGACTGCATAGAGAAGTGCAAAAGAAAAGAAAAACATCGCCGTAGCTTCCGGCATGAAGGCCCGCCCCATTCGGACAAACAAAGGCATCGTCACCAGGAACAATGTCGCCAAGTTGGCAGCGCGTTTGGGGAGAATCCGGCAAAAAAAACGGGAGAAATTCAGGAGAGCCACCAACATAAAGGATGCTGAGAGGAGTCGACCAAAGAGGGGGTTTTCTCCAAAGATCCGGTAGATCCAATGCACAAGCCAGGGATAGAGAGCAAACTCACTCTCAACAATCCCCGGGCCCGGTGCTCCCCAAGCGATCCGGGGAAAAAAGATATTCGGGTGTTCCAAAAAGTTCCGGGCCATAGTGGCAGTTTCTGTCTGCCGCCAAGAATCGATATCGGTCAAAAAGGGATCCAGGCGGAAGGTCATCAGAAACACTCCCAGCAGGAGTACCCCCACTATCCCAAACCGAGAAAACCAACCGTCTTTATTCATGAGTTCACGATTTAGAGGCTGAAAAACCCCTTTTGATTAAGGATGCCTACTCTTTGATTCCTTAGTTATCTTGGCCCCTAAATGGAGCTTTTTTGGATCTCATGGAACAAAATTTCGGGCACAAGCAGGAAGAAGAGTTCGTGGGAAGAGGTTTTGGGATGAAGTCTCAACCTTTCCTTTCCCCAAGCTTACTTCCTTCCCCTTAGCGATGCTGGCTTCTTTCGGGGCTTTGGGGCTTTCTTACCGAGAGCAATCTCTACCAGGGCCTTCGCAAGCGCCCAATCAGGTTTCGATCCATCGGGATCATGCCCCGCACCTTCCCCTTGCATGGCATTTTTACTCCGGTCGATGCGCCCCTTGTCGTCGGTCAAGACTGAAGGATGAAAAGAGCAGAGCAAGATCCGACCCGGACCATGCCCACGGAACTTGGCAATAATAATGGAGGGGGATTTGTCCTCTCCATGCCTTGCAAGAATTCGAAAGGCTTTCGATGTTTTTTTGCCCTGAAGGGATAGAAATCGGGGACCGCCAAAAAGGAGAGGATGGATGGTCTTGGGGAGTTTGCGCCCTTTCCATTCTTGAGCTCGAGACTCCAACAGCACCGTCCCGTGCACTGCCCTAAGCTTCCCTTTTTTTAGAGGATTCCAAACAAGGGGCCCTTCGGCACGCGCATGAACCAATCTCCAAGGATAGGGGTGATCCTCCCCCAACCAACGAGTCACCGAAACTGCTGCAAAGGCTCCGGCACAAAACCCGAGATACGACCCTCCGCGCTTCAGAAAGCCTCGGATCTCATCATCGCCCCGTCCCTTCCCATCCCAACCGCCCAGTTTTTGGATATAATCCGGAGCCCAGCCACCAGGAACAATCAACAGATCAAAAGATCTCTTTCCCCCTTTTTGCAACTGCCCCTGATTAATCTCCTCAGCCGAAATATAGCGAAAGGGGAGTTGCATCGAGTCCAGAAGGGCAGGGAGCGTTTTCTTGGCCTCCAACTCCCAAACCCCCTTGTCCCAATAAATAGCAATCCTGGGCACCCGCTTGGATGGGGAGAGGGATCCAAGGTTCTGAGAACGCCCAACACAAGGGAGGAGGAAGCTCAATAAGGAGAAAAGGAGAAAGAATTTCATCAGCTCAAAGGAGGAGGAGCATCTTGTGAATCTACAACCAAGGTTTTAGCCGCAAGATCGTGAATGGTTTGCCCTTCCAGGTTGGTAAACCCAATCAAAAAATCAACCAGGAGTAATACCCCTGTCGTGGACAGGAGAAACCTGATCAGGTAACGGACAAAGGCTTTGTGAAATCCAATCGGCCTCCCTCCACAGTCAGTCACCTTCAAACCCAAAAGTCTTTTCCCAAGCGTGCCCTGCCAAGAAGAGCTTTGGAGCAAACAAAAATAAAGCCCATTAAACATGAATAAAAAAAGAACGACTCCTGCATAAGCGGCAAGGACACCAAGGAATATCGCAGGATTCTCATAAACCCCTTGGCCCAACTGATCCAGGTCCTCTTCAGTAACCCCCGAAAAAAGAGGAATGAATAATGCAAACAAGAGGAGGATTTGAACAAATCCCAAGAGGAAACTGTCCACAAGAAAAGCTGCTGCACGCCGAAACAGGAGGGAATTGCGGTTATTGGAGGGGGTGAAGCTCATTGCTTTAGTTTCAGGAAAACCGTTATGAAGAGCAATGCCTTTTCCTCAAAGGCCTTCCCCGAAAAAGCCTCTATTTGAATTCCCTCATTCTAAAAAGATTCTGAACGAAGAAATCTCGATTCACTCAGGGATGCCACCGGCTGGGGAATCTAGTCCCAAAAGCTCCTATGGGAAAGATTCCAGCAAGTCTCACCTCCCCCCCGAGAATCACATCATTTTTTTTGAGCGGACTCAATCTTTCCAGTTTTACTTTTTTGACTCTCTTTCGCCTTTAGGGACTCCCAGAGTTTATAACCCTTGGTCCAATCTTCAAAGACTTCGACAAAGCGCTTTGATTTCTGGTCAGGAAAAGCCCCAATCGCAATTTTGCGGATACGGATTTCTTCAATCTTCTTCGGACCCCATCCTTTTTCGGGGGGGAACTCCTTTATTAATGCCAAGAGGCGCTCCTCCTCCTGCCTCTTCTTTTTCGCTTCTTTCAAATTCTTTGAAAGTTTGTCCAATTTCTCCGAGGCCTTTTTGTTCTGAAGGAACTCTTTCTCCTTCTTTTTAAGGGAATCCAATCGCTTTTTTGCCAGTTCCCTTGCTTTTTTTCGTCTCTCAAGAATTCTCTCACGAATCGCTTTGATTTCAACGCCTGTAAGCTCTTTGAGGATCTTGTAAGTCCGAATCATGGTGTAAGGTAAAAAAATGTAACCATCCGTGTCATCGTAGTACCAAAGGCGAATCCCAGCCCCCTTGGTTCGAATATCCGCTGGCACAAACTCAAGCCCCTTGACCTTCTCCACAAAGCGACCCTCTTTGACAACGCCAATGAGGCTCTCCCCGTTACGCAGACGAACACGCACCTTTACATTGCGTTTCACTAAACGACCCTTCCGGCGATGCTCTAAGATCTTCCGCCGGATGATCTCTTGCTTCTGTTTCTCAGTAATTCCTTGTGCCCCCTGGGTCGCCTCTCCCTTTTTCGCTTTTTGGGCGGTCTTTGCTCCCTGTGCAACAGGAAGAAGAGAGACAAGCAAAGCGGTCACTAGGCTTGAAAGGATCATTCCCATGATTTGGCCTCCATCTCTCCCCTATCGGCCATCCCCCTGGCTGGCCTTTGCCTCCTTTTCAATCTGGATTCCTTCTCGAATCATCTGGAAGTGGATTTCCACAACATCTTCCTCCTTTTCGGCGTATCCCCCCGCCAGCACCGCCACAACGGGGACACCCTCTCTGAGGAAAGCGTTGAAGACTTTCTGATCCCTTTCCCGAAAGCCTTCCAGGCTCAAGTTCAGGCCCCCAAGCTTATCCTCCACATAGGGGTCTGCCCCGGCTACATAGAGGCAAAGTTCGGGTTTCTGGGCCACACATACATCTAGGGCCTGATCCAGGGCTTCCAAATAGATGTCATCTGCAGCTTCGTCTTCCAAGCCAATGTCCAAATCAGAACGTTGCTTCACTGGATAGTTGTTCTGCTGATGGATGGAGCAAGTAAAGGCCCAATTGTCATCCTCAAAAGCCCTTGCAGTCCCGTTTCCCTGGTGCACATCCAAATCCAAAACCACAGCCTTTCCAAGCCCCAGGCGTTCGTGGGCTGATCGCAGCCCCACTACGATGTCATTGATGGCACAGAAGCCTTCGCCTTTCCAAGGGAAGGCATGGTGGAATCCTCCCCCCAGATTGGCTGCAAACCCCTTGCGAGCCATCCCCGCCTCGATCGCAGCCACAGTTCCAGCAGCCATCGCATAAAAACCGTCCAAGACTTCCCGGGAACATGGAGCTTCGAACTCATACCAGCCCTGCTCCGGGAATGCCGTCATAGCCTCTAAACGATCCAAGTACTCCGCAGTATGCCCTAAGAGAAGAGTCTCCCGGTCCAAGGGATCAGGCCTCCCAATCTCTTCTTGGGGGACAGCCAATTCCTTGAGAAGCCGATCCTTTAGGAGTGCATATTTTCCAAGGGGAAAAACATGGCCTTCCCAGGAAAACCCATATGCCTCCGACCATTGCCATCGTTCAACCATTCTTTTACCCCCTGCCGATTTGGCCTTCGATCTATTACATTATGGCCATGCTTTGTTGTCCAAAGACTCTGCGCAAAAAGGCTCTCCTCCTTCTAACGCTTTCCCCTCTTCTCATGGGCGGCCTTGACGCACAGAGAAAGCCAAAGAAGGGTCCGGTCTACGTCTTGACGCCTATTGGACGAGTCCGGGTTTTGGGAAAAAAAGAGGTCAAGAACCTGTTAAAGGAAATACGCCCCTTTCTCAAGACCAAGCCCCCCAAGAGAAACAAAGCTACAAAAGGTAAAAAGTCCCCACCAAAAGATCATGGTTTTCTAAAACGCATGGAAATCATAGAGAAACTCGAGACACTCCAACATCCCTTGCTTGCGGGTGTTCTAGAAAAGGTCATCCTCCAAGATCCCACCGAAATCGTCCGGACCAAAGCATCTCACGCTCTCCTAGCCCAGCCTAAAAAAGAAGCCAAAGCTGTCGCGCTTAGGCTTTTGAAAAGCAAAAACCTCCGAGGCAAGGGCAGCATCCTGGCACCTCTCATCAGAATCCTCACACACTTCGGAGCGTCCAAGAAAGTTTGGAAGAACCTCCGAGAGTCTTTCTTGGATTTAGGCCCCCTCGCCCAGATTGCTTTTCTCGAATCGGTCGAGGCCCGTAAGGATTGGGAAAGTGTAGATCTCCTCCTGGACCACCTTGATCCTCCCGGTCCAGATCATGTGGATGCCCGAGAAAACCCGCCCGCAGAATATTGGGAGCGGCGATGGAAAGCCTGGAAAGCTTTCAAGCCAAGCCTGCTCAAAGCCCTCGAAGCGCTGTTTGGTCGAACCTTTCCCTCCAAAAAAGAAGCAAAAACTTGGATCAAGGAACAGGGAGGCCTGGCCAAGATCCGAAAAAAGCGATAAGAAACGCAACCTTCGCTACCCCACTCGACTATGGCAGCTTGATGGACCGCGGTCTCGAAACAAGGACACCCCTTTTTCCGATGGAAGGAAAACCCCTTCCTGCGGAGTTGGACTTCCTCCGGGACCCCGATCTCGAAGCGAGCATTGTAGGTTCAACGGCCCTTTGGGAAGCTTGTCGGCGGGAAGGGTTGATGCTGCCTCCTAGACCCAAGGACCTGGATATTGCTTGGAAACTTGGCACCGACGAAGGACGAAGGCTGCTTGAAGAGCGGGGGGTCCAGGTGACAGCCACTCCGGGAAACCTGGACCGGGGGACTCTTGGAGCCAACTTTGAGGGTTTCCGGGTGGAGTTTACGACCTACCGAGGGGGAGGAAGCCAAGTCGGGGAGAGGATTCGTGAGGATGCTGCCCTGCGGGACATGACGATTGGCGCCTTGTTTTGGACCCTTTGGAATGATGAGATCCTTGATCCTCTGGCTGGGCTCGAAGATTGGCGCCAAGGAGTGATCAAGGCCTGTGGGTCCCCCAGAGAGCGCATCCTCGAGCACCCTATCCGGGCCTTGCGCTATCTCCGAAAGGTCACCCTCCTCGGATTTCACCTCGACACAAAAACGAGGAAGGCAATTCGCAGCCTCGGTTCAGAAATCGCACTCGGCATTCACCCTGACGCCCTCTCCCAAGAGGTTCGAAGCGTCCTCGCCGAGGCAGACTCCCCCGGTGTCTTCTTTCAGATGTGCGCCGAAGAGCTCATTCTTGAGAAACTCCTCCCTGAAATTGCTCCTCTTTTCCATGGAATTCCTGCGGGGCGGGTTCGACATCATCCCGAAATCTCCCAGGCCCTTCACATGATCTTGGTTCTCAAATCCGCCGTTACCATTGCCAAAAAGCGTGGCCTGGACCCTGCTCAGCGCCACAAGCTCCTTATGGCAGCCCTGTGCCACGACCTTGGAAAGGGAGTCACACCCATCCCCGAGCTTCCCTCCCATCCCGCCCACGAAGCCACCGGAATCCCTCAAATCCAATCTCTCTTCCATCGCCTCCCCGGCATTGGAAGCAAGCATCTACAACGCTTGGTTCAAGCAACCACCCGCCGCCATCTGTTAATCGACAAATTAGCGACCATTCGAATTGGCTCCCTTGTCAAACTGTGGGAAAAGGACCTTGCCCCTTACCGAAAGGACCTCCCTCTCTTCGCAACTCTCGTCCGTTGTGATAAAGAAGGTCGAATGCGCCCCCAAGACCTTGGTCTCCCCATCCCCCCGGGACACCCACCCTCCGTAGATTGGGATGCTTTCGAAGAAAGGATGACAAGCGAACTGTTAGAGTTGGATAGAATCCTGAGTTCGGTCTCAGGCGAGGAGTCAGCCAGACTCCACCCAGACAACCCCAAGGCTCTCAAACAAGACCTGCACGAACGCCGTTGTCGCGCCTTAAAAAAAGCTAGATTCCTAAAAGGATGAAAAAAGCTGTTCTTTTCCTGGCGGCAAACCTCCTAGGGCTCCTCCTTTTGATCGCAGCACTCTGGTTGGAACGAGACCGCCTCCTCCTTCCCCAGTTTCGAGAACGGCTTCTGGCTTCCCTTCATCAGAAGACCGGGATGAGCCTAAAGCTGCACAGCCTGAGCCTCTGGAACAAGGGTGTCCCCTTATGGAATCCGCTGGCTTTGCTGCGGGAATCCTTTGTGGAACCAGGTTTACGAGCAGAAGGGAGCATCGAAGGCCTTCTCCCCGAAAGCTGCGAGTTTCGTGTTTCGGCCCATTTGAACCTCTTTTCGGGTCGATTGGAGATCGAGGAAGTCCTCCTTGATGGGGGTGCCTTTCGTCTGAGTGGCGAAGGAAGCGTAGACCTTGAGGGGAAACGCTTCTTGCGAGGGAGTCTCAACCTGGCTCAGTTGGATTTAGCGAATCTCCCACCCTCCTTCCGTCCCTTGCCTGACCTTAGAGGATTCGTCGAAGGGAAGATCGACCTGGGGGGAACCCTGGATACTCCCAAACCCTTCGGCACGCTGACCTTAACCAAGGGTGAGTGCAAGCTGGACAAGGTTCCCCGCATCCGCAACCTCGAGGGCACCCTTTCCCTGGAAGGTAAGCGCATTCGCCTCCTTGCCCTGAGTGGAAAAATGGGAGGAGGCAGACTGAAGGCCACGGGCCAGCTGACCCTACCCCCCTCGAACCAAAAAATGGGTGTCCCCTATCTTCATTTGCTGGGAGAGCAGGTGCTGTTGCACCGTTCGCCCAGGCTTAGGCTCCGAGGAGATGTGGATATTAGGGTGTCCCGGAAGCCAAGCGGCCAATTTCTTGTCCGAGGATCTCTGAACCTGGTCTCGAGCAAATATGCACATAGGCACAGCCTCCTTCCCGACCTTAAGGTATCGGGTTCGCCCCAAGCTGGGCAGGAGTTTCGTCCCTTTCGCATCCCGGAGCCCTTTGGGGAGCTGTTGGACCTCGATGTTACTGTGGGAACACGGGACCCTTTTTTGGTCCGCACCCATCTCCTGGACACCCGCCTTTTCCTCAACCTTCACCTTGGGGGAACCGCGTATCTCCCCCGCCTTACCGGTGAGATCCAAACCGGTGGCGGCAAAATCCGCCTCCCCGGAATGGGTTTCCGCCTCAAATCCGGATTGATTCGCTTCCCCCAGACCCATCCCGAACAGCCCCTTTTTCTTGTACAAGCAGAGGGTCGCCGTCACAGCGTGGATGTCCGTATCCTCGCCGAGGGTAGCTTTGATGATCCACGGCTCCATTTCGGTTCGACACCATCTCTTCCCACCCGCGATCTTGTTGTTCTGGCTCTCACGGGGGAGATCCCAAGCGAGATCAACAGGCTCAATAGCAGGGGCAAGCTCCTCCTCCTCGGGAACTACGCATTAAACGAATTCCTGGGGAGCCTTGCTAAAGATGATGTTGATTCAAAGCAAAGCATCTGGGACCGGATCAGCCTCGAAGTAGGAACCGAAGTAGGTCCTACGGGCCTTGAATCCATCGTTGGGGAATACGCCCTCAGTAAGCATTTTGCTCTCCAGGTGGAAAGGGACATCTTCGAGGATTACAACATGGGCATCGTTTGGCGCATCCGTTTCTAAGGTAACTGTTCGGCCCCGCCACCTTCCCCTTCCCCTTCCGCCCCGATTTCCCTAAGACCCCCGTGGAAAACCCCGTGGAAAACCCGTCCGCGGGTTTTATGGTCAAAAGCCCTCCGGGCTTTTGGGAATACCAAAAACCCAAGATCCCCAAGAGCTAAAGCCTATTCCAAAAACGCTAGAAGCGTTTCGACCAAAAAACCCCCGGAGGGGTTTTCCACGGCCTTTCTAAGAGCTACCTCGAGCTGGTGAAACCTGCGGGCTATGCTCAAGGCTATGCCATGGTCCCTTCCAATGCGTCGCATCCTCCTCCTAGTGTCCCTTGTGGCCCCTTTCTCCTGCCGAGGAGTGAATCCCGAGATCCAAAGCAAAAGCGGCGAAACGATCCGGACGGAGTTTGTCGGGAACCACTCGGTCTCCACGGACATTCTCCTGCGCGTCACCAAAGCTTTGCTCCAAGAATTTGCCAAGGACCCCTCCAGGGATACAGCCGTCTTCGATGCCGCCCTGGAAATCGAAGACTTCTATCACTCCGAAGGATTCCCCGATGTGGTGGTGAAGCACAGGATCCAAAAAGGCAAGCCAACAATCGTCCGCTTCGAAATCAAAGAAGGGCCGCAGGTCACAATCTCAAAAATCAACCTCAGGGGCAACCACAACCTCACTCGGGAACAGCTTTTGGCTATGCTCCCTGCCAAGAAGTCTGGCTCCTTTGGCACCGGGGACATCCTTTTTGTCCGGGACAATCTCGAGGCCTTCGCCGAAGTCATCCGCAGCCGCTATCAGGGCGATGGCTATATGGAAGTCAAAGTCAAGGGCCCGCTGATCCAAAGAGAAAAAGGGAAGGCCCGCGTCAGCTTCGAAATCCAAGAAGGCCCTCTCTATACCATTCGCAAAGTCCTTATCGCTCCCAAGCTTCGCAAAGCCCTGGGTAAACATCGCCCCGGCGCTCCCCTTGGCAAACCCCTCTCCGCAAAACTCACAAACGATTACATCAACAAGCTGGTCTCCATCCTCAGAAACAAAGGCTACCCCAGGCCTCGCATCCTTCCTCGCGTCCGGAAAGCCCCAGGAAAATATGAGACCGACATCCTGATCGACGGAGACCCGGGCATCCATGGCAAAATCGGTGACATCCAAATTGAGGGAAACAAAAGGACCAAGACAGCTTTCATCCAACGGACTCTCGGATTGGAAAAGGGCTCTCTCTTCCAAGGAAACCTAGAAGAACAGGGGCTCCGCGACCTTTATTTAACGGGCCTTTTCAAAAAAATCACTTTGGGTTATGAGGACATGGGAAAGGGGCTCCTTCGGATCCATCTCAAGGTCCAAGAGGGAGATTCTCGGGAGATCTCAGCTTTGGTCGGCTATGGATCCTACGAAGGGCCACGGGTCGGCCTGCAATACCAAGATCACAATGTTTTTGGCATTGGCATGGATTTCCTCATCTCGGGAAAAATCAGTTTCAGGAGCTATCGGATCTCCACGAAGTTGAGTGACCGAGATTTCCTCGCAAGCGGAGGCATCCTTGATTTCGGAGCGGACTTTTCCCGGCGAGAGGAGCCATCCTTTACCGACAAATCTTTGCGGTTCACGACAGCCTATAAACACAAGCTCATCGGTAAACTTGAAGGGCAAGTCGGCTATTCCTTTTCACGCCACTTCAACACCAATACTCCCATTATCGAGCCCATCCGGTTTCTCAATCAGTTCAACGAAGGGCGCATTTTCGGTGAGCTTTCCTTGGATGCACGCGACCATCCCTTGAGACCTTTCAATGGGCACCGAGAGCTACTGACTCTTGAACGGGCGGGGAACACCTTCGGTAGTGATGTAGATTTCACTCGACTTCGCATAAAAGGAACCTTTTACCAAGCGCTGACCGATCGATTTCGAATGATTGCAAACGCCGACATCGGCTTGCTTTGGCCTGACGATGGATCAGCAGCCATCCCCCTCCAGG
>Ga0256841_1001560_pt1 | contig 19452 bp, 16 predicted proteins | sample 356308metaG_FD_185971 | JGI IMG/M metagenome (GOLD analysis project Ga0256841, IMG submission 185971) | Hydrothermal vent microbial communities from Mid Atlantic Ridge, Atlantic Ocean - 356-308 | ecosystem: Environmental > Aquatic > Marine > Hydrothermal vents | place: Atlantic Ocean: Mid... | reverse complement strand
CTTGATATAGCCACGGAAAGCACGGAAAACACGGAAAAAACAGTTTTTTGCATTTTGCGGCGCGCGGAGCGCGCCAGCACAATCGGCTCTTTGTCCGTGTTTTCCGTGTTTTCCGTGTTTTCCGTGCTTTCCGTGGCTATCCTTTGCAAGAGAAGGCCAAAGCCACCCGAACGCCGGCGGTCATTCGCCCTGCTGCTTCCTCGGGGCGCTGCGGGTGGATTTTTCCCCGTGTTTAACGTACTTTGAGCGCCCCCTGGGGTTTGCGAAAACCGTATGTCCGACAAGCTTTTCATCAAGACGCACGGCTGCCAGATGAACGAGTACGACTCGTCGCGGATGGCCGAGCTGCTGGCCGAGGCCGGCGGCTACGAGCGCGTGGCCAGTGCCGAGCAGGCCGACGTGCTGCTGCTGAACACCTGTTCCATCCGCGAGAAGGCACAGGAAAAGGTGTTCTCGCAGCTCGGCCAGTGGCGCGAGATCAAGGCGCGCCGGCCGCGGGTGGTGATCGGCGTGGGCGGCTGTGTCGCCAGCCAGGAAGGCGAGGCGCTGCGCGAGCGCGCGCCCTTCGTCGACCTGGTGTTCGGTCCCCAGACATTGCACCGGCTTCCGGCCATGATCGCCGCGGCGCGCAGCGGCCGCGGCGGCCTGGTCGACGTATCCTTCCCCGAGATCGAGAAATTCGACCGCCTGCCCGAACCGCGGGCGGCGGGGCCGACCGCCTTCGTCTCCATCATGGAAGGTTGCAGCAAGTACTGCACCTTCTGCGTGGTGCCCTACACCCGCGGCGAGGAGGTCAGCCGGCCTTTCGACGACATCATCGCCGAGTGCGCCGGCCTGGCCGCCCAGGGCGTGCGCGAAGTGACGCTGCTGGGCCAGAACGTCAACGCCTACCGGGGACCGATGGACGACGGCGCCACCGCCGACCTGGCGCTGCTCATCCATTACGTGGCCGCCATCGACGGCATCGATCGCATCCGCTACACCACCTCGCACCCCATCGAAATGAGCGACAGCCTGATCCAGGCCCACGCCGAGGTGCCGGAACTGGTCGCCCACCTGCACCTGCCGGTGCAGAGCGGCTCGGACCGGATCCTGGCGGCGATGAAGCGCAGGCACACGGCGCTGGAATACCGCGCCATCGTGCGCCGGCTGCGCGAGGCGCGGCCCGGCATCAGCCTGTCGTCCGATTTCATCGTCGGTTTTCCCGGCGAGACCGAGGCCGATTTTGAGGCCACCCTGCAGCTCATCGAAGACATCGGCTTCGACCATTCGTTCAGCTTCGTCTACAGCCGCCGTCCCGGCACGCCGGCCGCCGAACTGCCGGACGACGTGCCGCTGGAGGTCAAGAAGCAGCGCCTGGCGCGCCTGCAGGCGCGCATCAACGCCATGGCGGCCGACATCAGCCGGTCCATGGTCGGTACCGAACAGCGGGTCCTCGTGGAGGGCCCGTCGAAGAAGGATCCGCGCCGGATGGCAGGCCGCACCGGCAACAACCGGGTGGTGAATTTCGACGCCGGGCCGGCCCTGGCGGGCCGTTTCGCCCGGGTGCGCATCACCGAGGCGCTGCCCAACTCCCTGCGCGGTGAATTCCTTGCTGCAGACGACGCCGGTTTCGCCGATAATGCTGTCAACTGGGGCTGAGCCCCGCCATCGAACGACGCCTTGGACCCTGAACCCGAATCCCTCACCCTGACCCTTGAGCCGGCCGACAACCAGCGGCTGGCGAGCCTGTGCGGGCAGTTCGACGAGCACCTGCGGCAGCTGGAAAAGCGCCTGCAGGTGGAGATCAGCAACCGCGGCAACCGTTTCCAGATCGTCGGCGGCGACAGCAGCCCGCGGGTCGCCGGCGAGGTGCTGCAGGATCTGTACGACGCCACCGCCGACGCCCCCCTCACGCCGGAGCGCGTGCACCTGTTCCTGCAGCAGGCCGGTATCGACCAGCGCCGGCAGGCGCCGGCGCCGCCCGCTGACGACGAGCTGGTCATTACCACCCGCCGCTGCCTCATCAGGGGCCGCGGCGAGCACCAGCGCGAATACCTGCGCAACATGCTTGGGCACGACATCAACTTCGGCATCGGTCCGGCCGGCACCGGCAAGACCTACCTGGCGGTGGCCTGCGCGGTGCAGGCCCTGGAGCGCGAGGAAGTGCGGCGCGTGGTGCTGGTGCGGCCGGCAGTGGAAGCCGGCGAGCGGCTCGGCTTCCTGCCCGGCGATCTGAGCCAGAAGGTCGATCCCTACCTGCGGCCGCTGTACGACGCCCTGTACGAGATGGTGGGTTTCGAGCGCGTCGGCAAGCTGCTGGAACGCAGTGTGATCGAGATTGCGCCACTGGCCTTCATGCGTGGCCGCACACTCAACGACGCCTTCGTCATCCTCGACGAGGCCCAGAACACCACCGTCGAACAGATGAAGATGTTCCTCACCCGCATCGGATTCGGTTCCACCGCCGTGGTGACCGGCGACGTGACTCAGATCGACCTGCCCAGGGGTACGAAGTCCGGCCTGAAGCAGGCCATCCAGGTGCTGGAGCGGGTCGAGGGCATCGGTTTCACCTGGTTCGACGCCCGCGACGTGGTGCGCCATCCCATGGTGCAGAAGATCCTCAATGCCTACGAAAGACATGAACGCGGCAGTGGCGAACACGGCTGACGGCGCCGGTACGGCGCTGGAGGTACAGTACGTCAGCGAGGCCGACGGCCTGCCCGGCGAGGCCGATTTCGGGCGCTGGGCCGGGGCGGCGCTGACCGGCCGGGCGGTGTCCGCCGGGCTGGTGATCCGCCTGGTCGACGAAGCGGAGAGCCGGGAACTGAACCGCCGTTATCGCGGCAAGGACCGGCCCACCAACGTGCTGTCCTTTCCCTTCGAGGCGCCGCCGGGCGTGCCCTCGGAACACCTGGGCGACCTGGTGATCTGTGTACCCGTGGTACGCCGCGAGGCGCGCGAACAGGGCAAGCCCGAGGCGGCCCACTGGGCGCACCTGACCGTGCACGGCGTGCTGCACCTGCTGGGGTGCGACCACCAGGACGAGGTGGAGGCGCGGGAGATGGAGGCGCTGGAGACACGCATCCTGGCCGGGCTGGGATACGGGGATCCCTATGCCTGAACCGTTTCGACCTCCGTTGGAAACGCCTGGTGGGGTTCGCTGCGATCACCCCACCCTGCCCATGACGAAGCCGCCCGTGGGGTGGGGTGAGCGCAGCGAACCCCACCAGGTTTCCACAGCACTGTCTTCCAGCGTGAAGGCGCAATGGCGCATGGGAGAAATGAAACAAAACGCTTTGCGTCCTTCGCGTCTTTGCGTCTTTGCGCCAGGTTTCCCCACAGCCGCCCCCCGCAACGCCACCCCCACGGCACACCGACAACAGACGATACAGGGACGATCATGAAGGAACAGCCGCAGGGCAACGGTCGGGGGCAGCGCTCCTGGATGGAACGCATCAGCCAGGTGTTCTCCGGCGAGCCGAAGGACCGCGACCAGCTCATCCAGATGTTGCGCGACGCCCAGCGGCGCGGCCTGTTCGACGCCGACGCCCAGGGCATGATCGAGGGCGTGCTGCAGGTGTCGGAGATGCAGGTGCGCGACATCATGATCCCGCGCTCGCAGATGGTGGTGGTCAAGCGCGACGCCTCGCCCGAGGAACTGCTGCCGCTGATCGTCGAGTCCGGTCATTCGCGCTTTCCGGTGGTGGGCGACAGCATGGACGAGGTAGCGGGCGTGCTGCTGGCGAAGGACCTGCTGCGTTACTGTACCGAGCAGGAGCGCGCCACCTTCTCGGTGCGTGAGGTGCTGCGCCCGGCCGTGTTCATACCCGAGAGCAAGCGCCTCAATGTGCTGCTGCGCGAGTTCCGCGCCAGCCGCAACCACCTGGCCATCGTGGTGGACGAGTATGGTGGCGTGGCGGGCATGGTGACCATCGAGGACGTGCTGGAGCAGATCGTCGGCGAGATCGAGGACGAGCACGACATCGACGAGGACAGCTGGATACGCAAGTACAGCGACATCAACTACACCATCAAGGCCGTCACCCCCATCGAGGACTTCAACGAGTACTTCGGCACCGACTTCAGCGATGAGGAGTTCGACACCATCGGCGGCCTGGTCACCCACAAGCTCGGGCGCCTGCCCAAGCGCGGCGAGAGTCTCATCCTGGGTAACATCGCCTTCCAGGTACTGAACGCAGACAGCCGCCGCATCCACATGCTCAAGGTCACCCTGCTGCAGAACCCGGACGCCACGCGTCCCGCGCAGTCGGCCTGAAGCCGGCACCCGCCAGCATGTCCCGCTCACCCGGTCAGGCGCAGCGTGCACTCGCCGCGCTCGCGTGCGGGGGGGCGGTGCCGCTGGGTTTCGCGCCCTTCGGCTGGTATCCGCTGCCGGTGCTGGCGCTGGCCGGCCTGGCCCTGCTGCTGGCCGGCCAGCCACCGCGGCGCGCCGGCCTGTACGGCTGGCTGTTCGGTCTGGGCCAGTTCGGCGTCGGCGTCTACTGGGTCTATATCAGCATCTACCTGTACGGTGGCGACGCCGGCCTGGCCCTGTCGCTGTTGGTGACGGCCTTGTTCGTGGCCGCGCTGGCGCTGTACCCGGCGCTGTTCGCCTGGCTGGCGGCGCGTGTCGGTGACGCGCCGCGCCCGGCCTTCTTCCTGCTGCTGTTCCCGGCCCTGTGGACGCTGGTGGAGTGGCTGCGCGGCTGGCTGTTCACCGGTTTTCCCTGGCTCGACCTCGGGTACAGCCAGATCGATTCGCCGCTGGCCGGCCTGGCGCCGGTGGCGGGCGTCTACGCCGTCGGCTGGGCGGCGGCGCTGGCCGCCGGCCTGCTGGCCTGGGCGGCGCGCGGCGGCGGCCGCGCCCGCGGGCTGGCGCTGGCCGGCTTGCTGGTGCTGGCGCTGGGCGGCCGGGAACTCGGCCAGCAGCACTGGACGCGGCCGGCCGGCGCGCCGCTGCAGGCCACCCTGGTGCAGGGCAACATCGCCCAGGACCTGAAATGGAAGCCGGACCAGCAGCAGGCCACGCTGGATCGCTACGTGGAACTGACCGAGCGGCATCCCGACAGCCGCGTGGTGGTGTGGCCGGAGACGGCCATTCCGGCCTTCTACGACCAGGTCGAGGCAGATTTCCTCACCCCCTTGCGGGAGAAGATGGCGGCGCGCGGCAGCTGGCTGCTGACCGGCATCCCGGTGCTGGACCGTGCCCACGGCTGGCGCTATTACAACGCCGTCATCAGCCTCAACCAGCCCGATCATTTCTATTACAAGGTTCACCTGGTGCCGTTCGGCGAATACCTGCCGCTGCGTGACTGGCTGGCCCGGGTGCTGGACTTCCTGCCCGTGCCGGAGGCCGATTTCAGCGCCGGCGACATCGACCAGCCGCTGCTGCAGGCGGCCGGCTATCCGGTCGGCGCGTCCATCTGCTACGAGATCGCCTTCGGGGACCTGCTGCGACACGCCCTGCCGGAGGCCGCCTGGCTGGTGAACGTCTCCAACGATGCCTGGTTCGGCGACTCCCTGGCGCCCCACCAGCACCTGGAAATGGCGCGCATGCGCGCCCGCGAGACGGAACGCTACCTGCTGCGCGCCACCAACACCGGCATCTCCGCCATCATCGACGACCGCGGCCGCATCGTCGAACGCAGTCCCCAGTTCGAAGCGGCTACCGTCACCGCCGACATCGTTCCCCGCGCCGGCGCCACCCCCTACGTGCGCTGGGGGAATACGCCCGCCGTCGCAGTCAGTGTGCTCCTGTTCCTCGCCGGCGCCGTCCTCGCCCGCCGCAAGAGCTGACGCGAAGGCGCGAAGAACGCGGAGGAACGCAAAGGATTTTTGTTTCATTCCGGCCTGGCGATCTTTGCGCCTTGGCGTTCGGGCGCAGCGCCTTGGAACCCCACCACACACCCGGCAGGGAAGCCGGTTGTTCGGCCGCCGCCGGCTACGGTATGCTTCCGCCTTTGCCATCGAGACCCCAAGCCCCCATGGAACAGGAGTACCAGCCCGCCGAGATCGAGGCCCGCGTCCAGCGGATCTGGGAGGACAACGACACCTTCCGCGCCAGCGAGGAGGAGGGCCGCGAGAAATACTACTGTCTGTCCATGTTCCCCTATCCGTCCGGGCGGCTGCACATGGGCCACGTGCGCAACTACACCATCGGCGACGTCATCGCCCGCTACCAGCGCATGCAGGGGAAAAACGTGCTGCAGCCCATGGGCTGGGACGCCTTCGGCCTGCCGGCCGAGAACGCCGCCATCCAGAACCGGGTGGCGCCCGCCGCCTGGACCCGGGACAACATCGACTACATGCGCGGCCAGTTGAAGCGCCTGGGCTTCGGCTACGACTGGTCGCGCGAACTGGCCACCTGCGACCCCGACTACTACCGCTGGGAGCAGTGGTTCTTCGTGCGCCTGTTCGAGAAGGGCCTGGTGTACAGGAAGACCGCCGTGGTCAACTGGGACCCGGTCGACCAGACGGTGCTGGCCAACGAGCAGGTCATCGACGGCAAGGGCTGGCGTTCCGGGGCGCCGGTGGAGCGGCGCGAGATCCCGCAGTGGTTCCTGAAGATCACCGACTACGCCGACCAGCTCGTCGACGACCTGGACGAACTCGATGGCTGGCCGGAGCAGGTCCGCACCATGCAGCGCAACTGGATCGGCCGTTCCGAGGGCGTGGAGCTGCGCTTCGAGGTGGAAGGCCGCGACGAACCGCTGGACGTGTTCACCACCCGTCCCGACACGCTCATGGGCGTCACCTACGTGGCGGTGGCGCCCGAACACCCGCTGGCGAAGGAAGCCGCACGGGAGAACCCGGCGCTGGCCGCCTTCATCGAGGAATGCGCCCACACCAAGGTGGCCGAGGCCGACATCGCCACCCTGGAGAAGAAGGGCATGGACACCGGTTTCCGCGCCCTGCACCCGGTCACCGGCGAGCCGGTGCCGGTGTGGACCGCCAACTTCGTGCTCATGGAATACGGCTCCGGCGCCGTCATGGCGGTGCCCGCCCACGACCAGCGCGACTGGGAATTCGCGCGCGCCTACGGCCTGCCCGTCCGGCAGGTGGTGTTCCCCACCGACGCGTCGGTCGAAGCCGACGTGGAGCGGCAGGCCTTCACCGACAAGGGCGTGCTGCGCAACTCCGGTCCCTTCGACGGCCTCAGCTCGGAGCAGGCCTTCGACGCCATTGCGGGCTGGCTGGAGGAGCACGGCCGCGGCCTGCGCACCGTCAACTACCGGCTGCGCGACTGGGGCGTGTCGCGGCAGCGCTACTGGGGCTGCCCGATACCGATCATCAACTGCCCCGAGTGCGGCTCGGTGCCGGTACCCGAGGATCAGCTGCCGGTGGTGCTGCCCACCGAGGTGGTGCCGGAGGGCGCCGGTTCGCCGCTGAAGAAGATGCGCGAGTTTATCGACACCACCTGCCCGGACTGCGGCGGGCCGGCCGAGCGCGAGACCGACACCTTCGACACCTTCTTCGAGTCGTCCTGGTATTACGCCCGCTACACCTGTCCCGACAACGACCAGGTCATGCTCGACGACCGCGCCCACTACTGGCTGCCGGTGGACCAGTACATCGGCGGTATCGAACACGCCGTGCTGCACCTGCTGTACGCGCGCTTCTTCCACAAGCTGATGCGTGACATGGGCCTGGTGCTGGGCGACGAGCCCTTCGTGCGCCTGCTGACCCAGGGCATGGTCAACAAGGACGGCGCCAAGATGTCCAAGTCCAAGGGCAACACGGTGGACCCGCAGGCGCTGATCGACCGCTACGGCGCCGACACCGTGCGCCTGTTCATGATGTTCGCGGCGCCGCCCGAGCAGTCGCTGGAATGGTCGGACGCCGGCGTGGAGGGCGCCCATCGCTTCCTGAAACGACTCTGGAAACTGGTGCAGGGGCATGTCGCCGGCGGTCCGGCCGCCGCCGCATTGGATGGCGGGGCCCTCGACGACAGCCAGAAGGCCCTGCGCCGCAAAGTGCACGAGACCCTGCTGAAGGTCGGCAACGACGTCGGCCAGCGCTACACCTTCAATACCGCCATCGCCGCCAACATGGAGCTGCTCAATGAACTGAGCCGCTTCGGGGACGACTCGGACAGCGGCCGGGCGCTGCTGCAGGAGGCGCTGGAATTCGTGGTGCTGACCCTGTCGCCCATCGTGCCGCACATCGCCCAGGTGCTGTGGCAGGCGCTGGGCCACGAGGGCCTGATCGTGGACCAGGCCTGGCCGCAGGCCGACCCGGACGCCCTGGTCAAGGACAGCGTCGAGCTGGTGGTGCAGGTCAACGGCAAGATGCGCGGCCGCATCTCGCTCGCTGCCGATGCCGGCCAGGACGCCATCCAGGCCGCCGCCCTGGCGGAGCCGAACGTGCAGCGTTTCGTCGCCGACAAGACCCTGCGCAAGGTGATCGTGGTGCCGGGCCGGCTGGTCAACCTGGTGGTGGGATGAGCCACGCGGCGCCGACGCGCCTGTTGTTGCCGGTGCTGCTGGTGGCGCTGTTGTCCGCCTGTGGCTTCCAGCTTCGCGGCACCGTGACCCTGCCGCCGGTGCTGGCGGTCACCTACATCGAGGCCCAGGCGCCCTATGCCGGCATCGCCGCCGCCCTGCGGCGCGAGCTGCAGTCGGCCGGTGCGCGCATCACCGACGATCGCAAGGAGGCGACGGCCGTGATACACATCCTTTCCCAGCGCGCCCGCCAGCGCGTGCTGTCGGTGGGCAGCAGCGGCCGCGCCAGCGAATACGAACTGTTCGAGGAGGTCCGCTTCGAGCTGCTGGACCCGGCAGGCAAGGTGCTGGTGGCGCCGCAGTCGCTGCGCATGGCGCGCGACTTCGTGTTCGACGAAACCCAGGTGCTCGGCAAGGAAGAGGAGGCCAGTGACATCCGTCGCCAGATGCGCGCCAGCCTGGCGCGCCAGATCATCACCCGCATCGGCGCCGCCACCGGTTTCCGATGAGCCAGGTGCGGCCCGAACAGCTCCAGGCCAGCCTGCAGCGCGGGCTGGCGCCGCTGTATTTCATCCACGGCGACGAACCCCTGCAGGTCGGCGAATGCGCCGACGCGGTGCGGGCCGCGGCCCGGGCGCAGGGCTGCAGTGATCGCCAGGTGTTCAGCGTCGAGCCCGGCTTCGACTGGGACAGCCTGCAGGCCGCTTCCGACAGCCTGTCGCTGTTCGCCCAGCGGCGGCTGCTGGAACTGCGCCTGCCGACCGGAAAGCCGGGCGACAGGGGCGCCAGGGCGCTGCGGGCCTGGTGCGAGCGGCCGCCTGAAGACACCCTGCTGCTGATCGTCAGCGGCAAGCTGGAACCGGCGGCGCGGCGCAGCAAGTGGGTGCAGGCGCTGGAGACGGCCGGCGTGTCGGTGCCGGTGTGGCCGGTGGAGGCGGCGCAACTGCCGGCCTGGATCGAGCGCCGCATGCGCGCTGCCGGCATGCAGCCGACGCCGGATGCGGTGGCGCTGTTGGCGGACCGCGTGGAAGGCAACCTGCTGGCCTGCGCCCAGGAGATCGAGAAACTGTTCCTGCTCGGCGGGCCGGGGCCGGTCGACGCCGACGCGGTGGCGGCACGGGTCATCGACAGCAGCCGCTACGATATCTTCGGCCTGGTGGACGCGGCCCTGCTGGGGCAAGCCGGGCGCAGCCAGCGCATGCTGGCCGGCCTGCGCGCCGAGGGCGTGGAGCCGGTGCTGGTGCTGTGGGCGCTGGCGCGCGAGATCCGCACCCTGGCCGCCATGGCCGCCGAACTGGCGGGCGGCGGCCAGATCGGCCGGGTGCTGGCGAAACACCGGGTCTGGGACAAGCGCAAGGCGGCGGTGGGCGGTGCACTGAAGCGGCTGTCCCGGCCCGAACTGCTCGACCTGCTGGCGCAGTGCGCGCGGATCGACCGTGTGGTCAAGGGCCGCGCCGCGGGCAGACCCTGGGACGAACTGTTACAATTGACCCTGCGCCTGGCGGGGGCGGATATCCTCCGGCCAAGCGCCTGATTTTTCTGCTGACCGCAGGCGGGACTTCGCTTCGGCCTGCGTTTCGGCGTGCAACGTTTTGTATAGCAGAGGGTAACCGGGTCGACGCAGATGAGTGCACAGGCCGAATCCATGAATCTCGATGTCAGCGCCTACATGCGCCGTCTCGGCGAGCAGGCGCGGGCCGCCGCGCGCCTCATGGGCGCGGCCGAGACCGGTGCCAAGAACGCCGCGCTGAACGCCATCGCCGACGCCCTGCTGGCCGAACGGGCGGTGCTGGCGGCGGAAAACCGCAAGGACATGGAAAACGGCCGCCAGCGCGGCCTGGATGCGGCGCTGCTGGACCGGCTGGAACTGACCGATGCACGCATCGACGCCATGGCCGAGGGCCTGCGCCAGATCGCCGCCCTGTCCGACCCGGTCGGCAGCATCGGCGACCTCGACTACCGGCCGTCCGGCATCCAGGTCGGCCGCATGCGGGTGCCGCTGGGGGTCATCGGCATCATCTACGAGTCCCGCCCCAACGTGACCGCGGACGCCGCCGGGCTGTGCCTGAAGTCGGGCAACGCCTGTATCCTGCGTGGCGGTTCGGAGGCGCTGCATTCCAACCAGGCCATCGCGCGCTGCATTCGCCAGGGCCTGGAGGCCGCCGGCCTGCCGGCTGCCGCGGTGCAGGTGGTGGAAACCGCCGACCGGGCCGCGGTCGGTGAGCTGCTGCAGATGGACGCCTGTCTCGACGTCATCATCCCGCGTGGCGGCAAGGGCCTGATCGAGCGCATCACGCGCGAGTCGAAGGTGCCCGTCATCAAGCACCTGGACGGTGTCTGCCACACCTACATCGACGACCAGGCCGATATCGACAAGGCGGTGCGGGTGGCCTACAACGCCAAGACCCAGCGCTACGGCACCTGCAACACCATGGAAACGCTGCTGGTCGCGGCCGGCATCGCCGACCGGGTGCTGCCGCCGCTGGCCGCGCGCTACCGCGAGGCCGGCGTCGAACTGCGCGGCTGCGAACGCACGCGCGCCATCCTGCCGGATGTCACGCCGGCCACCGAGACCGACTGGGACACCGAGTACCTGGCGCCCATCCTGTCGATACGGGTGGTCGACGACCTGGACGCCGCCATGGATCACATCGAGAAGCACGGCTCACGGCACACCGACGCCATCGTCACCGAACACCTGGGCCGCGCGCGGCGTTTCCTGCGCGAAGTGGACTCCAGTTCGGTGATGGTCAACGCCTCGTCGCGCTTCGCCGACGGTTTCGAGTACGGGCTGGGGGCCGAGATCGGCATCAGCACCGACAAGCTGCACGCCCGCGGGCCGGTCGGCCTGGAGGGGCTGACCACGCAGAAGTTCGTCGTGCTCGGAGACGGCCACATCCGGGAATGACCCGGCCCCCATGTCTGCTCTGCCCGCTGCCAGGCGCGCCGGCCGATGATCTGCATTCTCGGCGGCACCTTCGACCCCGTCCACTACGGCCACCTGCGACCGGCGCTGGAAGTGCGCCAGGCGCTCGGCATCGACCAGGTGCGACTGCTGCCGGCCGGCCGGCCCCCGCACCGGCATCCGCCGCAGGCCTCGGCCGGGCAGCGCCTGGCGATGCTCGAGCTGGCCGTGCAGGACGAGCCGGCGCTGGTCGTCGACGCCCGCGAACTGCGCCGCGACGGGCCGTCCTACATGGCCGACACCCTGCGCGAACTGCGCGAGGAGATCGGCGACGAACCGCTGTGCCTGGCGCTGGGCATGGACGCCCTGCAGGGCCTGGACAGCTGGCACGACTGGCACGCCATCCCGGCGCTGTGTCACCTGCTGGTCATGGAACGCCCCGGCAGCCGCTGGCCGCGATCGGGTGAACTGCTCAAGCGCGTGGCGCGGGCGCGGGTCGACGATGTCGATGCCCTGCACGGACAGGCGGCCGGCCTCATCGCCGGCATCCGTGTCACGCAACTGGATATCTCGGCCAGCGCCATCCGGCGCATGCTGGCAGACGGGCGCAGCCCCCGTTTCCTGCTGCCGGACCGGGTGCTGGATTACATCTACGAACAGGATCTGTATCTGAATGCTGAACACTGAACAACTGGGACAACGGGTGCTGCGCACGCTGGACGACATGAAGGCCGTCGACGTCGTCGACCTGGACGTCCACGACATGACCTCGGTGACCGACCGCATGATCCTCGCCAGCGGCACCTCCGACCGCCACGTTCGCGCCTTGGCCGACGCCGTGGTCACGGCCTGCAAGAAAGCCGGCGTGCAGCCGCTGGGCGTGGAGGGCGAGCGCGAGGGCGAATGGGTTCTGGTCGACCTCGGCGACGTGGTGGTGCACCTCATGCAGCCGCGCGTGCGCGAGTTCTACGCCCTGGAGAAACTCTGGGCGGTGACCGAGGAGAGCCGCGACCGGGAGCGGGGGTGAGGTTGTTTCCTTCGCGTCCTTCGCGGTTGACAAAGATTTTCCCTTCGTGCGCTCCAGTGTCTTTGCGGTGAAGCAATCCAAGCGAAAAATGAAACCGTGAAGATTCGTCTGCTCGCCGTCGGCACCCGCATGCCCGGCTGGATCCGGGACGGCTACCGGGAATACGCCCGGCGCATGCCGCGCGAGTGCGCCCTGGAGCTGGTGGAGATCGCCCCCGGCCGGCGCGGGCGTTCGACGCCGGCGGCGCGGGCAGTAGAGGAGGAGGGCAGGCGCATGCTGGCGGCGCTGGGGCGCGGTGAGCGGGTCATCGCCCTCGATGTGCTGGGGCAGGGCTGGTCCACCGGGCAGCTGGCCGAGCGGCTGCGCGGCTGGCTGGGCGGCGGCTGCGACGTCAGTCTGCTGGTCGGAGGCCCGGACGGCCTGGCTCCGGCCTGTCTCGAGCGCGCCTCGCAGCGCTGGTCGCTGTCACCGCTGACCCTGCCCCACCCGCTGGTGCGGGTGGTGCTCGCCGAACAACTGTACCGGGCCTGGACGCTGGTGAGCGGCCACCCCTACCACCGCGCATGAGCGACCCGCAGATCATACTGGCCTCCGCCTCGCCGCGCCGGCGTGAACTGCTGGCGCAGATCGGCGTCCATTCTGTACGGAAGGTGCTGCCGGTGGACGAGCGCCACCGGCCCGGCGAGTCGCCGCGCGACTACGTGGCGCGGCTGGCGCTGGCCAAGGCGCGGGCGGTGCGCGACAGCCTCGGGGAGGCGGCTGAATATCCGGTGCTGGGCGCCGATACCGCTGTCGTGCTGGCTGGGTTACCCTTGGGCAAGCCCCGCGATCGCGCCGACGGGCTGGCCATGCTGCGTCGCCTGGCCGGACGCGACCACCGCGTGTTCAGCGCGGTGGCGCTGGTCGGCGTTCGCGAGGCGCTGCGGATCAGCGAGACGCAGGTCTGGTTCCGCGACGCCAGCGAGGCGGAGCTGGCGGCCTACTGGGACAGCGGCGAGCCGCGCGACAAGGCGGGCGGCTACGGTATCCAGGGCCTGGGCGCGGTGTTCGTGGAACGCATCGACGGCAGCTATTCGGGCGTCATGGGCCTGCCGCTGTTCGAGACCGCCGAGCTGCTGAAAGAATTCGGTATCGATGTGCTGCCGCCAGCCGGCGGCCGACAGGGATAAGGAAGACGCGACAGTGAGTGTGGAACTGCTGGTCAACGTGACGCCGCGCGAGACGCGCGTCGCCATGGTCGAGAACGGCGTCCTGCAGGAGGTGTTCATCGAGCGGGCGCGGCGGCGCGGCCTGGTCGGCAACATCTACAAGGGCGTGGTGAGCCGCGTGCTGCCGGGTATGCAGGCGGCCTTCGTGGACATCGGGCTGGAGCGGGCCGCCTTTCTGCACGCCTCGGACATTGCGGTGGCGGTGGACGAGGAGAAGATCCAGCCGGGCGGCGAAGACATCACCCGCCTGCTGCACGAAGGCAAGCAGCTGCTGGTGCAGGTCATCAAGGATCCGCTCGGCACCAAGGGCGCGCGCCTCACCACCCATATCACCATTCCGTCGCGCTACCTGGTGTTCATGCCCGGTGTCGACAACGTCGGCGTGTCGCAGCGCATCGAGTCCGAGGCCGAGCGCCAGCGCCTGCGTGATATCGTCCTGCGTGTTCGCGGCGACGACCGCAGCGGGGGGTATATCCTGCGCACCGCCGCCGAGGGCGCCAGCGAGGAAGCCATCGAGTCGGATCTGCAGTTCCTGCACAAGCTGTGGGAGTCCATCACCGCGCGCATTCCCGAGGCCGGCCCCGGCGACGTGGTGCACGAGGACCTGCCGCTGGTGTTGCGGGTGCTGCGCGACATCGCCGACATCGAGGTGGAGAAGCTGCGCATCGATTCGCGCGAGACCTTCCAGCGCGTGGAGTCCTTCGTCGCCCAGTTCACGCCCGAGCTGGCCGGCAAGCTGGAATACTACCCGGGCGAGCGCCCCATCTTCGATATCTACGGCATCGACGACGAGATCCAGAAGGCGCTGGGCCGCAAGGTGCAGCTCAAGTCCGGCGGCCACCTCGTCATCGACCAGACCGAGGCCATGACCACCATCGACGTCAACACCGGCGCCTACGTGGGTCACCGCAACCTCGAGGAGACCATCTTCAAGACCAACCTGGAGGCGGCGCAGGCCATCGTGCGCCAGCTGCGGCTGCGCAACCTGGGCGGCATCATCATCGTCGACTTCATCGACATGCAGCAGGAGGAACACAAGCGCCAGGTGCTGCGGGCGCTGGAGAAGCACATCGAGCGCGACCACGCCAACTGCCACATCAGCGAGATCTCCAGTCTCGGCCTGGTGCAGATGACGCGCAAGCGCACCCGCGAGAGCCTGGAGCATGTCTTGTGCGAAACCTGCCCGACCTGTGGCGGCCGCGGCTCCATCAAGACCGCCGAGACCGTGTGCTACGAGATCTTCCGCGAGATCCTGCGCGAGGCGCGCCAGTTCGATGCCGGCCAGCTGCTGGTACTGGCGTCGCAGGAAGTGGTCGATCTGCTGCTGGACGAGGAATCGACCAGCCTGGCTGAGCTGGAAGCCTTCATCAACAAGCCCATCAAGTTCCAGGTCGAGGCGCTCTATTCGCAGGAGCACTTCGACGTCGTGCTGATGTGAACAACGGCGCATCCCGGAGCACGGACAAAAAGGGGGCGCTGCCCGCAGTGACATGAAGCTGTGGTGATCTACAAGCGAATCGGTGCGCTGCTGTGGCTGAGCCTGGCGGCAGCGCTGGTGTTGCTGGCCGTCGCCCTGTCGGCGGCGCGGCTGCTGCTGCCCGCCATGTCCGAATACCGCGGCGAGATCGAGGCCGCGGTCAGCGAGGCGCTGCACCACCAGGTGCGGATCGGCAGCCTGGATGCGGAATGGCGCGGCATGTCGCCGGTGCTGGTGCTCAACGAGGTGCACGTGGAAGGCGCCGGTGCGGGTGGCAGCGACCTCGTGGTGGACAAGATCCGCGTCGCGCTCGACCCCCTCGGTTCCCTGCTGCAGCGCCGCTGGTCGACGCGCGCCGTCTACGTGGTGGGTGTGCAGGCCAGTCTGCGCCGCGGTGCCGATGGCCATTTCTCCCTGGTCGGCGGCAGCGCCGACGCGACCGGTGACGGGGCGCCGCTGCTGCAACTGCTGCTGCAGCAGCCGCTGATCGGCCTGCAACAGGCACAGGTGACCCTGATCGACGAGCGCCAGGGCGGCGCCCGCCACCTGTTCCGGGACGTGGAGGTGCTGTTTGCCAACGACGCCGGCCGCCACCGCTTTTCCGTGCAGGCCGTTCCCCCGCCCGCCTTCGGGCGCCGGCTGCGGCTGATCGGCCAGGTCGACGGGCCGCTGGAGGCGCCCGGCGATCTCGGCGGCCGTTTCTACGTCAGCGCCGAGGGTCTGCGGCTGGCGGCCTGGCTCGACTACCTGCCACCGCTGCCGCCCCTGGCCGGCGGCGTGTTGAATGCCGAGCTGTGGGTCGAGGTCGAGGCGGGCGAGCCGGTGCGCGTGACCGGCCAGGTCGACGGCAGCGAGATCCTGTTGAGCGGGCTGGTGGACGGGCCGGAACCGGTGGACTTCGGCCGCCTGGGTGGCCGTTTCGACTGGAAACGCCAGGGGGGCGGCTGGTCCGTCATCGCCGACCGTGTGCGGCTGGGCGACGCGGAGGAAGGGGATGGGGTCGGGCTGCATGCGCAATGGGACGGAGCCGCACGGCGGCTGCGCGGCGTGCTCAACCGCCTGCCGGTGGCCGGGGCCGCGCAGCTGGCCGCCGTGCTGCCGCAGACCGGCCAGGCGGCGGCCGGATGGCTCGACCGTCTGCAACCGGCGGGTCAGCTGCACGACGTGGATTTCCAGCTGGAGTTGCCCCGCCACCAGGCGCCGCGTCTGGCCCTGCGGGCCCGGTTCGAGGATGTCAGTATCGAGCCGGTGGGGCGGCAGCCGGGCTTCGTCGGGCTGGCGGGCGATCTCGAGGGCGACCTGTCGCACGGCCGGCTGCGTCTCGACGCCAGCCGCGCGCGCCTGATGGCGCCGGCGCTGTTGCGCCGCTCCCTGCCCATCGACTACCTGTACGGCAGCCTGGAATGGCAGCGCTACGGAGACCGCCTGCGCCTGCAGACGCGCAACCTGATGGTGCGCCTGCCCGACGCCAGCCTGGCGGGCCGTGTCCGCATCGACCTGCCGGCGTCGGGCGGCAGCCCCTGGCTGGACCTGCAACTGGCCATGGACCGGATGCCGGTGGCCGGTGTGCCAGCGTACCTGCCGGTCGGCCTGTTGCCGCACAAGACGGTGGAATGGTTCGATGCCGCATTCCGCAGCGGCGAGATCAGCGACCTCGGGCTGCTCATCGAGGGCCCGCTCGACCGTATGCCCTTCGACCACGGCGAAGGCGTGCTGGCGGCCGATTTCGATTTCGCCGACACCGTTCTGGCCTACCATCCTCACTGGGGGACGATCCGGGCGCTGGATGGCCATGGTCATTTCCGCGGCCGCCGCATGCGCATCGTCGGCGAGCGCGGCCTGATCCAGCAGGCCAGCGTGGAGCGCGTGGTGGCGCGCATCGACGACCTGGCGAAACCGGTGCTGGCCATCACCGGTACCGCCAGCGGCACCCTGGCCGGCATGCTCGACTACGTGCGCAGCAGCCCGCTGGGGGCGCGCTTCGGGCGCCTGGTGTCCGGCCTGGAGAGCGAGGGCGACGCCCACCTGACGCTGGACCTGCGCATCCCGCTGCGCCATGGCCTCGGCGCCGTGCGGGTTTCCGGCGGCGTCGATCTGGATGGCGCCAGCCTGGGGAGCCGGAAATGGGGTTTCCAGCTGTCGTCGATTCGCGGTCGCCTGAAGTTCAGCGAGCGCGGCCTCAGTTGCCAGGCCGTGCGCGCCCGCTACGACGAGGCACCGGTGGAAATCAATGTCTACGCCGGAGCGGAGGACGAACAGCCGGGCACGGTGGTCGAAATCGACGGTCCGCTGCCGGTGGTGGAGCGCATGCGCGCGGCGGGCTGGTGGCCTGCCGCCCACTTGAGCGGGTCGGCCGACTGGCGTGCGCGGCTGTTCGTGCCCGCCCGCCCGAGGGCCGGCGCGCCGCCCTTGCGCCTGCGCCTGGATTCGGATCTGCGTGGCATCGGCCTGGCGTTGCCGCAGCCCCTGGGCAAGACGCCCGCCGAATCGCGGGAGATCAGCCTGGAATGGGTGCCGGGCGAGCTGGCCGACTGGCCCCTGCGCATCCGCTACGACGGTATTGGCGCCGCCACGCTCGGGTTCGGCGCTTCCGGGAGGCTTCAGAAAGCGGCCATCCATTTCGGCGACGGCTTCGTACCGCTGCCGGCCGGCCGGGAGATCCGTCTCAGCGGCCGGCTGTCGCGCGCCTCACCCATCGAATGGGGGCGGATGTTCGGCGGCGGCTCCTCACCGACGACGCTGCCGCCGCTGTCCTTCGATCTCGAGGTCGACAGCCTGATGCTCGGCAAGCTGCGGGTGCCGTCGGTGAAGCTTGCCTCGCAGGCGGCGCAGCCCTGGGTCTTCCTGCTGACCGGCAAGGGCGCGGAAGGCAACCTGCGGCTGGTGTTCGCGCCCCAGGGGCGGCTGGCGCGCATCGAGGCGGACCTGGCGCAGCTGAGCCTGTTGCGCGACGAGTCCGCCGATGCTGCCGCCTCCGCCGATGGCGCGACGGATGTCCTGGCCGGCTTCCCCGAACTCCGGTTGAGCATTTCCGATTTCCGCTGGAACGGCAAGGAACTGGGACTGGCGGCGCTGGATGCCGAGCGCGTCGACACCGGCCTGGCGTTCACGCGGCTTTCGCTGGCCTCGGAGGCCATTACGCTGGAGGGGCAGGGCGCCTGGCTGCGCACCGACGGCCGGGAATTCACCCGCCTGTCGGCCAACATCCAGGACGGCGACCTGGGCAAGCTGTTGCAGCTCGCCGGTGACGATGCCCTGGTGGACGGCGGCCGCCTGCAGGGGCGGCTGGAGTTGACCTGGCCCGGTACTCCGGCCGATTTCTCCATCGAGCGGCTGGCGGGGGAACTGCGGCTGGAAGTGGCCGACGGTCGCCTCAAGGAGGTCCGGCCCGGCGCCGGCAAGCTGCTCGGCCTGCTCAACCTGCGCTCCATCCCCCGGCGCCTGTCGCTCGATTTCAGCGATCTGTTCAAGGAGGGGTTCAGCTTCGACAGCATGCGCGGCACCTTCCTGCTCAGTGACGGTGACGCCTTCACCAACGACTTGCGCATCAAGGCGCCGGCGGCGGACATCGAGATCGCCGGTCGTACCGACTTGGTCCGACAGGAATACGACGAGCTGGTGACGGTCATTCCGCACGTCACCTCCGGCCTGCCGGTGGCCGGCGCCATCGCCGGCGGGCCGGCGGTGGGCGCGGCCGTGCTACTGGCCGAGCGGCTGCTCAGCAAGCAGGTCGAGAAGATGAGCCGGGTGCGTTACGTGGTGACGGGCAAATGGGACAACCCGGTCTACCGACGCATCGACCAGAAGCCGGCCAAGCGCCCGGACGAAGCCCCGGAGGACTGAGCAGGTATGCTATGCTCTGTCTCCATGCGCTTGTTACCGCTGGTAATTTCCCTGCTCCTGCCGGCCCTGGCCGGGGCCGCACCGGGGCCCTGGACCCTGAGCGCGGAACACTGGGCACGGCCGCGCTCGGGCGTGGTGGTGGCGACCATGACACCGCTGCGCGAGGCGGTGGACGCGCTGTCGGCGCGCCCCGGCAGCCGCCTGCTGATCCGCTACCCGGGCGGCGAGGAGGGCCAGCTGTGGGCCTGGGAGCTGCGTGCCTGGCTGGTGTCGCTGGGCGTGCCGTCGGCGCGCCAGGAACTGCAGCCCGGCAGCCGTGCCGCCGGTCGCATCGAACTCGAACTGATCGGAGAGGTAAAAGGAAAGTGACGACCGCAGCCTGTATCCAGATGGCCTCCGGCCCCAACGTGGACGCCAACCTGCTGGAAGCCGAGCGCCTTATCGGCATGGCGGCGGACAAGGGCGCGCGCCTGGTGGTGCTGCCCGAGAACTTCGCCATCATGGGCAAGGAAGAAGCGGACAAGGTGGCGGTACGCGAGTCCGATGGCGGCGGCCCCATCCAGGATTTC
>Ga0256841_1001559_pt1 | contig 19474 bp, 24 predicted proteins | sample 356308metaG_FD_185971 | JGI IMG/M metagenome (GOLD analysis project Ga0256841, IMG submission 185971) | Hydrothermal vent microbial communities from Mid Atlantic Ridge, Atlantic Ocean - 356-308 | ecosystem: Environmental > Aquatic > Marine > Hydrothermal vents | place: Atlantic Ocean: Mid... | reverse complement strand
CGGCCGTGTGCAAAAAACAGACAACCCAAGCACACAAAACCCCTTGATTTTAAACATCTTTTTACAGGGAAAGCACCTGCCTCAAGGCAGCATCCAATGCTGCAAGCTCCGTTTTGTCCAAAGAGCCTATGTGCCTGAGGAGCCGGCCCTTATCAATAGCCGTGATCTGGTCGCACACCGCCACCCCCGGCCTATCAAGGCAGGTAACCCTGACCGTCAACAGGGGCCTGGCTATGGTAGTTGCTGATGAAAATGGGCTGGCATATGGACTACAAGACGGATGAGGAAACAGAGGCCATGGCCGAGGCCTCGGGCTGGGAGCCCCTGGAGCAGTTCTTTGATGAGCCTCTTCGGTACAACTGTATCCAGGTGGCCAGAAACAAGAAGTAGCATTGCATTCGGCCTCGGACATTCTCACAAAAAAAGAGAATTGGTGATGAGAAAGCATTCAAGCGTTCCGGAGTGGCGGTGTATCCCTGGCTTGTCTTATGCCTAGCCCGCAAAATGAGGTTTTTCACCAATTCTCTGTCATTGTAGCCTTCATGAGAAGCAATGGATCCTCTCAATTAGGTTTCTAAAGAAACATTCCTTCATTTTTATCGTCTTTACTTACTGCAAGCGAGGAAAAGAGAAGGGTGGTAGAGATGGGAAAGGACAACCTCTTCAAGCTGGATTGGGAGGGTTTTTTAAATTAACAAGAGAATGCCTAAAGAGGAGGGGCAATGAAAACAAAAAAATTTGAGGCGCACACAAAGGGGCAGAAAGAAAAGGGCCTAGACAGAACGAAGCCAAGCCTTGATTCAAGGAAAGAAAAGACAGAAGAGACTCTGGTTTCTCAAAACCTGGAGGTAAAACAGAAAATGGCACAGGAGCTCCTGGCCATGGGTCTGAGCAGGGAGTCGGTTAGCAGGGTTTTGAGACTTCCTGATCAAAGAAATGAACAAGGGGGAGACAGAGGGAATGGGAGATAAGGGGACAAGGAGAGAAGAGATGGGGTGAAAGGGGGATAGGAGAAGGGGACAGGTAATGAGCCAAAAGAGGTATTTTCCTGACATACTTATTTCAGACAATAAGAAAGGATTTGAGGCAGTAGCAGGCCTCAAGCTCGTATCTCTGCTCAAGTAGGTGGTTTCCTCAACTATCTTTATGAGTGGAAAGACAAAGGCCATAAGGATCGAAGCGGTAATATCTTACGATAATGAGTGGGCCTTTCAAGAGGCCAAAAATCTGATCCACAGACCCCAACATTTGGATCGATGGATAAGGGCTACCAAGAGAGAAAAGGAGTTATTAGAAAGGGTGAAGAAGATTGGTCTCACACGGAGAGGATGTGTGGCGCAATTGAACTCCGTAGTGAACAGTCTAAAGGCACTTGAGCTGAATGATAAGGCGCTAAGGATGTGGCCCGAAGATTTCAATTGGCATCAATACGCAATGCTCGACGAACTACTCACTCAGGCCATATCCCTTGATCCAAATTCATTTATGCTGTATCTCAATCGCGGAGATGTGCGCTCTGTAGAATTGATGATTACCCAGGCAATCGATGATTACCTGGATGCGCTACGATTAAATCCCAAGTGTGCACATGCATACAATATGCTGGCTATGATATATTCCAGTTGGTTTGACATGGACGAGGTGGCCTGTATAGGAGCAACCAAGGGATGCGAGCTGGGCAACTGTGGTGCCTTGGATTTCCTAAAGAGCATTGGAAAGTGTAAGTAGGCATAAGCAATCCATTACAGGCAAAACCACAATGCTAAGCGGGGGGGACAATGAAAACCATTGCGGCCACAATTGCTGTTAGTGTTTTACTGCTAATATCTTGTGTTACATGCGTAGCTGAGGATCCCTCGCCCTATTTCTTGACCACACTGGCAAAGACCTTCCATTCCCTTGAGACCCTGCCTAGAGAAGAGGTGGAGATAATGATCAGGGTGATAACCCACACTGATATTGATCCATCAAATAGGAAAGATAGTATCGCCTATGCCCTCAAATACCATGACCAGCTCTGTGACTCATTGCAGAGGAGAGGCTGGCACGTGATACACCCCCTTTCAAAGAAAATAGATGCCGGCACCCTGGAGATCACATTTCAGCCAAAGAGAAAACGAATGGAAATCAAGACCTTTATCTATCCGTGCGGCAGTGACCCCTTGTGGAACACGATGAAATACCGCGGTGGAAGCCATGGGAAATATTTTGATGCCGTCTCGGACAAGGCCCAGGAGTGTATCATGGCCAGGTTTCATGTGAGCAATTAGGCCTTTGGGATACGCACGCTGGAGCACCGCATACACCTCAAATGCAAACAGCTCTGAAACCTCGAATAGACATGGTTCGTAGACGAGCTGAAATAAAACAGTATCAGCAGCATATTCAACGCACCAAGATAAAGAGCGAATCTTTCTTGTATTCTCAGAGATGCCACTACTGCATTAGCTTTAAGGCGATCAGATAAGAATTCCTCACAAAAAGTAGCAAAAAAATATTTTTCGCTTGACTCAAAAGATAAAAGTTATCTATATTGCAATTTTACAAGTAAACTTAAACTAATCTTTGCTAACAATGTCTAGAGCCCTGATAGCGTATTATTCAATGGGCGGCACCACCGCGCATGTAGCCCAGTCCGTAGCCACGGGGCTCCGCTTTACGGGTTGGGATGTTGATCTTTACAATATCCGCGACGGCCCGCCTCCCGACCCGCAGGGATATAATCTATTGGGGATTGGAACACCTACCTATTATTTCCGCCCTCCATTCAATATGCTCCATTTCTTGAATGCCTTGCCTAGTCTGGATGGTATGGCCGCCTTCGTGTTTGTCTTACATGGTACTTACCCGGGTGATGCTGGCAATATTGTCAGGGAAATCTTGGAACAAAAAGGGGCGAAGGAATTGGGCTACTTTCACTGCTATGGGGCCGACTTCTTTCTTGGCTACCTAAAGCTGGGGTATCTCTTTTCACCTGACCATCCTACAGCAGAAGAATTGAGCCAAGCAGAAGAATTTGGTCGTATGGTGGCGGGAAATATGCTCACCCAGACATATCCCAAGCCTGAGAAAGATCCTTCCCCTGGATTTGTATACCGTTTGGAGCGCTTCCTTGCTGGGCAGTGGTTGACGCGCCAAGTTTACAGCAGGCTTTTCACTGTGAGCAAGGAGGCATGTACTGCTTGCGGCCTATGTATGAAGGAATGCCCAATGGCGAATATATTAACAGATTCGGAGGGGCGTCCGACCTGGGGACGAAATTGCCTGCTTTGTCTCACCTGCGAGATGAAGTGTCCTGCAGACGCCATCACTTCACCAGTGAGTTGGCCGCTTTTCCGTCCATTTCTGGTTTACAATGTACGGCACGCAGCAGGGGATACGGCATTAGAATATGTGGCCGTCACCCATGCCCATGGCCGCACAAAGCGGCTCTAGCTCATAGCATTGCCGCCCCTATTGCCTACGGGCTAGTATGGCCCAGTAGCTCCGCAACAAACCCAACGCTCATTTGCCCACCTCAGGCACCATTGCAGACTTATGGCATTGTTTACGGGTAGGCCGATACATGGACCGTTAGTCCCGCCGGTAGACCAGCAAAAAAAAGAAGGCAAACGCGTTCTCCCTTTGCCCTCACAAGTAACGGTCACATGTGATGATCTTTGTGGTGCCGAAGGGGGGACTCGAACCCCCACGGGCCTTCGCCCACTAGACCCTGAACCTAGCGCGTCTACCAGTTCCGCCACTTCGGCACTTGGCAATATGGCCTTGCGAACTTGTTATTTAAACATTATATTACTTGCCAAACGAAGTCAATAGGATTTGCCGGGAGAAATTTGGCAATCTCCAGCACCTAGGACTTTTTCCCGGCATAAGAATTTTCTAGGGGAAACACCAATGCAACTTATCAGAGACCTCAACGAGCTGGACAGTCCACTTAAAAACCCTGTTCTAACCATTGGCAACTTTGATGGAGTCCACAAGGGTCATTTGGCCCTTTTTGACAAGGTGAAGCAACGGGCTCATGCCATAGAGGGTCACTCAGTGGTTATGACCTTTGATCCCCATCCCATCAAGATCATGCGACCGGAAGACGCTCCCCCTTTAATCACGCCAACCCAACAAAAAATAAAGCTAATTGAGCAAAGTGGCATTGATGTCCTGATTTGCTTGTCTTTTAGCCGGGAGTTTTCCCAGATCACAGCAGAGCAATTTGTTAAGGATATCCTGATTGAAAAAATTGGTATTAAGGAATTGGTGGTGGGCTATGATTATAGCTTCGGGAGGGGGCGAGAAGGCAATATCGAATTGCTCAAGGAACTGGGGAATCACTATAATTATCGAGTACACGTGGTGGGCCCGGTAAAGGTGGGTGACCATTTGGTCTCCAGCACATCCATAAGGAACCTCGTGATGGAAGGGAAGCTTGAAGAGGCAAGACATCTGCTCGGCAGGCATTACGAGGTAGCAGGAACAGTGGTCAAAGGAAAAAATCGTGGGGCAAGAATACTTGGATTTCCTACCGCTAACCTGAAACTCTTTGATGAACTGACCCCCAAAAAGGGTGTTTATGCAGTTTACGTACTTTTCGGCGGCCACAAATACAAGGGCGTCACAAATATCGGTTACAATCCAACCTTCGGAAACGGGGCCTTTTCTGTGGAAACCCATTTGCTGGACTTTGATGGTGATCTGTTGGGCAAAACCATCAGGGTGCAGTTTATTGCCAGACTACGAGACGAAAAGACTTTTGAAAACGCAGAGGCCCTGGCCAAACAGATCAAAGCTGACATCGAGGCTGCTAGAGGCATCTTAACAGACCTCTGATTCCCTCCTCTTGCTAGGTTTTTCCCAATTTCCTTTCTCGTATAACGGCCAGCTTCAAGTCTGAAAAATTTGTTGACACTAAGCCTTAAATCTTTATACTGTCACAGCTTAACGCAAATCCCATGCAGTATCCTTATGTTCTGAAAATATGGCCCAGACGTTGCTGACATTCCCGAAAGGGGGTATACATCCACCCGAGTCAAAGGAGCTTACGGAAAAACTTCCTATAGAGCCTGGTCCTGCTCCAAAGGAAGTGGACATACTTTTGGCCCAGCATTTCGGTGCCCCTTGTAAGCCCCTGGTGAAGAAAAAGGCAGAGGTCAAAGAGGGCGATCTCATAGGGGAGGTGGAAGCTGGCCTCGGAGCCAATATCCACGCGAGTGTATCTGGGACCGTGAAAAATATTGGGAAGGCTCCTCACCCCGTCTCAGTAAGTGCCCCGGCAGTGACTATACAGGTAGATGATCACGCCGAGCCCCCTTCTTACCACCCCAGGGATTGGTCTCCCCTCACTAAAGAGGAGTTACTAGACGCCGTAAAACAAGCTGGTATAGTGGGTATTGGCGGCGCAGGGTTTCCAACCCATGTTAAGCTATCCCCGCCCTCACAGGCTAGGGTGGACACCCTCATATTAAACGGCGCAGAATGCGAGCCTTACCTGACCACCGATCATCGCCTTATGCTGGAGCACTCCCGGGAAATAGTAGAAGGAGCCAAGATAATTCTTACCATCCTCGGCATCAGTACGTGCCATGTCGGCATAGAAGCCAATAAAATGGATGCTGTGGAGGCGATGAACAGGGCAATTGCAGAAGCCAAATTAAATGGTTTTACAATAAGGGTTGACCCACTTCAGGTCAAATACCCCCAAGGTTCAGAAAAACAACTTATTCAGAGTGTCACCGGCAGGAAGGTGCCTGGCTTCGGCCTGCCGTTTGACGTAGGTGTAATAGTACAGAATGTGGGTACTACAAAGGCCATTTACGATGCTGTGGTCCTTGGCAAACCACTTTATGAAAAGGTTATAACGGTTTCGGGCAGAGGGATAAACCGCCCTGCCAATCTGTTGGTCAAGATAGGAACACGGATTTCCGATATCGTGGAGCACCTCGGTGGGATAAAGCCCGGCCTTGCAAAGGTGGTCCTTGGAGGCCCCATGATGGGCTTTGCAGTCCCATCATTTGATGTACCTGTTACCAAGACAACTTCGGGGATACTGTTCCTGACTGAAGATGAGATAGATACATCCTCACACGGACAGTGTATCAGGTGTGGGTGGTGCCTGCAGGCATGCCCCATGGGGCTTTCTCCTAATGAAATTGGTATATACGTCGAGGCCGGGCGGGCCGAAGACACCTCACAGTTTGGGGTCTTTGAATGTTTCGAATGCGGCTGCTGCGCCTTCGTATGTCCGGCCAAGAGACCTCTTGTTCAATTCATAAGGCTGGCCAAATCAAAGGCCAAGAAATGATCAGGACAGAATTTGACACGCATCTCATTTTATACTGGCTGAAACGAACATGAAACAGGAAACCTTGCAGCGAAATCTCCCGACACCTTTAGCGGTATCCGTATCGCCCCATATAAGGAGTGAGGAGTCAGTTGAAAAGATAATGTGGACAGTGGTGGCCTGCTTGCTGCCTCCTCTTATTCTGTCCATATTCATTTTCGGCATTCAGACATTGATTATCACTGCTATAAGTGTTGCAAGCTGTGTGGCAACAGAGGCTATCACACAGAAATTGCTTCACAGGCCCATTACTATTAAGGATGGCAGTGCAGTTATCACCGGTCTTCTGCTCGCTTACATTATTCCTCCCGGAGTCCCGTACTGGATGCCAATCCTGGGTGCGGTCATGGCCATTTATGTGGCAAAACATCTTCTGGGAGGAATCGGTTTTAACATTTTCAATCCTGCCCTTATAGGACGGGCATTTCTTGTGGCCACCTTCCCCGTTGCAATGACTTCGGCCTGGCTCCCCCCTATCAAACATGGCTCGGTATTCCAGTACATGGGAAGTGGGGTAGATGCAGTATCTACAGCCACACCTTTGTTTATCCTCAAGCACTATGGCATTTCAGGGGTGATTGAAAAATTCGGCTCCTTGCACAGTATATACGGGAGCTTCTTCGTGGGATGGAGACCCGGGTGCATTGGCGAGACCTCTGCGTTGTTGCTCTTAGTCGGTGGCGGCTATCTCCTCTACAAGCGCTATATCACATGGCATATCCCGGTTTCGATGATAGGGACCATAGCCATTTTGACGTGGTCATTCGGGGGCGAAAAGTTATTTACTGGCGATCCACTTCTAGCCATTCTCTCGGGCGGCGTAATGCTTGGCGCACTCTTTATGGCAACAGATTATGTAACATCGCCCAGCCAACCTACGGGAAAGATCTTATTTGGAATAGGGGCAGGCGCCTTGACCGTCCTCATTCGACTAAAGGGCGGATACCCAGAAGGGGTGTGTTACGCCATTTTGTTAATGAACCCCCTCACCCCGGCCTTTGAACAGTGGTTCGGACCTAAGCGGTTTGCTCCTCCAAAAGGTGCGGCGAAATGAAAGAGATTTTAAGGATAACTATAGGATTGACCATATCGTGTCTTATTGCAGCCTTTGTAATGGGAGCTGTGTTCACCGTTACAGACAAGGCCAAAAGGCGCAATGAGGTGATGGACCTCCAAAACACCATGCTTGGGCTTCTGGGATATTCAAAGTCAAATCCCGCCCCTCCTGATCTGAAACTACATGCCATATACCGTTACATTATTGAAGATGGTCAATCGAGGTACCTAGGATACATGATACCCGTGTTGGAGGAGGGACAAGAATCCTACCAATTGATTATCGTGGATCCTGACGGTAAGCTCATCGAGCGAGCGAAACTGAACCTGAACCCTGATCAGGCCAATGAAAAAACCGAAAGGGCAAAGGCCATGGCCGAAGTGGTCAAGCCCCCAAGGATCTTCTATTATGCCGATTCATTCATAGTAGCCACTCGGGCAAAGCGCAGGCTCGCATTCCTTCTGCCCGGAGAATTTCCGGGCTTTAAGACCTTTATTAAAGTCATGCTGGCCCTCAGCCCCAATTTTGAGATCAAGGGCCTTGAAATTCTCGAGGAGGAGGAAGACCCGGGGCTTGGAGGGGAAATTGTGCAAGACTATTTCAAGAACCAGTTTATCGGCAAGTCCTTCGAAAAGCTCAAACATCTTAAAGTAATCAAAAAGCCATTGCCCGAGGAATATAGGAAATTCCTTGAAAGGAAAAAATATGAAGGGTATTTCACACCGGAGCAAATCAAAAAAATAGAAAAAAAATACAAAGATGCGGACATATATGCTTTAACAGGCGCTACTATATCCAGCAAGGCAGTTACTTCTGGCATAAAGAATCTGGTAAAGAAATTTGCTTACAGGGAAAAAATGCTGGAGGCCCTCCTGGCCCAGCAGCATGTGGCAGCAGCGTTTTAGCGATAACCTGAACTTAAAGCCTCCAATGGGGGATTGAAAATTGGCGACTAAGAAATCAAACGCGGAACTGGTGCTCAATGGTCTGCTGAATGAAAATCCCATTTTCAGACTGGCCCTCTCCATGTGTCCCGCAGTGGGTATCAGCACCACAGTAAGAAACGGCCTTATGCTAGGCGTGGCTGTGCTATTTGTTCAGGTCTGCTCGAGCTGTACCATTGCCGCCATAAAAAATTACATACATCCTCGGATACGAATACCTACTTATACCCTCACTATCGCTACATGGGTAACCGTAATTGATCTGGTATTATCTGCGTACTTTCCAGTTGCCTATAAGGCCATGGGTATCTTCATAAAGTTGATTGTAGCTTTTGCCATCATAACCATGAGACTGGAGGTATTCGCTTGTAAGAATACTGTTGGAAAGTCCTTTTGGGATGGTTTCGGCATGGGCCTGGGCTTCCTTTTCGGAATGGTTACATTGGGTTTCATAAGGGAGTTACTGGGAATGGGTACATTGATGGGCCATAATGTCCTAGGATTTAAGCCCTTGCTTTTCTTTGCATTGCCATTGGCGGGATTTTTCTGCGTCGGATTCATGATGGCCGTTTTTAATTATGTGGAACTGGTATTTAACAGAATGAAGAAAAAAAGAGGCTGAAAAAATGTCGGCTTCAAGGTTTAAAATTGCCTCTCTGATAGCCTGTATTGCCGTGGGGGCAGTAGTGCTGTCTCAGGTGTGTTGGGCAGGTCTTGCAAATCGTTTCATACAAAAGACTGCTTTCAAGGGCAAACATGACATCCTGATAAGCTTCGCTGCTCCGGTGGACAAAGATTGGGCACTTAACAAGGCCAATTTTAGGGTCTATGAGGAACCTGACCCCGATATTAAACTGCCCATCAGCAAGATATCGCTGGGCCCCGATAATAAGAGTCTGATACTGCACTTTGACGAGGAGCTTAATCAAAGCCAGCCTCATGTTGTGGTTATCAAGAATATACGATCAAGGGGCAAAAACCTGGGTACAGCAATGGTGAAAGCGAAAAAACTGTACTTGGGGTTTCTTTTCTCCATATTCATAGGGGCCATGCTCATTCACAACTTCGTGTTTACCAAATATCTGGGGCTTTGCGTTTTCTTCGGAACCTCTCAGAAAAGGTCCACAGCGGTCGGGATGGGCGTAACATTCACGATAGTAATGGTAGCCAGTGCCATGATGTCGTGGTTTCTGTATCAGTTTGTGCTAAAACCATTTCATCTGGATTACTTACAGATTATAGTGTTTATTGGACTGGTGTCGCTCTCTGTGCAGGCTGTAGACACTATTCTCAGAAAGGTAAACCCGATACTTTTTAAGGCCTTTGGCGTGTACCTAGTGCTCGTGATCGCCAATTGTATTATTCTTGCAGTGCCTCTTATTCTCGCAGACAATGAATATAATGCTGCCGAGAGCTTTATGCTTGCTCTTGGCGCAGGTCTTGGTTTTCTTGTGGCCCTGTTCTTGATGTCTTCGGTAAGGGAACGGCTCGAACTTGCAAATGTACCTCCGACCTACCGAGGGCTGCCCATCGCGTTTGTGGTCGCGGGGCTGTTTGCATTGGCTTTCCTGGGATTTTCCGGAATGAGTATTTTTTGATCTTAGCCAATTAGACAACTGGAGTTTGGGGTGATCACATGGACCCGACATTAGTGAAAATGGCATTAGGTGGGCTTGCTCTTCTGGGATGCATAGGCCTGTTTTTCGGAATAGGTCTGGCACTGGCTGCCCACAAATTCTCAGTAGAAGTAAACCCTAAGGTAGAGGAAGTCAAAGAAGTCCTTGCGGGGGCCCAGTGAGGAGGATGCGGCTTCGCTGGATGCGAGGCTTATGCTGAGGCTGTAGTAAATGATCCCACTGTCCCTCCTAATCTTTGCTTTCCGGGCAAAGAAGAAGTTGCCGCTGAGGTAGCAGAAATAACCGGCAAGAAAGTGACATCTGTGGAAAACGTGACCGCTGCTATCCGTTGCTCAAGACCGGAGGGGAATGTAAAAAAGGAGCTAGAATACATTGGATATGGGACCTGTGCGGGTGCTGCCATGGCATACGGGGGGCCATGGGCATGCAAATTTGCATGTATTGGCTTTGGGGACTGTGTGGCGGCCTGCCCCTTTGATGCGATGACACTGGCAGACGGAATGCCAAAGGTGGATCCTGTAGCCTGCGTAGGTTGCGGCACCTGTGTAAGAACGTGCCCAAAGGGTATTATAGAGTTGATTCCATCACAGGCGAGAGTATGGGTGCCCTGCAGCAACAAAGATGCTGCCAAGGCCGTCAAAGCAGTTTGCCAAGTGGGTTGTATTTCCTGCCGCATGTGTGTTAAAGTGTGCCCCGCAAAGGCTGTAAACCTTGAAGATGGAATTATACGAATTGATCACAAGAAATGCCTGGATTATGGTCCAGAATGTGGGGAAATTTGCGTGGAAAAATGCCCGCAAGACATTTTTCGACACTATCGATTGTCGGCCGCTACCACAAAGCAACCGGAGGCTGCGGCCGCATAGAAACGCCCAAGTAAAATGATATAAGGAGTCAACCAATGAAAGCGCAAAGCCTTATTAATAATAACGGCGCCCGCATGACACGCAGGAAGTTTTTGAAGATGTCAGGCTGGGTGGGCTTAGGTCTTGCCTCCCCGATTTTCATTTCCACGGGGGCCGAGGCCGTACGGTTCAACAGAAAATATTACAAGGTCTCAGAAACCCGTCTCGACATGGGGACCTTTGTCTCCATGACCTTGATCCATCCTTCGCGTCACCAGGCCCAGGAGGCTATGGGGCTGGCCTTTGAAGAGATCAATCGCCTTACCCGACTCATGAACAGGTTCAGCCAAGACACAGCAGTTGGTGAATTGAACCATCAAGGCATGTTGCGGGATCTCCCTCCAGAGCTATCTGAAGTAATAGGTCAGGCGCTTCGATACTTCAAGTTGACCGGTGGTGTATTTGATATCACTGTTGAGCCCATAGTAGACCTATATATGAAACGCTTCGAAAAAGGAGATAGAACACCTCCTGGTGATGCAGAACTGGAAGATGCCCTAAGCCGCGTGGGAGCTGAAAACATATCCTTCAACGGCCGCAGTGTCTCCTTTAAGAAAGAGGGCATGGGCATAACCCTGGATGGAATCGCAAAAGGTTACATTGTGGACAGAGCTTCGAGGGTGCTATCTTCAAAAGGTATTAAGAACCATCTCATCAACGCCGGGGGAGACATCCGCACAGTGGGCCAAGCCAAAGGGAAAAGGCCTTGGACCATAGCCATCCAGGACCCACAAAAGAAAGGGCATTACCCGGATATCATCAAAATGAATGACGGCGCAATAGCCACATCGGGCAACTACGAGGTCTATTTTGACAAAGAAAAGATGTTTCATCACATCGTAAATCCAAAGACCGGCCACTCGCCCATCCAGCTTACCAGTGCCTCGGTGATAGCCAGGACAACAATGGAGGCCGATGCCCTTTCCACAACCACATTTGTGATGGGCCCCACACGTGCGATACGATTCATTAACTCGCTGGGGCGCTGTCAGTGTCTGCTGATTACGAGAAAGAACCAGATATTGAAGTCTGCGGGGTGGAAAAGCGCTGCCATATAACTCCCTGTATCCGCTCGATAAGTCTTTTCAAAGTGGGAGGTCTAATTGCTGAAACGGCAATCCCTCCCATTTTGTTTTCCAGAAACTTTGCCTTTTGAGCTGGTATCAGATCAACCTTATTTAATACCAAAAGGGTGGGAGTATGCTGGAGATCCAGGTGCGTAAGCACCTTGTTGACTTCACTTATATGTTTCTGCATCCTGGGATGTGAAGCATCCACCACATGGAGTATCAGATCTGCATCATCTAACTCTTCCAGCGTAGCAGCAAAAGCCTCTAATAAATCCTTGGGAAGATCTCTGATAAAGCCCACCGTATCGGTTATTATAGCTTCCCGTTCCTTGGGAAATCTGAGCCTCCTACTGGTTGGATCAAGGGTCTCAAACATACGATCCCTTACCTGAACATTGCTGCTGGTCAGGGAGTTGAGTAACGTTGATTTGCCGGCATTCGTATAGCCCACTATTGAAATCACCGGCAGATTCCTCGCATTGCGCAGACGTCTCCTTATCCCCCTTTGAGCCCTTACCTCTTTCAGTTCTCTCTTGAGGCGTGCGATGCGCTCATGAACCCTGCGCCTGTTGATCTCCAATTTCGTCTCGCCAGGTCCCCTTCCACCAATACCGCCGGTAAGTCTCGACATTGCAGTGTTCTTAGTTGCCAGTCTTGGAAGGAGGTACTTTAGCTGTGCCAGTTCCACCTGGATCTTGCCTTCGCGTGTTACTGCCCTGCGAGCAAATATATCCAGGATGAGCTGGCTCCTGTCTATAATCTTCAGTTCAGTAAAATCGGTAAGGTTTTTCACCTGTGCAGGGGTCAATTCATGATCAAATATCAGCAGGTTCGAGCCCTTCTGCAAGCACATTAGGGCAAGGTCAGTGAGCTTCCCTTTTCCGATCAAAAACCTGGGATCAGGCTTTCTCACACGCTGAACCACCCTGCCAATAACTTCAATTTCATCAGAGACGGCCAATTCTTCAAGTTCGTCTAATCTCTCCTCCTCGATCCACCTTTCCCCCGCCGTAACTCCTACTAGCAGGGCCCGGTCTCGACTTTTTACAGAAGAGCCCAGTTGCATTCGGGCCAGCTCGGATTCCAGCGACAGAATCATCTCTCTGAAATTTACGCCCAGCCGTCCGAGGTCCGGAGCTCGTTGTATACTCCAACCTTCCCCCTCCTTATTAGCCGGCAGTATGTTTGCGTATGTGATGGAACCTGGAATCCCTCCTTCCATGACCTCGAGACTCGCCATGAGATCCAGGCGAAGCAGCACTAGGTCACTGAGGTCTTCTTTTGAAAGAGGTTCACCGTTGAGGTGCGTATGAACGCACCTAAGCCCTTTTAGTCGGCCCGGCCCCTGTCTGAAGCCCGAAAGATCGGGTATCCATATTCTGGTTCTGTCGCCCACCACCACATATGCGACTTGGCCTGTCCTTGTGATCAACACTGCTATTTGTCTGTTCAACTCGTAGGAGATGTCTGCTAGTTGGCGGGCAAGTTCACGGGAAATGATTTCCGATGCAGGGACCTTGCGACGGTAAAGCCTCTGCAGCCTCTTTTCCTGGCTGCCTCGCAGGCCTGTTATCTTGCCATAGATTTTCTCGATAGGCTACCCCCCTTCCTGTGAAGCAGACTTATTTAACCACACCTAATTGCCAACCCGGATGGGAACCACTGTCTCATAAATTCTGTCCCTCAGGCAACGAACCTGGGCTATCTCATACCGCCGCCTCTTCTTGTATGTAATTGCGAAACCTCGTGATTTCTTTTTGAAAAGTAAGCTTAAAGTAGCCCGTTGGTCCGTTTCGCTGCTTGGCCACGATGATCTCTGCTACATTGCGATTTTCCTCTGTTGTCGGATGATACACCTCATCACGATAAATGAAAACAATCACATCCGCATCCTGTTCTATTGCACCACTTTCCCTTAAATCCGCAAGCTGAGGCCTCTTGTTGGGTCTGTCCTCCACCTTACGGTTGAGCTGAGATAGCGCCAGCACAGGCACGTTCAGATCTTTCGCAAGGGCCTTCAAGGATCGAGAAATTTCCGAAATCTCTAACTGCCTTGACTCTGCTGACCTTCGTCCCTGGATAAGCTGAAGATAGTCCACTATGACGAGGCACAAGTCTCTTTTCTTTTTCAGTCTCCTGCATTTGGCCTTCATCTCAAGAACGGTTATTCCCGAGCTATCATCAATAAAAATGGGTAACTCCGAAAGCCGGTTGGCCGAATTTGTGAGCCTTGCCCAATCACCATCCCTTAAGAACCCGGTTCTGAGTCTTGTTGCATCAATTCCCGCGTCAAAGCCCAACAGCCGGATGCCCAACTGCATCTTGGACATCTCAAGGCTGAAAATGGCCACGCCCTTGCCTGTCTGAAGTGCCGCATGGTAACCGATATTAAGGGCAAAAGCGGTTTTTCCCATGCTAGGTCTTCCCGCGATAATTATGAGGTCTGAGGGCTGAAGGCCAGCAGTAATGCGATCAAAGTCATCGAAACCTGTTGGCACTCCGGTAACAAAGCCTTCAGTAGCAGATACACCCTCAAGTTTCCTGAAGCTATCTTTCACCACCTCCTGCATGCTCTGGAAGCCTTCCCGCACCCTCTCCTCAGCAATATCATATATGGACTGTTCCGCAAGCTCCAAAAGCTCATCTGTTTCGTGCCACTGTTTGAAACATGATTCTGAAATGATTGCACACTGCGAAATGAGCTTCCTGCGCACCGACAGGTCTTTGACGATCTCAGCGTGGTGCACTACCCCCGCGGAAGTTGAAATGGATTCGACGAGCGAAACAAGGTAATCGTTTCCACCCGCCTTTTCCAGTAAATCCCGCTCTTGGAGGTAATGGGACAGAGTGATAAGATCAATGGGTTCATCCTCATTGTAAAGAGCAATCATTGCCTCAAACAGGAGGCTATGGGCCTCTCTGTAAAAATCCTCAGGTGAAAGGATCTCCACAACACTATTGAGTGCGTCATTGTTCAATAGTATGCTGGCCAGTACAGCCTGCTCCGCTTCGTTATTATGGGGTGGGACCTTCATGCTGGGGGAAGCTAGCTTCTCCTGTCCCTGTGCCATTGTATCTCTCCTCCCCTAAAGCACCTGCTGATCGACAAGTTAGCCCTTTGACCCCTCAGCCTCTACCTTTATTTTCAGTGTTGCAGTCACCTCGGGGTAAACCTTAACCTTAACCTCAAATTCCCCTAACTCTTTGATGGGCTTGTCCAGGACTATTTTCCTCCTGTCCACAACTATTCCTTGCTTTTCCAGTTCCTGGGCAATGTCAATGGCGGTCACAGACCCGTAGAGTCTTCCTCCCTCACCTGCCTTATGGGTAAAACACAATCCCAAGGCTTCCATTTTTTCCCTCAGCCTCTCCGCTTCCTCTTTTGCCCTTAGACGCTTTGCCTCTATCTTCTTCCTGCGTGTTTCCAGGAGCTTCATGTTCTGTGAGGTGGCTTCAAGGGCAAACCCTTTAGGCAACAGATAGTTTCTTGCATACCCGTTAGCAACCTCCAGGATATCTCCTTCCAGCCCCAGGTCATGAATGTCCCGTGTCAAAATAATCTTCATATGATGAACCTCCTCATATTCTTGTCTCTAACTTTGCTCATATGCACTGTCGCTCGTGTCCAAACTCAATCCGCACCTAGGGGGTCATTCGTCTAGTATCAACCGGTTATGGGTCCAGTATCATAAATTAGGTCTTCTATTTTGAATCTATTTCGGCAAGAAAACAGCATATGAAAGCGCTAGTCTTCGCGCCCTAACTTTCGAAAATTAATCCATTGATCAAAAAGCCCCGCAAGTGCAAGCAAAACCAGAAAAAACTGCTGAATCGCTATAAAAAAGTACAATACCACCTTCACCCAGGAAGGGGCCCTGAATCTGTTAAGAAAATAGGCGAGGATCGCCATACCCTGAAAGAGATAAACGGCACCAAAGACGATCAACAGGTTCAACGCAACAAATCTTATACCCTTGAGAGGCAAAAATAAAGAGAAACCTGCTATGATCACGCCCCATACCAGATACTCTGGCGCTTTCCATTTAGACAGCTCATCAGGTTCAAGAAGGTTAATTCCCCTGCTGGAAAATAGCCTGATACTGAGCACTGTATTGGCCCAAACCACAAATGCGCTTCCAACAACCATCAGGGATGGATAGATCTTAAGCAAAACCCTGCGGAGCAATACTGCGTAAGCTTTCATCTCAGCGGCCTTGTCAGCAGGAACTCCCATTGATTCGTAAGCCTTAACTGAAACAACTAAATTTTCCGTTAAATAGCTCTTGAGCATTTCCACAGGACCCTTGTCATGGGCAATAGCGGTGAAAACAATGGCCAGGATACCTGTGATAATAAGAACCACAGTGCCTGAACCTATAATCCTGGCAGCAGCCAATCGGTGCTGAAAGGCCTGAGCCATCCACAGCCCCAGGATTCCAAATTCCAGGCAAAAAAGGCCAAGTTTCCCCAGCCCCAGGACCAGTGAAAGCAACACCAGGAGCCCGATCACTATACCCGCAAGCTGAGCGGCGTATCGCAGGGGCAGACCTGCCAGGTAATAAATAAAAGGCAGTGGGGTAAGCAAACCTATGAAAAGGCCCCCAATGGGAATAGCCGCAACAGCGGCCAACAAGGCAGCTACCCACCCCATGCATCCAATGATGTCAGGTATTTTCATTGCTTCACCGGTAAGGGGAGGGCCTAGTTCCCCGCTAGGCATAAGCCCCACGAGATCCTCTGCCAGGTGGGACTATCTCACAACAGAGGTGGTAAAGGGTAGTAATGCCATGATCCTGGCCCTTTTTATAGCCAGAGTCAGCATCCTTTGGTGCTTGGCGCAGTTTCCAGAAATCCTTCTTGGAATAATCTTCCCTCGCTCAGTAGTAAACATCCTCAGTGTTCGAGGATCCTTATAATCTATTTTTAGGGTGCTATCAGCGCAGAACTTGCAAACTTTCCTTCGGTGATATGTCCGTCTCGCCCTGTTGTATGCCATGCTACGCCCCCTCCTGCGTTTTTTCGATCACTTCCTCAGGGCCTTGTCCGGCTTGTTCCGTTCCCTGTGATTCCTCTTCATGATCCTCTTCAGGAGCGAACTCCTTCTTGAGCTGTTCTGGGTCCGCCTTATCCCTCAGCTTGATGGTCTGGTATTTCATCACCCTATCATCAAGCCGCAGGTCCCTCTCCAACAAAAAGGTGATGCCCGGGGGCCCACAGTACTGAAGCAGGATATAAAATCCCTTGTCAAACTTTCTGACCTGGTAGGCCAGATCCTTCTTGCCCCACTCATCTAATCGGACGATGACTCCCCCGTTTTTTTCAATAATTCCGTTGAATTTTTCCAGGACTGCGTTGTATTCATCCTGGGAAAGATCGGGTGGCAAGAGGTATAGTGTTTCGTAGAATCTCATGTTTATCTCCTTTCGGCCTTTTGGAATGGTCCCACCTCTAATGGTCTCACTTCTGCCCTGTAGGTGGGACAAGGAGCCTTGAAAAGATATATTTTTACTCCGGCGGACGCAAAATGTCAAGAAAATAGGCCCGATCTACCTATTGCTTGACTTTATATCTTCCTCCCTCTAAGTATATTTCGTCTTGCTCAATAGCGTAATCCATTTTACAGGCTAGAGGGATCTGATGTGGGATCAAGAACTTGACATTGCCACCCTGGCTGCCAAAGAGGCAGGCACTGTGCTTAAAGAAAGATTCGGCCAGGTTCATCACATAATTAAAAAAGGCGAAATTGACTTGGTTACAGAGGCGGACCTGAAATCAGAGTCCCTGATCCTCGAGATCATTTCCAGCCACTTCCCTGGCGACAACATATTGTCTGAGGAAACAGGCGATAAAAACAAACGGTCTGCTAGGACTTGGATAGTAGATCCCCTGGACGGGACGACCAATTTCGCCCACGGCTTTCCGTTTTTCTGCGTGTCAATAGCACTGGAAGTGGACCGGAAACTCGTCGTAGGGACAGTATATAGCCCTTACATAGGTGAGCTATTCCAGGCCGCAGAGGGCAAGGGCGCCAAACTCAACGGCCAGCCTATTCGAGTATCCACGATCGAGAACATCGGTGATGCCCTGTTAGCCACTGGTTTTCCTTATGACATACATCAAAGATCAGAAGACGTCCTGGATCTGTTCCGCAACATGGTGCTCGTAGCCCAGGGAGTAAGGCGAGCGGGCTCAGCCGCCCTTGACCTGTGTTACGTGGCTGCTGGCAGGTTGGATGGCTTCTGGGAGCAATCCCTCAAACCATGGGATACTGCAGCAGGATGTATTATATTGAAGGAGGCAGGAGGTGTCCTCAGCACCTATAGTGGTGAGCCCTACAGTCCATATGAGAATACTATCGTGGGCTCCAACCCCTCAGTTTTTCCCCAGATACTTGCAATAACAAAGGCGTCAGCCGGTGTGACTTAGGCCTTGCTCAAGATCTCCGTAACCTCTTGGCTTTGAATACCCTTAATCGTGATCGTTTTTGTACGAGCATGCCCACCGGAGCTGATTTCTATATCTGCCTTTCGCACGCCAAGCAGCCTGGCTAAATACCGTACCAATTCCTTATTCGCTTTTCCTTTTACGGGCGGAGCAGCCAATCTTACTTTGTAAATACCATCCTCAGTGCCCAGGATCTGGTTTCTTGATGCTCCGGGGTTCACCTTTACCCTGATCTTTGCCATCGCCTCTTCCCTACTCATTATTCTAGCTCGCATATGCACAAGAATGGATCATGTAGCGCAGGGCTTGGAAGGTTTACGTCTACTGCAGGGTCCTACCCCGACACCACCAATCATCCTGCCATCCTCACTGCAATCTGATAGAGAGTCTTAACGAGAAAACTCTGAAGAAAGATGATAGCGAGTATCGCGATAACGGGCGAAAAATCAAAACCGCCAAAACTTATAGGCAACCGCCTTCTGATGGGATAGAGCACAGGCTCTGTTACTGAATGAAGAAACCTGACGATGGGATTATATGGATCAGGGCTTACCCATGATATAATCGCCCTGCCGATGATAATCCACATATACAGAGTAAAAGCAATATCCAAAATCTTTGCTATGGCCACCAGAAAATTTGAAACCACGAACATACCTCTCTCCTGCTAAACTTCGGTCATATATCAAGCCTCAGTTATATCTAACATCCAAAGCACTCAACACACCGTGACATTTGCATGCCGTGCCCACCAGCCATTTTCCTGGACCCGCATGTTCCAGCACGGAACACAACCTCAACAAATCCCCCATGCCGTAGCCGCCAACCCCTGGGGCCATCTGGCGGCTCCTTATTACATACACGGTGAAAGGTTCAACAACTATGTCTTGCAAGACCTTATATAATGACTTATCTCGCCTCTGCCCTGTCACAGTACAATAAGGTGGTTCAGGGCAGTCGTCGGGGCACCTAAAATCTGCGTAGCTTATCAAGAACGAGCCATCGCCGGCCACCCATACATGAGGCAGCGAGGCCTTGATTTGATCTGGTATCTGAACAACTTTTATTGAGTAACCTTTTTCA
>Ga0256841_1001558_pt1 | contig 19478 bp, 17 predicted proteins | sample 356308metaG_FD_185971 | JGI IMG/M metagenome (GOLD analysis project Ga0256841, IMG submission 185971) | Hydrothermal vent microbial communities from Mid Atlantic Ridge, Atlantic Ocean - 356-308 | ecosystem: Environmental > Aquatic > Marine > Hydrothermal vents | place: Atlantic Ocean: Mid... | reverse complement strand
AACTCCCCCCCCCCCCCGTTTGTCAAGGGGAAAAATATTTTTTGCTAAATATTCCAAATCTGATAGATATTTTATAAGGAGAAGTTCCAATTGCCCGGTCTTTTAATACGCTACCCTGGAGGATGTAAACCCCGGCCGGACATGTATTCTCTTCAATTTTCGTTGCCTTCCCAACAGTCAATACTTTGTTTTATTGGAACATCTCTTTGCCAAAGTTTCGGTATGCCGGATTTCACCGCCGAAGTCGCAAAAACACTTTATCCGTTTTGAGTACAAAGGTTCTATGATAAATAGAAGCGCTCGCATGACAGATCGAGAAAAAGAAGGGTATCGAACAGAGTCCCGCATTTTTTTCTGCCTATTCGCTTTGTCCGTATTTTTTTAATAGCTCTTCATATATTTTCTTTTGCCGGTTAACGATTTCAATAAAGCGCGGCTCCTGCCGAATTCCGTCGAACAGTGGTTCGTGAATAAGATTTAAATAAAGAGAGCGGTTGGCGTTCCCGCTTTTTTGGATTCGTTCCCCGAGCTTACGGATGGCTTCTTCTTTCATATTGAGTATTAAATAGATTTCAGCACTGGAACTGTCGAGAGCCAACGCTTTTTTCTTTTCGCCCCTGTAAGCCAATAGTCTGGCTTCGGCCTCATTGTTAAGGTCAAAATCAGGGAACAGCCGTTTATGTTCCTTAAATATAGCTTCCGCTTCATCGATCTTACCGGTAGAAAATTTAATCCAAATTAAGGACCAGCGACCCAGCACATGGTGGGGATTAATCTCTAAAAATTTTTTACAGTATTTTTCAGCTTCATTAAAGCGGCCTAAGAATGAAGATGTTTTCTCATAATTGAATAAATAAAAAGAATTTAAAGGATCCAATTGTACCGCTTTGTTAAAATGATGAAGCGCTTGAATGTATAATCCCTTCCATGCGTAAAATAGTCCGATATAATAATGAGCCTGTTCCGAGTTGGGATTTAATTGCAAAGCCTTCTTAAAATCCGCATACGCCGAGTCATATTCCTTCATTTTATAATGATACGCGCCGAGAAGCGTTACCGCATAATCATTTTCAGGTTCTAATTTGAAAACCTCTTTCGCATATTTTCTGGCCAGAGCCATTCGTTCATCGTCTCCATGGATGAAATCATAGATTATGTAATGTTCAGCCAATCCCAATTTTGCCTGGCTATAGAGGGAATCCAATTGCAACGCTTTTTTGAAATGCTTTTCCCCCAAAAGGAACAAAGGAAGCTGTTCGTCAAGTTTTCTGCCCAATATTTGATAGCGCGAGATAAATTTACCCTTAAGGTAGTATTCAAGGGCTTCCTTCCCGGTCTTCTCGGATTTGCTCAGCCGGATTCTTCTATCCATATGAAGCCGGATGTTCAGGACATCCGCTACTTTTTCGGATATTTCGTCCTGAATGGCAAAGATATCCTTCATATTCCGGTCATAGTTTTCCGACCATAAATAGGCACCGCTGGATGCTTCAATCAAATGCACAGCAATGCGTATTTTGTTACCCGCTCTCTGGATACTTCCTTCAAGAATATTTTGGACATCTAATTCCCCGGCTATCTCGGGAATCGTCTTTTTCGAATTTTTATAGCGATTGACCGAGGTTCGGGCGATGACTTTAAGACCCTTTAGTCTTGCCAGATTGGATAGAATTTGCTCGGCCAAGCCCATGCAAAAATAATCCTGGTTTTTTGCCGGGCTAAGATCAACGAAAGGGAGGACGGCGATGGAATTTACCCATTGCTGCTCCTTGTCCGGTGAAGGGGAACCGAAACGGTTAATCAGATAGACCACACTAACCAGGGTTACCAGTGTTATGGCCGCCAGGGCCGGCAAAGATCGTTTCCGTCTTAATTTACGATTCGCAAATGATTTTTGCCCGCTGCTAATCTGCTCGAGATCATCGGCCAGCTCTTCCATGGTAGAGTAGCGATTTTCCGCTTTTTTTTCCAGACACTTGCCTAAAATCGGCTTCATTTCATCGGGAACATCCTTCCATTCGTCGATATCCTCATGGAGTATGGAGTAAATAACGGCCTGTTCATATTCGCCTTGAAAAGGAAGCCGTCCCGTTAACATCTCAAATAGAATAACTCCCAGCGCCCAGACATCGGTACGTTGATCGATTTCGTTGCCGAGGGCTTGTTCGGGAGACATATAGGCCACGGTACCGGCCGTTATACCCGGAACGGTAAGCTTTGACCGCCCGGTCAATTTAGCAAGACCGAAATCAATGATCTTTACCCGACCTTCATCTGTGAGGAAGATATTGGCCGGTTTAAGATCGCGATGCACAATACCTTTTTCGTGAGCTTCGGCTAATCCACGGGCAATCTGCACGGCGATACGGACAGCCTCTTCTTTAGTTAACTCCTTACGATCAATTTTTTTCTGAAGGTTCTCCCCCTGATAATAATCCATGCAAATAAATAATTGGTCATCCTCGGTTTGGTTTATCTCATGAATCGTACAGATATTGCCATGCTGAAGAGCCGAGGCGGCCTGTGCTTCACGGATGAATCGTTCTTTGGCTTCCGGATCACGGGTCAGTTCCGGCGGAAGGAATTTGAGAGCGACGGTGCGTTGCAGTTTGGTATCTTCGGCTTTATAAACGATTCCCATGCCCCCGCTGCCGATTTGTTCGATGATTTTATAATGGGAAACCAACCTACCAATCATGCGAATATATTAAATAAAAATCGGATGGAAAAAAAGAAAAATATATAAGAATCTTATATGGATTGATGGACATAGATCTATGGCATAGATTTTTATTTAAGGTGCGTAAAAAAGTTGGCGATTTTAAACGGCGAACTTTCAACTTACCATGCTCTTTGTTTATATTCGTCATCTTCCGTCTAACGCTCGCCCGGGACTGTATGGGCATTGCTAGCTGCGTTTATTATAATTTTCAAACACTCTATACAGCATCTTTTCATATCTTTCATTAAAACCAATCAAAAAATTCTTTATATAAATTTTTTTAGGTTCTCCTGGTAAATTTATGGGTAAGAAATTTGAAAGATGAGCACCAACCTTCGATAGTTGACTATCACCACCAAAATATTCGCAGAGAAAGATGCGCTTCAAAACATTCTTATACACTGTAGAAAAGTATTCATCATTTGTCTATAGAAAAGTTTATTTTGGTGTACAAAATTTAAAAGATTGCACGGTCATTAAAATTCAACAACGTGTAGGCAGTAAGGGAACATGTCCTGTATGTCTGATGCGTTGTTCGACGTATGATACAGTTAGAGAGCCGCGTTTGTTTCTTATAGTATCCGTGTATTTTCCCTATAAAACCCGGCATGCATGTGGTCACCCGGTAAAGAACGCATTACCATGAAAAAGTTTAATGTAGCCATCGATACCATTCGTCGGGAAGAATATCGTTTGAATAACGAGAGTCAACCGTATTTGAGAAATGCCCTTTGTGGTATAAATTAATCATCTGCGGAAAAAAGGTTGAATAGAACCACAAAGCACGCAAAGTACACAAAGAATAAAAAAACCGATTAAAAGCCTTTGTGTTCTCTGTGCCCTTTGTGGTATTACAAGATAGAAAAGTTTTCTTCATCTGTCTATAGAAAAATATATTGCTGCAAAATTTTTAAAAAAATGGTGTAAGCGAACCAACCGTACCAGGCCTGGTCCTATGAAAAAAGTTTCTAAGATGCTAAGCGACAAGAGTTGATAATGAATGGGTTTGACACAAATCCGGGACTTTCTTCGGGTATAATAGAGGGGTTTACTAATAAAGCCAAACTGACGATCAAAAAGGTGTATGGTTTTATGAATGAAAAATATCTGTACTACGCCTTCTATCATACACTCGTTGAATTGCCGATACCTAAATTTGCTCATAGACTTAACTAGTGAGCCGTAAAAATGTTTTAAAAGATTGATTCCAATATCGTCTCTATCACTCGCTTCTACCTTAGTGTCCGGGTATTTTTTTCCCATGCCGATAATTTTTTTGCGGGTATGATCACTTTTGCTCCTTTTTTACGCTTTTATAAACAGATAACCGAATTATTAATAAGGAGGATACAATGCTTTATTTTCGATTTTTTCTATTCGTTCTTTTTATGGTGCTGTTCAACCGTTGCAAAGAAAACAGCCTGGTTGGAAATTCTGCCGGGGATAACCAGGAAAGTATTAATAACTATATTGAAACGCTTGATTATGATCCGGGGAAGTTATTGAATATTCAACCCACAGGTAGCGAAACCCGGACCCGCAGTCAATTACAGGCAGACACATCAAACGAAAACACATCAACGGGTACAGTAACCTGTATTCGCACCACATATGATTTAAAACAAAATTTTGATAATATTTCAATATTACGTCCGTTGGCGGGGATTATATGGCCCGGTGCTCTTGTAAAAGGAAACAGCAGTTTGATGGATGGCTTACCCGAACCCATATCATTACTGCGGGCCCCGATGAAACTTACGGTCGATTTACCCGGCATCGGAGAAGCAGGTGTAAAAACCATCAATAATCCTTCAAATTCCAATGTTCAGGCCGCCGTTGATTCCGCCCTGGAATGGTGGAACAACAACGCCTATCAGGATGGGTATGTTAATCCTTCCAGTTCGTCCTATCGCCTGGCGACATCCTATTCATCACAACAATTGGCCCTGGACGTGGGGCTGAATGTAGCATGGGCAACAACGGATGTTAGCGCGCAATTCAGCTACACCAGTTCCGAGCAAAAAAAGGTAATCATGGCTGCTTATAAACAGGCCTTTTATTCCATAGATATGGATACGCCGGAAAATCCGGGCAGCGTTTTTGACAAATCGGTAACGGTCGATCAGGCCAGAGCCGTTTTAGATGCCTCGGCGCCCCCGGCCTATATCAGCTCCGTGGTTTACGGACGAATTATCATGTTCCGGATGGAGACTACATTGTCGGTTTCTTCCGCGGAATTGGAAAGTGCTTTTCGTTATGCCGCCGGATATTCGGTTGACTTAACCCTGGAAAGTAAATACAAATCCATTTTACAGCATTCCACCATCGACGTGGTGACCCTTGGCGGTAACGCAGCCGTGGCCTCAGAAGCGGTAAGCGCACGAAATGCAGGCGATCTGGAGGCCATTATAAAAGGGGAAAATGCCGTTTATTCACGATCCAATCCGGGTGTGCCTATTTCTTATACGGTTCGCTATTTGAAAGATCATACACTTGCAAAACTGGGTTACACAACCGAATATACCGCAACCGAATGCAAAGAACAGAAAACCGCGGATATATTCGATATCACCATTCAAAATTTTAAATCCATTAAAGACTGTGACGGTATTGAGGGAGATGGCGAGTTTGAAATTTGGGTCCAGATTTCAGCAGGCAATAAAAAATATCACAAAAGTAATATCAGCGCCGGCAATGGTGATGTTATAAAGTTGGATTGGAACTATTCTTTTAAAGCAAATCTTAAAGAAGGAAATTATTTTACGGTCAAATTTATTTGTAAAGAATGGGATCGTGATATCTTTGGTAAAACCTGGGGAGATAGTCGAATGAACAAAAAATCAGGGTATATCCGCCATGAGTTTAGAAATAATACCTGGAGCAATTTAGGAAATGGGTATAAGAGTATTGTATTAAATCCGGGTAATAATGATTGCAGTACACAACTCAGCTATAAAATAACGAAACGATAAAATTTAATAAAATACCTTACTGATGAGTCGGCCATGTAAAAAACGGCCGACTTTTTCAATTAAAAGTAAACTGAAAAGAATCGTGCAGTCGGTGCTTATTATTGTAATACGCACACGTTAAAATACTATCGGTTCGGAGTTGGAATCTGGTTAACCAATTTCATGGTAAACGCCATACCTTCCGGATTGCTCTTCTCTTTATAAAGTTCTTTGTTTTGCTCCAGCAATATTTGAGCTTGTTTATAATCCTTGATAAGTATCAGACCGCGCGCTAAAAGGTTGGCGGCGTCCGCTGTTTGCAAATGGTTTCGGCCAAAGGTTTTTAAGCGCAGGTTATAGGCCCTGGTCAATAAAATAAGCGCTTCCTTATTTTTATTTTTATCCAAAAGCAAATTACCCAATCCCATCAAAGCGTTCGTCCTGGAAACATGACCTTCCGGAAAAATATCCCTGGCAATTAAAATACTTTTTCTAAATGCCTTTTCTGCCTCATCCGTTTTTCCTTCTTTGTATAAAGTACCGCCCAGACTGCCCAAAATGCCGACGATATAGGGATGTTTTTCTCCAAATAACCCCTTGAGAACAGGCAATACTTTTCGATAGTATTTCTCCGATTTTTTTAGTTCACCCAATGAACGCAATATGTTGGCTAAATTAGCCATGCTGGCCACTACTTCCGCATGATTCTCTCCATATATTGCCAACCGTATGGCCAGCCCCTGCCGGGCATAAATCTCCGCTTCTTTAAAACGGTGAACCGTGGAGAGCAAACGCGCCAGATGATTTAAAGTATGTGCCACATCCGCATGATCCTCTCCCAGAATCTTTTTCCGCATGGCTAATGTTTTTAAATACAACTTTTCGGAATCCTCATATCGTCCCAATCGCCTGGCAGTGGAAGCCAAACCATTTAAAGTATTGGCCACATTTACAGACTCCGAATCCTCTCCTTCAACATAAAGCCGGTATGCTGTCCGATATAATGAATCGGATTTTGTAAATTGACCGAGTTGATAGGACAGGTCAGCCTCTCCGGTAATGATATCCGCCTTAAATATTTTGGGTTTTATCTTTATAAATTGGGCCAGATTTTTAGCTTCATTAAAAAAACGGGAGGCTTTTTTAGCATCATTTAATTCTTCAAATAAAACACCCAGCATATAAAAACGTCGGGCGGCTTGTTCGCTTTGCATTCCATAGAGGGTAATTGTTTTTTCCAAAGCTTTATTTTCAAAATCAATCGCTTTATTATACAAACCAATTCGTCGATAAACATCGCCGATGATGCCAAACATTTGTGCTTGTATTTCCGGTTGTTCCATTAAATCTTTTTCAATTTTTTCCGCACCGGATTTCAGTATATCGACAATGGTAGCTTCTTTACCTTTTACACTTTGAGGGCCTGCTGCATCAAAAAGTTTTGTCAAAAAACCGGCAACCTGATCCGATTTTCTTTTCTCTTTTTGAGCATGTAACGATTTTTCTTTTAATTGAACGGTATAAACATAGGTTAAAGATGTCAGGATAATGATAAACAAAACGGATATCCCGACAATCAAACGATGCCTTTTTATAAATTTTGATGTACGATATCGCCAACTGTCATTAATAGCGGAAACCGGTAAACCCGACCGGTAACGGATAATATCATTTTTGAGCTGTTCAATACTTTCGTAGCGTAAAGACGGTTCTTTTTTTAACGCTTTGAGACAAATATTGTCTAAATCACCTTTTAGTTGCCTGGCGGAATATGGTACTTTATTTCTTCGATCATTGCCAGGTACTCTGATGCTCGGTTTAGCGGGGATTTCATTTAGAACTACACTCTGTAAGTTCCGTATTTTACTATTTCTTATCATGTACGGCAGTTGACCGGAAATCATTTCATATAAAATGACCCCAAGAGAATAAACATCCGAAACCGTTGTAATATGCTCATTTTTTATTTGTTCCGGCGATGCATATTGTGGAGTGTACGGTATCATGCCTTCGGGTATCAGCGTTTGCGAACTATCTGTTAATTCATCATCAAAAACCTTGGCTATACCAAAATCCAACAATCGAATACGTTCATCTGTATCCACAAAAATGTTACCCGGTTTTAAATCCCGGTGAACAACTAAATGGCGATGAGCATAATTTACGGCCTCACAGATCTGTAAGAAGAGAGATAAACGTCTGTCAAGATTCGGTTGATACCGATCGATAAAAACGTGAAGAGGGCTGCCATCCACATATTCCATTACAAGATAGGGCAAGCCATCCGCCGTAAAACCGCCATCAAGCAGATTTGCTATATTGGGATGGTTTAGCCTGGCTAATATTTGACGTTCCTGTTGAAAGCGCTTTAAAAAATTATCGGATTGTAATCCCATGTGAATAATTTTAATGGCCACTTGTTTTTGGAACATTCCATCCTGCCGCGACGCCAGGAATACTTGTCCCATGCCACCGGAAGCGATTAGCCTTTCTATACGATAGGCGCCTAATTGCATTCCGATATATTGGGTTTCATCATCAGCGTTGGATAAAACCGATGCTTGCAATAGGGGATGTATTTGGGAATCTGAGTCCAACAAGGACAAGATTTCCTTCAATAAATTATTGTCTCCTGTGCAGGCTTTTTCCAAAAAAGACCGACGTTCGGATTTCTTCAGGTTGTGAGCCGTCTCAAATAAACGGCTAACCTTTTCCCAATGTTCATTTTCCATGATTATCCGTCGGTGCAAAGTCTTTTAATTCTCGATTAAGCCAGGCTCTGGCAACGCGCCAGTCTCGCCTTACCGTCGGAAGCGACACATTAAGAATTTCTGCAATGTCACGGTGGCTCATGCCCCCAAAGAACCAGTATTCAATTATTTGCGATTGTCTGCGATGCCGGATAGCTAATTGTTTCAACAGTTCGTCCAAAGCCAGAATAATTTCCGGCGTCAATTCGCGGCTTATATCATCCTCAACCAAAGTTATATACAGGGCACGACCGCCCCTCTTTTCCGCATTCCGCGCCCGGGCATAATCAATTAAAATCCGGCGCATTGCGCTTGCGGCAAGTGCGAAAAAATGTTGTCGATTGGAATAAACGGCCTTTGTTTGATCAACTAATTTAAGATAGGCTTCATGAGCAAGAGCGGTTGGATTGAGGGTATGGTTTTTACGTTCTCCATACAATTGACTACGGGCAATATTTCGAAGTTCGCTGTAAACCTGTGAAACGAGAAAATTGATATTCGATGGTTTTTTTTGCGAAAAATCATTCAGAATAAGCGTTAAATTTTCACTGTCTGCATTGATTGTCATCTTTAACCCGGATATTTATAAGCGTTTATAACTATAACAACCGTTATGAATGCAAAATTCCGGTTAAAAATATTCGGAATATTTGAAACCAAAAAATTCTGGGTTCTATGTCGATCTGTATGGGTTATCCATTATTATGGGCAAAATAGCGGAATTTACAAAACTACCTGAAAAAGAATCGGGATCGGCAGTAGGTATTCTTTTCATTCAAGACTAAGCGAATGAAAAATATGCAGAAATCATGGACTGTAAATAAATTGTTACTCTTTTAAATGTATTATAAAGTCGAACCACAATCAAAAAGAGCATAAAATTTTTTTCATTATTAATGTTCCACAAAATTTATTTATGATAGATACACCTCAGAAATATATACCTCCGATTCGAGTTGAACGGACGAAAAAACAACTCACCCTTCTTTCTCCCTTTCTTGCATGGGGGAAGTCGAAACATCAGATGGACAGAAATATCATAGGAAGGGGTGAGTTACCATCCTGTCCGGTTAAAATGATTGCTTCATTAAAAAATGAGGGCATTTGGAAAAAGGTATCCTGTTATTCGGCCGGATACTTATTTTACCTGACGGGATCTTACCCACACAAAATGACATAGAACCTATTTTTTCCCATCGCCCGGCCAGCTTTCTTTTAAAAATTTCACATACCTGGGTCTGTTTATATTGCCAATGGGAATTACGGTGATGACGGTTCGGAACTTTTGCAGTAATTTAAGATAGGAAAAGACATCAAAATCGGCATTTCCCCCGGCAAACAAATATGGCGTCTTTATGAAAACCGCGTAACATTTTCCGGCCGTATTCGATGAGCCAATCGGGATAGACCCCTTTTTGTTAGGCAAGCTTATAAACTTGTTCCCAGATCGGGTATTACATTTTAATTCTTTTCGATCGATATATTCCATACATAATTATAAAAAATCCAATGGTAACCGAAATATCGGCCATATTTACAATGCCCGTGTGAAATATAACAAAATCAAAATACAAAAAATCCGTCACCGACCCATATAGTATTCTATCATAAATATTTCCTAATCCACCGCCGATAATAAAACTAAGTCCGAGACTTAGTAAACTAAATCCCGTATTCTTTTTTAACAGATAATAAAGAGCATATCCAATTATAAGCAGTGGCAAAACGATCATTACTATTTTAGACAGCGGTCGGGGGATGGCGGCTCCTATTCCCAGAAAGGCTCCTTTATTTTCAACCTTCGTAAGAATCAGATGAGTATTTATGACATTAATTTGTGTATTATACGCCATTTTTTGTCTGACGATTTTCTTTGAAATCTGGTCGCAACTGATATTTGATATTAGAATCAGTATGATGAACAGATTTTTGAATACTCTTTTTGTTCTCATAGTATTGGAACCGTTCCTACAATTTTACAGGTCGTTTACGGTATTCACCTAACGGCAACAGTTAGGCTATACGCAATGCGAATTTTTATGGCACTTGGTTCTCAAATTCTTACTAATTTGCATTCCTTAAGTAATCTTTCCCTTTAGCGCTTCGGTTTTTAGTACCCATTAATTTATTCAACAAATTCCGCTTTAAAAAAGAAATTTTTCTCTCTTAAAACGATAAAAAAGGCCAGCACAAGCAATAATACCGTCTGTATAATTTTACTGTCCGGATGTGTTGCAAAGATCTCGTTAAAGTATCCTGCAGTGATATGAAATATAATCGGAACAAGGATATTTCTGTGAGATTTATAATAGAGCCAGTTCATTATAATCACAAACGGAAAAATACTAACAAGAAAATTCACGCTATGTATCCAGCCTGTTTCCACTAAGTTACTTTGATAATAATGATGAATGGATGAAAGGGGGATATGCCAGATTCCCCAGTAAAAGGCGAAAATTACGGAAGTATTGAACAGATTAAATTTATTCCTTAAAACATCGGTTCCGTAGGTGTGCCATCCTAACTCTTCTATAAGCGGCGCCATAATAAGTAAGAACCAAACGGGAAAAACGCCGGATGAAAAGGTGAAATGCCCGGTTATGACGAACTGAGAAGCGCTGTAACCGAATAATAAAGATATGGCCTGGGCAAGCAGGATACTGGCCAGCATAAGAAAAAAAGTCAAATAAAGATAGATCGGTTTGACGGATTTAAAATTGATAAATCGCTTAAATAAGTCTTTCCGCAAATCGGAGTCTTTAGACATTAACCAGAAGGCCACGATCATGGGGCTTACTAAGCCTATGAATCCCAACAGGCTGGCTAATTCGGTATATAGATTTTCGGAAGTGGTTAGGTGGCTTATGTATCCCGCGGCAAACCAGAATGTCCAGGGAATAAGTGTAGACAGACTATAAAAGAGAACGGGATGTTTGTAATTTTTTATGGTCATAATCGGTCTCTTTATTTATATCGAAACCTTTAAAAATTGGTTAAATCCTTCATGGTAACAAATAATCTATTTTTTCAAAGGTTTTATTCTATTATTTCGTTCTTTTTTAACAATTCCGTAAGGATTCCTTTTCCATATCCAATCTGTTTTTCAATTATTTCCCCTTTTGGATTTAAGATAAAAAACGTTGGAACAGCAGATATTCCATATTTTATATAAGTGCTACTGGCATTGCCTTTACCGTCCCATAAATTCATCCATTTGGTTTGATCTCTTTGCAATTCTTTTTCCCAGATTTTTTTATTATTATCTACATTAAAGCTAACAATAGTGATTTTATTTGAATACTTGTTGTATATTTCTTTTAATTCATCTATCGATTGCATACAAGGCCCACAATAAGTCGAATTAAAATCTAAAAGTAAATACTTGTTATCAGTTAAATACTTTGAAAATTTTACAGTATCTCCTTTTTGATTAATAGCGGAAAAATCAGAATATTTATCCCCTTTTTTCAAAATTTCGTTGTTTATATAGAATTCAATCTTTTTTCCGTATTTACTGTTTTGGATTGTGCTATCTACCTGGCTGAATAATTCCCTTATTGTATCTTTTGAGAATAATTTCTTATTGTAATTAAGTTCGATAATACCATTGTATGAATTGATATATTTTTTTATATATTTTTTTTTAATTTCAGTTATTTGTTTTCTTAATTCCTTGAGATTTTTTGCGATTTTTTCACCTGTTTTTTTGTCATTTTCATTTAACGAAAAATACTGTTTCATTAATTTATCATATTCAATATTTAAATCTCTCGTTTGAGCATTTAATATATTTGCGATTTCTTGTGTTTTTGAACCTTTTATATTAAGACAAAAAGGAAAATCCTTTTTATCGCCTGTGATAACAACTCGATCGTTATTTCGGATAAGTAAGTACGTGTAAAAAAAGTCCTTCCCCTTATTCAGGTTTATATACAACCAAAGTTGTTCGGGGACACTATTATTTTCAAATTTTCCGGTAAACCTAAAGGTATCTTTAAGAATAAAAGTACTATCTATATCTTGCTCTAAATTAATGTCTTTCAGATAAACTTTTGTACTGTCTGCAAAACCAGTAATTGTCCCCTTTATATTGTATTCGGAAGTTTTGTTTATTGTTTTTGTTTTATCATTGTTACAGGATGTAATCAAAATGATAAATACTGCAAGAATAAAATTTTTCATAATGATTTCCTTATAACTGTTATTTTGTTTTGTCATATTGCCCTACATACGCATGGCATTTATTGGAATATAGGTTAAACCTAACTTAGTTTAATAATGAAATCTAACTATTAAGATATGAAAAAACAAGAAATCACGCATCAATTTCCCGGCAGCATCAAATCGAAAACTACGTCCTGCAAGCGCAGGCGTGATACGGCGGGTGTGAGTATTGGCCTTTGAAGGAAATGCAGTGCTATAACATAGGAAGTTGTTAAATAATGACACGGAACTAATTTAACAAACAGCCGGAGGTAACGATCCAATCCACGAATCGGGGGGGATTGGATACGGAAAACTCCGTAAAACTTAAGAGAGCCGTTCATCGTATACAGAAGAATATCCGGCTAAAACAGACGAATTGTATACTCGCGGTTGAAGATCAACGCTGCTACGTCCTATCCCTTAACTTTTTTGGAAGGACGGGGAGTCTGACCATGCTGAATGGCTACTCCATCGTCCCCATTAACATGAACCGTCTGTTCCTGGATTAGATATTCGAAATGATTCTTAAAATCATTTAAGGTGATCCCGCAGGTAGCCGCGTACTTGGCCAGTTCGTGGGCGTCCTCGAAATCATCCGGTTTTAAACGGATCATGTATCGGTAAGCCACGTGATAGGATTCGGACTCGACGTCGACCATGCGCACTTTCATCCGTTTTGTCTTGGGATCGATGATCTTTTTGAAATACATGGGTACGAAACGGCCGTCCTGGATGGACACCATGGCGCCCGATCCGCCGTTGAATAAAAATTTGGAGGCCATAAAACCCAGATCGCGGCAATATTCCATGTCAAAAGGAATGGGATCCGCGCAACGCAGCTCATAACCGATATTTTTGGCCACGATTGTGGTTTTGATATTGAATTGTTTGAGGCGATCCTGTACGCGGTGTTTAAGAATCTCACCGAAACTGATTTCGGCCAGACGGATATTGCCGTGAGCATCCCGTTCCGTATCGACAATTTCCTTAAAGTCTTCTTCATCCAGCTTTTCCACCAATCCCTCGGCCAGAATGGCCACCCCGTCGGGTCGACCGTAACTGAGCCGTTTAATAATGGCACCGACCATGATATCTACCAACTGGTTGAATTTGATCTTTTTATTGCCGAATTCTTCGGGGATAAGGGTGAGGGTAGCTCCGGCCGCTTTGCCGATACCCAGAGCCAGATGGCCGGCTTTTCGTCCCATGGTAACTACAAAATACCAGCGGGAGGTGGTCTTGGCGTCGGTCATAATATTCTTGATGATTTCCACGCCCAAATGTCGCGCGGTTTGAAAGCCGAAGGTAGAGATGCCTTTGGGCAGGTCCAGGTCATTATCGATCGTTTTGGGTACATGAGCCACCCGTACCCGGCCGTCAGCCACTTGTTCCACCCGATATGCGGAATAGGCCGTATCATCCCCGCCTATGGTAATCAGTTGGTCCACGTTTAAGCGCAGCAGGGAAGAGACCGTATTTTCAAGATGTTTGGGGTCTTTGGTGGGATTATCTCTGGATATGCCGATATGCGAGCCGCCCCGGAAATGGATACGGCTGACCGAATCGATGGTTAATGGCATAACGTGGGAAATGTCGCCGCGCATAATCCATTTAAATCCGTCCTGAATGCCGATAACCTCGGCTCCGGATAGGATGGCCCTGATGGTGGCTGCTCCGATAACACTGTTGATACCCGGAGCCGGCCCACCGCCGACTAAGATTGCCGTTCGTTTTGGAAAAAGAGACATGTTCTACCCCTGTATGTTTATTTATGCAACTCGATAGAGGGCAGGGAAAAATTCCCTGCCAATTTAAACTATTACTTTAAATTGAACAAAAAATTATGTATATTAAAATCAACGACCTAAATCAATTAATTCATAAGGCGGCAATATACAATCCGGTTCAGATTTTCGCAAGCCGTCGACAAATAAATATTGAAAAAAATGAATGATTTTTTTATTTCTGCCTGTTTGGGAGTGATAAAAATCATTAATGTCTATGAATAGGTTGCAGATATTACGTTTGTAAGTGTTGAAAAGGACAGCGGGATACATATGTTTTTTGCTGATCCCGCAGGGCAAATCAATTGCTTACCGATTTACAGCGGGAACGGATGCAGGATAGCTTTAATCATTCTTAGCCGGAAACAGATATGGAAATTGTTACCTTAGAGTTGTCGGGTTTTAAAAATTACGAAAAGCATCACCAATTTAATCTGCGTGATCTGCATTTGAATACCGATCCCCGTATCTTCGAAGAGGAGAGGGAATTTTTTCTGCACGTCATTCTGGGAATTGTCTTCGGATTTACAGCCGCAGAAAAAGAGAAATACCGCGGCGATCCCGAACTGAATAAGACCTTTACCGGAGTGATTACTCTCGCTCTCGAAGAACGGACGATGATGATCGAACGGGATTTTGAAACCGATTTTGTGGCCTGTTTGCTCTCCGATATTAAAACGACCCGGCCCATCTTTCAGGGCAAAGATTTTGTCGATAACGGTTATTCCAGACCCTATCTGCAAATGCTTCGTTCCATCTTTCCTATTGTGGATAAACAGCTCTTCCTGAATGTTTGTACGACCCCTCCGGTCGGCGGAAAAGCGTCTTTCCATCAGATAATGCATACCCTCTATATTCTGTTCACTCCGCAATTTAAATTCAGTTCCGGAAAGTTTATGGTGAATGAAGCTCAGAAGATTATTCATTCCTACCATAAACTGGATGATGAAGCCAATCAGGCCGAAAAATTATTGAAAAAGAAAATCAGCCTTCAGCATGCCTTAAAGATGCATAAGACCATCGAAAACCTGCAGAAGGATATCGAAGATTTAAACGGTTTGATTGATACGGTTAAAAATCATTCCAGCGCTACGGCGGAGAATCATAAATATTTACAGGAAAAATTTCCCGAGATTCAGCAGTTTAATCCGCTCCAGTTGCGCGCCGATGTGCTGCTATGGAAAAGTCTGCGCCAGATAAAAATTCAGCACAGTGATGAATTGCGGGCCCTCAAATTCCGAAAGAACAAAATCGAACAGATTTTGAATAATGAATTGGCCGACTACCGCAATTTGCCGGAATCATTTATCCGGGATGCCAAACATTTTCAACTGCTGTTGAGCAAGATTCGTGAAAAAGAGATGACCGATTTACGGATCACCCGCCACATCAATGCCCTGGAACAGAAGATGGATGAGCGCAATACGTCGAAAAAATTTCTTTTGCTTTCGGCGCCTCCCTTCCTGGCATTTTTAACCTATATTTTGCTCGGACCGCTCTGGATGGTGATTATTCCCGAAGCCATTCTGGCTTTTCTGATTGTGTTCGCCATCTTCGGTCACGGGAACCAGAAGATCCGCTCTCAGATTTTCAGCGAGCAGGAAGAGACCCATATTTTCCACAAACAGATACGTAAATATGAAGAAGAACGAAATGCCTTGCTTCATAAATATCCCTTCTTCGAAGAGGTCGGCCGGATCGAACAGCATGTGGATAAGTATCGTAAATTCCTTCAATTCCAACATGAACTGAAATCCATTGCCAAAGACGAAGCGCGCATCCAAAAAACCTTATCCTCCGAACCGTATCGGGCGCAACTGCCTTTTTATGAAGAGAAGTACGGCACACGTATTGATATTGATCGCCCCGATTTGCAGGAATACCTCGATGAATATGTGGAACTCAAAATGCGTAGCGAATCCTCTTCTAACCCTATCGCTACCAGTCCCTCTGTAGAAGAACTGGATAATCTTAAGACCCTCTATTATAAAACGCTAAGCGAGCTGCGCGCCATGCGCGATCGGTTTGCCGAATATTTACATTTGCAGAGTTCGGTTAGTGAATTACAGGCATCGCTTCATACGGTTGAGCAGGAGCTGCACACACTGGCCCTTACGGATCAGATGAATTTTCCTATCCGCTAAATATCGGGCGCGTTCGCTTCATTAATTAAATTACGGATAACAGGAATTATGAAATATTCCAATCTCGCCCACATGTTTTTTGATAAACGCAGGCAGGTAGCCCGGCGCCCGGCTTTTAAGTTTAAAAAAGAGGGACAATGGCACACTATCTCCTTTGGGAAGGCGGTCGATAAAGCAGAACGGTTGTCCGCCGGTCTGGCCGCTATTGGTCTGCAGAAGGGAGACCGGGTTGCCATCATCTCCAATAATCGTTACGAATGGGCTTTATCGGATTATGCTTCCTTAGCCCTGGGATGTATCGTAGTTCCGGTTTATCCCACTTTGCCGGCCCATCAGGTGGAATATCTTTTAAACGATTCGGAAGCAAAGCTCGTTTTTGCAGAAGACCTTTATCAGATACAGAAAGTGTTTGAGATCAACAGCCGTTTAAAGCACCTGAAACAGATCGTGGTTTATGATACCGAAAATCTTCCGGAAACCCATACCTGGATGTCGTTTGAGGCTCTTCTTGAAAAGGGGAACCGTTTTCTTGGTCGACACGGTGAATATGTACAAAAATGTATGGCAGCCGTTCAGAGGAACGACCGGGCAACGATCATCTATACTTCAGGAACAACCGGAGAACCGAAGGGCGCTATTCTGACCCACGGTAATTTTTTAAGTAATGTGGAAAACGTATCCCGGGTATTTGAGATATTTCCGGAGGACAGGTTGCTTTCATTTCTTCCCTTAAGCCATGTCCTGGAACGGATGGCCGGACATTATTTATCCATGTTTCATGGCTGTATGGTAGCTTATGCAGAAAGTATCGAGGCCATACCGGAAAATATACTGGAAATCCAACCCACCATCATGATCTCCGTGCCCCGGCTGTATGAAAAGATCCATGCCAAAATCATCGACCAAGTCGAAACGGGCAGCGCCTTAAAACGGATTATTTTTTACCGGGCACTAAACATCGGTAAAAAATACGTAACGGTTCAGATGAATCATGAACGTATTCCGGTGATTTTGCGCGTCAAACACCGCCTCGCTTATTATCTTGTGTATCGAAAGATTCAGGCCGGTATGGGAGGCAAGATACGCTTCCTGATCAGCGGAGGGGCTCCTTTACCCAAAGAGATCGGCCTGTTTTTCGGATCCATGGGTATTCTGATTTTAGAGGGTTACGGATTAACCGAAACTTCTCCGGCTATTACTCTTAACCGACTGGATCGGTTTCGCTTCGGATCGGCAGGATTGGGATTGCCGGACCAGGAAATAAAAATTGCCGAAGACGGAGAAATTCTGAGCCGGGGTCCGCATATTATGGTCGGTTACTATAAAAAGGAGCGGGAAACGGCGGAAGCAATCGATAGCGATGGCTGGTTTCATACCGGCGATATCGGTCTGTTGAGTGAGGACGGATTCTTAACCATTACCGATCGTAAAAAAAATATCATCGTTACTTCAGGCGGCAAGAATATTGCTCCCCAGCCCATTGAGAATGCCCTCACTTCCAGCACCTATATCGATCAGGCGGTGGTGATCGGCGACCGACGTAAATATTGTACGGCGCTTATCGTACCGGCGCGGGAAGCGCTGCTTAATATGGCTGCAAGAAAACAGATCGAATTTGATGATTGGCAAGGATTGATTCGGGATGAGGCTATTATCCGGTTCTTCGAGAAAGAGGTGCAGAGATTGATCGCATCCTTCGCTTCCTATGAACAAATCAAATATTTCCGCATTATCGACCAACCTTTTACTATCGAGAACGGTCAGTTGACCCCTACCCTCAAGATTAAACGGAAGGTCGTAGAAAAGGTCTATGCCGAAGAAATAGAAAGCATGTATCCGTAAAACGTTAACTTCTTTTTTCCAAATAAAGGATTGATAGATGTCTTCATTACAGCAAGCGGCCCGAACCGCCTTAACCACCTGTCTTGCCCTTAAAAAAAATGAGACGCTGCTCATTGTCACCGATGACAATAAACAAACGATCGGACAGGCCCTATATGAAGCAGGAAAATCCTTGTCTGCCCGGGCTCTTTTGGTAACCATGCCTCCGGCCGACGTCAATGGTCAGGAACCGCCTGCGCCTGTCGCCGCTCTCATGGCCCGCTACGATGTGGTGGTTTGTCCCACAACGAAATCACTTACCCACACCGAAGCCAGACGCACGGCCTGTAAAAAAGGAGCGCGGGTGGCAACGATGCCCGGGATTAATGAGGATATCATGATACGTACCCTCGACGCCGATTATCGGCAGATTGCCAGCCGTACGGAAGCAGTAAGCGAATTATTGAATAAGGCCCGGCTGGCCCGGATTACAAGCGAAGCCGGGACCGATCTGCTCTTACCCATTGAAAACATTCGGGCTATTTCATCTACCGGACTGATTCCGGAGCCGGGCCAGGGCGGCAATCTGCCCAGCGGAGAGTCCTATTTAATGCCTGTGGAGGGGAAGAGTCAGGGACGCTTAGTGGTCGATGCTTCCATCGCCGGAATCGGCCGAATTACAGGCGGCCCGGTGGAAATTATTATTGAACAGGGCTATGCAACAGAATTTAAAGGCGGAACACAAGCCGATCAGTTATTCAAAACCTTGAGCCCTTTCGGACAAGCCGGTATGAATGTGGCCGAGCTGGGGATCGGAACCAATCATGCTGCAAAAATTACAGGTCAGATACTGGAAGATGAAAAGGTGCTGGGCACGATTCATATCGCCTTTGGAAATAATATCGGCATGGGGGGCAGCTGTGATGTGGGTGTGCATATCGATTGTGTGATTACCAAACCCACGGTCTATCTCGATGAGCAAAAGATCATGGATCAGGGCCGGCTTTTGGTGTAAAATAAATAAACCCGGATTTCTCAGTAGACGACAAGTCTATTACGTACAGCCCCGTCTTTCCCTTTCCCGGTATCCCACCAGTAAT